>Ga0209119_1000079_pt1 | contig 96520 bp, 80 predicted proteins | sample COG_03_FD_184747 | JGI IMG/M metagenome (GOLD analysis project Ga0209119, IMG submission 184747) | Pelagic Microbial community sample from North Sea - COGITO 998_met_03 (SPAdes) (version 2) | ecosystem: Environmental > Aquatic > Marine > Neritic zone/Coastal water | place: Helgoland, sampling...
TATAGAAGGTGGTGATGCCCCTATAGAAGGTGGTGATGCCCCTATAGAAGGTGGTGATGCCCCTATAGAAGGTGGTGATGCCCCTATAGAAGGTGGTGATGCCCCTATAGAAGGTGGTGATGCCCCTGTAGAAGGTGGTGATGCCCCTATAGAAGGTGGTGATGCCCCTATAGAAGGTGGTGATGCCCCTATAGAAGGTGGTGATGCCCCTATAGAAGGTGGTGATGCCCCTATAGAAGGTGGCGATGCCCCTATAGAAGGTGGTGATGCCCCTATAGAAGGTGGTGATGCCCCTATAGAAGGTGGTGATGCCCCTATAGAAGGTGGTGATGCCCCTATAGAAGGTGGCGACCCAGAAGCACCAGCCGGCGACCCAGCAGCAGAAGAGGCGGCAGCAACTGAAAAAAAATCATTTTATAATACTGTTTTTGGTAATACAATAAATTTTAAAGGGAAAGTCAAGGAAATATTTCCATATGGTGGCGGATTTGAGAATGCTTTGATAACAAATATAAAAAATAATGCGGATACATATGAAGATATAATAATTACATTTCAAACTGGAACTACAGGTAGATTTATTTTAAGGGCTAATTGGGAACAGATAGTATTGGAAGAAAAAATTACCACAGGCACAGAAGTAACTTTTAAATTAACAAATAGTTTCGAGGAACGGGAAGTGTTGGTCGCAGCCTTGGAATCTGCTGCTAAAGCTCAAGCTGCTAAAGCTACTGCTGAGGCTGGTGCTAGTGCTAAAGCTGGTGGTGGTGCGTCTGGTTCGGCGGCTGCTGGTGCTGGTGGTGGTACTAATGATGGTGGTGTTACTAGTGGTGGTGGTGATGGTGTTACTAGTGGTGGTAGTGCTGTTGTTGCTAATGAGGCTGCTGATGATGCTGGTACTAGTGCCACCACTAGTGCTGTTTATGGTGCTAATCCTGCTCTTAAGCCTGCTATTAAGCCTGATATTAATGCTGGTGCTAGTGCTGCTGCTAGTGCTGCTGGTGGTGGTGGTATTAAGGCTGTTGTGCCGCTGGTCAGCAACCCAATGTACCAGAATGCTGATTTAGCTTCTAGGAGTAGTTTTGATACGCCTATTAAATATGATGGTTTTGGTAGTTATAAAACCCTTACTTTTTATAAAGCTATTAACAAGTTGAAACAAGAAGTACTAACACAAATAGAGGGTACGACTAGCTCGTTAAACGAAAAAGAACAGGAAGCTAATATTATAACATGGAACACTAATTGGATCGCGACAGGCAAGTATCAGCCCCTCAATTTGGAGTTGCAAGCAACTAAGTGTACAGTTGTTAAAGGTGGACGGGGTGGACGGGGTGAAACTGTCCTTGATAGTAGGTGGCAGATAACTGGAAAAAGAAGGACAAATACGCGCCCGACACTGCGCAAATATTGTTTGAAAGACACGGATAGCGGAGATTTTATATGTGGTGCGTGTCAAAAACAAATTAGGGACGGATTTGGACTGAAGTCGGATGACCGATTGTGGGAAAAGTTCGGCGACAGTATTATTGGAGTTAGATGGAGCGCCGATTATAAACCTTGTATGTATGGACTAATTAGATTTTATAAACCGAAGAAAATGAAGTCGATGTCGGTGACGGGTTCTAGAGTTTGTGAAGAGAGTTGGGGTTTATTTTTTGAAAACAATGAAAAAAAAAAACAAATAACAAATTCGTTACAATTTTTTGGAAACAAAAATTTTAAATGTAACGTTACTGGTATGTTTGGAAAAGTGGACCAGGAAAACACCGCATTAACCGATGAATCCGCAGAAGACGGTAATTATGAACCGATGGATGACGGAGTGGGCGGGCATTAATGTAAACGTTTGATTAAATACCAGTTGATCTACTTATGTGAAATTAAGGAGAAGAAAAATAATGTCACAGATTGAACATACTATATTTATTGGTTATGATAAAGTACATATTTTAAGCGAATAATTAAAGAAGTTTATAAAATTGAAAAGTTAAAATAAATTATTATATTTAAATGGAACAACTTAATATTGGTGCAGGAAACAATAACAATATGATTACACTTTCATATCAAACATACGAAATTAATACTATTAATGATATAATGAACAATGGGCTATTAGATAAATATTTAATTAGTAAAGGATTGATTCCATATAATTTTACAACTGAAGGAAATGTTCATATTTTCAATCCTTTTATGATTATAGACTATAAAGAAAATCATTTCATATATAATAATTACGATTTGAAACAAACTATTGCGGATTCCATACAAAATAATCTACAATTTGATAATAAATTTCATATCATTATTTTACGGAATATTAATCTACATGATAATTCAAATTTAGAAGATGTGGGAAATACCGTATTAAATATTATTAATTCTATGTAAAACAAAAAAAAATATTTCAATAGTTACTTTATATTTAATATCTTTTTACTTTACTTCGTTTAGGCTTACTTCGTTTAGGCTTACTTCGTTTAGGCTTACTTCTTTTATGCTTACTTCGTTTATGCTTACTTCGTTTATGCTTACTTCGTTTAGGCTTACTTCGTTTAGGCTTACTTCGTTTAGGCTTACTTCGTTTACTTTTAGGTTTATATCCACGCCGTCCACCACCTGTAGCATCGGCGTCTTGTTCTGGTTCAGGTTCAGGTTCTGGTTCTGGTTCTGGTTCAGGTTCAGGTTCAGGTTCAGGTTCTGCCTCCGCCTCTGCCTCTGCCTCTGCCCCTGAAGATGCCCGTGCCCCTGCCCCAGTAGCTGACCCTGACCCTGACCCTGAAGATGCCTGTGCCCTTGAAGATGCCTGTGCCCTTGAAGATGCCCTAGTAGCAGAGTTCATTGCTAACGCTAGTGATTCATATTTAAATTTGAAAAAGATTGTTTTATTTTTGTTATTTTTTAAAGTATATAAAATGTTGTCTGTTATGTCTGTTATGTCTGTTATGTCTTTTTGTTTACTGTTAAAATTATATGTATCTTTATTATCACTATAAGAAAATATTTCACTATTTACTAAACCAAATTTATATGTATCCCCACCACTTGTTATAATTAAATTACCAACATCATCAATACTATATTTTCCGGTTGTTAAATCAATACTTGGATTATCACCACCACCTTTAATAGTTTTTATACTTCTATTCTTTTTTATACTTCTATTCTTTTTTATACTTCTATTCTTTTTTATACTTCTATTCTTTTTTATACTTCTATTCTTTTTTATACTTCTATTCTTTTTTATACTTCTATTCTTTTTTATACTTCTATTCTTTTTTATACTTCTATTCTTTTTTATACTTCTATTCTTTTTTATACTTCTATTATTTTTTATACTTCTATTCTTTTTTATACTTCTATTCTTTTTTATACTTCTATTCTTTTTTATAATTCTATTCTTTTTTATAACTACCATTTATAGTATTATAAAATAAAATAAAATAAAATTATTTATTTATATATTATTAATTCTATAATTATTATTTATTTATAAAGTTAGAGTAGCAAGTCGTTTCAATTGTTCCCATTGGTCTCCCAATTGTTGTATAGCTGTAAATTCGTCAATATTTTTTTCATAATCTCCATTTTCTCTAAATAGAAGAGAACTAATAAGATTCTTTAAAACATCCAAGAAATAAGGTAGTAAAATTTCATCATTAATATCTTGGAGTTTTTGTAATGTAATTCCCTTACAGAATTTATCTTGATTATAGTTTATTCCTCTAGACCCTTTTATACTAACATTATTCGCGGCAATTACTCTAGTACCATCAATATCGCACCAAATTGGCATATGATCGGATAGCAGATATTTGTGATAATTTGTGCCATTTATACCACCCCATTCTTTTTCAGGATTGGCTTCAAAACCTACAGATGCCCCTTCAAACGCGTATATAATTTCATTGGATATAGTTTCGCTATTAAATAACTCAATTTGAGTAACTATGAAATATTTTTTGGTGTCAAAAAGAACTTTGGATTGTAGAGAAATGGGATATGCGATAAACATTGTATCGTCAGTAGTTTTTTCAAATCCTTTCTCTGCCGACTGGGAATTTTGGAAGAAATTACGAGGTCTTAATTTAGTAACTACATTTTTTGAAATAATCATATTAAATCCTTTTTCTCTTAGACGATTACCCATCATAGTAATATATCGCATATTTCCTTTGGAATAATATACATTAGAATCACCACATAATATGATATGTTTGTCATAATGATATTCCTTTATTTTATCAATAAAATCACAAATAGATGAAATTGCTCTTTCACCTTTCATGTTAGAACCGTTATGAATATTGACTAGAACTTTATTTTCATAACTGTAATAGTTGTGAAACATATTAACATTTATAGAATCATTAACATTTATAGAATCATTAACATTTATAGAATCATTAACATTTATAGAATCATTAACATTTATAGAATCATTAATATGTTTAGTGTATGTTCCATCTTTATTAACTTCATACGTCTTAAATTCATTTGCATTAGACATTTTTTCAGATTGTTTAATGAGTAATTGCTGATATGTGTTTTGTAATTCGGGAATATTTTGCGGATCTTCCAACTTTTTTATAATTTCTTTTAACTTTCTTTGGTCGTTTGGTCCAAACTTTGAAGGGAGTGCGTTATAGTCATATTCTTCTGACGCCGCTATCAAAATACGCGACGGATTCCCCCTTTTATCTCCACCAATAGTTTCGGTTAGAACTCTCAACATATCATGATGCCACTTTTCTTTAATTTGTTGTTGGTTTCCTTCATAAATTGGTCGAAACTCTCCCAAATGATTAACAAGATTAAAACCGGCCATATTGGCATATTGGAACATTCCCATAGTATCATTGATTACATATCCTAATGTCTTCTTGCGTTTACAATTGTCTATGATGGATTCAACTACTTCTTCTACATTTATAGTCATTAAATATGACTCTTCCATAATAGGTTCGTCAAGTGGCGGTCCTGTTCCCCCCATTAAGTTTATAACTTCGGTTAACATACTAGCGAGTTGAGGTTTTAAAGTTTCCATATTTTTATTTATAAATTAAACGATTTCAATTTTTATAAATATATGATTAATAAATAAAAATATGATTAATAAATAAAAATATGATTAATAAATAAAAATATGATTAATAAATAAAAATATGATTAATAAATAAAAATATGATTAATTTATAAATATGATTAATTTATAAATATATGATTAATTATTATCTACCCAAATAAACTCTATGTTTATTTATCTTATCGTGTATTTTTGATTTTTTTATATATTTAACAAAATATCTTTTAGATAATGAAACGTAAATATTTTCATATCCTTCCGATTGATTTAATTTATTATAACAAATCAATTCTATATAATAGTTTCTTTTTCTTATAGTTGTATACAAATTACCACCTATAGCCTCCCTCCATAGATATATTGCGCCAGGTTTATTTATCGACTTAATAAAATCATAAATTCTTTTAACAATGTTTTTTCTTTCATCTATACCACATTTTGATAAACTATTCCTATTTATAGATACAGTATAGTTTACAACATCTTCAACATCTTCTTCAACTTCTTCTTCTTCAACATCATTAACTGGGTCTAAAATTTTTTCTCGACATAGTGGACATCTATTATGCTGGGAAACCCAAGTCATAATACATTTATTACAAAATATATGCCCACAACTAGTTGTGAAAGGGTCTTTTGTATTATCGAAACAAATAGCGCAACTCATTATGTGTGTTTTGTGGGTTTGGTCTTATGAGTGTTTATAAGTGTGGGATTGATATGTTTATTTGTTTCAATCTAATTAGTATATTATACCTAATTAAATCAATTTTTATTATATGGTTAATCTAAACAGAAAAAACTTTTAATAGTTATTAACCATATCTATTATATAACCATATCTATTATATAACCATATCTATTATATAACCATATCTATTATATAACCATATTTATTATATAACCATATCTATTATATAACCATATCTATTATAACAATAGTATAAAATTGATTTATTTAATAGAATAATTTAAATTTAATAGAATAATTGAAATTTAATAGAATAATTGAAATTTAATAGAATAATTGAAATTTAATATGAATACATTAGAACTGATTATTATTATTTTTGGAGTTTCTACTATGATTATTCCATTTTTATGGATAATTATAATTTATTTTGATAAAGATATACATAATAAAGATATACATAATAAAGATATACATAATTATGAAAGGATTCAAGATAGAGAAATAATTAAAGGGAATGATGTTAAAATAGATTATTTAATAAAGAGACCTTATAAAATAATTCAAAATAAAGAAATTGGAAATGTTTGTTCTATATGTTTAGAAATAATAGGAGATTCAAAATGTGAATTAGGTTGTAAACACTCTTATCATTTTGATTGTATACAAGAGTGGGCATTTTTAAAAAATAATAATAATTGTCCAGAATGTAGAAGAAATATAATAATTTATAACTTTAAAAATTATGATATAGTATAACTTATATCATATTATAGTATAACTTATATCATATTATAGTATAACTTATATCATATTATAGTATAACTTATCATACATTATTTATTATATAGAGTTACTAATAGAGTTATTAATAGAGTTACGAATAGAGTTACTAATAGAGTTACTAATAGAGTTATTAATAGAGTTACGAATAGAGTTACTAATAGAGTTACTAAATCTTTTTTGATTTCTATTTTGTGCTCGTTTTTTAGTTTCTTTTTTTTGTTTTAATCTACTAGATTGCCCTTTTTTAGATTGGCCTTTTTTAGATTTCCCTTTTTTAGATTGGCCTTTTTTAGATTGGCCTTTTTTATATGTTCTATTAGTTTGATTATTTGAATTAGATTGTCCTAATTCTGGCTTTGGTGTTAATCTTTTAGATTGTAATATAACCCCTGGTAATCCTACTGGATTTCTTAAATTTCGTCCAGTTCTTTTATCTACAGCATCCATAGCAAATAGTCTTCTCCCAATTTTTTTTTCTTGAGATTTAGTATAACTATCTTTCCATAATAATGTGTCGTTCATTATTTTAATACTATTTTGTTTAATACTATTTGGTTTAATGCTATTTTTTGTATTACTGTGATATACATTATTTATAGTATTTAAAACATTCGTCATAAAATTTTCAGTATATAATACAAATCTTGTTAGTTCATTTATAATAACTTCTGGTGGAACTCTTATTTTAAAGTCTTTATATTTTTTATTTAGTGTATTATTATTATTTAGTGTATTATTATTATTGGATGTATTAGATGAATTATTTAAAGATTTGTGTTTTATATATAATAAAGAATCTAAAGAAAACATACGCATTTCCATATGAAATCCATCTTCAATATTATAAAAAGATAATTCAGGTAATTTTTTATAATTATTTAATATTAATTCCAATACTTCTTTTGGCGCATAATTATAAATTTTATTAATTTGTATTTTTGATTTTTTAATATAATTTGGTAAAAAATTATCAAGATAAATTAATTGTGTTATATTTTTTGTTGAAAATAAATTAATTGTAGATAAAATTACATTTTTTACATTATTTATCCTTTTTATTAAATCTTTATCTATAATTTCGTTATTATCTATAAAATTAAAAAATATTTCAAAAGCATTATAAATATCTTTATTTTCAGTTTCAGCTTCAGTTCCAGAGGCAGTTTCAGAGTCAGATTCAGAGGCATCTTCCGATTCAGATTCAGAGGCATCTGCCGAGTCATCTTCATCTTCAGATTCAGAGTCAGTATCATTAGGATCGGCATCTAATTCTTGATCTAAATCTTTTATTTGAAATTCAAATTCATATTTTACATATTCCATAAATTTTTTTAATACTTTTTCAGGTTCGATTACTTTATCAAATATACCTTTATCAAAATAATCAATACATAGGTTTATTGAAAAAATATTTTCACTAATATTTGTATTAAATTTTTTAAAACCAGATAATACACAGATATATAAAATATTACAAATATCTATATTTTTTCTGAAAAAATCTTTAGACTTTTTTAAAAATTTTGTTCCAGAATTAATATTTGATTTGATAGTTAATTTAGTTACCTCGAATATATTTAAAGCAAAAGTAATATCTTGTAAGCGCTTATTTTTATAATTTTTTATTTCAAATTGTATATCTTTAGTAATCATAGTTTTTGATTCCAAATTACCTAAAAAAATAGTTAATCCTTTTTCTGGAATTCCTTTTCGGTTCTTTTCTGTTCCACCATAATAAAATTGTCTTCCACTAAAATTACTACTAATTAGTTTAAGACTTAATTTTTCTCTTATATTTTGAATTACTTTAAAAAAGAAGAATGTATAATTTATATCATTGGAATATAAAACTTTACTCTTATTTGACCAATGAATATGGATACCACATGTTTCTCCTTGTAATAAATCTCCAGGATTATTAAATATTTTAGTTTTCAAAAAATTTAAATATATAGGAAGTTCCGAATAATTCATTTTAGGAGAAATAATTTCAGCACTTACATATCCTTTAGGACATTCACAAGAAGGGTCTATTGTTAAAATTATTTGGTTTAAATTTGGTTCACCAATTCTATTAGAAGAACCCACATTAAATGGATGAGTTCCTGGAAATGTATAAGTTTTATGGTAGGATTCCGTTTTGGTGATATAACCTAATTTTTCATATTTATCCTTTTTAATACATATCTCTATTTCTATTCCCAATCTAGTATCATCATCTATATTCTCTATATCTAATATAGGGTCACTAAACATAATATATAATATTATAATATATTTTAATCTTTAATCAACAGTTACTACTTTTGCCAAATTCCTTGGATAATCTGGATTATGTCCTTTTACTAACGCCATTTCATAAGCAATTAATTGTAACGGAATTATTGATAATAAACTACCTATATTATTTAATTTAGGTATTTTTATAATATGGTCTCCTTCGTTTAAATCAAAATTTGTTATTACTATAACTGTCCCCCCCCTAGATTTAACTTCTTCTAAAGTGCTTAACATAAAATCCTTATAAATATCATCCATAATAAATAATATTATAGGAGTTCCTTCTTCTATAAGAGAAAATGGACCGTGTTTTAAACTTCCTCCTGGGAAAGCCTCTGCATGTATATATCCTATTTCTTTTAATTTTAGAGCACCTTCTCTGGCGATAGGTTCGTAAGTATTTTTACCTAAAAGAAAACACGACGTATGTTTACATAATTCTTTCGCTATAGTTTGTAGATTTTCTATATTAAATAATACATTTTCTATATGCGATGATATATGCTGTAATTCCGTAAAAGTTTCTTTGGAGAAAACATTCCAAGTATTTTTTTTATCAAAAAACCATAATCCCAAAAGAACCAAGGCGATTTGTTGGCATATAAACGATTTGGTTGATGCCACGGAAACTTCCCTACCAGCATTAAGATATATTCCGCAATCAGATTCTCTCGCCAGTAGACTTCCTACAGAATTTATAATTCCTATTATAGGAATATTTAGATTTTTTATTTTTATTAGACACCTATGTACATCTTTAGTTTCACCAGATTGAGATAAAATGACTATAATAGTATCTTTTGGGTCACAAATATCATATAATTCAAATTCAGAAGCATCTATAACTTTAATATTTTTAAAAATTTTGTTTTTCTTAAAAATAATAGACGCCCATAGTCCAGCATTAAGAGATGTCCCACAACCTAAAATAATTAATTCATTTCTATCTTTCAATAATTCATATTCATTAGTTAAACCACCTAATACTACTTTCCCATTATGTATTCGGGCACCATTATTTAATGTTCGTAAAACTGCCATAGGTTGCTCCATAATTTCTTTAATCATCCAATGATTAAAAGGATAAGGAGTCTTTTGTATAGGTATTTTACTAATTGATAGCGTATCTCTATTTTTAAAGAAACTTGGTAATGAATTATATATATCATTATTATTTGATATGACATTTTCGGTATTTATTTCTAATATTTCCCCCTCCTCCAACGATATAACACTAGTACATCTATTACAAAAAGCACTAATTTCGGAACCTACCATTATACCATTTTCAGTCTTCCCCAATAAAAGAGGACTTCCTGATTTACAAACGAAAAGACTATTTGGATTATCCAATATCATAAATACTAAACCCCAACTTCCTTCTAATTCTTTAATCGCATTTATTATAGATGAAAAAGTTGAATTGGATTCGAAAGGTGATTTGGATTCGAAAGGTGTATTGGTAGTTAAAGATAAATGGTATGAAATTAAATTGGAAATAACTTCTGTATCCGTTTCACCCTTAAATTTATAACCCTTATTTATTAAAAATGTTTTTAAAGATAAATAATTTGTTATAATTCCATTATGTACCAGAGATACTTTATTATGGTAATCTATATGGGGGTGCGCGTTTATATCATTTTTTTTACCATGTGTCGCCCATCTAGTATGAGCTATACCTATATTAGATTCTTTCAAATTTAAATTTTGGTTAAGTAATTCTAAACCGTTTATATTATTTATGGAAGCATATTTTTGTATTTCAAATTTCCCTTTATTTATGGTAGAAATTCCGCAAGAATCATATCCTCTATTCTGAAGTTGATTTAAACCTTCCAAAAGAATTTCATTTTGATTATTACAATTTAAACACGCAATTATCCCACACATATAATGATTATAAGAAAATTAAAATAACTTTTTAGAAAAAAGTTAAGTCAAAAATAACTTTTTAGAAAAAAGTTAAGTCAAAAACGATGAAATAACTTTTTGACGAAATCGTAGATTTCTAAACGATAAAAAAGTTTAGTTAAACAATAATTTATCAATAGTAGTTCTAACACAAAAAATACGATGACAAACAATACCTATTAGAAAAAATACTAGAAGTATTAAAGCATATTTATAATTTGGTAATAATGAAATATTAATAATATAGGCGACTATAAAAGTCATGATAACATCTACTATAGCAATATCAAATATTCTAAATGAATGCGCGCCTTCTCCCACTAAACCAAATATATTTTTATATTGGCATAACATTTATTGTATTATAATATTTTATTTCGTCTATTTAGAAATATTTTGATTAACCCAACTTTTTATAAGATTTCGTCAAAGTTCTGTTATTTTTGATTTAACTTTTGTTATTTTGACCTAACTTTTGTTATTTTTTGACTTAACTTTTGTTATTTGATTAACCCAACTTTTGTTATTTGATTAACCCAACTTTTGTTATTTGATTAACCCAACTTTTGTTATTTGATTAACCTACCTTTTGTTATTTGATTAACCCAACTTTTGTTATTTGATTAACCCAACTTTTGTTATTTGATTAACCTAACTTTTGTTATTTGATTAACCTAACTTTTGTTATTTGATTAACCTAACTTTTGTTATTTTTGACTTAACTTTTTTCTAAAAAGTTATTTCGCCAAAAAGTTATTACATATTATTCCATAGTAATAAATCTACATCGCGTTTTATTTGTTTCCATAATTCTATATCTCTGGAATCGAATAATTTTCTAAAATTTTTATAAGTATGTTTAACAAAGTGTGAAAATTTATCTCCATTATTATCATAATAATTATCTACGGTATAATTATTATCTTCTAAAATATAATCAACAGTTTCATTTTTATCGACTAATTTCCATCCATTTTTATCTTTTATTTTCATAATCTCTTTATTTTTATTTACTAACTTCATGGTATGATTTTCTGGATGGTCCTTATTAAAATAAATTAATTCTAATAATTTAGGCATCATTTTAAAAGGACCTTTAATCAATTCTTTTTTTATTTTATCAGTCAACATTGATAAATTTTCTTTACCAAAACAATTAAGTTGAACGTTATTTTGAACTTGATTATTATTATTATGAATAGTTGTATTACCTACTTTATCCATTAATTTATTAACTGTTTTCTGTAATATTTCTATTTGTTTATCTTTTTTTATTTCTTTAATTAATTCTTGTTCTAATAATTTTTTATTTTTACAATATTTTTTAATATGTCTCCTCAAATTAGGTTTGGTTTTGAACTTTTTTTTACAATATTCGCATTCTAATGGATTTATAATTTGAGCTATGTTTGTGCTCATTTTGTGCTCATTTGTGCTCATTTTGTGCTCATTTGTGCTCATTTTGTGCTCATTTGTGCTCATTTTGTGCTCATTTGTGCTATCGTGATGAGGAATATTTTCCACATTTATATCTTCCACTTGATAGAGTAAGAGATTGCGATTGTGTTTATTAGTTTTTAAGTGTTTATTAAAATGTGTCTTAATATATGATGAATAATTACATAAATTACAGGCATAATTCATTATTATAATTTAGATTAATATTATTTTATTGTAAATTTATAAAATTATAACTTTTTTATAACTTTTTTATAACTTTTTTATAACTTTTATAACTTTATAATTAAAAACATTTTAAATAATAAATTAAAACCATTATTTATTTAAAATTTGACACTTTAAAGAGAAAAAAATATAACTTTTTTATAACAAATATTATAAATTTGGGGAGAGAGAGAGAAATTATTTTTAATTTTCTAAAATAAAAATAAATTTTTTGTTTCTAAAATAAATAAATGTTGAAAAAAATATATTGATATTTAGAAAAAATGAATCAAATACAATAAATAATATTACATATTATGACGATGACAATATTAACAATTATAATAGTAATAATAATATTGGTGTAGTGTTATCGTTATAATAATTATGAAAGAATATAATAAACAGTTCTGTTATTTTTGACTTAACTTTTTTCTACGATTTCGTCAAAAGTTCTATTATTTTTGACTTAACTTTTTTCTACGATTTCGTCAAAAGTTCTGTTATTTTTTGACTTAACTTTTTTTCTGTTTAGAAATCTACGATTTCGTCAAAAAGTTATTTTAGTTAGTATTAACACAATAATCTAAATCTGTTTTAGCCGTTTGTAAATCTCTCATAGTTTGTTGGTAATTTTTATGTTGATTTGTCATTAAATCATTTAATTTAAATATTTCAGTTTCTTGTTCTTTATATTTTTTAACTAACTTGAAATAATTAAACATTTTTTTTTTAAATGTAGAAGGCGTACAATCATTTGAAAATTTAAATTTGGCTTCATATTCCTTAACAAGTTTATTATTAAATAAGGAGTCGTTAAATTTTTCTTTTTGTAAAATATGGAATCTTAACATACATAGGGATAATATTAATACCACCACCGCCGAAATTACACCAGCACTATTATCAATATTAAATTTCATTATACTTTTAAACAATATTTTATATTTATATTTAATAGTTATTTCTTTATAAATATAATTTTTAAATTACTTTTTTTAATTAAAACAATATTTTTTAAAAGTATGTCCTATATAATTATTTTTTTCAAGTGTTATTCTAGAATTAAATTTCAATGAATTTAATTTATTTCTGATCTCTCCCAATTCCTCTAATTCTTTTTTAATATATGAAAAAACATTATCAATATTTTCACCAGTAATATATGAAGTTCTAAAATATTTTGAATTGGGAATATTTTCAGCTATAAATTTTTCAACTTCTTCCTCACTATATTGTTTATGAATATCACTTTTATAAATATCACTTTTACAACCCATAATTAAGTATTTCGTTTTTTTTACATTTTGTTTAGAAATTTTTAACCATTTATTTAGGTTTAAGAAACTCATAAAATTAGTTAAATCAAACGCCAATATTGTGAAATCAGCGTCTCGAATATACATCGGCATTAACGCATTATACCTTTCTTGACCTGCCGTATCCCAATATTGAATAGGTAAGATTATTTCAGTTCCATCAGAACCTTTAAATTTATGGTTAAGTTGGATAAAAACGGCACCTAATGTAGAAGTTTTGATGTCATTTTTATTAAAAATATATTTATTGATAATACTGGTTTTTCCTATGGACGCGTCCCCTAATATAACAATTTTTACTGATTTATACATCATTAATTAAATAATAATACGAAATAAAATCTTAAATAATTATATGGTAACACAAAAAAATAAAAAAAAGTTTAGAAAAACAAAAAAACAAATGGGTTTAAAAACGAATAGTTTAAAAACGGATAGTTTAAAAACGGATAGTTTAAAAACGAATAGTTTAAAAACGAATAGTTTAAAAACGGATAGTTTAAAAACGAATAGTTTAAAAACGGATAGTTTAAAACACCCATTAAATCCATTTATAAAAAGTCATAAAGGTGATAAATATTTTTTAGTATTTTCAAGTAAAAATAACCACTTAATAAATTTGGATAATATTTTCATAAAATGTTTTATTGAAAAAATGTTAGAAATATTAAAATTTTCTTTTAATAGAGAGAAAGAATATCATATAAAATTAGGTAATTATCCTTCTGGATATCAACATACTATTTCTAATATTATAACGAAATTACAAAGTTCTAATTATATTACTACAGTTGCCACTGATGAGTTATTAACACCTATTTCATTTCTTCATATAGAACAAAAAGAAGACGATTATGATAAAATGTGGACTGTTTGCACTGACCAACAAAAAAGAGGTAATGGATTTTCTTCTTTTGTAATTCAAAATACAATAAAAGAAGAGATAAAAAGAAAAAGAAAAAGATTGCTATTAGAAGTATATAATGATGATGTAATTGAAAGAATTGGTGACGAACCTAGACAAATTGATATCATGAACCACTTTACTAAACAAGGATTTAGAGAAACCAGTAGAGATGAATTAACACCATTTACAATAAGTAATCTTTTATCTTCTTCTGGAGAAACTAAGATTATGACTTATAAATTTTAATATAAAAAATAAATAAAAATATAAAATAAATAAAAATATAAAAATAAATAAAATATAAAATAAATAACTTAAAAATATAATTTTTATTTTATATAAAATGAATACGACTGAATTAACGAATAAATATTATGAATTGGTATGGTTAGCTAGAAGGACACCTGAAGATTTTGAAAACCATTAATTAAAAATTTAATTGATGATACATGTAGTAAATTTCCTGAAGAATCGGTAGAATTATTGGAAGGTGAAAATTCACAATGGACACACGGATTTAATTCTGGAATGCTAGCCTGTTTAAGATTACTAAGTTGTGCAAGAATTTACCCACATAATTTGGATGAATTTCCAAATTTAGATAGTTAATTATTTAATTAAAATTATTATTAAATTAAAAATTATTATTAAATTAATGAAAAAAACTTTATTTAAAAAAATAAAAAAAGTAGATTAATAATGAGACCAACCTGGGATGAATATTTCAAACAAATAATACTTGTTACTAAAACGCGTTCGCCGTGCGAAAGACTTCAAGTAGGGTGTCTATTAGTAAAAGATAACCGTATAATATCTCAAGGATATAATGGGTTTTTATCTGGGTGTCCACATAAATCTGTGGTTGTAGATAATCATGAACAATTTACAGTTCACGCAGAACAAAATGCCATAGCGGATTGTGCCAAAAGAGGAGTTCAATGTCTGGATGCCATAGCATATATTACTCACTATCCTTGTATAATATGTACTAGAATTCTTTTAGCATCTGGCATAAAAGAAATAAAATATATAGAAGATTATAAAAATGACGAATTAGTTAAAAAATTCTGTAAACAATTAGATGTTAATTTAGTAAAGATATAATAGTTTATTAACTCTATAGAATTTGGTATCCTATTTTTTTTACTTCGCGGCGTTCTTTTCATCTTCTATCGGTTTCTTGTCTACTTCTCCACTTCCTTGATTTATCTTCATGGAAATAATATCACAAAGTAGAAACTTTAAACCAGAATGGATAATTAAATATAATGATAAAGAGTGGTGATCTTCTTGTATTATTAATAAATGGTTTAATGATATTTCACTAAGTTGGTTAGATAATATACATAATGAAATTAATTTTTTAAGTGTTTCAACTCTTAATAATTTAACAATAGAATGGTTACTCAAATATCCAAATAAAGAATGGAATTTTAAAATTATATATTTGAGTAGTGAGGAATATATAAAAAAATGTAAAGAATATTTAGCTGCTTATAAAATACAGCAATGGTGGTATAAAAGAACACTATCACCAGAATATAAGATAGGTAGAAAATTCATTAATAAAAAATATGATGAAATATGTAAATTATAAATATTTTAAAATTCATTAAAGTAATTTTCCTAATACCAAAAGATCCCTGCCTTTTTTCCTCAACTTATTTATAATTATATCTTTTGTATTACATAATTCCTCTTTATCAACACTAAAATCTTCGATTTCTTGATAGGCTGCCCACCTCTCATTATTTTACTCATGAGTCCGCGGTTCATACAAAAGAAACCTCATCTTGGTATTCGGATGATTGAAGTGCAAGGGGTTTTCCCTAAAGTAGCTCAACATTTCTGTCAACGAACCATAAGGCGTCCCGCCCGTACCGAAATAATTATCTTCGTTTCCTACCTTCTTGACCGTGAAATCAAATTGGCTTATTATACCATCATGCCACATGGACACGACCACGCTCCTCCTCCCGTTGACATCCAGATCCTTCTTCCGCAATATAAACGTCCCATCCCGGGGCACCAAATGTGGGTGTGCACGTTCGAATATTCCTTTGACGCCTTGTCCGGATTGGATAGTAGTATCAAAAGCCACTTTATCCAATGTGGAACTGGTAAAATCTTTCATAAATTCAAGCGTGGGTTTGACTGCTTCTGCCCTCGGGACGCCGGGGGCCAGAAAGGAGTAGGGGGAGGAGTCCTCGTCCTCGTCGACCCCCGCAGGAGCAGGAGCAGGAGCAGGGACACGCTCAGGAAAAATGCGATTGGCCCTTTGTTGAGACGTGATGGGTTGAGACGGGATGGGCTGCTCGTAGAAGCCTTCTCCTCCATTTTCGCTCTGTGCCTGTAGGAAACTTGCCTTCAAAGACGGAGTCAACCCGCCCTGAATGGCCACGGTGTCATATAAGTTGTTTTGCTCGGGTAAATATATTAGTTTGGTCTGGTTGGGTCCAACCGCAGGAACCGTCACACTTACCTGATGTAAATTACATGCGAAATTATGTAAAGCAGTTGTTTCATCTCCCCCTCCACCTGTTATATTTTTAAACAAATTCGCAGTCGCGCGGTCGACAAAACTGGCTTTCCCGTTTTGGGTGTTAAACTTAATTCGGTATTTGATTAAAGGATGTTCGGGGAAGGCACTCTTAATATCAAGTCTGATATCGCCGTTGACTTTTTGCCTAATAATAAAATGTCCTGGGTTTTTCCCCCGTAAATGATTAAGAGTCCTATCCATATCCGCAGCGTTTTGTTCTTTTTCAACCTTAAAGTTTTCAATCGCATCACACCCTCCCCCTCTCATTCTTTTACTCATTCTTCGTCCATTCTTTTTGCCACCCTTTCTTAAACTTCTTGTTCTTCTTACACTTCTCCGCTTAATTCTACTCATTCTTCGTCCATTCTTTTTGCCACCCTTTCTTAAACTTCTTGTTCTTCTTACACTTCTCCGCTTAATTCTACTCATTCTACCAACCATTTTATAATATATGTATAGAAAAAAATTTTAAGAAATAATAAATAATAAATAATTAATATTCTATAATTAATATTCTATAATTAATATTCTATAATTAATATTCTATAATTAATATTCTATAATTAATATTCTATAATTAATATTCTATAATTAATATTCTATAATTAATATTCTATAATTAATACTTGTAACTAAACGCGTTCACCTCCATAAAGACTTAACCGTGGGTCTGTTAGTAAAGAAGACAGTAGTGTTTATGTCGAACAAATGTAAAAAGAGGAGTTCAATGTCTGGATACCGGCACAAATATTAATCGATATAACTTGTATAATATGTTCCAGAATTGTTTTAGTAAAGATATAAGTTATTTAATTTTCTTTAATGCTGGAAAACTATATCTAAATTTCCATAATTTGTCTACATTATTTTCCATAAATTTTCTATACAATATATCCCATTTTTTAGACCATTCTCCTTTTTTAAAATCACTCATATTTAATACATAATTACTGCTACTAGAATAAGGTTTTATCATAGTTTTTCCACCAGTTACAAAAAATACCATATCTAATACATTTTGATACATAACCCATTCATAACTATCGCAACTAAATTCCATAAACCATTTAAATCCTTCTTTTGGATTTATACCATTAAGATTCATATAATTTCCTATAACCATTAATCTATATATATGGTGTAAATAACCGGTTTCAAAACCGGATTTAATCGCATAATCCACAGGGTCACAACCAGTAGTTCCATCATACCATTCTTTTCCTAATTTTTTTTTATTACCAAAATAATTTTTAGAAAAATCACAATATAAATATGTATATCTTTGATATTCTCTCCAAAAAAGTTGTCTAATATATCCTTCATATGAATTGATAGGAACTTTACTTTGTATTTTTCTAATTTCTTCAATAATTTCTAATGGATTAATAAGTCCAATATTTATAGATGAACTTAGACAAGAATGAAACATATAATCTTTATTTTGAACCATAAAATCTTGATATGGACCAAATTTATCAAATCTTTTTTCTATAAAATGTTTTAAAAATACTTTGGCTTCTTTATGATTGGTGGGATAAATAAAATTATCAATATTACCATAATTATCTTTAAAATGAGTTTCTACATATTGTGTAGCTTCTTTTAAGTATTTATCATTTTTAACTTTAGGAAGTTTAGGTACTTCTAGATTTTTAGGCATTTTTTGTCTATTTAGTTTATCTTGTGATTTAACATTTGGTATAATATTTATTATTTTTTTACCATTCATATAGAAACTATTAAAAAAGAATTTATCAGATTTTTTTCTAAATATTTCATAGGTATTCTTAGTAAGAAGAAAGTTTGGACTTTTTAAAATATTTGATGCGTTTTCTATTATTTTAAGTTTATCTATAGGGTCAAACATAATAAATTCTATATTTTTATAAACAAATTTATTATTAAATTCCAAATATTTAACTTTGAATTTTTTTTTTAATAGTAAATCTTGATATTCTTTCATACTAGACCTATGTAGAAGTATTTTTTTCTTATTAAATTTATACTTTGTAAAATATTGCGGATGTTCGTATAAAATAATTTCATCAATTTCTTTGGGAAAATATTTGGGTTCAAAAAGTTGATTAGGTAAAATTAATAATTTCATTATATTTGAATAATATTAATTTTTAATATAAATTAAACTAAAAAATTATATTTAAAATTATTCAATTATTCATTTATTCATTTATTCATTCATTCAACGCATCCCCCACATCCAGCATGAATCGATCCCAACAATCTATCTCCCATTCCAACCAGCTTTGTGGATTTATACTATCATCCTCTACCGGATTTATACTATCATCCTCTACTGGATTTATACTATCATCCTCTACCGGATTTATACTATCATCCTCTACTGGATTTATACTATCATCCTCTACCGGATTTATACTATCATCCTCTACTGGATTTATACTATCATCCTCTACTGGATTTATACTATCATCCTCTACTGGATTTATACTATCATCCTCTACTGGAATAGTTTGTGTATGAGAGGAATTATGTTCTTCAATGACTTGAGACAAATCATTAATCATGCGTTCCTGGTCGTTTATCATATTTGCCATACTGGTTACCAATTCTATAAGGTTCTTTTCAGAACTTTGTTGAGTTTGAGAAAGGATAGAGAAAACTCGCAAAGAAGCAATATAAACTTGTTGTTCATCGCCTTCGATGAGAAAGTATGGAAGTGTTCCATTAGATTCATTAATGGTCTTGATAATAACACCTAATTCTTTCTGGATTTTTTTGATACATCGACCTTTATTGCCAATAACTTTTTTTTTATTTTTCTTATCGAATGGTACTTTATAAGAGTAAGACATGGTTTGTGTTGTGGACTGCTTCGCTTGTGGACTGCTTCGCTTGTGGACTGCTTCGCTTGTGGACTGCTTCGCTTGTGGACTGCTTCGCTTGTGGACTGCTTCGCTTGTGGACTGCTTCGCTTGTGGTTTGTATGAAATTGAAGTGTATAATTTAATTTCAATCCAATTGGAATATATAGTTAATTATTAATCAATTTTTGTATTATAGTTAATCTAACCAGAAATAAAGGAAATAAAGTAATAAAATTCAATATTTAATAAAATTCTATAGTTTTTTTTAACCCTTCATCCAAATATACTTCTTGTTCCCATCCCAATTCAATAAGTTTATCGCAAGTAATAAAGTATCTTTTATCATTATATTTCCTATCTTCTACATATTCGATATAATCATCTATTTCATCATTATTTTTAATTAATTTAACTAATGATTTGGTAATATCCAAAACACTATATTCTTTAATAGTCCCTATATTATAAATCTCTCCCAATTCGCCCTTAAATAAAATTAGTTCAAATGCTCTTACAACATCTGAAATATAAAGAAACGACCGTTCAGTTTTTCCTTCTCCGTGTATAGTGCATTTTTTATCATTTTTCAAAGCCAAAATAAATTTAGGTATAAGTTTCTCTGGATATTGTCTAGGTCCATAAACATTATTTCCTCTAGTAATTATTGCCGGTAATCCATATGAATATACATAAGAATTTACTAGCATCTCTGCTGCGGCCTTTGTCGCCGAATAAGGATTTGTGGGATTTAAAATAGATTTTTCATTTTTAATATCTCCGTCATTTTCGCCATATACTTCATCAGTGGATACATGTATAAACTTTTCTATTTTCCCATATTCTCTTATACATTCTAATAAAGTATGAGTCCCTATAATATTATCTTCGGTATATTGAAGTGGGTTAGAGAAAGAATTATCTACATGAGATTGTGCTGCAAAATGAAAAATTGTATCAATTTCATATGTCTTAAAAATAAGATTAACTAATTGTCTATTAGTTATACTACCTTCTATAAAATGGTAATTATTACTGGTTCTTATATTTTCATTAACATTTTTTTCATTGGCACAATAATACATAGCGTCTATGTTAATAATCTTATATTGTTGGTGCCTTTCTAAAAAGTAATTTATAAAATTAGAAGCAATAAATCCACAACCTCCAGTTATTAAAATATTTTTCATTTATATTAATATATTAAAAATATTTTAAGTAATTAAACTAATTTATTTAAGTAATTAAACTAATTTATTTCATAAATGCCGAACTTCTCATACTTTCATTTGGCATATAATCCGCCGTTTCAGTAAAAGCTTTGAATTGTGCTAATGGCATATTTGGTGCCGTATAAGACCCTCTAGAATAAACAGTTGATCTCCAATCAGATGACCCACCTCCTCTATTAGATTTTTTTCTATACGACTTCCTATTAGATTTTTTTCTATACGACTTCCTCTTAGACTTTCTATTAGATTTTTTTCTATACGACTTCCTCTTAGACTTTCTATTAGTTTTTTTTCTATATGACTTTCTATTAGATTTTTTTCTATAAGACTTTCTATTACTCTTACCCCGTTTCTTTTTGGCACCACCCTTTAAAAATTTAGAATTATTCATAGAATCCATACCCACATAATCACCACTTTCGGTAAATGCCTTAAATTGAGCCAAAGGCATATTTGGTGCGGTGTAAGAACCCCTTGAATAAACAGTAGATTTCCAATCAGATGAACCACCCCCTTTTAATGGAACTGCTTCATTGGTTAACGATTTATCTGTTAAAGAAAAACCAGACACATTAACATTTTCAGATTCAGTTTCTGTAACAGTTTTATTTTCTTGAGCACCCCTTAAATTTTCAACCAAACAATTACTTATCTCGGCGTGTTCTGAACCACCGCCGAATTTATTATTAGAATTACACGCCCTACCTAATGATGAAACGGCATTGGACGCACGACTCCCACCTCGTTTGCTACTCCGTTTGCCATTGCTACTCCGTTTGCCATTGCTACTCCGTTTGCCATTGCTACTCCGTTTGCCACCTCCAGTAGTTCTATATAAACTTAAATCATTCATATCATATTCTATTTTTTGACCTTCTATAACAGGTGTAGTATAATCCATACATACAGTTGGTTTTAATTCCATAACAGCATTGGAAGCCCGAGAACCTCCTCTCTTATTTTTGCTATTTTTTCTCATATATAGTAATATAATATTTTTTTCTAAAAAACTAAAATAAATTGAGTAAAATTAAAACTAAAATAAATTGAGTAAAATTAAAACTAAAATAAATTGAGTAAAATTAAAACTAAAATAAATTGAGTAAAATTAAAACTAAAATAAATTGAGTAAAATTAAAACTAAAATAAATTGAGTAAAATTAAAACTAAAATAAATTGAGTAAAATTAAAATACCTAAAATAACAATTGGATAATATAAAAATCTGGATGAACTTCCTCTATTTAATCTAATAGATTGAGCAATAAAGAATTTAACCGCATCATGAATAGCCAAAGCCAAAATTATACATAAAATCATTTTAACTCCTTTTAAATATTCGCATTGGTTTGGTTCTTCTAAAGTTTTTTCAATATCATTTACACCCTTAATTAAACTATTAATAGGTCCTATAGATTCTTGATTATTCATTTGCTGTGTATTATTCATTTGCTGTGTATTATTCATTTGCTGTGTATTATTCATTTGCTGTGTATTATTCATTTGCTGTGTATTATTCATTTGCTGTGTATTATTCATTTGTGTATTATTCATTTGTGTATTATTCATTTGTCCTGAAGTTAAATTATTTCTTTGTAAAATATTTAAATTTGTATTTCCATCACATCCACATCCACTCATAATAATATATACATAGATAATTTTATTTATATAGTTAATTTTATTTATATAGTTAATTTTATTTATATAGTTAATTTTATTTATATAGTTAATTTTATTTATATAGTTAATTTTATTTATATAGTTAATTTTATTTATATAGTTAATTTTATCACCCTTTATATTCTTTATCTCTAACCCAAATATTTAAACCATATTTCACCCCTTTGATAAGTTCTGTCCCTGAATGTAGAGTTAATGGGTCTACTTTCCCATCTTTCATATTTTTCCAAACTATTGCTTGACCTTTTTTACCCTTAAATGTTTTATTAATTTTTTTAAAATGGGTTTCGCCACCAACTCCGTCTGGAACATCATTAATATAAACAAAAAGAGTAAATTCTCTTTGTCCATTTTTCTCTACATTTTCTTTATATATTTTATTAGTAGTGTCTAAATAATCATAATGAGATTTAAAAAATTGCCCAGGAGTATATCTAACTAATTGTATAGGTTCTATATTTTTAGAACTTTTATTACATATCCGTCCTGCTCGTTCATATATATTCATTAAAATTTGGTCTTTATTATTTTTATTAATTAATTGCTTACCTATATGTGCCGTCCAAGATGTTCTACTTTTATCTGGTCTTGAACCACCGCTCCCACATACTTCTGATTTTTTAACTAGGGGGTTACCCACTTTTATAATATGGTCACACTCTTCATTTGTTAAAAATTTATCAATTAAGATAATTTCTGGTGTATCATTTAATTTTTTAATATTAAAATTGTCTATATTATCTATTATAAGACTGGAATCTGCTAAATTAGAATAAAGTTCTCTATTGACACCATACTCCTTTATTTGGTTGTATCTAATAATAAGAAAAAGTAATAATATTATTACTATAATTAAATTTAATCTTTCCATTACTATTTAATTATATTTTTATATAAATATTTAATTATATTTTTATATAAATATTTTATTATAAATATTATTCTTGTATTAATGATTGTTTTATTAATGGATCATCAACTTCTATATTCATAAATTTGTCCTTATCTAATAATTCCCCTTTTAACACTCCTAAAATAATAGGAATATTCTTTTTATATGTATATACAATATTTTTCGAATCCACTAAGTAAATTTCGCCATTAATATACTTCTTTGTAGTATAAATACCATTTTCATTTTGAGTATCAATCAAATTTTTCCTTTTACGTCCTCGTTTACCTTTTTTTTTATTAAAGCACGCCCCATCATCACCTATTTCGCCATTTGGTAAGTTTTTAATATGACTCCCGCAAAATGAATGGCCTATCTGTCTTTTTCTAGTACATTGAGTTAAATCATTTTTCCTCCCGATACACCTCTCTCCTTTTGGTAAAATTCTACGATTTGTTTTCTTCTTCTTTTTTGAAATTAATTCATTGGATAATTCATTAAAATATAATTTATTGGGTAAAATCATTTCTAAAATTTGGTCTTCTTCCAAATGTTTAAGATGGCATATTGTTTTTATAATTTTTTTGCATTCAAATTCTAATTTGTCAGAAAAAAGTAATGTTAATTCGTCCATGTTTATTAAAAAATAATAAAACAAATTTAAATCAATTTTATTTATTTAAAAAAAATACATATTTAAAGAAATACTTATTTTATTATTGTTGGGCACATTCAACTCCTCCTCCCCCTCCTTCATCTTGATGACTATCTAAATTAACTTCCTCTATATTTATCCTTTCTCCAACATTTTCTAAATATTTTTCTTCGACTTTTTCAGAAAAAGTTATTTCTTCAGTTAAAATAGGTAAAATCTTGGATATATATTGTTTTCGTTCTTTATTTAAACTGTCTGGAAAGATAATATTAAATCTAATAATTAAATCACCGTTATTATATTTATCTTTACCTAATCCTTCATCTCTTAGAATATATTCTTCATTTGGTTTTACAATATCATCCATAATAACTTTAAATTCTCTACCATCTAAATGAAATAATTTAAATTTGGTTCCACATAAAGACTCTGATAGTAAAATATTTTTTTCATAAATAAGATTTGACCCATCTCTTTTAAAAGTAGGATGTTCCAATATTTTTAGAATTAATATCAAATCTCCTTGTTCATCTAAACCTGGTTCATAATGAGCCATATCTGGAATAACAATTTTTTTATTATCTTTAAAACCCTTTTCAATTGGCAAGTTAATAATCTTATTTTTAACAACTAACTTATTACCTAAACAAATTTCACACTTTCCTTTAGGGTCGATATGTTTTCCTTCTCCGTGGCATTTATCACACATACTCTGGGTTTGATGAATCATACCTGGACCAACTTGGACTATTCGCATAACCATACCTTTTCCTCTACAACCAGTACACTCTTTGATAAAACTGATATCTTTAACACCTTTACCCCTACAATCTAAACAACAAACCTTTTGCTTAATTTCTATTTTCTTAACTGTATTATTATATAAATCTTCCAATTCAATAGGTATCTCCTCAATTCTATCTTTACCTCTCCTTTTTTGTTGACGGAAATGTCCTCCGCCCATTCCGCCCATTCCGCCCATTCCACCCATTCCACCACCAAAAATGTTTTCAAATATATCAAATGGATTACCTCTTGGCATCCCCCCTGCTAAACCCTCTTCTCCTAATTCATTATAAATTTTCCTCTTTTCGGGGTCTTTTAAAACTTCATATGCTGTAGAAATTTCTTTGAATTTTTTCTCATGTTCTTCTTTATTTGTAGGATTTTTATCTGGATGATGCTTCATAGCCAATTTACGATAATTTTTTTTAATTTCATCATCACCTGATTCCCTTTTAACGCCGAGAATATCGTAGTATTTATTATCTTGAGACTGGGATTGATTACGGAACATTATTTATAAATAAATAATTATCTTTTTAAATACTTGTAATTAATTGTTTCCAAAATAAATCTAATTCTCCATTTAAGTTATTATTTATATAACTATTTGTATTATTTATATAACTATTTGTATTATTTATATAACTATTTGTATTATTTATATAACTATTTGTATTATTTATATAACTATTTGTATTATTTTCAACATTATCTATAAATTCTATGAATGTTTTCTTATCTTTATTTATTTTATAATTATAAAAATAAAAACTTAAAATTAAATAAAATCCATGTAGAGATAGTTTTAGTTTAATTAATTCTTTTTTTATTAAATTATTTTTTATATTAGTATCTAAATCTTTTTCTAATAAAAGAGTATCATTTTCTAAAAAATTTTCATATTTTAAAATTTTAGTATCAAAAATATTTTGGAAAAAATCTTCCATATATACCAAATCATTTAACTTTTGAACTATAAAAATCTTCAATTTCATAAATAATAACAAAATATTATCTTCACTTAATAAATTATTGTATTTATTTTTTAATAAATTACCATTTAAAATACTTATGGAATCCATAAACATATCTATATTTCTTTCTAACAATAAAATCAAAAATAAATATTCTATAATTTCTTCATTTTGAATTTCTGATTTAAAATAATTTATATATTTCATTTTTCCACTTATTTCTTTTAAAACATCATCTATAATAATATTTCCATAAATATTTATCTTGTTCACTTCCTCTAATTTATATTTTTTTAATATAGATAAATTCATTATTCTATTTATTTATTTATTTTTTAATATAGATAAATTCATTATTCTATTTATTTTATTTTGTTAAAACTTTTGTTAAAACTTTGAACATTTAAAACGCCGACGTTATCACTGATTAGTTCTTATTTTTTTAAATTTACGTTTGTTTTTGGAAAGTGCTAATTTTTCAACTTTATCGTTATTAATATCATATGATATAAATTTAATTCTACTTATAAATAAAAGTTATTTGCAAATTGATTTAAAAATTATTTGTAGTCATTAAAAATATAACTAAAATGAAATATTGTTCGTGTTGTAAGATACACAAAAATTATAACGAATACTATCTAAATAAAGCTAGGAAAGATGGCGTTGATGTTCATTGTATAGTTTGTAATAAAGAAAAACAAAAATATAAACAAGAACAAAAAATACAACAAAGATTAAAAGACCAGTTTATAGATGGTGAAATCTGGAAAGATACTACTGAATTTAATGGTTATGAATGTTCAACTGAAGGAAGAATAAGAAATAAAACTACATATAAATTATTAAATCCTAGTGTATGTTGTTCTGGATATGCTGTTTCTAGTATAAGAGGTAAGAATATTAAATTTCACAGAATTATAGCGCAAACATTTTTACCCAATTTTCAAGATAAACCTACGGTAGAACATAAAGATGATAATAAACTAAATAATAGAGTATATAATTTAAAATGGGCTACACATAAAGAGCAACAACAATATGTTAAGGAAAAAAAGTCTAGACAAAGTCAATCAGGAGTTAAAATAGGAACTAGTGAACTAAATAATTTAGAAGGGGAAAATTGGAAAATAATAACTGATTATCCTGAATATGAAATATCGAATAAGGGTAGAATAAAATATCCCATTAGAAAAGGTAATGTACCATATACAATGAGAATAACATATGGGGGCAGTAGTTCAGACGGATATAAAACTTTTGAATTAAGAAATAGTAATGGTAAAAAAAAAATAGCAATTCATCGTTTAGTAGCACAAGAATTTGTTTCTAATAAAGATAATTATATAATAGTTAATCATAAAGATGGTGATAAAAAAAATAATCAATTTGAAAATCTTGAATGGTGTTCAAGAAGTCAAAATACCCAACACGCATATGATACTGATTTAATATCAGGTAAAAGAAAAATATATCAACTTGATATTAATAACAATATAATTAAAGAGTGGAATACTCTTAAGGATGCTTATGAAACACTTAAATTATCAAGAACTGCTATAAACGCAGTATTATCTGGAGGATATTATTGGTGTTATAAAGAAGAGTATGATAATCTCAAAACAAAAATTACTATGTATGATACTAATAAAATCAAAATTAAACAACTTCACAAAGTAACTAAAGAATTAATTAAAATATGGGATAGTATTAGTGAAGTATCTGTATTCATATCAAAAGAAAATAGTACAAGTGTTAAGGCAATTAAATCAAATATATCTCAATGTGTTAGAGGAAAAAGAAATTCTTGTCAAGGATATAAATGGGAATATTATTAGATATTATGTAAAAATAATCAACGAAGAAGTTTATTTAAAACTTTTGTTACACCTTTTGTTAAACTTTTTTAAACCTTTGAACATTTAAAAAGCTGACTTTTCTTTAAGAAATTTATTTATAATATAAGTAATATTATTTCTATATTTATCATAAATTTTAAGAGTATGTTTTTGCAATTGTCCGATAAAGATAAATCATAATTCATTTAAATTTGTAATATCTTTAAAATTAAAATATAATCTAATAATATAACTATGACTGGAAAAAAAGAAACTTCTAAAAAATTGAATAGAACACTTTTATATTTAATTACTTTATTAAATGATAATAATATAAAAAATTGGTTTGTTTGTTATGGAACATTATTAGGATTAGTTCGTGAAAATAGTTGTATAGATAACGATGACGATATTGATATAATTATAGAGAAAAGTAATTATGATATTATAAAAAAAATACTTATTGAAAATAATTTTGCTATTTATAGTTTAAATTTGCGTGGTTATAATAGTAACCATATTATAAAAACAAAGGATACTTCTGATTATAGTTCAATAGACATATATATGGGAGATTATATTAATAATAATGTAAAAGATTTATGGAATAACTTAACTATTAAGGATTGTTTCTTAGATACAGAGAATAAAACATTTATAGAAAAAAAATGGAATGAACAAACCATATACTATCCTAATAATTATGAAAGAATACTAATTAATCGTTATGGAAAAGAATGGAAAATAAAAAAAGACAAAAAAATACCTCAAACTATGAAAGAATTATAAATATGATTTAATAGTTGATATTATATCGGTAGTCGATATATTTTCCGTTCTATTTAAATATATAACTTTACATATAGAATTCATATTATCAAACTTACCTTTCCAATCATCACCTATAATGAATATATCTGCTTTGTGATTACGTATATATTCTTCTTTTTCCTCTAAACTTTCTTCTAAAAATACTTCATCGACACATTTAATATTTTTTATAATTTCAATTCTATCCTGTTGTTTAAATATTGGATATCTATTTTTTTTTTTATAATTTAGGTTATCACTTGAAACCCCAACAATTAGTTTATCTCCATATTTTTTACATTTGTTTAGCATATTAATATGACCTATATGTAGTAGGTCAAAAGTTCCAAAAGTAATTACAACAACCATATTATACTATTATACTATTATATATATATAAAAGTTTTAACGCATAAAAATTAAAATCAGCGTTTTAATCTTTTTTTTGTTAAAACTTTTTTAAAAGTTTATTTTATTTTTGTTAAAACTTTTTTTAAAAGTTTATTTTATTTTTGTTAAAACTTTTTTTAAAAGTTTATTTTATTTTTGTTAAAACTTTTTTTAAAAGTTTATTTTGTTAAAACTTTTTTTAAAAAGTTTATTTTAATCTTTTTTTAAGTAAAATAATAATTTCTTCAAAATTTTCATTCCATAAATTTATACTTTCTAATTTTGTTTGGAATTCTAAACATTTTAAATTAAATAATTCGATAGATTTTTCATAGCCTAAATTAATTGCCAAATTTAAATTTTTCCCTTCTTCTAAATCGGTATCTCTATCAACTATATCGTCATTTAATTGAAATATAAATCCAAATAATTCACCTAATTCATTTAATTTTTCTATAATTTTATATTCAATGATAAACTCGGTATCAAAATGAACTATTTGTAAATATCCTAACAGAAAACTTAATGAAAAAAGAGGTGCAGTTTTTTTACTATTAATTTTATATAACACTTCCAAATCTAAATCTATATTAAGAAAAGATAAATCATAGTATTGACCATCTATAAGTGTATTCATATATTGGCATATAATTTCTTTTACAAATTTCCTAAAATTTTTAGTTTCTATTTTATCTAGTGAATTCTTAAAGCAAAATTTTTTATTTAAATCTATAATATTTATAAATTCCATAAAAAGATTATTAGTCATTTTTATTATAGAAATATAAGATGGGATAATACCATATTTATAATGAGTAGTTTCTTTATTTCTTCTAAATTGATCATTATCCATACATGGTAAATCATCTAAAATAAGTGAAATATTATGTAAAATTTCAGGTATTAGAATAAAATTAGTTAAATTTGTTTCATTTTGATTGATATTTTTTTTCCCAATAAAATTTCTAAATACGAGTAAACATATAATAGGTCTAACTCTTTTACCACCATTAAGAGAGTATGATATTATTTCTTTTAATTTAATATTATGTTCTTTTTCTATATAAGAATTTATGGAATTATCTACGAATTGTTTTAAATTATCGTATAAATCCATATTTAATTTAATTTATTATGTAATTTATAAATAATTTAAAAAAATATATTTATTAACTTATAATGGATAAAAATAATGTTATAAAATTTTCAAATAAAGATGAAGTAAATGGGGAATTTAAAAATACATCAGGGTGGTTTAAAAAAGTACAAAGTAGCGGTAGTAATTCAAATAGAGAAAAAGATAAACATCCTATATTAAGAATAAAAAATGTGGATGATAAAAATGATATAGCTGGTGTTATACGATTTAATGACGAAAAAGCGGTTTTTCAAGGTTGTATTGGTAGTAATAATTGGACTGATTTTAATGTAAGTCAAGGTTCCAATGGTTTAGATGGTTTAAATTATAAAACTGAAATAAAGGGATCTAATCTTTTTACTACAGGTGATAATTATTATCCATTATTTAAAAATGTTATAAAGGATGTAACTATAGATGAAACGATAGTATTACCTGAAGAAGAAATAGATTCGCAATTAGAAGAAATAGTTCATAGATTACCGGTATTCAAATATGATAGTACATATACTTCTAAAAAGTTTGATTTAGCAGGTCATAATATAATATTTGAACCAAAAGATAATACAAGTTATACTGTTAAGGTAAGAAATAATCCCAGTTATCCATTAACTGATTATTCGAAACATAGTAAATATAGTACTATAAATAATAGTGTTAAACTAAGTAATAATGGCTATATTTTCAAAAGTTTAAATACCAAATTTAAATTTTATGATACAGAATACGAAGAAATTTATATTAATGAAAATGGATATATAACTTTTGGAACTGGAGAGTCATCTTATATACAGAATTTATTACAAAATCACTTTTCAAAAAAAAGAATTAGTGCTCTTTTTTTAAATCTTAGTCCATTAGATTTAACTAGTTCAGATATTTTTATTGGAACAGGAATTTACGGGGAACTAGTAATTACCTTTCAAAATTATATACATAATACAAATACCGAAAATATTAGAACAGACTTTCAAATTCGTCTTTTTTTAAATGGGGTAGGGATTGATTCCAATGGTTTATATTCAGACGATTATTACAAAAAAGGAACTATACAAATATCATATAATAATAATTCTGATTTTTCTAAAATAAGTCCTCTAATTGGTTTATCTGATGGTTCCGGATACGATTCAACTATTTTTAATGAACTATATTACTCTAAATTAAAAACAAATTCTATATGGAATGAATCTAAAGGAACGGGTATTCCATTTTTAAATACCTTTTTATCTTTGGGAATAAATTCAAGTGAAACAAGTAGTATTTCTAATTTAAAAGCGAAGTTTCCAGATAATTTAACAAATAATGAAACTGGTAATATTTTTAGATATAAATTACTTTTAGATGATATTGAAAATGTTTCAATATATGAAACAAGTTATAAAGAAGATAATTATTATATAAAGATTTTAAATTTAGGAGATATTAAATTAACAAATTTGGGAATAGCTATTAGAAGTATATACGATTATGAAAGTAAAAAAAATTTATCAGTTCAACATTATTCCGATAGTACTAATTATTTTATAGATAAAGATGGTTCTGATGGAATAAATAATATAGAATTGGATAATAAATGGTTAGATATTCCCCAAGAAAAATTAACAGTACTAGATTTTAATAATTCTACAAAAGATTTTTTAAATATTTATGATAATATAACTGATACTGAAATAAATACTAATTATAAACAAAATTTATATAATTCAAAAATATATAGAATTCAAGCGAGTTATGAAAATATTTTAGATTCAAATTTTGAAATAGGTAATAAAAAAAATTTATTGATAAAAATAATTTATACATTAAATAGTGATTTTGATTTAGTTTTAAATTCTTCATTAAGTAGTGCTACCCCCATAATATTTAATAGAGATTCAGGTGGTAATAATTATGGACCTTACCAATATCTTCAAAATAATATAGAATACTTTTCAATAACAAGAAATGGTTCATTAGTGGAGGAGGCAAATTTTGATATACAGATTTATGACTACTTAATGACTCCTTCTGATACGCAGATAACATCTTATCCTGACGAACAATCTTTACTATCTCAAGAAATAGGAGAAAGAGTAGATTTAAATAGTAGTTTAACATTAGAATTGTTGGATTCAACTGGGAAAGTATTGCAAATTAGTAATTCCACAGATATTAAAACAATAGGGGATGTTAATTCCCAGAAAATAAAACTTTTTAATTATTTAAGAGTAGAAACACCAAATAGTTCTCAATATTATTTAAAAATTAGTGGAAATTATAAGTTAGGTTACTATGGTATTTCTATCATAGAACCAACTATTGATTCTTCCGAAACTCAAGTGAAAGGTGTGTATTCTAGTTATAAATTAACTAAGCTTAATTCTACTGAGAATGATTTATGTCTAACTATTGATAAAAACACTGATAAAACACCAAAAGAATTAACAGATAATGATAGAATATATTCAGCTACATCTGCAAATAATGTGGTAATGCTAATGTCTGATTCATCTTTAGATAATATGAAAATGTTTAATTATCAATTCAATGGTAAATTAAAGGAAAATTATCCATTGGAAACAACTTACGATAATAATACATATATATTAGATATACAATTCATAGGAGACAAAATTTTAGTAGTTACCAATCCCACCAACGAAATACAAATAGATATTTGGGACTCTGTAATTATTAAAACATTAAAATTGGATGAAGCAAATCTACAACAATCTAGTATATCTATCAAAATTATTACTATAAATGAAGTTAATTATATAATACTAATGTATTTAGTAAATACTACTTCATATTTAAAAATAGCATACGGAAAAGATACCGATACGGAATTAACAAGTATTGTAATTAATGGTATAACAGATACTAACCTTATTACTACTTTTAATAACTTATTTGTTTTTGATAATAAATTATTTGTTATTGGAAATATTGATAATAATACTATTATTCTAAATTTCGAATTAAATATAATAGAAAATGAGGTAGAAATCACTTATTTAAAAAAGAAAGAGATTACTAATAATAAAACTATTTTTGCGGAAAAGCATGATTATTTAGATGAAAAAAGTATAATATTATTTTGTAACGAAGTAAATGAAAATACCGAAAGTTTAGGTTATATTATATATTCAATATCATTAGATTTAATTGAAACACAAATAGATTTTTTATTAAATTCTGTTAGAGTTTCCAATAGTTCATTAATTATGAATTTTAAGGTAAAAAGAGATGTAATTTTAATTTTATGGGAAGACTCTGAATCAAAAAATAGATATTTTCAATCATATATAATTCAGTTAAGTAACCAAGACTGGCCAATTAAATTAGAGAAAACAGGTTCTTATGATACAAGTAAATTTCTTATGGAGGTGGATACTCATAAAGTAACTTTGAATTCTAGAGATGAAAATATATATGTAATTTTATCTAAAAATTTAACAGCTACATCTTCAAATGGAGGTGATTTTAAAGATGTAATAGATTTAAAAGTATCTATTCAAAAAGAAGATAGTTCTGATAATATAGTTGAAATAAATAGCGGAGTAACTTATGTAGATAATATTCAAACAGATAGCGAGAATAGAGTAAAAACGATATTTAATGAATCTTCGCAAAGGTCTTTTGCTTCAACAAAAAATTATTTAAAATTATTTAAAACACCATTACCTATAATAGATTCTAAAAATGATGAACAACTATTTTTGATGGGATTTGATGCGAATTCTGTACCAGCTAAATTAGTTTTGGAAGGTTTTGGTAAGTTATCAGAAGTTGCTATTAATACAGGAACAATTATAACCATAAATAATATATTCAATTCTTTAACTGACGCATTAGAATTTAAGGATATCTCTCAAAACTCACAATTAGTAACATCAACATCTTTTGACGGGAAAACAACACAGTATAATGGAAATATAGAAGATACACAATACGATGTATTTGACTTAAATACATCTAAAAATATGGGTGGTGACAAAGAATTTAGATTTAAGTGTTCTATGGCAACTATAAAAAAAGAAATTGATACTATTGATAATTATTTTACAGCAATTTTATATGGTCCTATTGAAATAACACCAATTTATTCGTCAGATAATTATCAAAATATGAATACGAATACATACCAATTAAATATTTACAAAGGGAATTCATATACTAAATTAGATAATAACGATTACCAAACTGATTTCACACATTATATTTTAGAAGGTTCTCAAAACCAAACTAATAAAATTTTTGATATAATACCTATAGTTAATGGTTTTATTTTTTTTGGTGTTATATATAGAAATAATGATTTATTCATCACTTTAAAAAAAATTTTAATAGATGACGATATATTATATACTTTAGAATTACCTATAATAAATCTAGAAAATAATAATTCAATCACTCCTACATTCAAATGGGAAATTATAGATGATGGAGAAATTCTTGTTTTAAGTTATAGGAAACAAGATGATGTTTATAATTTTTATCCTGATGAATATTCATATAATACAGATATAAATAATACAATTTTCTATTTTATAAATATTACAACTTTAGTTTATTCGAATTCTATGTATTCTACTTCTATGTCGTCTATGATACCATCTAATAATACAAATACAAATTTTATTAATAATATATTTACTCCCGATTATTCTTATTTCTTAGGTTTAAATGATATGAAATATATACAAATAGACGGGGATACAACTAAAGATATTCTTTATATTTTTGATTATATAGATACGCAAACTAATATAATTAAATTTTGGAGTTGCGAAAAAAATGCTGATAATATTAGTTCAATTATAGCAGAAAATTACTTTGACGCCGATTTTATTAAATTTAATAATATAAATATAGAAAATTTAATTCAAACTCCACCTACACAAATAGGACATACATTAAAGTTACAAGAACCCGCATTTAAACATTTTTTTGATAAAAATTTACATTATGTTAATGGTAAAACAACCTATATATATTTTATGGCAGAATTCGCACCCCAATATATTTTAGATAATAATGTTTATACTAATGAAAATATAGACACCATATATAATTATGGTCATTCGCGAATTGTAAAATTAACATTAACTTATAATGACGATGACGTAGGTAATGTTACTACTACAGGAACAATGTCTCCTGGTTATACATTTAATGATATTGTTCTAAATGGAACAAATATACAGAGTCAATCACCTAATATTGATAGAGAAACATTATTACTTGCGAATTCTAATTTGGCACAATTTGATATTATAATGGATACCGAATCGCGATATATAATTGCGGCGAGTCATGGTGTTCTAATAAAGAGTTCCGGCGAATATTCTTTTCCAGATATAATACCCAAGAGAAATCAATTAGATTTTATAGTTTATAAAATTAAAAATAATGAGGGCGAGTTAGAATTACTTTGCTATGGGAAAAATCAAAGTATTTTTGCGATTAATATAGAAAATGATAATTTAGTTATTTTTAGTTCCGCGAATGCTAATGCCGAATTTAATGTAGATGAAGGACAATATCTAAAAGTATTTAAAAAACCTATAACAGATTTTACGTCTCCTGAAAATATAATTATGGGAACTACATCTTTCTCTCTAATAGAACCATCAAGTAATAATGAAAATACTCTTAATTATCCAGAGTTTTTTTCGCATATAAGTTCTGCGTCTAAATTTATTTATAATGGTACCGAATCATCAAAATATGCGAACACTACACAAACAATTGGAAAGAATTACAATATGGTATTGGGTTATGCCACGGATCCATTGAATAATTCATATGGTGACCCCAAGTCATTAAGTGTTCTTTCTTTTGGAATTTTTGATACTACAACAATTGTGCCTGACGACGAAGATGATACAGTTATAGACCCAATAGCTTCAATTGCCGATATAACAATTAATGGGAAGATACAAAAATTTATTACCCAAAATGGAAATAGTGATAGTTCTAATCCAATTATAGGTAGGCCTCGAAATACAACATTTTCTAGCGCAGAGGATGACACTGGAACAATTTATTATCCATATTGTAATCCTATTTCAATATCTTCAGATACTAATAATTTTTACATTAGAACAAATTCTTTACCAAATTACGAACCTATGAGGAATGGTAAAATTATTAAAGGGACTTGGGAAGATGAATTTATAGGAGATGAATTTATAGCAGAAATATATAATTATTCAATCATGCCACAGAATTATGGTTGGTTAAGTAGCGATTCTACGGAAAATGGAACATATCTAAAGATACCACATATCATTTTAGAAGTAAATAATAAAAGTATTATTGTAGGCGAACAAACAATTAATGAAAAGTTTTGGTTTATAGGTGATACGAATTGGGATTCTATTATGGTAAATCCTGGATATTTTGATGCTTCAGCAATTCAAAATTCAGATTCCAATGGATACTATATACCCAATCCAGAATTAGTAAGTAATAGTGTAAATGATAAATTATTAACACCTCTTGGAAGAATTGGTATAGGAACTAATGGAGTTATATTTTACAATTTTTCCAACTTAGAAAAAACAAAAAATGCGGTAAAAGAATTAAATAGTGATAACTTTGGAGGGATGGGTGATTCCCTTTACACATATCATTATCATCAATGGCCGGTAAATCTAGAAGGTATGTTGAATTTAGGTCATCCAGATACATCTATTAGGGTTAGAGAAACTCCTACATTATCGAATGGTGATTTATTAGCTAAATTACCTAAATTAATTAAGGGGAGAACTTATTTTTTTAATCAAATAGATAGAACAAATTATGATTCGATAAAAAATTATAATCTTAAATTTGAACCAATATATAAAGGAACTACGTATAGATATAATGTAATACAAGACTCAAATGAATATTATTTACAACTATTAGATTTTGCTGGAAATTCGATCGGTAGTGTGACTCCTAGACTTGTATTGTCCAAAATAAAACCAGGAGATACTATTATTTTCCATCAAAACGATGCCAGCAATACAGACAAAATAACTATAACAAATGACGAAGTATTGGGAACTAATTGGAGCACACCTTATTCAGTTAATAATGATGAAACAAAAATTGCCGAATCAACTCTATCTATTTTGGGAACACCTGGGGCCGCCGGTGCCAGAACTATATTTAATGTACCTAATGATTTTGATTCTGTTAAATTTTTAAGATACCAACCAAAGGATGGTGATAAAGATATGGGTTCATTTATAATTTCTGGAAATTATTATGAGTATAATGTATCTATAAAAGACGAAGAAACAACCAAACCATATTTTTCATTAAATGATAGCGAGTCTCCACCATCGTTAGTTAATATTAAATTCGGCGACTTGATTTTTTTTAATCAAACAGGTAATCCGCAATTCTACCAACTTACTATTAAAAATGATAACGTCGACAGTTCCCAAAATATTAATGAAGACAACTTTTCATATTTTATAAATAATAATGTTTCACTTGACGAGAATCCAGCGGCTCCTATTGATCCTGCTGTTCCTGTACCTGTTCCAGGAGATACTGATCCTGCTGATACTGATCCTGATCCTGCTGCTGCTCCAGGAGATACTGATCCTGTTCCTGTACCTGTTCCTGAACCTGATCCTGCTGCTGAACCAGGAGATACTGTTGTATCAAGAGACTTTAAAGGATTATATTTTGCCCCTAAAATTAGTTTCAGTAAAACTACTAAAACTTTATATTATAATGTAGGAAGTGATATACAAGAAAAAACAGTATTAGGGGGTAGTATTAAATCTTCAATGTATATACGACCAAAAGAATATACATTTGATGATAGTTTGGTAAAACAAGGAACTCCAGGAAATTCTTATTGTCCATATACAAAATTTATAATTCCTACATTTGATAATATAAAAACTAATTATTTAACTTTAAAGTATAATACTGTAAATGAAAAGTATGAAATTTATGGTATTTTAAATAGTAATTATTATTCAAATAGTCTTACAATACTTACCAGTCTTAAATTATTTATAGATACAAAATATATTATAACATTAGATTCTAGTATTACCCCTCCAAATAAACCTAAATTTTCATCAAACGAAACAGTATATACCGAATACCTATTTGAATATAATGGTATTAATACATTTAATGATTCTATTGATAACCAGATATCTTTTACAGTAGGTGAAAATATAACTGACTTATACTTATTTAATGATACCACAAATAACCATTATAATAATAAAATACAAGGTGAACGAAATCATAATAAATTAGAAAGTATAAATTTAACTAGTTTAGATACTAATATAGATACATTAACACCATCTGGTGAAAATTTAGTATTTAGTGAGAATTATATTAATGTAAGTATTTTAGATAATAAATTCGTTCTCAAAGGAAATCTTGTAGGAGAATATGAATATTATGATGAAGATTTAACCCTTGAAACACTGGATAATATTAAATTATATAATGGAACTAAATATAAATTTGAATATGACCCTGCTACTATGGCCGGAAAAGAACTTAAATTCTCTACTACAGAACCAAGTATAACTATAACAGAAGTTGATTTTGATGGAACGTATGATAACTCTGGAGAAAATATATTAACTTTCACAGTTAAGGGCTTAACAAATTTAACACAATTATATATATATGATATATCAGACACAACTATAGGAGAAACATATAATAATAAAATTCAAATTCTTAATAATAGTCCAATAAATATTTTTACAAAAGTTGATAATATTAATAACAAATATAAATTCTATAAAACACCAGACAATATTAATTATTTTAAAGGTTATTTAGATTATGAAAATGCCGAAAGCTATTTAAATACAAAATTACTTCTTACGGGACCTTCGGGTCATTCGCCAATATTAGGTTATGCTTTTGATGGACACCCCATTTATGGACCATTAGGTTATGATATCACGGATGATTTGTATAATATAGACGCTACAACGAGAGTAGAACAAGCATTATTTATAGTTAAATTAATGAAATCTAGTTATACTGGCGGGTTAGATAGTGAAGGGAATCCATATTATATTCAAGGTAGTGGAGATTTAGATATTTGTAATGGAATATTTTCTAAAACACCAGAATTTCCAAATGGGATATTCCACTATGTTTGTTCGGTAGAATTAAATTCTAGCGGAAGTATTAGTTTAAAAACAAGTAATACATATGGATATCTAAATGAACCTATTAATATAGTTAATCCAAGTTATCCCTACGTTATAGGAGCGTATAAAGGTATTCCTGAAAAAACAAATTTCAATATATTAGATACTAGTGTAACCAGTTCTACCAGTTCTACTACAGCAACCAGTTCTACTACAGCATCCAGTTCTACTACAGCATCCAGTTCTACTACAGCATCCAGTTCTACTACAGCAAGTCAAATTAACCAAATTACTACTTATACAATTAATTTTAAAACATTAAAAACAGTTAATAATAAATTTAATGGTAGTGATATTCCATCTATAGAGGTAAGCCCAGATGAAAATTATTTAAATTTAAGACCAAAACCTCATCCATATATTTTTAATTTTACCAATAATTTAGAAACGGATAGTTTCTTTGGTAAGGATAATACAATAAATACTAATAAAATTAGTAATCTTAAATCGTTAGAAAGTTCTGAAAAAATAAAAGCATATGGGAATATTTCCAAATTTATTTGTGGAGAAAATCCAATAGCAAAAGGATTAGCGGTTTGTTTAAAGAATGAGGGTGATAATCTTTTAGCACAATTATACGATTCTACAGTAGATAATTTAATTTCAAATGATATATTTTTGGGTATTGCTCTAAATAATGCATCTGTTGGTGAATCAGTTTATGTATGCACTCGAGGTATTACTAGTATAAAAATAGGTTCGGTTTCCCAAATAACTTATGGAGATTATGGTATGTTATGTTATGCCGATAACAAAGGTTATATTTTCCCTAATAGCATTACTAGCGATGCTCCTATAGCAGGTTATTTTTTGGAAACAAAAGAAACACAAATAAATGATATGATGTTATTTAATGTTAAGAGTAATTTTTAATTTGGGAAACAATTAAATTGGTTCTCGAATCATATAAAATTTATTAATCATATAAAATTTATTAATCATATAAAATTTATTAATCATATAAAATTATTTAAGCGAGTTTTATTTCTTTCCAACTATTTCCTAAATAAATATATAGTTTATTTCCTATATAATTAATTTGCCCTTCAATACCAATAGAATCTTTATTTATTTTAATATTTTCGCTAATTACTAAGTTAGTTTTAATGGTTACATTATTATCTACTTCAATACTATCATTTATATTAATTTTTTCATTACTTTTAATATTAATCTCGCCTGAATTTTTTATAGTAAATTCTGAATTATCATTTTTAACATTAAATAAATTAAATGATGATAATATACTTTTTATAGTTATACTATTATGATTTAATAAATCATTTGGATTATTATTATTCCACATAATTAAGGTTTCTTTATAACCACCTGTTAAATTTTTAATACATTTTATATAGACTTGACTGGGTGCATAGGCTTGACTGGGTGCATAGGCTTGTCCAGGTGCATAGGCTTGTGCAATTTCCATTTCTTTATTTAGAGCATGTTTATAATATAATTTAGAACCATTTATCCAAGATATCACATAATTATTATTATCTATAAAATCAATACTAGGAATATCTACTGATAATTTATTATTAAGTTCATTTTCTAACTTTTGTATCTCCATAGAAGTTTCAGAAAATGTATTCTTTTCAAAAGTAAATTGTTTCAAACAACATTGTGTTTTTATACTTTCCATATTTTTAACATAAAATATACAGTTAAATTTTCTATATGTAGAAGTTTCCTCAACTAATTTTAAAAAAGAACCATTAATTTTATATGGTAATTCGGTAGATACTCCTATATTTAAGAAGAGTTTATCATTAAAATTATGTCTCACAATAGAAAACATTTGATTTATTTCCGTAAATTTAAAACGCTGTAAAAATGAATGATAATTTACATTAGAATTCAATTCGGTAATTTTATTAAAGTATGTAACTATTATATCATTATTTAAGTCATCCACCTCCAATCCCAAGTATCCAGAAGTAATTTCAATAATATTTGATAGATTTATAGAAGCATTTAATTTAACTTCATCTTTATACAATTCAGTTGTAGAATTAAATATTGATGATAAAATATTACCTGGAGTTAAATTTTTAAATACTTGAATCATTCCATACATATGGTCTACAATTTCATTGTTATATGCTAAAATATAACCATTGGTATTATTAAAAGTAAATTTTTTAACACTAGGAAAACTATTATGAGACATTTCTTGATGTTCTATAGTATTTTTTAATGTATTACTATAGATTGAACCATCATTTTTGAAAATATTTGTTTCTGTAATATAATTTTCCATATTTAATTTTTTATAACAATACGCTATAACACATAAATCATTCACGTCATTTAAATTATCAATTGAATAATTAATTTCACTATTAGATTCTACTACTACAAAATTACGGATAAGTTCGTTATTTTGATTATAGATAAATCCTTCTAATTTATATTTGGATGACTTTAAAGGTAATGAATTTAAAGGTAATGACTTTAAAGGTAATGAATTTAAAGATGATACAGACATTATTAATATATTACCATTCAAAAATTGTATAGATTGAGAATTATAGTAAGTTGTTTCGTTTTCCAATTTATTGTTAAATAATTGCCCATATCCATTTTTAATTTGAAAAGTTGCATTAGGAATTTCTGTATTTACTCCTATATTACCAGAATTAGTTATATTTAGAATATTTTTATTATTTGTACCTAATACTAAATCACTACTCGTGGTAGTTCTAATATAACTAAAATTGTTTCTATTAATATAACCTATTTGATATTTTTTAGATGATACATTATCATCTATAGTAGTATTAATTAAAGCAATTACTCCATTATTTATATCTTCTATAATTCCTAAAATAGTATTCTCCGTATTCGTCGTATTCGTCGTATTCGTCATATTCGTCGTATTCGTCGTATTCGTCGTATTCCATATTACTTTATTTCCTATATCTGATAAAGTAAAAGAAAAATTATTTAAAGGTTTTAAATAAGTTTTATTATTTATAATAATATTAGATGCTATAATTTTTAAATTATTATCATTATTTTCGAATCCTATACCTATTGCTAATTTGGTATTGGTTTCAACATTTGATAATAGAATTTCTGGATTTATTATATTTCCATCGGCATTTTTAGATTCATTGCTATTACTTATCTTAATACCATTTTTAACATTATTATCATTTCCTTTATGACTAATCTCTATATCTAAATTTCTTTCAGCATCATTTGATTTACCAATACCAATAAAATTATTATTAATATTAGAACTAATCTTAATACCATTATTTGTTATCCCATTACCACCCAATAATATATCACCAGTAGAAGAAAATAACGAAATATCTTCTTCAGTAGAAGATATTAGCCTTTCCGAATTAAAAGTTATAAATCCAAGAGATGTTAAATTTATTTTATTATTTGCTTGGATTATATAATCTCTATCAGTAATTCCCTTAATACTTTCGTGCGCGACTGTATTAACACCATTATTACTATATAATGTTATTGGTTTTTCATTTAATGATTCTATAAGTAGCGAATTATCTCTTAACGCCACAACATCTTCTTTATTTGTATAAGGTTTTAATATTTGGTTATCTTTAAAATAATTAGTATTCGATTCATCCACTTCCAAATCTTCATAGTTATAGGATAAACTATCAATATCTTTATAATCCCCGTTTCTTAATATTATTCCCCCCTTTTTAGAATTTAAAGTTAAATTTCCTTCCGCGGTAGATAATGTTTGATTACCACGAGATTTTAAATTTAAATTATTTTTTATTTCACTTTCCAATGAATTTGTATTTAGAACTAAATTACCTAATAGGTCCATCTCCATAATATTACTGGATTTATTATGGACTTTTAGACTCCTGATATATAAATCTGATCTTGTTAGTCCTGACATTATTTATTTATATTTATATTTATATTATTTTAATTAGAATATTACTTAAATAAACAATAAATATTTATTTTCATATAAAATCCTATTTGTTTTTTACTTAAAGATTTTATATAAATTCCTATTTGTTTTTTACTTAAAGATTTTATATAAAATCCTATTTGTTTTTTACTTAAAGATTTTTATAAATATTATATATATTTATAATAAGTAAAAATGGGAGGTGGACTTATGGAATTAGTTGCTAAAGGAGCTCAAGATATTTTTCTTACAGGTAATCCTAACGTTACCTATTTTAAAAGTGTTTTTAAAAGACATACAAATTTTTCAATGGAATCTATACAACAAGTATTTTCAGGTGATTTAAATTTTGGAAAGAGAATTAATTCTACAATAAAAAGAACTGGAGATTTGCTTTCAGGAATAACTATAGAAATAGATTTACCTATAATTAATAGTAAAAATGGCACAGTTCTCCAATGGTCAAATGCCATAGGACATACTATTATAGATAATGTGGATATAGAGATAGGTGGCCAAATGATTGATAGACATTATGGTGAATGGATGGAAATTTGGAGTGAATTAACCACCAAAGAAGGGCATATGAATGGATTGAAAACTATGATAGGTAAAACTATACCTGGCGGTGGTATATTAGCAAATGAAAAAAGAAAACTAATTATTCCATTACAATTTTGGTTTTGTAAAAATATAGGTTTGGCATTACCTCTGGTTGCATTACAATATCACGATGTAAAACTTAATGTTAGTTTAAAACCTTTTAGTCAATGTTGGAAAAAACCAGTTAAAAGATATTATGGAGAAGTTAATAATGATAATCAGTTTACTATTATAACTAATATAAATGATATAGATATAGATATAAATACAAGTTTTTCACAAGGTTCTATTTATAAAGGACAAAAAATCACTTGGGAAAGTGATGGTAAAGAAGAATTTATTTCATCTAATGAAATTATTTCAGAAAATACTATACAATTAGAACCCAGTTCCAGTAAAGGTAAAAAAGGTTTTATATATTTACAATTAGATGAACCAGATAAAGAATACTTATTAGATGATATAAGACTTTTCTGTGATTATATATATTTAGATACAAATGAAAGAAAATACTTCGCCCAAAATACTCACATTTATTTAATAGAACAAGTTCAATTTAGTGGTAATTCTAGTTATAGCTCTTCTCTAGGTAGTAATAAAATTACTTTAGAATTCAATCATCCATGTAAAGAATTAATTTGGATAACTCAAACAGATTTGGCAAAAAAATTTAATGACCATCTTAATTTTTCAGATTCCACAGATATAACTTATGGCGATAATCCTATAAAAGATACTATTCTTTATATAAACGGTCAAGAAAGATTTGGTGCCAGAAATGCCGATCATTTTAGATTAGAAATACCATTTAAAAGACATACTAGAGTTCCAGACAACTTTATCTATGTTTATAGTTTTGCATTAAAACCAGAACAAATACAACCATCAGGAACCTGTAATTTCAGTATTCTTGATAGTGCCGAATTGCTTATAAATTATAACGACAAATTATTAAATAGTAATACAAGAGTATATGGTTTGAATTTTAATATTCTTAATGTGAAGAATGGTATGGGTGGTGTGGCATATTCTAATTAATTAGGGTGGTTCAGCCTCTACGGATTATCTCCATTAATTCGTCTAATTCTTTTTGAATGAGCCTTGTCGTTTCCAACAAAGACCTAGCGTTCTGTTGTGCTTGGTCTACTAATTATGCTACTTGGTCTGCTGGTGCTGGTGATAATTCTGGTGCTGGTGCTAAATGGATAATCCTTGAGGCTTCTACTGCTGCTTGCTGATTTGATATTTCAGGAGCCGCCATATAAAATTTATTACTTTCGTTTAATTTGTCTTCTTTTAAGCAAAAATTACAAAAACCAGGTTCTCCTTCTTCGCCTCTTCTACCCATTTTCCCCTTTAATCCAGGTTGACCAGAGGAATCAATTATAGAATGCCTAAATGCGTATAAAAATAAACCTATTAGAACATTGGTAAAAATAAGACCAAATGCCCAAGTAGTATAATATACCACATATGGGTTTTTTACTTGTGTAATTTCACTACCAACATATCCCGCAACTATTAATATTATTAAAAAGAATACTATTACTCTCATTTAATAATATTAAATATTTTAATTTTATTCACACTCTGTTTTAAAGTCTTTTAGTTTTTTTGCATCATCTTTATCCGCTATATTTACGTTCCACTTTTTAAGTGTTTCATCAATAATATTTTCAAATTTATCTGTATCAATTTCTTCTTCTTTAGCAACTTCTTGACTAAAAATATCTCTAAATATTTTTACATCAGTTAAATCCCAATATTTTAGTACATCTGAGTTATTTATATCATCAACACCAACATCCCTAGTATTAATAAATCCACAAATATGTTTTTTTATATCAGTAGAAACAGATTTTTTATTATGTTTTTCTATAATCTTTTCCATCATAATCGCTAAATTTCTTCCTCTACAAAGATTTTGGTCGCAAGTGCCAGGGTCTCCTAAATCTCCTGGTTCCCCTTGAAATCCTCTAGGTCCCAAAGGTCCATTCTTTTTCCTAAATATAAAAAATATATAAAAACATATTACTACTAGAATTAAAGTAAAAACGGAAACTCCATAAAGAATCCAGAAAAACACTTTCAATTCCAATTCTTTAATGGATGAACCCAGTTTTGCCCCACCTAAAATTATCCCTATAATCACACCGATAGCGGATATAGTTTGTATTAACATTATATATATATAAGAAAAAATTATAATCCACAATCATTATGAATATCAAAATTTATTGTAAGATTTTTTCCTGCTGGGGTTAATGGGGTTTCTATTAATTTTTTTAGCCAACCTAATTCGTCACTTAAATTAACACTTTTATTTTGTTCTTTGACTCTTTCGTTATATGATAATGGTAATGGTAATGGTGTGGAAAAATTTAATTCCTTTTTAAAACTTTCTAAATCGTTAAAAGTCCAACCTTCTATTATATCCTTATTATCATTTACAGTAGAGCAAATTATTTTTTTCTCCATAGGTGTAATATCGCTTTCCTTCGTTTTTTCCTGTATCGCTTGTTCTATTATTAATCTAACCGTATTAATTCTACATGTTTCTTTATTACAAATACCACTTTCTCCCTTATCACCCATTTTACCCTTTGACCCCCTCGGTCCCAATGGTCCTTTCTTATTAATTATAGAAGAATAGAAATAACTTGATATAGAAACATTAATTATTGTCATTAATGTTACAAAATATAGTGCCCAGAAGAAAATTTTTATATCAGCATTAACAATTGATTCTGATATTTTCATTCCTAAAAAGATATAAGCACCTATTAAAGATATTGCTATAATTGAACCAATAACTATCATAATTAATATACTAAAAGAAATTTATTTTAGTTTAAACAATATTCATCTGACTTTTTAAAAACTGAATCAAAATAGGAATCCTCTTTTACATTTAATTCTCCCCGACAATTATCAGATATTATAGTAATCCATTTATTATATCTATCTAAAATTTGTGCTTCTTCTTGGTTTCTTTCATAATCTCTCTTATTTACTATACTGGCATAATGTGGACACTGAGTCATTAATTTATCCTGGATTTTAGAAGTACAATTCTCTATACCACATTTGGCATCCAAATTCAATTCACATCTTCCAGGGAAACCCTTAGAACCTTTATCACCCTTTGCTCCTCTAGAACCTTCTATACCAGAGTCATTTCGTAAATTAATATAAAATGATATAGCCATATTAAAATTAACAATGGTAACCATTACTAGAGTTAAAGATAACCAATAACAAATTTTTAAATTATAATCACTTATCGAAAAACCTATTAGATTTGCTAACGCGAAAATGGTAAACATTACTAAAATTTTTGTATTTGCGAAGGTTTCTCCTAAAATACCAGCGACTTGTTGTTGTGATGTATTTTCCATATTATATATTTGTTAGAAAATGTTTTATTAGAAAATGTTTTAATACAATTTTTTTTATATTTTAATAGTTAAATGGATTTGGGAATTGAATTATTGGTAAATCCTTATAAAACAAAAAAGAAAAATTATTTTAAAAATAAGAAAGAAGATGATTTTAACTTACCCTCTTTTATTTTAGAATATATTATAGATGAATTAAATATAGATTTGGAAAAACATCCAAAGAAACTTATTAAAAATATAATAGATATTACATTAAAAATATCTAATGAAGACAAGACTATAGATATTTCATATTTAGAAGAATTGAAAAAGAAAAAAGAAAAAGAAAAAGAACCAGTAGTTTTAACTAAAAATTTAAAAATTATTACCAAATTTGAAACTAAAGAACCCACTATAGATGTTAAGAAACTATTATAGTTTTACACATAGTTTATTTTACATATAGTTTATTTTACCTATAGTTTATTTTACACATAGTTTATTTTACCTATAGTTTATTTTACACATAGTTTATTTTACCTATAGTTTATTTTACACATAGTTTATTTTACCTATAGTTTATTTTACATATTCTTCAAAAATTCTTCAACCGTAGATACATCATCCACTGGTTCATTAGTTACTTCTATTGGTTTCCACTTTTCCATTTTATTATTATATTCACACCTCATAGTGATATTATCTTGACCTTCATTAAAACATTTTATCATATATTTACTCGTTTTTAAATTATTAATATGTGCCCCTCCATATTTATAGATTTCATCATCTTTCAAACAATAAATGTTATAAATATCAGAAATTTTAGTATTTCTTACTAAAAATATCATATAATCTCTACCCGAAATATCAATCTTCTTTTTATTGGTTTTGATATTTTGATTCATTTTATTACCATTTGTATTAGACCTATTATCTGTATTATTTAAATTGGATTGAATAGATGTATTAGACAGATTTTCATCATTTGTATTATACCGATTATCACCATTAGTATTATACCGATTATCACCATTAGTATTATACCGATTATCATCATTTGTATTGGATTGAATAGATGTATTTGTATTAGATTGTGGTTCACCAAATTTATGACCCCTGGGGATAAGAAATAAATGATTATTCATATTACGAATACCCTCAAAATAAATCCCTCTACAATTATAGTTTAGATTAGGTATATAATTTTTAATCATATAACTAAATTCGTGATTAGCAAAAAGTCTTTTAACATATAAAGGACAAATCTCCAAATTATCATCCTTTTGATAATTATTAGTTAAAATATCATACACTACATTTAACTTATAATTAATCTTTTTATCTTTCATAAGTTTCGCCTTATAAATAACCAAATTATTAATAATATATAACCAATTGTCATCTTTATCTCTTAATAATTCACCGTCAAATAATGTATTAGTGAAAAGTTCATCCGAAAAACGATAATTAATACTAATAATTCTAGGACATTTATGACCTTCTTTAATTTTTTTATCAATAAAGAAACAATAGTTTTTGTTTTCTATGCGTGTTAAAAATAAATAATATAGAGACCCTGAAGATTTAACAGAAAGAAAATTAGGATTTTTTTCTATATATTTAATGTTTTTAGGATTAATTATATGGAAATTTTTATCTTTAATAGAAACATAATAATTTGTTTGAAGTATGTCTAGAATTTCTTCTTTAAAACTATCTTCGACGATATTACACGCCTGTTTGTTACAGAATGATATTTTGGAAGTTTTAAACATTTGTATATTTAAATATTATTTAATACTTTAAATAAAAAAAATCAATTTTAAATTCGCAATTAAATTTATGGATAAATTTAAATATTTACTAATTTTTATAGGATTAAGAATGTTTAACTTTCAATCATTTATAGTGGGAACCGTCTCCGGAATATATATAGCCCAAAATTATGATATACCAAATGTTAAGAAATTAGGAGATAAAGTGGTAGATTATATTAAAAATTTTGAAAAGAAAGATTAATTGTTAATATAATTATAATCTATCTGCTGGTTTCAAAAATGGCATATCAATTAATTTAAATATATCTTCTTCTGTGTTAGTTGGAATTAATGCCCCTTTCACTGTTTTACCCCCTACCTTCTGTGTCTTATATATTCCATATTCATTAATTGTAAATCCTTTTTTTAATGCTTCAGTTCTCATTACCTTATTAAAATTTCCAGAACCAGTAAAATATAATATCGCAGCACCTTTACTTTGATAAGGAATTAATCTAATATCAATTCTCCTTCCAATACCCGCCTTTGTTGCTTTACACATCCCCATAAACTTAGTATCACCATCTTCAGTAAGACTATCAACTATTAATTTCTTTTTTTTCAAATGTTCCACTATAATATTAAGATGTTTAATAGATGATGCTTGAATAGATGCTTCGGTAGGTAATTTTGGACTAAGAATTAACACATCTATATCTCCTGATGTTTTTTTATTACGTCTAAAAGACCCACAAATAATTACTTCATATGACGCGTCAATTTGAACCACAAATTTAAATAATTTAAGTCTAATTGCTAAAATTTCCTTTCTAGGAATAGGTTGTTCTATATCATTAAAATATTTAACACCTAATAATTGATGGTGTGTAAGTTTAGACAAAGAATCAGTAGATTTAATTTTAGAAAAGTCCCCACCTATAGAAACCAATTCAGTCATTAACATTTCAAAAGTAATTTTTAGGTCATGTAATAATTTTGCTTTCGCCGGTCCAATACCTGTTATTCTTCCCAATTTCTCTAAATTAGACCTCTTTTGATTATGATTGTTTCCTTCTGGGATTTCATTTTTTAAAGTTCCCTCCTTTATAATTAAATCAATTCTATCCATAATACCCTTGCCAACACCTTTAACTAATTTCAAATCCATACCTTTAGTTATTTTGGTAGGGTGTTCGCTTATCGCTTTTATAGCCTTCCTAAAATTTATAATTTTGAAATTAAGTCCTGAAATTTCTGTTTTATTTGCCTCTTTATTCTTTTTTAGTTCTTGGATTTCATCTTGTTTTTCTAAAATAAGTTTTTGGAAAACATCTATTAGAAGTTTGTTAGTCATTATATTTTATTTATATTATATTATTCTTTATATTATTTTATTTATTTTATTTTATTTATATTATTTTATTTATATTATTTTATTTTATTTATATTATTTATATTATTTGTATATTTGTATATGTATATATTAAGAATCAATTTTTATGAATTACAAAATCATACTATATAGTTTATTGTTTATTTCATTATTATTTTTCCTTATTATAAAAAATGTAATGATGTTAAGTCTAAGTGAAATATTTAATCCCAAACTTTCCAAAATTGAAGGAAAAGTTAATAAATTTATTAAGAAAGGATATAATGTTAATATTACTTATCTATATTTTAAAGGAAACCATAAAGATATTCAAAAAAATATAGAAGTTTTTAAAAATATTATAGATTATCTAGATATAATTGCTTTAGGAAACGAAGATATATTTAAAAGAGGTAAGGTGTCTATAAAATTAATTCAAATGGGTTTAACATATGAAGAAAAAATTAAAAATTTTTTAAATATGGTTAGTTACGCAAAATCTAAAAATATTTTTGTATGGATTTCAGCTTTCCACTATAAGAATATTAGGGAAGAGTGTTCTATTTATTTACACCTTTTGGAGAGAGGTTTTGATAATATAGGTATAACTATAGCTTGTTATCATAAAAACGCGACAAATTATGTGAATTTAATTTTAAAGAAAGGTGGTCATATAAGATTGGTAAAAGGATATTATAATGATGGGGAAATTAAAAATTGGAATATAGTAACACAGATTTATTTGGAAAATGCCAAAAATATTATAAAAAGTGGTAATTACCATCAATTGGCTACACACGATTTTAAAAATATATTAGACCCATTAAATAAAATAAAAAAATTAGATACTCTACATAATATAGAAATTGGATTTTTCATAAATTCTAATAAACACGTAAATAGAGAGATAAAGAAATATAATATAAATTTAAACAATAAGTGTATGTTTATTACATTTGGTAAAAAATTTAGATATATTAGATCAAATTTTAAACATATTTCTTATCCAAGACTTATATAATTTAATAAAGACTATATAATTTAATAAAGACTATATAATTTTAATAAAGACTATATAATTTTAATAAAGACTATATAATTTTAATAAAGACTATATAATTTTAATAAAGACTATATAATTTTAATAAAGACTATATAATTTTAATAAAGACTATAATTTATACTTATTATCTTAATAAATAATAATGGATTTAAATTATGATTATGGTGATGTAATACATACTCATAAACATATTCACACCAAACCAGATAGTCATAAACAAGTTGTTGAACACTCTTTACGAGAATGGTGTCATGATTATTTTGGAGATACTGGTGCTCCAGAATGTTCAGAATTAAATGAGATTAGCGACCACGATATAGATGATGGGTCTCACGATAATTTAAAAGCGTCAGATTTATTTAAAATGATAAAAGATTTTGAAAAACTAGATGGTACATATAAAGAGAAAGAGAGGGGAAATGAACATGATATAAAATTCATAGGTACTGAATTAAAAGTAGAAGAAGAATTATTAGATATTGAAATTAAAAAAGAAGGAGAACATTTTAAAATAGAAGTAGGAGATTATGAGATAAAAGAAGATGGTATTTATATAAAAGATAGTAATAATAATATTTACATTAAATTAACAAAAACCGAAGGAGAATATGATGGGTCTGTAGTAAAAAAATTTAAACAATTTTTAAGAAATATAGATAACAAAAAAATGTTAAGTGAAATAAATACATCTACTGATAAATTAGACATTGAAAAAAAAGAATTAAAAAAAAGACTACACCAAAAAAAAAATAAGTTTGGTGCCGAAAGAAAATTAGAACAAATGGAAATCTTGGTGGAAGAAAGGGTTAACGAATTATTAATATTAATAGGATTATTTTTTATAGCGGCAATGTTTGGGATTTATTGTATTTATACTCAATTTAATTTATATTCAATTTAATTTATACTTTGGGTTTTTTATATTTATATACTTTAAATGGATGAAAAAGACTATGGGGATATAAGACATAAACATACGCATATACATACTATGCCTGAACCTCATTTAAAAATTTTGGATACCGCACTAAAAGATTGGTGTATGGGAGTTTTTGACGATGAAGATAAATGCGAGACACTAAATGTTAATCATTATGAAGAAATAATGACTATTAAATCTAATTTATCACCATCGTCATCAACCGATGATGTGAATTTATCAACAATTTATAACGAATTAATGAAATTACAAAAACTTACAGGAACAGCCACAGCCCCAGCCCCAGCACCAGAAAAAGAAACCTATACAATAGATGGAACTCAAATAGTTTATACCGATACAACCAATAAAGAATTAAGAGGCGAAATAATGTTTGATAAAGATAAACTTTATAGTGTTATTAATATCAATGGAAATAAACCTGAAGAAATAGAAATTAGAGATAATGTATTTAAATATGATGGAACAGATATACCATATATACCAGAACAAACCAACGAGATAGAAAAAATAATAGGTGAATTAAAAAAATTAGATGTGGAGGTATTAATTGAAGATAATAAAAAGTTAATGGAGGATATTAAAAAATTACAAGACGATATAGGAAAAGAATCCATTAAAACTTATGATAATGTAACACCTTTAAGAAGACTTGCTAAATATGAAAAACAAGATTATGATGTTTTAAGCGAATTATATTTAGTAATTTTTTATTTAATTATAGGTATATTTTTTGGGATTTATTGTTTTTATTTCTTTTTATAATATTTATTTTTTCTTATAATATTTATTTTTTCTTATAATATTTATTTCTTCTTATAATATTTATTTTTTCTTATAATATTTATTTTCTTTTTATAATATTTATTTTTTCTTATAATATTTATTTTCTTTTATAATATTTATTTTCTTTTTAATATTTTTATATGTATATTATATAATGAGTGATAGTAGTTTATCTAAAATAAGAGATGATAACTTAAAAGAACTTAATACCTCATATCAAGAGGAACTTACTAATTATACTAATATGTATCAAGAATATTTAGAAAAAATGTCTGGTAATGAAGATGATATAGAAAATGCCGAAAAAGATTTAAAACCGAAAATTATAGAAAAGAACAATCTTCTAATTCAATTGGCTGAATTATTCCTAAAAAATAATAAAGAATCAGCGGCATTAATAGAAGAAGATTATAAAATGATTGCTGAAAAAAGTAAACAATTGGATAATTTAAATGAGCGTTTAAATAATATGGACTCTGAAACTTTAGAAGGAGATAAATCAGAAGAAGTAAAGGCTCAAAAGAAAATAGAAAATATAACATTATTTTCTGATAAAAATAAAATGATTTTAACTACATTAACTATTATAAATATTTTGTTTTTAACATTTTTAGTATTAGGAATTGTTAGAGTAACTATTTTACAAAAAAATTTATAATTAAATTATTTTTATTTATAATTAAATTATTTTTTATTTTTATTTTTTTATATTAAATTATTTTTTATTTTTAATATATTAATATAATAAAATGAGCGGTATGGAAGATAAATACTTAATCAATAATCTTGTTGGAGATTATCAAAAACTAACACAAGATATAATTATGTATGAGAATGATTTAGAAAGTAGAGATAGAAAATGGCAAGAAATAGGAGGTATAAAAAATCCAGATTTTAAAAAGGATAGAAAGAGAGATTTTATAGATGAAAAAATAACAGATTTAAAAGACCAACGAAATAGAATATGGAACTTTTTAACAATACAATTCAATGCCAATACTAAAGTAAGAAATGGTAATTTTAAACAATTACAAAAATTTGGAGATGATATTTCAAAAGTAACTAAAGAAATTAACGAAAAACAAAAAAAAATTCAAGATGGAAAAGGATTTTTAGGTAAAAGTGTTAGAGAATATCAAATGCTGGTTTACCAAAATAGTAAAGATAAAGAAATGATATATTTACATTCGTTAGGGTTAATTGCCTTAATTATAAGTATTGGTATGATGTTGGGAGTAGTATTAGGTAAGATACCATTAAATATAATGTATATAGGATGTTTTGGTGTATTAAGTATATACCTTTTATATATTGCAAAAGTTGTTTATGTTGATAATATTAATAAAAATATTAGATTTGCCGATGAAGTTGATTTTAATAAACCAGATAAAAATATAATTCTAGAAACTGAAAAGACTGAAAAGGATTCGGAAGGTTGTGCTAAAACTTCAAACGACCCTCACATCCCTTTACCCAACGATAAAGAGGCATCGGATGATATAGATACCCAAATACGAAATTCTACGATACAAAATGAGGATACTTGTTTAAAGAAACCTTAAACAAAGAAACCTTAAACAAAGAAACCTTAAACAAAGAAACCTTAAACAAAGAAACCTTAAATTATTTAAAGAATATTACAGCAAGATATGGTTTTATTTTCTATTAATGGTAAATTATCTAAAGGAATATTACCAAAGGTTTCATTACCAAAGGTTTCATTACCAAAGGTTTCATTATCTAAAGATTCATTATATAAAGATTTATTATATAAAGATTTATTACCAAAGGTTTCATTATCTAAAGACTCGTTACCAACGGTTTCATTACCTAATAATTGTATAATCTCGGTATCTGTTTCACATATACAACAACATTTTTTATAATTTTTTTTTTTATTTATCCAAGATTGGACACAAGAATAATGGTATATATGACCACAATCTATTTTTGCGACGAATCCTGTTTTTTCTTCTAAACATATGGCACATTCAGATATATCAGATGAATTAGATGTATCGCTGGATACACTCATTTATTATAATTTTATAATTTATAATAAAAAAATGTTCTAATATTTTAAATGGTTAAAATAATTCACCAAAAAAATAAAATTAAAACAGGTATTTTAAAGAATGGTCTAAAATATATAATTAATGATAACAATATCTTTTCAAGTTGTTGTATTATTTTTTATATAAGAGTAGGAGCCATCCACGAAAATGATGATGAAGCTGGTTTATCTCATTTATTAGAACATATGCTTTTTAAGGGAACCCAGCGTTATCAAACATTTATGGATTTAAATAAAAAGTTTGATATGATAAATTGTTCTGTAAATGCAGCAACATCTAAAAACTTAACATTTATAGATATGAAATTACCATATCAAAATATAGAAGAAGCGTTAGAATTATTAAATGAGATGGTTTTTAAAAGTTTGATTACTATGGAAGAATTAGAAAAAGAGAAAAAGGTAGTATTGGAAGAATTTAATAGAACCAATGATGATTCAAGTGCCCAATTAGATATATTAACAACACAATTTAATTTTAATAACCATAGATTAAGTAATTTAATTTTAGGAACTAAAAAAAATATAAAAAATTTCACTAGAAGTCAAGTTTTTAAATTCTATAAGAAATATTATATTCCCAGTAATTGCTGTATATCTATTGTAGGTAATGTTACTAATAATTTAAAAAGTAAATTAGAAACAATTTTTGATTTAAAAAATAATAAAAAAATAACTCACACGATTAAACCTTACGAAAATCTTAAAATAGATAATTTTCTTTATAAATATAATTTAGGCAAAGTAAATTATGTTAGTATTAGTTTCCCTATTTTTAGTATATTAGATATAAGAAAATATTATTTAGATATTTTAATAGATATTTTGGGAGGCAATATGACATCTAGACTATGGGTAGCTTTAAGAGAAGAAAACCAGTTGGTATATTCATTTAATGTATTTTATGAATGTTATGAAGATGGTGGTTTTTTGAATATAACTTTTAGTTGCGTAGATAAAAATGTTAAAAAAACTATTAAGACAATTATGGATATTCTAGAAAAAATTAAGAAAATTAAAATTTCTAAAGATGAAATGGATTTAACAAAAAAAAAAGCAATTATGGATATAGAAATTAATTCGGAGGAAAGTTGCGAAATAGGTGAATTTTATGGAGAACAAGTAATATTAGGGAAAGAAATAAATAAGGATATTAAAAATTATAATGATATTAAAAAAATTTATGAAACATGTTCTGTAGAAATTTTACATAATATATGTAATGAATTTTTTATTTTCCCAAAGATGAAATTAGTTTTATTGGGTAGAATTGATAAAAAAGAATTTAATAAAATTACCCAAAAATTAATAAAATAAATATAATAATAAATATAATAATAAATATAATAAATTAATGGATAAAAAGACAGATTTAGTTTTCGAATATTTCGAACAAAAATATGGATTTGATATACAGAAATTAGGAATTGATAAATATCATATAAGGCACATTTTCCAAAATAATCATACATATTTTGATAATAAAAATAGTATCAAAATATTAATTCTTCATATTGAGAAAATGATAGATTCACAAATTAAAGATAATAAAAACAAAATATCTACTAATAATTTTTTAGACAAAGATGTATTAGGTAAAGATGTATTAAATAAAGGCAAAGACATAGTCCGTAAAGACAATATATTAGGTAAAGGTAAAGACATAGTCAGTATAGACAATACATTAAGTAAAGGCAAAGATAAATTAATATCTAGAAGAATTTTAATAGATAGTAAAGATAGGGATTTTTCTAAATTTATATTTCCTAGTTTGTTTAGTTTTCCATTAAAAAATCCAATTAAAAAGGAGATAGAGATTGTAGAGGTAATCCTAAGAGATACTAAAAATGAAAGAGATAGTTCTGATAATTTAGAAAATATTCCTTATTTAATTTTAGATTTATTTTTGGGAAAACCTGGAGTTGGGAGTAATAAATATTTAGAAAAGTGTAGTTGTATTTTAGGGAATTATGAATTAAATGGAGAATATAGATATTATACTTTAAATAAAAAAATAGTTTTTAATGGGGAAATAAATCAATTGGATATAAAAATAAGTAAGCCAAATGGGGAGATGTATAATTTAGGTACTAAAAATAATGGTTTTATATATTCAGTTCTGTTCTTAAATCTATTAAGTTTTGAGTAAGTGTATAAATATTGTTATTAATATTTAGTTTAATGGCATCTAATATAAATGGATGTGGTTTTTCATCATCTGGAAAAAACCTCATATAGAGAACTTTTGGAATAGAAATTCCTACGTCAGCTTTTAAATAGTATATTGTTTGTGATTCAAAATTTAAACTATATAATGGATCAGTTAGTTTTAAATAATTATAGTATAAATGCTCATCTAAATATTTAATTATAGTTTTATAATAATTTTTAGTATATATTGGTATTGAGTTTAGTTCTTTAGAATCCTTAGAAATAATTCTCATTATTAATAATATATATTATTATGGGAGCGGTGAAACAATATGAAAGAATGGGAGCAATAAAACTATATGAAAAAGATATTCGCATAATGATACACAATTATAAACTAAATTATTTCTCAATTAATACAACTAATAATCTTGACAAAACTATGGATGACGCGTTTGCCCATTTGACTAAAATAAAAACTAAAATAGAACGTTCATTTAATTTAAAACTACCACCTTTATTATCTAAATTATATATAAATAATAGGAAAAAAATATTAGAAGAATCCAAACAATATCAAAAAGAACTTTCAATAAGAACTCAATGTTTAAAAAATAATAATACCATTTTTATTGACCCCAATCATAAATTTGATACTTTGGGATTTAATAATGTTCCTTGGATACAATTTGATTATATAGGAGTTAATATAGGTACATATAAAATTAAATTTCCTCCAGATTTTACTGGATTTGGAATTCTATACGATTTTGAAGAATTTCCTAATAAAGAATTTAATTCCGATATAGAAGAAAAAAAATTAGTTATATCTGGAACTAAATGTGGTGAACCTATCAAAATTATAGAGGATAAATATATACACGCTCCAGGAGATATATACGACGGTGACGATAATGACGGTTTACTTAATATTGGACCATACGAATTTACCGTTCAATTTTATACAGGAGAAGTAACATTAACAGTAACAGGAGACTTTAGTATAGTTAGTTACTATATAAAGGATAAAGGATATATGGGTGGTAATAAACGATTAAAATTCTCTGAGGTATGTTTAAAGCATGGATAATATAATTTTAAATGTAAATTCTTGTTTTGCCGATTTATCTAAATATACTACTGCAAATTTTGTTTATCCTCTAGAACAAGAAATCAAAAATATTATATATATAAAAATGGGAAGTATAGAATTCCCAACATCTAATTATAATTTTCTTTCGTCTAAAGGGAATACATCTTTTAAAATAGGGGATGGAACTATAGAAGATACTGTAACTATTCCTGACGGAAATTACGAATCTGATACCATTATTTTAAAAATTGAAGAATTATTAGATGAAATTAATACTACTAGGTCTCAATCTTATGAATTGTCTATTGATATATTTACTGGAGAAATGAAATTTTCTAATACAGAAGATTTTACTTTAGATTTTACCAATAATACCTGTTATGGAAGTCTTGGTATGCATTTAGGATTTAAAGAGAATAATTATACAGGCACTTCTATATTAGGTGAAACAGTAATAAATTTAAATGGACCAAATTACTATTTTATTAAAATAAATAATTTTAATAACGTTCAAGACCACTATGTTAAAAATTCTTTTGCTAAAATAATTAAAACAAAAGAAGGTTTTGATACAATAATTGAAGGGAAACACGATTATGTATCAAAAGATATGGTTTTTAGAAGTCCTATAAATTTATCAAAATTAGAAATTCAAATAGTTGATTATAAAGATAATATTATAGATTTTAATGGTATAGATTTATCATTAACTTTAGAAATTGGATATATATATGATAAAAAATTATATCAACAAATTAACAATAATGGAATACCTAATGGAGACCATCGACTAAAATTTTATTATTAATTTTATTCATATATTCATATTTATTCATATATATTTATTCATATTTATTCAATTTATTCATATTTATTTATTCATATTTATTCATATTTATTCATATTTATTTATTCATATTTATTCATATATATATTTATTCATATTTATTCAATTTATTCAATTTATTCAATTTATTCAATTTATTCAATTTATTCAATTTAATATTTACGATTAAAATTTAGGTATCATTATTATTTTTTTTTAATCAAATTATTCGTTTATATTTCGTTATTATTATATTTGTTTAATATTCACGATAATTCGACCAAACTAAATTATAGGTATATATTATAAAACTATGACGACTACTATGGAATTGAGTTACAACACGATTTTTGAGGTTACGGATGCTAATGCTACCATTGACGCCCAGATTGAAGAGACATTGAATGCCACCGCGTATGATGCGGCATTCTATTTCGTGGGTGATTTCTTATCTGGTAATTACGTCCAGGATCCTTCCAACGTCCTTCGTTCTCTTTCTCACTTATCAATTTCTGAAGCTGGTATTAATGGCGCACATGCTTGGCTTATTGATTCCAATGCGATAACAGGTTCTGGAAAAAGAACTGCGTATGGCAATGCTGCCACTAAGTCATTAAGAATAACCTCTACCACATTTAATAGAGTAAACCTAGGCACTGGATCCGACGTGTTCTTTTCTGATATTATTTCTGAGAGTTCAAATGTGGCAATTCCTATGTTGGACCAGGAAGCTGCTATCCCAAACACCTCGGCCGCTCTTCAACCAGGTGCTACGTCTATTGCCGATGCGCTTTTGAATGCTGTAACCCAGTCCTTATTTAAACAAATGGGTAGAACATCTGCTGTTAATAACGATGTCGTTCTCAAAGCGGGCTTAATGAGCAAATTTCACAGTGCCATTGATGCAACGACAGGAGGAATAAGTGAGAACAATGCGCCAGACTCCAAATTTTTCAAAAGATACCTTGCCTCTGGAAGATACGCAGATGACACCACCCTCAATCACGCAAACCCTGTTAATTATAATGTAAATGACACTATTTTCAGATTTATTGTCAAAATTTCAGGTAGCGCACTCGATTCTGATGGTCCCAACCTGACAGTCGCCGCGAATTCTAAATTAATATTCGGTGATCCAGCCGCAGATGAAACTCAGGTAGAGAATGGTGCTTATTCTACTCATATTCTCGTTCACTTACGACAAGATAGTAGAGTTTAAGTTTTTTTCTTATTTTTTTTTTCTTAATTAATATTATATGATTATTATTTTTAAAAATATTAATGATAATAATTTTTTAAAGGCACAATTAAAGGTGTCTAATTTAGAGTATATTGAATGTTCGGATCTTAATGAATTACTTGATTTAAAAAAAAAAAATAAAATCTTAAATGATTTTATTTATATAATTCATAAAGACTATTCTTTAAACAAAGATTTCTATTTTGATTTTAAGGCAATTGAATCCATAAAGAGTAATTCAATATTGGGTTATGAAAATATAAAAGTAGATAAAGACGATAAAGACGATAAAGACGATACTAAATTATTTAGTATTTACAATAGAAAACAAGATAATAATAATTTAGGTATGAGAAAAATAACATTTGTTAAGATAGAAACTGAACTAATATCTAAATTAGAAAATGAAGAAATAAAGAATACATTAGATTTTTTTTACGATATTCAATATGATTTGATTTCAAATAAAAATTTATGCTCTTATACAGTAACTATGAATAAATTAGTTTTATCTAAAGGTGATATTTTACTAAAAAATTTTACAAATTTAAAGAAATTATTAGAATTAGATAATATTTATACAAGTTACCTTAATTATATTAATAATGATTTAATAGACGATAATATTTCTACTGTTAGACTTATTTATAATGAATTAAATAAAGAAAAATTATCTTGTTTTATTATTTATGGGGAATATGAAAAAATAATTAGTTATATTGAAAAATTACCATACAATAATAATAAAAATAAAATGTTTATTTTGAGTGACAAAAAAGTAAATGTAGATAGAATAAATATGACTGTAGAAACATTACCCTACAATAAAGATAGTATAAATTTTATTGTGAATAATATAGATTATAATTTTGATGTTTATTTTTTAAATAATGAAATATATCTACAAAAGATTTTAAATAATTTGAATAAAAATATTCTAAACGGTAATGATAATTGTAGAATAATAAAAATATCAATTATTTATCTTAAATTTATAAATATTGAATCAAATAATTTAGATGAATATATGTATAATTTGGGTAGATTTATATACACCTATATTAATAATTCGCTTATAATAGACCAACCAAATAAACCTACAAAAATAGATACATTAAAACTAACAGATTTTAATAAAGAAATAATAGAAGAATTATATGAAAAAAAATTATATGACGAATGTTGTTTTTTAATTAACTTTGTGATAAAAAATAGATTATATTCCAATGCTTCTTATATATATAAAACGTTTTCATTATTGGATAAAATAAATTATCATATTAAACCAGAGGAGGTAAAACCTTTATTAGACCTAATTAATTTTGATAATGTAGATGAAATTTTTAATGTTTGTATTATTTTAAAATATCATAAACTTGAAAATATTGTATTGGAAAAAATAACAGATTTTTTTAAAAATTTGATTGATAAAAAACTAACAAATATTGAAGTGATAAAAATGATTTATATACTTTATTTATTTAATTTTTTAGTAAGTGAAATAGATATATACAACGATAATATCTTTTTAAAATTCCTTATTAATAATTTAGATACAATTTCATTAGATTATGGTTTGATTAAGAATATTAATACTCAAAATGATGAAAAAAATATTTATGCTTCCGTGCTTTTATTTTTACATAATAGATTTGAATTGATTGATTCAGAAATAGTAAAACAAAAAATAATAAATAAGATGAATGATTTTTTGGGCGTTAATTTAGAACAAATGGAAAATATTCCAGAAACTAAACTATTACACACTTTTAAAGAGTATCCTACTTTAATATGGAATTCAATCCAATCTTTATCAGATTGTATGTTATCTACTAATGATATTCTTTTAAAGAGAAAAAATTTAAAAATTTTAACAGATACTATATTAAATAATTGGGGGTTTTTGGAAGATGAATTTAAAAAAAAAAATATAATTTTAAATATAAGTAATTTTAAATATTCGTATCATGGTATTTCAAATGGTAACTTATTTAAAAATATAGTAAACGTGCGCGATAATTGCTTAAAAAATCATTTTAATGATACCGAAAATATTTTTGTTTATAAAAAAAAAGAAGCACCTAAAAAAAGAATAGGTTTTATATCAGATTTTTTAACTAGAAACCATTCAGTTTTTAAAGATAGACACCAAGTCATAAAGTATTTATCAGATAATGAAGACTTCGAAGTTTATTTAATAACTTTTAATAATATTATGATAGGTAAAGAAAATATATACAAAAATACTAAAAAAATAGTGTTAGGTAATAATTCATTATATAATTATATAAAAACAATAAGAGATTTAAATTTAGATAAATTAGTTTTTTGTGAAATAGGTATGGATGGTAAAGTTACTAATTTAGCTCATTTTAGAATGGCAAATAAACAATATAACACTTGGGGACATAGTGATACCTCAGGTTACAAAGAAATAGACTATTTTGTAAGTTCTAAACTATATGAATTACCTTATGAAGAATCTTCAAAACATTATACTGAAAAGTTAATTTTACAAAATGGTATGTGTACTTGCTACGTTAATCCTACTAAAAAATATAATTTAATGAATACTAGAAGTTTTTATGGTTTATCTAATTATGAAAAGATAATTTTATGTCCACAGAGTTTATTTAAAATACATCCAGATTTTGATTTATACATTTTTGAAATATTATTCAAAAATCCTAATGCCAGTATAGTTTTATTACATAATGAACGAAAAAATAAAATGTATGAAAGATGGGATAAAGTTCTCAAAAATCATCCTAAATATTTTGGAGTATTATCTAGAGTTAAATTTGTTCTTAGTCAATCCCACCAAAACTTCTGTAACCTTATGAAATGCGCAGATGTCCTAATTGACCCATATCCTTTTGGAGGTTGTAATTCCTCATTAGAATCCTTCTCTTTATTCAAACCATTAGTGACCCAACCATCCATACGAATAAATGGGAGATTTACCTATGGTTTCTATAAAAAAATGGATATGGATGAAATGATTGCTAATAATATGGAAGAATATGTTGATATTACCACAAGACTCCTTAATGATAAAGATTTTTACGATAATCAAGTTAATCTTCTTAAAGAAAGAAGTGATATTCTTTTTGAAGACCAAGAAACTCTTAAGGAATGGGAAGAACTTATGTCTGAATAAAGTCTAAATAAATAAAGAATTATCCATACTTTTTTCTATCTTCGAAAATTTAAACTTAAAACTATTTAATAATGGTTCTATATCATCTTGTTCTCTATTAAATACCAATAAGTCCCCTTTAGAATTCTTTAATCTTATAGAAATTGACGAAAAGTTTTTTTCTGGTTTAAAAAGTTTTATAGAATCTTCTGGTATTTTATAAACTCTAAACTTTCCTTTATGATTTTCATATAAGTTAAATTCTGTTAATCTAGTAAATGTTTTTCTCAAACTAGTATTGTTCGATGAAATATTTCCACCTACCTCATCAACTTCCAAATTAATATAATAATCACCATTAAATAGATTATCATTTATTATACATTCTTGTAATTCTACAGATTTTATATTATTTAAATCTCTAGGTATTTGTATAGAAAAAGATTGTTCGTCATCATTATTAGTACTAAATTCTACCATATATTCAGACGGATTACTATATTTCTCCTGGTTTCTAGATTGACTCTCCACTATAATATATGAATTACATATTTCCTCTTTAATTTTTTGTCTTTCTATTAAATCTGGTATATCTTTCTTATTATTTATTGTAATATCTTGCTGTCTTACTTTTTCTAAATTATTATAATATTCTATATTAACTTTTGAATGGTCGGTATTTACTTTTTCCATTTCAGGAAATCTCTTTTTTTCTTCAACTGGTTCTTTAAAAGGTTCTTTAACAGTTTCTTTAATTTTTTTAAATGATTCTTCTATATGGTTTCTTAAAACCTTAATAATTTTTGTAATTTCTTCTTTTTTAACATTTTCTTTGGTTATATTCGCCTTTTCTAAAATACCAACAACATCTTCTGAATTAATACCCAATGAAGTATTTGGATAGAACTTTACTAAATTATTATATATAGTTTCTCCTAACGAGTTCTTAGTTTTATTCATTTGAAATCTAAATATATAAATTTTTTCAATTCCTTCCGTATTAAATTTTGACGTCTTGGTCTATATTAACCTCTTGGTCTATATTAACCTCTTGGTCTATATTAACCTCTTGGTCTATATTAACCTCTTGGTCTATATTAACCTCTTGGTCTATATTAACCTCCTGGTCTATATAATCAGGCAATTCAACTTTATCTGGAATAAAGGTAATATCTATCCATATTAATTTTAAAGGATAATTTATAGAACTTGGTGATTTAGTAGTCCAATATTCCTTATTTAATGTTGTTATTAGTTTCTTAACCCTATTTACTATTCCTACATTTTTTCTAGGAGCACAATGTTTAACTGACCACTCAAATTTTAGTGCGTCTATTTTATTCTTAAATCCATGAACCTGACACAAATATTGCCACCCCGGACCAATCATTTTAGTATATTTCGCCCCACCAGATATTTCCTGGTTATGTTTTCTTATACGTCTTCCTAAATCTGGTGTTACTCCAGCATAACTATAATTATTATTATAAATAACATAGAATTTCCAATCCATATTAACTTTTTAGAAAAAAGTTAAGTCAAAAAATAACTTTTTGACGAAATCGTAGATTTATAAACAGAAAAAAGTTAAGTCAAAAATAACTTTTTGACGAAATCGTAGATTTATAAACAGAAAAAAGTTAAGTCAAAAATAATAATAACTTTTTAGAAAAAGTTAAATAGAATATAATAATTTAAATAATTTAAAATTTAAGTGCCTTTTTAGTATTATATTCTATTTAACTTTTTCTTTAAAGTTATTATTATTTTTGACTTAACTTTTTTCTAAAAAGTTATTAGTTAATGATAATAGCATTGTCTGGTAAAAAGGGGTCTGGTAAGGATACGGTAGCAAATTATATGTGTGAAAAATATGGATTTATTAACTATGGATTTGCGGATCCCATCAAAGAAATAGGTAAAATTATATTTGGTTTTTCTGATGACCAATTGAATGGGTGTTTAAAAGAAGTTGATGATACATTTTGGGGTATTGCTCCAAGAGATTTTTTCCAAAAGTTTGGTACTGATATAGCCCAATTTGAATTTCCTAAATATTTCCCAGGATTATTCAAACACGATGGAGATAGAACTATATGGGTTAGAGTTTTTGAAAATTGGTATTTTAAAAAATTAAAAGAAAATCCAAATTTAAAAGTTGTAATTTCAGATTTACGATTTAAACATGAATATGACTATCTAAAAAAATTAGATTCATATTTTATTAAGATATATAGTGATAAATATAGAAGTCGAGAGTTTAGTGAGCATATATCGGAAAAAGAATTAGATGATTACGAATTTAATTGTCAAATTGAAAATAATAAAACTAAAGAAGAATTATTTTATAAGATTGATGAAATAATTAATTAAATGAAATAATTAATTAAATGAAATAATTAATTAAATGAAATAATTAATTAAATTTTGTATATTCTGAACATTTACTACATTTTTTTAATGTAGTTTGATCAGTAAACGTATGATTACTCCTCCACTCATCACCAATTCTATTTATATGAGATGGCTCACTATTAGTATATAAATATTCTTTAAAAGTTTTTTCTATAAAAGTTATTAAATTATTATATGCTGTTTTGATAACTCTATTATTAGGTGAATATAATCCTTCATATCTTATTGTATATAAATTACTCTTTTGAATTGTTTGTAATTTTTTATACATATAGTCTAGAGTTTCTTCTGAGTATGAATCTACAGGTGCTTCTGCCTTTTTAGCGTCATAAATTTTTTTATTTTGTGTTATTATGTCATCTATTTCATTTTTATCTTTATGCTTAAAAAATGATAATGTTACGAATGGTAATTTCTCTAAAAAGTCTTCTTGTCGATAGTATTGTTTAGCATTTTTTTTATTAGATATATTATGTGCTGGTAAATTATTAAAATCAGCAAAGTTATATTCATCTACTTCTATTTCCTCTATATTTAGAAATGTAGGATTAATAAGGGCATCTGTATCAGCAACATAAAGTTCCTTTAATTGATTCCACGGTTGTTTTTTACCAGAATATTGTTCATCATCTTGAAATCTTAATGGAGATTCTGTTGGAGATATAGAGCCATAATTATAAGAAAAATAATCATAAAAATATTTACAATTTGGTTCATTTCTATTAAAATAAAGTGTTAGAAGCGGTTTCTTCTCGGTCATATTAGTTCCGTGTATAGTTAATTTACTTAACATTCCACTATCAAGATAACCATTTGAAAATTGTTCTTTAATACAAAAATTTTTTATTAAAAAAATAATTATTAAAATAATAATAATCCTTATCATTATTTTAATCTAATAAATTAATTTTAATAATTTTGTATAGAATAAATTAATTTTAATAATTTTGTATAGAATAAATTAATTTTAATAATTTTGTATAGAATAAATTAATTTTAATAATTTTGTATAGAATAAATTAATTTTAATAATTTTGTATAGAATAAATTAATTTTAATAATTTTGTATAGAATAAATTAATTTTAATAATTTTGTATAGAATAAATTAATTATTATAAAGTGACTGAGATTGACAAATTGTTCCAGATTTATAAATGTAATCGAACTTCTCAGGAAAGTGTGTTCCAAATAATACAATAATATTCAAACTACAACTAGTACATTTCGCTCTAGTATAATATTTACCTTCTTTTGAAACTTGGTGGCGGATTCTCTCAGGAAGAATAAAAAAACTACCTTTCTTATTAGGACACGGTAAAACTCTATAATGATTACTTAATAATTTCATATGTTCAATATAAATCATACCAAAACATAATTGAGTATAACCAAAGTCCACAAATCTAAAGATATCTTCCATAGTAAAATCTGACTTTACACCAAAATTAATTTGTTTAATTCCCATCTCATCATTACAAAATTCGCCTACCCCATCTTTCTTTTCTTTATTATATTTTAAATCATGAGTTCCATCTATAACAAATTTAAAATCTTGTCCATTTTGTATGGAACTATTTCCAGTTGGCGACGGACTAATATCATCTTTTATATCATCTTTTATATCATCTCTCTTAATCTTTATAATAGGATGTTCTATCCTTATAAAAAAAGATGAATTATAAAATAGTTTTTCACAATCATTTCTAAATTTAATTCCTTCTTGTCCCTCTCCCTCCAAAGTATCATTAATAAGATTATTAAAAAGATTATATAAATTTGGACACGCCGACCAAGATTCAAAAATTAATTCAGGAACTTCATTTGTATATAAATTAGCATAATTTGTTATTGTTAAGTCTGTATTTTTAATAAGATTTTTAAAATAAATTGGGTCGTCGGCATCATTGACACCACCACTCCATATAGGATTATTATTTTCTGTATAAATAGGACTTTGTAAATAATCTGTATAAAAATCTTTATTTTTTTTAGTTAAAATATATAGAATACAAACTAAAATTATTAAACCTACGTATTTATACATATTAATAATTATACATATTATAATTTTATAATTTATATAATTATTAGATTAGATTAGAAAAGTTATAACTGAAGTTTTTTACATTTATAACTGAAGTTTTTTATATTTATAACTGAAGTTTTTTATATTTATAACTGAAGTTTTTTATATTTATAACTGAAGTTTTTTATATTTATAACTGAAGTTTTTTATATTTATAACTGAAGTTTTTTATATTTATAACTGAAGTTTTTATATTTATAACTGAAGTTTTTTACATTTATAATCTTCTGGGACATTATCCAAATCAATTAAACTACACATTCCTGTTCCTGGTGGTAACGGAGAACTTCCGGTAATAATATTTGGTCTCCATTTTTCTTCAGGTCCATGATATTCATATTTCATTCCATAGAATGGGTCGTGTAAGAAATTTAAATATGAAAGAAATCCACAATCTCCGTTAGCAATAAAAATAAGAAGTCTTTCTAAAATATCGCATTGTTTTTCTAATTTAAATTTTTTAAGTAAAAATCTTTTTAATTCTTTGGTTGATTCATTATAAATATAAATGGATGGCACTTTCTTAATATCTATACCAAAAGTTTTCATAATCTTTCTATCTTTAGAAATATTATTGGCATTAAGAATCAAATATTTCATATATGGTTTAGTTTTATTATCAAAATATGATATAATATCTATAGCTCGTTCATAAATTTCATATAATTCCATAGTGGATTCATCATTACTATAAATACTATAATCTGTTTTAAAAGAAGTCTCTAATACTTCTGGAATTTTTTTATTAAATGGTGTGGTTTTATTCTTCATATGTTCCCCCACAAAAACTAGTATATCATATTTTCTTTTTTTTGGATATTTTATATTATTTAAAGCACTTTTATTATAAAAAAAATTATCTTTATAATCTGGGACTAAAGGGATTTTAGGAATGTTTTTATCGGTACAAGTTCCATCTGGAGCAGTTTTTAATTTAAGACATTTACAATCTCTTTCATCGCACATTTTAAAATTTCCAGTGGAAAAGTGTTCTACCTGATTGTTTTTCGGTTTATTTACCAAAACACTATTTTTCGGTTTATTTACCAAAACAATTGTAAATAATAATAATATAATTAAAAAATATTCAAATATCATCTCTAATATTATATTATAAAAAAATTTAATGAAATTGTTAAAACTTACACCATTAAAATTATGTTAGTATATCCCAATTATCATCCGAACTATCCGTTTCAATAATTTTAATTGGTTTTCTCATTTTTTGTTTAAATTCTTCTTCTAAATTTTCAAAAAATAAAGCTTCATCTGTAATATCTTCGGGGATATCACTTAATGTATGTTTTATTTCATCTTTATCCTCTTGTAAATTTTTTTTAAAAAGTATATTGCGTAATTTTATATTCTCGTTAGTCTCAATTTTATGTATAGGATTTTTTCCAAAGTCTAAAGGGGTTGCCAAGTCTAAAGGGGTTGCCAAGTCTAAAGGGGTTGCCAAGTCTAGAGGGGTTGCCAAGTCTAGAGGTTGTTTTTCAATTACTTTATTTGGAATTACTATTACCTCTTGTAATTCAAAAATATCCTCTTTATGATTATTTGTATGGGGATTAAAAATATTAGGATGGGGATTAAAAATATTAGGATGGGGATTAAAAATATTAGGATTTGTATTATAAATATTAGGATTATAATATGGATTTAAAATCTGCATTATTTCGTCTGATTTTTTCCTTTTTAATTCTTTCTTGAAACAGCAACATAATTCACATCCATAATTATAAATTCTATATCTAATATTGTCTATTTTATTATATAAAGTATCTATAGAATTTAAAGTATGTATACACATTATATATTTAAAATATAATTTTTCTAAGATTAAAATATAATTTTTCTAAGATTAAAATATTATTAAAATATAAATGGTAAAAACAAATATTAATTTTTTAGTTTTTATTTTGGTATTATTTCTTATTTGTTTTTTAATGAATAAGAATTTAAATGAAAAATTTGCCAGTAAATTTGTAGAATCTATAGATATTTTTAGGACAGAACCCGAAAGTGAATTAATAAAAATAACAAAAAAAAGTGATGAAACTGGATGGAAGAATTATTATAGGAAGAATTATTTAAAAGGAGATGTAGAGTATAATGATAATTTTAAAGGAACTATGATACGTAATTATTTGGATAATTTAAATTTTATAAGAAATTAATTTAAATTTTATAAGAAATTAATTTAATTTAAATTTTATAAGAAATTGGATTATATTTTTTTTATGTATATAATTTAATATGGCAATTGAATTAAAAAAACTACTAGATATTTATGAAAAAGAAGGAATTATGAATAGTAAATTAAAACAACGAAAACATAATATAGAAGAATTTTATAAAAATATTGACGTTAATAAACTCAAAAATAATAATACGAATGATACTAATATTAATAATCTTACATATACTAGAGGTGTAGATGTCTTAATTGAAAAAATAAATACACATAAACAGTGGTTAAAAAAAGTATATTTGGGTCATAAAATAATGATACCTATTATAGCAGTAATAATCCTTGTTATTCTTTTTTTTAAATTAGCGAATAAATAATCTCATAGTAATTTAAATGACAGATTGTCCAAGTGAATCTTTTAATTTGGAATCGGGTATGCCATTAAGTGAGTTATTAAGTAAGTTTGATGATAATACTGTAAATTTTAATTGTAATGTAAAAAAATTAAACACTAATAAAAAAGAATTTAATAAACTTTATGAAGATATAGATAAAAATATTTTAGATAAACAGCAAGAAGTAACTCTTCTAAGAGGTAGTGAATTACTTTCTATTAAAATAGATAGATACAATAAATGGATAAAATATATGTATAATATTCATAGAATAACCCTAGTATTGTTATGTATTATTATTATTATTTCATTAATATATAAATTGTTATAAGAATTAATATAAATTTTCATTAATCTTCTTCTTCATCATTCTCTTTTTTAACAAATTTAACACCTTTCCAATAATTTTTACTATTATGTTTACCATATTTATTATTCATATTTTTGATAAATTCTTTCTTTTGTGGGATATTAGAATTGGCCCCAGTTGTCTTATACCATTCTTTAAATAAGAAGTATCCGTCAGTAACAAATATTTGACTACTAACATCTTTCTCAATAGTTTCGTTCATAAATTGGAGAAACACATCACTATCCTGTTTATATGCCTTAGTGTTTACCTTGACTTCGTCGCATTCAATTAATCCAGTTACTTTATACTTGGTATATTCCCTAATAAGAATAGACATAAATGCTTCTGGCCATTCCTTTAATTTGGTACTTAAATCGTAATCAATTGGAAATTGATATGGAATATCTTCATCTAAATCTTCTGGGTCAACAAATCTAGCAATAAATTCTGAAACGCGAGTTCTCCTCCATACACCATTATCATTTCCAGACATTGGTGGTAAAACATTACAAGTCATAATAGGTGTCCACTGAGGTTTAAATTCAATAGGGTCTTTAAAAAGACCACGTGCTTGGATTTTATCACCACCTGTCAATTCCTTCATAGCACCCACATTAATTGTTTCATTTTCCTCAGGTTCTTGTAGAGTAATAAATCGTTTTCCTTTATTTTTAACAAGTTCTGGAGTACATGCGTTGGATGATGCTCTTTTACCTGTAATTAGTGTTACGGGCATATTACCACAATAGTCCCCGAAGGCATTTTCAAATAATTCTATTAATTTAGATTTACCATTACCTCCACATCCTGTCCAAATATGAAACTTTTCATCACCTGTTTTTCCGCTTAACATACTACTGAGAACTTGGAGGACATATTGTTTTACTGCTGGAATAGGTAGAACTTGTTCTAAGAATTCGTGGACATTTTTAACTAATTCATCAGTTTCTTCTATTTCTCTATATTCTATACCAGTTGAAAATGATATATAATCTTCTGGTAATCCATCCCGAAATTCCATTTTATCTAAGTCATATACACCATTTTCAAATCCAATTAGGTCAACATTACTATCCAATCTCTCATAAAAAGTTTTATCGTGGAAAAGAACCGCGCAAGCGCTAATAATATGATTTTTAAATGGTTCATTTCTTAATTGTAGAGATATAGATAATGCCGTTTGTGCCCGTTTAATGAATAATTCTTGTTGACCAGGGTCTCCACTCAATTCTTTTATTTTAACATCCAGACTATTGGCATAAGAACAATATTCATCAACCACTTCTTCTGAAATTTTTTTCTTTAATTCTACCGCATTATCTATCTCATTCCATCTATGATTTGAGAATTGATACCAAGTTTTATTCCTATTAGAAACACACTTAAATTCGTGTTTAAACATATCATAGATTACTTTAGCAATATCATGATGGGATTTATTCAAACTTGATAGAATAAAATTCTGGAGATTATTACTAATAATTGCTTTGTATTCAGCAATATTATCCTCTCTAGCCCACCGATATAAACTACCCAATGATAATCCCGTATCTGTCATAGAATACCATTTATCTTCACACGCACCCTCTTCATATTTTGCCGAATTCATTGAGAAATCTATCCAAGAATCCAATAAAGAGTAATCTATATTATGAAGACACCAACCCACGCGAATCCATGATTCAAAACTATCTGCTCTTGTAGGAGAAAGAATTGATACTAGTTGCCTAATTTTATCTAAATTTTCAATTGTAGTCTTATTAATTTTAGGGTTTTTATTGCTCTTCTTTTTAGGTTTCCCAAAATTAGATTCATATTCAATCTTTAACAATTCATCATCTAAAACTTGACATGGTGTTTTTAAATTTTCTTCACTATTAATTGATAACAATTTAACGAGTTCTATATTAGAATAATTCTTTTTATCTAATACATTTACCCCATTATTTAAAATATTAGTTAATTTATACGCTTCCTTACCAGGTTTTGAACTACCATACAAAAACCAATTATTTCGCTGGATAACTGCTTTATCCACAATATCATCTATAGAATTAGTAAAACCCAAATCCTTAAAATAATCCCCAACTTCCTGGTCTTTAATAATTTCTTCTCTTACTAAATGAAGAACATTGTATTTACATACGATATGTGGTAACATAATATGAATCCCATCTTTCATAATTTCGGGATTCTTAGGATCAATTATAGGTATAGTTTTCTCCAGTATAAATGAATCTTTTTGATTATCATCTATTTTTAAATATTTATCCAAATAAAACATATACTTGGTAAGAAGAAACTCTATATTTTCTAAATTGTATTTTCTTTTTTCTCCGTCTTTAGCGGGCCACCTGAAATCTAAATCAATAAGAACGCAGCATAATTCGGGATTATGGACTTCAGTCAAATGCTGTTCTTCATCGTATGTAAAAATCCACTTTGTATAGAGTTTATAGAATTCTTCCTTATTTTCCTTATAAATTCTATATTTAGCAGGATAAATATCCAAACTTTTCTCACCCAATGATGTATGAGTTATATTTTTATCCAATTTATCTTTTATTTTTTTATTTTCCAGAAATTCTAAAATTGTTTTAAAATTCATTTTATTCTGAGACATTTATATATTATTATAAAAAAATTTTAAATATTAATTTATCAATTTTTTATTTGTTAAATACTTAAATGAATAAGGCATATACTACATAACATTAAACTAATCTATTTTTATAATGGGAATTAATTAAATATAAAAAATAATTAGAATATTTAAACATTAAATTTAATATTAAATATAATAATTAACAATAAATAGATGAGTAATTTATCAGTTAAAAGGATTATTTCAGACCTAAAAATTATTAAATCATCTAATTTAGATAAGAATAATATTTATGTTAGTACTGATGAGAAGGATATTTATAATATTAAAGCACTTATTATAGGACCAGACGACACTCCATATGAAGGTGGGTTTTATTTTTTAGATTTAACTTTCCCAAAGAGTTATCCTATGGACCCCCCTAAAGCAATTTTTATGACTCTAAATAACCAAGTAAGATTTAATCCTAATTTATATAAAAATGGTAAAGTGTGTATTTCTCTTTTAAATACATGGGCGGGACCTGGTTGGACAACTTGTTGTACGTTATCTAGTGTTTTACTTTCTATACAATCTATATTGAATGAAAAACCAATACAAAATGAACCTGGTTGGGAAAAAGAAGAAGGTGAAAAATGTAAAACTTATAATGATATGATTGAATTTTTTAATTTAAAAGTAGGTGTTTTGCAAATGATAAATACAACACCATCAGGATTTGAGGACTTTAAAGATATTATGATAAAACATTATGTTCAAAATTTTGAAAAGTATAGAAAATTTATTGAAAAAAGAATGGAAAATGATGGAGAAATAAGAAATTTAAAATTGTATAATATGTCGGCAAAATTAGACTATTCTACTATATATGAAGAAATGCTAATTTTATTTTCTAAATATGAAGAATTATATAAATAATAAAAGAAAATTAAAAGAATAAATAAAATTGAAATTATTTAAATAATAAATATATATTATATAATAATGTTTTTCTGTAATAATGACGACAATATGCTATACATTAAAATAGATGATGATAGTAATCTTATTTATCATTGTAAACTTTGTGGGGAAGAATATTCCATTAAAGATTTAAACCCAGATGAAAAAAATAGAAATTGTGTTTATAAGCAGAATTATCAGATTAAGAATTATTCTTATAAAACTTTTATAAATAAAAATATGTTTAAAGACCCTACACTTCCAAGAATTAAAGATATTAAATGTCCATATGACGATTGTAAATCTAATACAGAAGGAACAAAAAAAGAAGTAATTTATATTAAATATAATATGCAAGATATGGCTTTCTTGTATTCATGTACTTTATGCGAGAGGAAATGGACGAGTTCAAGTGTTAAATTGGACTAGATACGAGTTCAAGTGTTAAATTGGACTAGATACGAGTTCAAGGTGTCACCTTTATAATCCTTTAATTAATTTTTCTATTAATGAATAATTTTTATTATCAATAGATATTTTTGATATACGAGACCTATATGGTAAACTACTTAATTTTTTTTTTTCTAATGTTATTTGTTTTATTTTTTTAACTTTCCATAAAATATCATAACCACCATTATTAATCATACATCTAAAATTATCTATTGGATTATTAGGTTTATTTTCAATATCATCAAAATATTTATAGTTATTTTCAAAATATAATTTCCATTTATCAATGGTATCAATTTTTATAGGGTTACCAACCTTTTCATAAATATCTTCAAATATTAATCCATTACTACCAAATATTTTTTGAGATTTATACGGTAAAAAATATTTACTATTACTAATTAAATTAAATTCGTTTTGAGAACCACCTATAATCATTATATTATCTTTTTTTAATAATTCATATCTAATAATAGTGCCATAATTTTTATAATATGAACCTAATGAATAAATACATATAGAAGACATAATAATATTTTTATTTCATTTTTTAAATAAGTTTAATACTTACCACTTTAGATAAATTATCTATTGCCAAAGAGATATTAGATTACTATAATGGAAACAATATTAGATTACTATAATGGAAACAATATTAAATTACTATAATGGAAACAATATTAGATTACTATAATGGAAACAATATTCATTAAATTCCTTCTTAACGGAGTCTTAGTACAAGATGTAAAGTGCTTTCTTTTTGGATATTATAATCAGAAAGGGTTCTACCGTCTTCTAATTGTTTCCCTGCGAAAATAAGTCGTTGTTGGTCAGGTGGGATTCCTTCTTTATCTTGAATTTTCGCTTTAACGTTTTCAATAGAATCTGAGGGTTCTACTTCTAAAGTAATAGTTTTACCAGTAAGAGTTTTAACGAAGATTTGCATATTTGATATAATTATAACTAATAATTTTTTTTTAAATCTATTTAAATAATTTAGTAATAAATAAAAAGGAAATTGACTAGATACATTAGTTTACTTTTTGATAAGTTGAATTAATATATTTATAGTTACCAACTTTATATTACTAATTCATTTTGTATCTCATTAAATGTAAATATATCTTCTTCTCGCCAATCATTAACTTTTATCCAGAATATTTTACATCTCTTTACTTTATTTTAGGATTAGATAAATAGTATTTAACTGCTGATAATTTATAATTAATACTATACGAACTAAAATATTATATATATATAATGTTTAACTCAAAAAAATATTGGAATGACAGATATATGAAAGGGCAAAATTCTGGTTCAGGAAGCTATAATGAATTAGCACAATTTAAAGCAGATATAATAAATAATTTTATTGAAAAAAATCAAATAAAATCAATAGCAGATTATGGTGTTGGTGATGGTAATCAACTAAAATTAATTAATACAGAAAAATTGATATATACTGGAATTGATGTAAGTGAATTTATTATATCCAAATGTAAAGAAGAATTTAAAGATGACAAAACAAAGAAATTTATTCTTGTTGATAATATAGATAATGAATTAAAAGCAGATTTGGTATTAAGTTGTGATGTAATTTACCATTTGATAGAAGACGATATATACAAAGAATATATGGATAATCTTTTCACATTCTCTAAAAAATATGTTATCATTTATGCAAACAATAAAGATGCGAATCATGCAATTCATGTTAAATTTAGAATATTTACTACTTATATTGAAAATAATTTACCAGAATGGCAATTAATAAAACATATACCAAATAAATATCCACAATTAAAACTTGGTCAAAAGAATGATAAAACTTCCCCTAGTGATTTTTATATTTATAAAAAAGATGATATGTTTTTATCAATCACAAACGATTGGAAAAATTATATAAAAACACAACTGATACCAATTGTAAAAAGTTTGAATGTAAAATTAGAAGGAAATATATATTCAAGTCACCATTCTTTCAATGATACAAGTAATAGCCTTTCAAATAAAAGATTTAATATTTATAATGTGTTAAAAAAAACTCAACCCAAGACAATTCTTGAAATAGGATTTAATGCTGGTTTTAGTTGTTTATTAATGAAAATAATACTACCTGATACTAATATTACTTGTGTTGATCTAAATGAACACAAATATGTAATGCCATGTTTTAATAAGTTAAGTTCGGATTTCAATAACCTAACAATAATTCCAGGAAGTTCTTACGAAGTAGGATTACCACAACTTATTAAAGAAAATAAACAGTTTGATTTTATTCATATTGATGGTGACCATAGATTAGAAGGAGCAATAAAAGATATGGAATTGTGTTTAAAATTATGTCATGATAACACAATAATTTTATTTGATGATACAAATATTAAATATTTAGATGATTTATGCGCATCATATGTTAATAAAGGAAAATTAAAAGATTATCATTTTGATATGTATTTAAACAATCAAAAATATAAACATAGATTTCTTCAAGTTGATAAAATAGAGTTATTATTAACCGGTTGCGGAAGTTCTGGTACCAAATATATAAGTGAATTATTGAAAAAAAATGGAATTGATGTTGGCCACGACTTTAATCCCATAGGAAAAAGAGGATTTGTAACAAACGCGATTGTTAATAAAGAAGTATGGGTTTATGATAAAGCAAAATACCCACTTGAAGTAGTAAAAGAAAAAATATTATTGTCTAACTTTTCTAATATAATTCATATTGTAAGACATCCTTTATTAGTAATATCTTCTATTATAAAAAAATGGGAAAATAATAATAATATATGGCTACATATACAAAATGGTGCTTTATCTTCTGAAAAAGATAAAAATATTAGTATTTTAAATGCAATGAAATATTGGCTGTATCACAATAAACATATAATGAAATATACTAAAAAAATAGTTAAATTTGAGGATGTACTTCAAAACAGCGACACTTTGGAGAAATATTTAAACAAATCAATTGTAAAAACACTAAATAAAAAAATAAACTCATCTAATACTAATATTAAATTAGATTGGAATTCGTTATTTAATGTAGACAAACATATTACAAACGAAATTATTAAATTATGTGATATTTATGGATATGAAATACCAATGCCAGAAGTTCCAGTATATATTTCTCTAACCAGTATATTCAAAAACCAAGACATATTATTACAAACATTACAATCTATAATGAATCAAACAAGACTACCGGATAAAATATTTTTGTATTTATCAGAAGAATCATATCTACTCGATACTGGGTTTAAAGATAAAAATATTACAAATTCAAACTTGTTAAAATTCATTGATGATAATTCAATCATAGATATAAATTGGGTAAAAAATACAGGTCCATACCGTAAATTATTACCACTATTAAAAGAGAAATGGGAGGAAGATTGTATAATTATAACAATTGATGATGATACTATTTATGACACCAAGTTAATTGAAAATCTTATAAATGATTACAATGAACAAAAATGTGTTATTGGTTATAGAGGAATTACACCTTTATTTGATAAACTTGAAAATTTTGATTATTTAAAAACAGATAAATTACAACATTTATCATTATATAATTTTTTAACAGGTAAAGGAGGAATTTTATACAAACCTGAATTTTTCTATAAAACTAAAGATTTAATATTCAATGATAAAATATATTTAGATAAATGCCATACAACTGATGATATTTGGTTTTATATAGTAAGATTGTTGAATAATGTAAAAGGTTATGTAGGTGACAAAAAATGGATGATAAAAGATAATTCTCGTAAGGGATTATATTATAATTTTAATTCACATAATAATAATAATACCTTATTATTTAAAAATACAATTAATAAATTAAAAGAATTAGGCTATAAAACAAAATAAATAATGAAAGTTGGCGTTTTAAATGTTCAAAGCATAACTATAACTAAATAATCTTATTACTATAGTATCTCCTCGTTTTATTTTATACTATTATTTATTTTAACATCCGTTTAAAATTTTGCATTATAATTAATTTATTCACTTAAAATATGTACTTTATCATAACCAATAAATATAGTATGTTCGTGTTGCGCTACATATGTTCCCTTCTGTGACATTATAGGAGGATACGCTGTAATTATTTTTTTTTTTACTAAATTGTTTAATGGAATTTGATATCCTTTAATCCCTTCATTTTTCAACCATTTGCGACAAAAAGGTAAAGTTTCTCGAATTTCCTTTATTTTTTTAAATAGATAATTTTCTTTTATAGGTAAAACTATATCTTTATCCATTTGTTTAGTAATTCTTTCGCTATTTAGCATATAATGGGAACATTCTATATCATTAGTAGTCTTACCAGTTCCTGTAGTTGGAAAAGTTTCAACGGCATAAAATTCATTTTCTTCCATTCTAAGTGGATATTTTATTTTAAAATTTGGTATAGATTTAGGTCCGTGAATTATATATGGTAAAATCATATGACCAGTTAAATCTTTAGTGCTTTTTAATGGATATAATATTCCATTTATTTCAACTTCTTTACTTTCTATAAATTCTTCAACTATTTCGCCAATATCTCCTAATACGGCATCCATACCACAATTATTTATGGCTAATTGTGTAGATTGTTTGCTAATTTCTATTAATTCATTATAATCAGTTGATAGACTGGTTGTAAATGCCGAATCTATAATACAACCATCTACATGAACCCCGAAATCTATTTTTACTAAATCATTTTGTTCCCATTTCCTATTTTCTCCAGGATTTGGAGTCCAATGTGCGGCACACTCGTTAATGGATAATCCTATAGGAAATCCTATACCGGATTTAAAAACATTATTTTTATCAAATTTTGAATGTGTTTTAATTAGTCCTTCTATATGATTTGCTATATCAAAATATTTCATATTTAATACTTCTTTGGATTGTATCATTTTTTTAAAATCTGTTCTTACCTTTTTATGAATTTTTGCGGCATTTTTAAAATTCTCTAATATAGTTTCAATATCTTGGTTATAATTTATAAAATTCCAACTATCCATTTAATATAGTAATTAATAAAACCTTAAATAATTAACATTTATAGTTTATACATTTATAGTTTGAAATACATTTATAGTTTATACATTTATAGTTTATACATTTATAGTTTGAAATCCGTTAAAATTTATTAAATTAATGGATTGTGGATCTGTTATTTTTCTATTTTTTAAATTATATCCATCTTTAAAAATATTTGATAAATCTTTTATTATAGTTTTTTTAACATTTTTTCCTATAATTTTTATATCCTTTATATCACTTTTTATTTCTAATAAATTAGGTATTTCTAATATACAACTCGTTTCATTTATTATTAGTCCCAACTTAGTATCAAAAAATAATTTTAATAATGTAGAATCTATAATATTTGTTTCTTTTTTTACAATATATTTTCCATTATATATTGGTATTTTATTATGAAAATTAATTTCAAAGAGATGTCTATCTCCATTACTTAGTATTCTTTTAACTACACCTAATGGAGATAAAATCGTAGTAAAGTCTAAGAGTTTTATATTTAATTCTTTAATTGTATAAAAACTCATAATTATAGTAAAATATTTTTTTTTTAAGAATAATTTAATTAAATATTTAAATCATTTTACTATTTTATTATGATTACTAAATTTTATTATGATTACTATTTTATTATGATTACTAAATTTTATTATGATTACTAAATTTTATTATGATTACTAAATTTTATTATAATAACTTAAATAATAAATTATTATTATAAATAATGTGTTGTAAAAATTACAAGGTGTCTACGTGTAGTCTTAATTCCTTATTTTTTGGTTCTATAATTTCATTACTTTCATTAACCGGATTAAATGATAAATCTAAAGATAAAATAATTGGTGAATTAAATTTAAAAGAAACTTGTATTATTATTTTTATTACAGGGTTATGTATAGTTATAGTATCAATTTTAACACTTTGTAGAAAAGATATAAATTATACCACTTTGTAAAGATAAACTATAACACTTTGTAAAGATAAACTATAACACTTTGTAAAGATAAACTATAACACTTTGTAAAGATAAACTATACCACTTTGTAAAGATAAACTATACCACTTTGTAGGCTTTTATATGTAAAAGGTTTAGAGTATATATAGCCAACCAATCAATTATATTTGAAATTCCTAAATCTAAATCAACAAAGTATAATTTAAGTATATTGATAATGTCTTGTGGATTATAAAAAATACTAAGAAATAAAACATTTAGAGATTTATATTTAACTTCATAATTTAAATTTTTTAAATCATTGATAATATCATCTTTAGTTGAAAAGTTATAATTCCAAAAATCAATTATATCAAATTGTTTTTTTACCATAAAATTATCCTCATTTTCTAAATTACTAAATACTAAAGTCTTTAAATATAAAAAACTTGATTCATCTTTTAATAAATTTTTAAGACTGGAAAATATTTGTTCTCTACTGTTATATCTCCCTATATTTTCTCTTAAAACAATTCTATCAAATTTGTTATTAGAAAATGTATTAGAAATATCCTGTAAATCATTTAAATATTTTACTTCAATTAATTCGTTAAATCCGACATTTGTTATTAATTTCTGGCATTTTTCTACTTCAATTATATTAGTCTTTGCTATAACTATTTTTATATTTTTTTTTTTCTCTAAAAACTTCTGTGCTAAAAATATTTCAAAATTACAATCGTTATTATTAAAAATTAATATAGAATCGTCATCTAATAATTGGTTTATATTTAAAATTTTAATATCTCCATCATAAATGTTGGAAATTAGACCATCCCTTATAAATGCTATATTATTAATAATTTGTCTACTATTTTTTTTATTAGATATATTATAATAATTATTATAATAACTTTTAGATTCGGTATTTCGTAATATTCCAATTTCATCAATATTAGTGATATAGTTATATAATTGTTTCCTAATTACTGTTATAATATAAAGTAAAAAAATAAAAAATATTATAATAAAAATAATTTTATCCATTATATTAACAAAATGTATTTATTATATTTATCTCTATATTATTTATCTCTATATTATTTATCTCTATATTATTTATCTCTAGAATATAATAATTCCATAGGACCATTATTTTCGGTTAATAATTTGCTTTTAATTTTGGTATTTAATAAATTTTTCTTATTTTTATCAAATGTAATAAAACCTATTTTCTTATAGAAATTATAGGCACCTTGATGATATTTTAATTTTTCTGGAATAAAGAACATTTCGAAAGGGTCCATCAAGGAGTCTAATGTATTATTTTTATTTGTTTTAAAATACTTATTCATATTTTCTTTTAATTTTATTCTATTTTTGTATATACTTTCAATTAAACCATAAACATATGGTTCTGATAATTCTTTTCTCGCAACTAAAAATAATCTAGTGGAATAAGTATCAATATATACTTGTTTCCCTAATATTTCGGATGACCCATAAGAAAATAATGTGTCGTCATTTTTAACTATTCTATTATACTTATTTAAATTTATTTTTTGTTTAAATATATTGTCAAAATTTCCTTGGATTAATCCAGAATTGATATTTCCTATACCAATAATAGTTATAAAATTAGATTTCAAATATTCTATTATATATTTATTTTTACTTGTAGTGGTTAAAAATATAAAGTCTTCGTTATCTTTATCAAAACTTTCTATCAACGCCTGAATACTATTATATATAGTAACTCTTAATCCTTTTTTATTGTAAATTTCAGTATTATTTTTATTTTTATTTTTATCAATATCTATATTAATATTAAAATTCATACAATTCAAAACTTTTTTGGCGTCATAATATGAACTGAAATTAGTATTAAGAATACCTAATTTAATAACTTTTTTATCTGCGTCATTATCTTTAATCAAATTAATAATTTCATCTAAAGTTTTTATTCTAAATTTGGCATTTAAAATAAAAATCATTTCCATTCTATAAAAAGAACATACTATTCTTAAATTTTCAAATCCTTGTTTCATTATTTCGTAAATATCATTCTCCGTACATAAACACATTTGATAAACACTTCCTTGTGTAGAAATGGTTTCTAAATTTGAAAATAATGATGGGGAATCTGTAAATTTAATAGGATATATTTTAGATAATTCAAAACCTAATTTATATCCCTCCGAAAACTTATAACCAGTTAATAAAATAGGTGACTGAGTTTCATCTTTTGTTAATTTTAAAATATTATAATCATTTACCTTTTTCGAATTATCAATAAAAATATTATTTAAGTGTTCATTAGATTTAAAGTGTTCATTAGATTTAAAGTGTTCATTAGATTTAAAGTGTTCATTAGAATTGTCAAACCTAACTTTTTTAACCATATAATATAAAATAATTATTAAAAGAATATATGTAAATTCCATTATACTAAATTAATATTAAAAAATATAAATAAAATTAATTTATAAAATAAAAATATTATCATATATTAATTTATAAAATGTTTGATAAGAAATCCCTATATATATCAATAATAGTATATTTAATTATAGCATTTGGTCTTTTATATTACAAACCTAGCTTTCTTTTTACATCTAAAGATAAAAACAAATTAAAGATTTTTGGAACGGGAAACAATAAAAATAAATCTATTTTCCCATTATGGTTTATTTTATTTATTATAGGAATTCTTATTTATGTGATTATTAGTTGTATTGCATTAAGAACAAATACTATTAATTTTGGAGAATTCTAAATATTCTTCTTCTATAGTATCTTTTAAAATTAAAAAATTAAATTTATTTTGATTAGTAAATTTATTTATTTCATATAATTTTATCAAGAAATCACTTGAATAATATGGTTCAATAAATATAACTATATCTGGATTTATTTTTATTTTTTTGTTCAAAAAATCCTCATTATAATTTGAAAGAAATACTTTATTGTTTTCTATATTGTTTTCTATATTTTTGGTAAGAGTACCATTTATATTTAATTGTATTAATAATTGTTGAATTTTAATTAAACAATCATCAAAATTACTAACCAATAATACTTTATTATAGTTTTTAATTTTAGATAATAAGGTGCTATTTTTAGTTCCCAATTCATCAAAAATATCCAAATCAATAACTATTTTTTCAGTATTATCAGTTATAAAATAAATTTTATCCATAGATATTTCATTTCTACATGTAGGGCACGTGGTTGAATATTTAATATTTTTATAAATACACGAAAAACAAAAAAAATGCCCACAATGTGTTAATCCCATATTATTAGAAGTAATATCTCCTAGACATATTTTACAATCTATATTTTTATTTTTATTTAATTGGTCTTGAATACATTCTTTATATTTTTTATTTATTTTAGTAAATTTCCCATTATCATTTAAATTTTTTAAAATTTTATTTATCTTTATCTTTTTCTGAGGATAACTACAATATTTTTGTAGATATTCATCTTCTGTAAATTTTAATTTTTGTTTTTCATAAATTTCTTTAAAATTATTAATATATTCATTATATCCATTTCTTTCAGTATTATTAAAATTTAAATATTCTTTAGATATATTCAAATTTAATTTTATATCAAATACTTTTCCTTTAATTATAAATTTTTTTATATCATTTAATGAAATATTGGAATTAAATAAATTAAATATTCTATTACAATTATTTTTATGTTGCGAATAATTATTAAAAATTACCCATTTTTTTAAACAATTGAAATCCAAAAGATTATCATTCATATTTTTTTTTAATTCGTCAAATGAAAAATCCAAAATAAAATTATTCCATTTAATTAATTTAAATATAGGGTTTATATCACTAGAATTATCTATACTTAAATTAGTATAATAACTATTATTCAAAAAATTAATTGTAACTATAATAAAATCATTTTTTAAAATATTATTATAATTTAGTTTTTTATATTGAATTAAATTAGAAATATATAGAACTTTCTTATCTTTTAATTTTTCTTTCCAAAATTCATTTCTGGAATTAGAAATACATATAAGATTTGGATTATTATTATTATTATTTTTATTATTATTATTATTTTTAGTATCTAAAATTAATTTTTCAAAATCATAATCTCTATGATATTTACCAAATGTATATTCACTAAAGTAAATACCCCCTTCGAAAAAGTTTATTTCACCTTTAGTATTAATAGTTTGTTTATCTAAATCAAAATAAATATCTTCAATTTTTAAAATATTTTTGGCATTAAATTTTTTTTTATACCTTTGAAATGAATGTTGTTCATTATCAAATTTATTATAAATATTATTTATGTTATTTTCGTCAGTTATTTTTTTATAATAATTTAAAACTTTAAAAAATTTCTTTCTTTGAGGTATAACTTTTCCATTTTTTATATAATTCTTAATTTTAATAAAATTAATATTTAAAATTATATTAGGTAGATTGATATCATAAATATATAAATCATCTATAGGTAAAATAATATTTTCATATATATTATTTAAATTATTATTTGTATTTATAAAGGGGAAAGAAGAATATATTATTTTTAACATATATTATAAAAATTAAAATAGTTTTATATAAAATTTTAGTTTATAATTAATTTAATATTTAAAAGAATTATAATAACTCTGTAAAATTATAATAACTCTGTAAAATTATAATAACTCTGTAAAATTATAATAACTCTGTAAAATTATAATAACTCTGTAAAATTATAATAACTCTGTAAAATTATAATAACTCTGTAAAATTATTTAGAAAAGTTATAAATAAAATTAAAACCATTGTAATAATAATAGCATACAACCACCTTCCGTATTTTCTTTTATTTAATTTCTCATTTTTATCAAAATAATTTTGAAACGCGGAGTTCCAAGATAATCCTATAACTAAACTAAACGCGGCTATTAAATGTTCGATGTATCTTTTAGTTAATTTTTTGGTAGAAATCATATAAATATATAAAATATTTAATTAAAAAAATCTATTTAATTAAAAATCTATTTCTTTCTGTTTTATCATTTCCGAACATATAATCGGGTGAATTCAAATAAGGATATTTTTTTTTATTTTTTTGTTCTGAACAACACGTATAACAGTCTGTGCCTGAACAATTTTTCATATTACAATTATAACAAAAAGGTTTTGTTTTTGTATTATATTTTTTAAATCCTAATCTTTCTAAATTAACTGGTAATTCACAATTTCCTTTTATACACCCACCTCTTTGATTTGGATAATTTTTATTTTTTTTAAAAAATGGACAGTCTTCATTTTTAACACATGGTTTATCCCAAGTTCCTGCTATACCTTTTTTAAAAGAATATGAACTACACGTAGATTCATTAAACCCATCTTTTCCTACACATTTATACTTTCTATAATCTATGTCTCTTTCAGATTCTTCTTTTTTTTGTTTAAAGAAATCTATTTTTAATTCTTCTTTATGGCATTGTTGTAAGTTAGTTTCTTTACCTTTAGTAAAACTACAATATTTTTCATTATCCTTTAAATTTTTAAATAAAACATTTTCATTCATTTGTATGCCTATAATATTCATAGTTTTGATTACATAAATATTATATTGAGTTCCATAAAATATTTTAAATTGAATAGTATAAGTTATATCTTTCATTTTTTTAAAAAATTTAATATTTATAATGGCTGAATTGGTAAATTTAGAAATTCTTTCTGTTTTTAAAATATCATATTCTATTAATTCATATTTTCTTTTATCATTATGATGTAATTCGTCGAAAAGTTTTAAGTCGTCGAAAAGTTTTAAGTCGTCATATTGTTTATTAATTCTATCCACAATATCATTACTTATATTTTCAAATGTTTTAAATGTAAATTCTCTATCTTTAAGATAATTTATAAGAACATTCATTTCATTAAAATTTAAATCTTGACTAAACGTGTTTAGATCTTTTTCTGGTCGCAAATTCATTAATACTCCAAAATCTTTAGAATCTATTATATTTCTCGAATTAAAATTATATGGAGTATTTTTATAAGTTCCGTGTTCTTCTTCAAACTTTTCTTCAAATGTTTTTAAAATAAAAATTAAAATTATTAATATCAAACATAATATAAGATATTTCATTAATAGATAGTAAGATAAAATTTGAAATAATATGGCAACATTAATCCTCGTCGTCCCCTTCTGGCGTATTAAAAGTTTCAGTTTGGGTTAATCCATATGCTTCAATTTCCCTTTGTTTTAATTCTTCAGACACTTGTTCATCGGTGGCATCGGCACCCAATTCGCTTCTAACTCGCTGTTCGCTTTCATCTCTCTCTAAAACATCTGAAAAATCTTTGGATAGGTCTGCGTATTTTACTAATCCAGCCTTTGTTTGTTCATTACGAAGTCTTCTAGTTTCTAGGTCTAAAAGTTGCATAACATAAAGATTTCTATCTTTATTTGATTCATTAAGTTTATTTATTTCAGTTATATTATTCTTGGCGTTGTATTTATCTTTTTTCTTTCTATCTAAATCAATTTGTGTAAGTAATTCTTGTACGAAGTTTATTCTAACCATTCTATTATCTGTAAATAATCCTTCGCTGGAATCAGAATTTTCATCATCCGTATTTTCATTATCTGATTTTTCATCAGAATCCATATTAATAATAAATTGTAACGCTAGTAAAAATGATAATTCCAAAAGTTCTAAACAATTTTTAAAACCAAATTTGGAGGATTCTATTATATTATCATTGCAATCTTTAATATCATCTATACCTGTTAATATCCTAAATTTAGATAGCGTTTTTGTAAATTCTCTTATTTGTTTAAATATCTTTCTATATTTAGATTTTACAAATTTATCAAGATATTTATAATTATCAAATTCAGATTCGGCAATCAATTGTTTTATTTTGGTATTTGCCAATAAAGATACATATTTTTTTAAATAATTGGTAAAATATTTATGTATATTTTTCTCTTTCCTTTTATAAATTTCAAGGTTTAATGTATCTTTATCATCAATTACATTTCCATCAACTTTATCGGATAAATCAAAATTATTTAAATTATCTATAATAATTTCCATTTCTTTTTTAATTTTAGTATTACTAAAATATGTTAACATTTCTTTCTTTATTAAATTCAAATTCACGCTTAATTTATCCCAAATTGATTTAACATCTTTAAGACTTCCTTCTAAAATAGTTTGACTATATTCATTAACTAATTTATTTATAAATGTATTTTCCATAAATACACTACCGTCAAAACATTCTTTAAAACTTTTAATTATAGAATTTAATTTAAATTTACTCATGTCAGTTTCTAATTCAGGTAGTTCAGGTTCATCTATTTTATTTCTATTATGGATAGATGAAATTATAGAAAAGAATTCATCCTCTGTTTTATCTTTAGGTATTTCTTGTAAATTTTCATTTGTCATTATATCTATTTCTATAGGATTTTCACCAGGTTTAATAAAATAATTCTTAAATATTCTTTTCTTACCAATATTATTACCATTTATAATATAATTTGAACTTACTTGGGAAATAATATTTTTACTTACTTCTTTTTTTTTAGGAAATATATTATTGGCGAATGTTTCTAAAGTAGGTCTCACTATGGTTGGTTTTATATAATATAATTTAAAATTAGAACTTTTACATTTATTTTCTAGTTCTTTGGATTGTTCTATAAATTCTTTAAGTTCATTACTACTATCTTTATCATATAAAAATTTATAATAATTATAATCCCTATTTATAAAATCTAAACAACACGAATTACCTATTGGTAAAGGATCATATTTAATATTTTCTATATTTTCTTGTTGAATAATACTATTAATCTTTTCAAAAATTTTCGCCGAATACCATTTACTTCTATCATCTGCCAATTTTAATGCCTTAACTAATTCTGACTTTTTTTCCAATCTACAATCATTTAAATCTAATACTGGAGGTTCATCCAATTGTTCTAATTTATTTAAGAAAGGTCTAAATTCATTCCAAGAATAATTTTGTTCTATATCTTCTATCATTTTTTTATGTTTTTCTAATTTCTCTCTTTTTTTATGTAATCTATTCTGGAAGTCCTTTTCCTTCAAAATACTTTCCAATACTTCTTTAAAATTACTTTTTATTTTTTTATCATCCTTGATAGATTCCCAGAAACCACCACCTTTTTTTAAATTATTTAAAATACAAATAATAAAATTTATACCATAATTAAATCTATCTCCTGAACTAGTTTCATCTTCCTTTGGTATAATAGGATATCCATCTATAGATGATATACATTTTTCATAATAACTCATAAAATAATTATTTAATCTTATTTGCAATTCAACCAATAGAATAGAAGAAGTATAATAAATCAAATTCTTCTTCTTTAATTTATTGTATTTACTTTCCAAATCTAATTTCTTTTTGGATTGTTTTTTAAACTCCTTGAAAGATAAGAAACTTTTTTTAAAGAGACTCAAAACCTTAAATTCTATAGTTTTTGTATTTATAGTAATTCCAAATATTTGTAAAAACACTTGAATTATATTCTGGACAGTATCGAGGTCATCATCCAGATTCAATCCTTCTTCCTTTGTCGAGCTCACTAAATACGACCTAACAGTATCCAAAATTTCATTATCAGTCATAGTAACTTCTTCGTCGATAGAACCATCAATTGCTTCATGGTGGGTTATTCTTTGTCCGGCATCATTAAAATTTCCTAATTCAGTTTCTTCTATATGACCTGATGAATCATCCAATTCTAAGAAGTCTATATCATATTTGCTTTTTAATAATAAAATAAGTTGTTCTCTTTTTTCGGGGTTAGATAAATCTTTAGTTCTTTTTTGTAAATCTTCATAATCTTTTTGCTCCATATCTAAACTTAAATTTACACTTTTTCTAAATTTTATCATCTTCAATTGAGAATGATTTTTTTTGTTAATAAGATTTTGTTTATTTAATAATTCACGACCCTTATAATATTTTAAGGACTCTTCTATTTGGGTTTCCTTTCTCTTTTCTTCTATTTCTAAAATCCTCTGAATTATAATTTCCTTTTTCTCTAAATTTTCCTTTTTATTTTGTTTTAATCTTTTAATAACTTCTGGTTCGCAAGGTCCAAATGAATTTGTAAATTTACATTCAGGTCCTTTGTCTTGACAGATTTTCTTATATTCTCTAATATAATCTGCTATAAAACCACTACTCTTCTCTTTCCACGAAGGTCTTTTGTCGTCTCCTAAAATTCTTTCAAATATTCTATCATTCATATCTATTTGTTCTGGAGATATTGTTGGATTATTACTATCCTTGAGTATACAATATTGACCTGGTTTAACAGTTTCGTCTTCTAAAATTGTTTTAAATTGCGGGTCTACCATAATCTCCCTAAAATTATCTTCATCTAATTTAGAAATAGAAAGATATATTTTACTAATTTTACTAACAATACCTTCTTTACATTGAGCATTTGGATTTTGGAAAAAATCATTCTTTCTAACTTCTTCTTCTAATTTTTGTTGTATAGAGACAGATTCCTCTTCTAATTGTTTTTTATGTGCCATAAGAACTCCTTTTTTTTCAAATAATTTCCTTGATTTGATTTCTTTATTTTTGATAGAAAAAGCGAAGAATTTACCATAATCTTCTTGGTTCATTATCCATCTAGTTCTAACTACTTCATTATCAAATGAAAAAGGTCTTTCTATATATTCTTGATAAACTTTATTTATTTCATCTAATAAACTATTATTTATAAATTCAAAATCTCTTTTTAAATTTTGTTTAGTTTCGTTTTCTTCTGTTTTATTATACGTTCTTTTAATGGTATTTAATTTATCATATTTTTTATCTAAAATTTGTTTAATCTTTTTAATATTTTTCTCCATTATAGATTTTATAATTTGAAAGTTAGAATTTTCCAAATCATTATAGGTTACTCCAAAGTTCATTAATACTCTATTAATTTCCTCATTAAAAGTTATAGAATTAAATTTATCCGTTTTTATTATTTGATAAATACTTGGAATTATTTGTTCTAGAACATTTTTTAAATTTTTAGAATTTAGTTTTTTGTTATGGTTAAATAAATATAAATTTAATTTATCCTTATTAAAACAAGAAGCACTGGCATTTTTAATTTCATTTATTTTATCTATTTTTAATTGATTAGATTCCATATCAAATTCTAAAATTTGACTAGATTCATTTAATAGTTTTTTATCATCAGGCATTACATAAATAAAATTCTTTCTTACCGATTTTACCGTCCCCAAGACTTCTATAGAGTCACTTTTTGATTTTGTGTCTTCGTCGTTAATACAAATTTTAACCTTATCATTTTTTTGATATATACTACTATTTATATAACTTACTTCTATATCTTCATCTTTAATATTCCAATTAAAAAGGGTTGGTTGAATATATTTATTGAGTCTAGTTTTCCTAAATATAAAATCATTTACAACATCTGGTTTATTAACCATAAAACCATTAATAAATATTTGTGTTCCTGGAATAGATGTGTGAATTTCTTCATTTTCATCTTTCCAATAATCTTTTCCAAGTAATCTACCAGTTTTTATTTTTTCTAAAGCTTCATAGTTTTCTAAAACTTGTATATCATTTTCAAGAATTGAACTATAAAAACTTTTACATAATAGTGGTTCGGAAGATTTAGTAAGATTGTTAATTTCCTTACCTTTATTATTATAGTCTAATTGGGAATCATTTTGGTATTTTATATAAATTTTATTTAATTCATTCAATTGATTTATAAAGTCTATATCTTCTCCTGTTTTTTTTTTAGAAATTATATTTTTTCTATTATTATTTGAAATATCTTCATACGATTTTAAGTCAAGAGATATTATAGGTATAATTCCCCCTACATTATAATTATTATCTAAATAATTTTGTAAAAGAGGTTTATAGTTTCTTCCTTTTATAAGTAATTCCTGTTTAAGTTTATTATATTCCCCATCACTAACATCTACTTTACCATATGGGTTAGACCTACTTAATGTGTTAGACCTACTTAATGTGTTAGACTTACTTAATGTGTTAGACCTACTTAATGTGTTAGACTTACTAAATTTATCTTTAAGGTATTTAAATAGTCGTACTTGGTCTATAATATTGGTTAATTCTTTTCTATCACTTCTTTTTTTTTTGGGTAGATTTCGTATCATTTCTTCTATAATGTCTTCTTCTTGTTCTATTTCAGTAAAAAGAATTTTACTTTCTCGTAATTCTTGAATAACTTCTAAAACTATACCATCTTCTTGTAATTCTTCAAAATCAAAACCTTCTTCATCTAAAACATTTTCTCTAGATAGCGAATTATTCCCCACCAATACTTCAAAATCTTCCTCATCTATTTCCATATTATTGTCTTCGTCTTCGTCCATATTGTCTTCGTCCATAGTAGGGTCATATTCATTTAATTCTACAAATTTTTTACTTTCCTCATTATCCAATAATTTTGAATCTTCATTTTCATAATGCACCATATCTTCCTCCAATCCAGGGATATCTTTTATAGTTGTAGTATATGTAATTTGACTGGAATTAATTTCAACCAAATCTCCATTAACCTTACCTATATCTTCTCCTACAATAATTATTTTTCTTATACCATAATTTTTCAAAACTGTTTCAGAAACATTATCATAAAAAATATCTTTAATTTGTGAAATAATATAACTTTCTTCTTTTCCTTTTATAGTAATAATATTTTTACGCGTCAAGTTATTATATATTGGACTCCCACCACCAATCATAGACGGACTTGGTGTTATAGAAGGACTATCGGCGATTTCTGATATTTCAGTTATTTCAGTTATTGTAGGACTTGGTGTTATTTCAGTTATTGTAGGACTATCTGATATTTCAGTTATTGTAGGACTTGGTGTTATTGTAGGACTATCGGCGATTTCTGATATTCCAGTTATTGTAGGGCTATCGGCGATTTCTGTTATTCCAGTTATTGTAGGACTATCGGCGATTTCAGTTATTGTAGGGCTATCTGTTATTCCAGTTATTGTAGGACTTGGTGTTATAGAAGGAGTATTTCCTCCTCCCGATTGTGTTTTTTTTATATCTATAGATTCTAAATTTAAATCAAAATCATCTAAAGAGTCAATTTGTTCCATATCTATATTCATTTCATCTAAATTTAAAGCTTCAAGGTCTGAAATATCAAAATAATTATCACTATTAGATGATTCCAAATTTAATTGTTCTATATTTTTTTGAGAAGCCATAAATTAATATATAAATATATTATTTTTTTACATTTCAACAGTTTTCATTTGATTATACAAAAAATTGATTTTATAAGAATTACTATTTAAAAACAAATATAATTAAAAACCTATAAACTATAAATCTAAATCTAAATACCATTAAACATTAAATGTCTCAATCTATTTTTACAATCATTCGAAATCACTCTACCGATGAAGAGTTAAATAAAACTTTCAAACATCTAGGACTAATGTTCTTTGATAATAAAGAAACCGGTTTAACCCTAGTTAAGTATGACCAATCTAATAAAAAAATATATGATTTTAATAACGAATTAGTTCGTTATGCTCGTGGATTAGTATTTGATAGAAAAACTAAGGAGATTGTTTGTCTCCCTCCGCCAAAGTCTATTCATATTGTGCCGTTTTCTCAACATTTAGTGAAAGATGAATGGTTAAATGTAACATTGGAGGAATTTCCAGATGGCACCATGATTAATTGTTTCAATCATAAAGGTAAATGGCATATTTCTACTAGAAGTTATATTGGGGCGAATTGTAGGTGGTATAGTTCTAAAAATTTTAATGAATTATTCAAAGAAGCGAAGGGAAGTTTGGATTTTGAAAAATTAAATTCAAATTATTGTTATACATTTGTTCTAGAACATCCAGACAATAGAATTGTTACAGATTATAAAGTTGCTAATATTTGTTTGGTTCAAGTTATAGAAATTCTTTATGATAGTTTTAAAGATATTTCCTTGGAAGAAGTTAAGACAGAATTAAAAGAGGTAGATATTGATATTACTATTCCCAAACAGTTTTCCATCACCATACCAGAAGATATTAATAATATTTTAGAGAATATGGATTATCAACAACAAGGAATTGTCCTAAAATATAATGGAATGAGGAGTAAGGTAAGGAATAACGAGTATGAAAATATTAAAATGTTAAGAGGAAATAGTAAGAGTATGTTTTATAACTATATAGACCTTAGGAAAAAAGGAATGTTAAAAGATTATCTTCAATATTTCCCAGAATTTAATGAAGAATTTGATACATATAGAAAGAGTATAGAAACGAAAACTATGTTATTGCTAAATAATTATAAAGAGGCGTATATTTTTAAGAAAAAGACAAAACTAGAAATCCCATTTGAACTTCGACCACTATGCTATGAAATGCACGGAATTTATCTTAATGATAGGGTAAAATGGGATAGAACTAATGTTATTAATTTCTTTAATCGACTTGATCCCGCGCGAATTATTTTCGTTATTAACTTTGAAAATAATAAAAAGTTTCATACAGAAAAGAAAGAAACTAATGTAGAAGAAACTCTTAATACTGAAGTTAAAAATATTAATCTAGAATGTTAAGGAATAAATATTTAATAATTTAGATAAAACTTTTTTTAAACTTTTTGATGAAACTTTTTTTAAACTTTTTGATGAAACTTTTTTTAAACTTTTTGATGAAACTTTTTTTTAAAAAGTTTATTATAATTTTTGAGACACCACCTGTAATTTTAAGGTAGTAATATCTTTTTTAATTACTTCACACGTATTAACGATTAGCTTTCTTACCAATTCTTGTTTGGTGGTGGTTTCAACCATTCCTATACGAACTAATAATTTATTTTCTAATGGATGAGGAATATCTGCGGCAATATAATTTACTACTGGTGCTTCTACATTTTTATAAAGTTTATAAACATAATATTGTAATAAATATCCAATAGTATAATCTTCATCTTCAATTAATATATCATATGAATTCATAATACAGTCACTATTAAAAATTTCTACTTTGTTTTCATCGTTAATAGATTTAATAAATTCATCAATATGATTTTTAAAAATGTCTAATGATTGCAGTAAAATTACATGACTAGGAATTCGTCCATCTGTTTCAATAGTAAATTCAAAGTTATTTGGTTCTCCTCTTTCATCCGTATAAAAATGTCTATCAGCATCCAAAACATTAAAGGATATTTTCTCTTTAGCGATTTCTGTAGGATTTAATGGATTTCCCTTTCTTTCAGCATTTTTCTTTTCGATAACCAACTGAAATCCTCTCTCTACTTTTTCAGGGTCTTGTACATTACTAAAAACAGAAACGCACGTAGGACAAAATAAAGAGTTTTCATTTCCTATACCTATCGTCGCCCGCATAGTAATATCTAGTGCCTCCCCTTCGTCATTTATCCCACTTTTGCTAGGTTTTAGTTTATTGATTAGAATATAATCTTTTGTTATTTCATCTTTAGGGAAAATAGAATCTCTATAAGTTTTAGACATTAATACAGGAGGGTCTTTAGTAATATCCATAATTTCAATATGTTCGGTGGTTACATCCATAATTCGATTGGTGTTATTTTGTTTTACAAGAATAAACAAAAATTTATCTGGATTATATTCAGTGATTTTATTATAATCATAATGAATTGGGATAAGCGATAAACGGTGCCCTAAAAATTCATTATGTAGTGCGGAAGTATTTTTTTTTATTTTAATATCAGATTCTCTGCCATATTCTGTCCTGAATCCTATTGTGGGAACTTGACCGATAATTATTCTCCTAATCGCATTTAATAAGGAACAATCGACATTTTCGGCATTAAATTTAAGTGTATCGTTATCGGTATAATTAAAGTTAAGGAATTTAATATCAGACATTTATAATATTTAAATATTATTTATTTAAATCAATTTTTATTTTTAAATTACAAAATATTAGTATACTTACAAAATATTAGTATACTTACAAAATATTAGTATACTTACAAAATATTAGTATACTTACAAAATATTAGTATACTTACAAAATATTAGTATACTTACAAAATATTAGTATACTTACAAAATATTA
>Ga0209119_1000081_pt1 | contig 96424 bp, 87 predicted proteins | sample COG_03_FD_184747 | JGI IMG/M metagenome (GOLD analysis project Ga0209119, IMG submission 184747) | Pelagic Microbial community sample from North Sea - COGITO 998_met_03 (SPAdes) (version 2) | ecosystem: Environmental > Aquatic > Marine > Neritic zone/Coastal water | place: Helgoland, sampling...
TTCCGAAATAATACCCGGAAACACTTGCAGCAGGCCACATGGCTAAACTATCGGTCAATTGCACACCTATTCTTTCCTCCACATTTAGCAAGTCCCAAAGCGTTCTTTTTTCTAAATGATCTGGACAAGCTGGATAGCCCGGTGCTGGACGAATTCCTTTGTAGCTTTCTTTGATTAAATCGTTGTTGGAAAAGTTTTCATTGGAAGCATATCCCCAATGGTTGGTTCGTACTTCTTTGTGTAAATATTCTGCAAATGCTTCCGCCAATCGATCGGCCAATGCTTTGATCATAATGGAATTGTAATCGTCATGATCGGTTTCAAAGGCTTCGGCCAATTCTTTGGTTCCAAACCCCGTAGACACGCAAAAGGCACCTATATAATCTTGAATGTTGGTTTCTTTTGGAGCAATAAAATCTGCCAAAGCAAAAGAAGGAACTCCTTCTCTTTTCTTTAATTGTTGACGGAGTGATAAAAAGGTTACGGTTTTTTCTTTCTCCGAAATCGATACTTCGATATCATCATCATTAATGGTATTTGCTGGAAACAAACCAAAAACCGCTTTTGCTTTTAAGAGTTGCTCATCAAAAATTTTCGCGAGTAAAACTTTCGCATCTGCAAACAATTCGGTGGCTTGTTCTCCAACTACCTCGTCTGTTAAAATGTCTGGATATTTTCCATGCAAGTCCCAACTTCTAAAAAAGGGACTCCAATCGATAAAGTCTTCCAATTTGGTCAATTCAAAATCTTGCAATTCTTGAATTCCCAATTGTTTTGGTTTTACAATATTTGCTATTCCCCAATCGATTTTAAATTTTCGTTTTCGAGCTTCAGCGATCGAGATGTAGGTTTTCGATTTAGATCGATTTAAGAACTTTTCTCTAAAAAGAGCATACTCTTCTCGAATCTGACTTTTATAGATACCACTATCTTCTTTTAAGAGATTACCCACCACAGTTACGGCTCTTGAAGCATCGTTTACATGCACTACAGCGTTGGAGTAATTCGGTGCAATTTTAACAGAGGTATGGGCTTTTGAAGTAGTTGCACCTCCTATCAATAAAGGTACAGAAAAGTTGTTTTTTTCCATTTCTTTGGACAAATACACCATTTCATCTAAGGAAGGTGTAATCAACCCACTCAAACCAATTGCATCTACATTTTCCTTTTTTGCCGTTTCAATAATCTTTTCTGGCGGCACCATCACCCCCAAATCAATGATTTCATAATTGTTACATCCCAAGACTACCGAAACAATATTCTTACCAATATCATGCACATCACCTTTTACGGTTGCCATTAAAATTTTTCCTGCAAATTCTTGTTTTCCATCTTTCTCTGCTTCAATAAATGGCTGTAAATAAGCCACGGCTTTTTTCATGACTCTTGCCGATTTTACTACTTGAGGCAAAAACATTTTTCCGCTCCCAAATAAGTCTCCAACCACATTCATTCCAATCATTAAATTGCCTTCAATAACTTCAATCGGTTTTACAGCTTTTTGCCTCGCTATTTCGATATCTTCTAAAATAAAAGTATCAATTCCTTTGACTAAACTATGGGTAATTCTTTCTTGAAGGGAACCATTTCTCCACTCCAAAATTTTCGCTTCACTTTCTTTCTTAGTCCCTTTTACACGTTCTGCAATGTCTAGCAAACGCTCTGTGGCATCTTCTTTTCGATCTAATAAAACATCTTCTACGGCTTCTAATAATTCTTTCGGAATTTGATCGTAGATTTCTAACATCGTAGGATTTACAATCCCCATATTCATTCCATGCTGAATGGCATGGTATAAAAACGCCGAGTGCATCGCTTCTCGTACAGTATTATTCCCTCGAAAAGAAAATGAAACGTTACTCACGCCTCCAGAAACATTTGCGTGGGGTAAATTTTCACGAATCCACTTCGTTGCTTTAAAAAAATCTAAGGCATTTTTTCGATGTTCTTCCATACCTGTTGCTACAGGGAAGATATTGGGATCGAAGATGATATCTTCGGGTTTGAATTGTACTTTATTTACTAAAAGATGATAGGAACGTTCACAAATTTCAATTCTTCTTTGGTAGTTGTCTGCTTGCCCTGCCTCATCAAAAGCCATTACAATGACAGCTGCTCCATAGCGTTTTACCAGTTTTGCCTGACGAAGGAATTCTGCTTCTCCTTCTTTTAAACTGATGGAGTTTACCACACATTTTCCCTGGGCAACTTGCAAGCCCGCTTCAATGATTTCCCATTTAGAACTGTCGATCATCAATGGAATTCTTGAAATATCTGGTTCAGACGCAATGAGATTTAAAAAAGTGGTCATGGCATATACGCCGTCCAACATTCCTTCGTCCATATTGACATCTAAAATTTGTGCCCCGCCTTCTACTTGATCTCTTGCTACTGCTAAAGCTTCTTCATACTTCTCTTCTTTTATTAAGCGAAGAAACTTTCTTGAGCCTGTTACATTTGTACGTTCACCAACGTTGATAAAGTTGCTGTTTTCCGATAGAATTAATGGTTCTAAACCGGATAATGTTAAATATTTTTTACAATCACTTTTCATTTATGACACCACTTTTCGAGGTTGATATTTTGCTGCAACTTCTGCAATCGCTTTGATATGTTCGGGACTAGTCCCACAACAACCGCCAATAATATTGATCAAATCTTCTTTTAGATAACTTTCAATAAAGGCTTGCATTTCTTTTGGCGATTCATCATACTCTCCGAAAGCATTGGGCAACCCAGCATTGGGATGCGCGGATGTATAAAAATCAGTTTCTCTTGACAACCTGCTTAAATAGGGTTGTAACTGTTGGGCGCCTAAAGCACAATTAAATCCGACAGAAAAAAGCGGTATGTGTGATACTGAGGTTAAAAAGGCTTCCACGGTTTGTCCAGAAAGGGTTCTTCCAGATGCATCGGTAATGGTGCCAGAGACCATGATCGGAATTTTTAAATTTCGTTCTTCCTTTACTTCTTCAATCGCAAATAAGGCCGCTTTTGCGTTGAGCGTGTCAAAAATAGTTTCTACCAATAATAGATCTACGCCCCCATCTAACAAAGCTTCTACTTGCTGCTTGTATGCGATGCGCAATTCATTAAATGTAATCGCTCTGTATTCAGGCCTGTTTACGTCGGGTGACAAGCTTGCGGTTCTGTTGGTAGGCCCGATAGCTCCCGCTACAAAGCGTGGTTTGTGTGGTTCTTTTTGTGTGAATTCCTCCGCAACCTTTTTGGCGATTTTTGCAGATTGAAAATTAAGTTCATAAACCAAGTTTTCCATTTGATAATCTGCCATGGCAATGGTGGTTCCAGAAAACGTATTGGTTTCTACAATATCTGCCCCTGCGGCAAAATACTTTGCATGGATACTTTCAATTGCTTTGGGTTGTGTTAGCGACAATAAATCGTTATTACCTTGCAAGGGACTCGGATAGTCTTTAAAACGTTCACCTCTAAAATCTGCTTCTGTAAATTGATACTGTTGCAACATGGTTCCCATGGCGCCATCGAGTACAAGAATTCTTTTTTGTATTTCTTTATAAATTTCAGGCATCTTCCAAAGCTTGTTTTAAATCATTGATAATATCATTTACATTCTCCAACCCAACAGAAACCCTTACCAAACCATCTGTAATTCCAACTTCTAGTCGATCTTCTTCCGATAATCTTCCATGCGTAGTACTCGCTGGATGAGTGACAATGGTTCTCGTATCTCCCAAATTTGCAGATAGCGAACACATTTTTATTTTGTTCAGAAAGGTTCTTCCTGCCGAAATTCCGCCTTTCAACTCAAAGGCAACAACATTCCCTCCTAATTTCATTTGTTTTTTGGCAACATCATATTGAGGATGCGATTTTAAAAAGGGATATTTCACCAATTGAATCGATGGCTCTTGTTCGAGAAATTCGGCAACGATCAATGCATTTTCACAATGCTTTTCGACTCTTACTGCCAACGTTTCTAAACTTTTAGACAATACCCAAGCATTAAAAGGAGACATGGCAGGACCTGTATTTCTTGCAAAAAGATAGATCTCACGCATTAGTTCTTTATTTCCAACAGTAACTCCTCCCAATACTCTTCCCTGACCATCAATGAGTTTTGTTGCGGAATGAATGACCAAATCGGCTCCAAAATCGATGGGTTTTTGCAAATAGGGAGTCGCAAAACAATTGTCTACGATAAAAATAAGACCGTGTTTTTTTGCCAATGCGCCTAAAACTGCTAAATCTAAAATATCAACGGCTGGGTTAGTAGGGGTTTCTATGTATAAAATCTTGGTGTTTTCCTGAATCAAACTTTCCACCAAATCAACCTCATCTACTTTAAAATAGGAAGTTTCAATGTTCCATTTTGGTAAAAACTTCGTAAACATGCTGTGAGTAGAACCAAAAACAGAACGACAAGAAACCACATGATCACCAGCATTTAATAGCGCTGCAAATGTTGAAAAAATAGCAGACATACCTGTTGCAAAAGCATATCCAGCTTCCGCGCCTTCCATCGCTACAATTTTATCTACAAATTCTGATGTGTTTGGATTGGTAAAACGACTGTATAGGTTTCGATCTTTTTCTTCAGCAAAAGAAGCTCTCATTTCTTCGGCATCTTCAAATACAAAACTCGATGTTAGGTACAAAGGCGTCGAATGTTCTTGGTGCTGAGACCGTTCGGTTTGTGTTCTTATCGCGTTTGTTTCAAAATTAAAATCTTCCATTGTTTATAATGTTGCGCTTTTTAAAACTGAATTGGTCTTAAAAATAGGTTCAATAATTGTTGCCAACTGCTCAAATTCAATGAGAAAAGCATCATGCCCATGCATTGATTTTATTTCAGAATAGGCAATGTTCTTTTTTACTTTAAATAAGGCAATGAATGTGTGTAAATTTTCTTCTGCGGTGAAAAATAAATCTGAATCTACACTCACCATGTGAATACTACTTTTAATAGTACCTAACGTGTTTATACTCGATTCGTTTTCTTTGGTGACATCGATTGATTTAAGCAAATGATTCATCAATTTATAGGCAGACAATTGAAATCTTTTTTGCAATTTTTTCCCATGATGCAACAACCAACTCTCAATATTAAAAATCTTCAAATCGGCATTCATTGTTCTATTAAAACGTTTGTTAAATGACGCTGGTGTTCTGTATAATAACATGGCATGCATTCTTGCATCGTGAATTGGATTGGACGAGTTGTTTAAAAATTGCTCTTGTATTTTACAATTGGCAATCAACCAATCTGTTGCTCTAAAGTCGGATGCAATTGGAATTAAATGTGTACAAATGGTTGGATGTAAAACAGCCATCTGCCAAGCAATACCTCCCCCCAAAGAGCCTCCAAGAATAGCAAATAGTTGGTTGATTTTTAATTTTTCGAGTCCGACTAAGAAAAGTTTCGCAATGTCTTTTGCAATAAAATCTTGATAGTTCTCAATCAAAAAACCATCATATCCATTTCCTGGAATATTGAAGGCTAAAACCGTGTAATACTTGGTATCAATTGCTTTGCCATCACCTATTAAATCTTTCCACCAACCTGTATCTCCACACACATTTGAATTTCCAGTTAAAGCATGATTTACTAAAATAATTGGCGCTTCAAATAAAGGCTGACCAAAAAGTTGGTAAGACAATTGTATGGAAATTGCCTTACCACTTTCTGTGATAAAATGATCAATTGGTATTTTTTGTAGTGTCGGTTTCACTTGGTGTTTATTAAACAATAAATTATACTGAAATGGTTGAAAAAGCAGCTTTTAAATCGGCTTTTAAATCTTCTACATCCTCGATACCAACAGACAAGCGAATTAAATCTTTATTAACGCCAGCACTTTCTTGTTCTACTTCTGATAACTGTTGGTGCGTGGTACTTGCTGGATGGATAATGAGTGATTTGGTATCTCCAATATTTGCTAATAATGAAAATACTTTGGTAGCATCAGCAATCGATTTTGCAGATTCATATCCGCCTTTGGTTCCAAAAGTGACGATTCCACTCTGTCCGTTTGGTAAATATTTATCTGCTAATGATTTGTACTTACTACTTTCTAAACCTGGATAGTTTACCCAAGCAACTTCTTCTTGTGCCTCCAACCATGTTGCCAATGCTAAAGCATTTTTTGAATGTTGTTGAATTCGAACAGATAATGTTTCCAATCCTTGTATAATATGAAATGCATTGGTTGGACTTAATGCGCCACCAAAATCACGCAACCCTTCTAAAATTAACTTAAAAATGAAAGAGGAAGCTCCTAAGGTTTCATAGTATTTCAATCCATGATATCCAGCAGATGGTTCTGTAAATTCTGGGAATTTCCCACTTGACCAGTCGAAGGTACCTGCATCTACAATGGCACCTCCTAAAGAGTTTCCTTGTCCGCCAATGTATTTTGTTAAGGAATGAATTACAATATCCGCACCATGTTTAATAGGGTTTAGCAATACAGGTGTTGCAACGGTATTGTCTACAATAAAAGGAACTTTTGCTTCCTTAGCGTGTTTTGATATTCCTTCTAAATCTAAAACATCGAGTTTAGGATTTCCTAATGATTCTACAAAGAAGGCTCTGGTGTTTTCTTGCACTGCTGCTTCAAAATTAGCTGGACTGGATGCATCTACAAACGTTGTTGTAATACCAAACCTCTGCAAAGTAACACTTAAGAGATTGTAAGTCCCTCCATATAAACTGCTGGAAGCGACAATATGATCTCCTGCCTTTAAAAGCGTAAGAAGCCCAGTTGCAATTGCGGCAGTCCCTGATGCAAAAACGACAGCACCAATACCCCCTTCAATAGCTGCCAAACGATCTTGTAGAATTTGATTTGTAGGGTTGTTTAAACGGGTGTAAATAAACCCTAATTCTTTTAATGAAAAAAGATTTGCCGCATGTTCTGAATTGTTGAAAACATACGAAGTAGTTTGATAAATAGGAACTGCTCTTGCTCCTCCATTTTCTTTGGTGTCATGACCAACGTGCAACGCTTGGGTTGCTAATTTTTGTGTACTCATTTTTCTAATTTTTTTGAGTTAATAAAAGATTAAACCAAAAGTCAAATGCATCAATTATTGATGTATCAAAATAGAAAAATGTTAAAAAGAAAAAATAGAAGATTTCAGGATGAAAAATTCTCTTTTGTTATCTATCCATTGTTTTTTAAACTTGGGTAGAATTTAGCACCTTCTTCATTTCTAAAGGGTTGCTAAGGCTTCACAGGGTCTAATCCCTCCACCTTTCTTGATAACATTTCAATAAATTATTGAACTTTGTGAGTACAAATATAGTGGCATAAAAATTTAATTTCCTAATACTTTTTCATTTTTTTTTCATTTTTAACAAATTCAGAAATAAAGAATCTTCTCATTACAGAATTCCTATTTTATGAACAAGGAATGCTTTTCTTTTATTGAAAAAAGAATTTACAAGAAAAATAAATATTTAAAATTCGTATTGGTTTTTAAAATTTAACTGTAACTTTGCAGCTGAATTTAAGAGGAAAAATTTGAACTGATTGCAACCTCTTTGTTGAAATTGTAAAAACAACTTCAACATAACAAAATGCTAAAGCAGTAATTCCTACTCCTTTTAGCACCCCTGCAATCTATTTTTATTTTTTTTCTGTTATAAAGAAAAATTATGTCATATTTATTTACCTCAGAAAGTGTTTCTGAAGGACACCCAGACAAAGTTGCTGATCAAATTTCTGATGCTTTAATTGATAATTTTTTAGCCTTTGATCCAACTTCAAAAGTAGCTTGTGAAACCCTCGTTACAACGGGTCAGGTTATTTTGGCAGGTGAAGTAAAATCTAAAACCTATTTGGATGTTCAGAAAATAGCAAGAGATGTCATCAATAAAATTGGATATACAAAAAGTGCTTATATGTTTGACGGAAATTCATGTGGAGTGCTTTCTGCGATTCATGAACAATCGCCAGACATCAATCAAGGTGTAGACAAAGCAAACCCAGAAGAACAAGGTGCTGGTGATCAAGGAATGATGTTTGGATATGCAACAGATGAAACCGAAAACTACATGCCATTGGCATTAGAACTTTCGCACAGATTATTGATTGAATTGGCAGCATTAAGAAGAGAAAATAAAGACATTACCTATTTAAGACCGGATGCAAAGTCGCAGGTTACTATTGAATACTCTGATGATAATGTTCCACAAAGAATTGATGCCATTGTGGTTTCTACTCAGCATGATGATTTTGACTCGTCTGACGAAGTAATGTTGGCGAAAATTCAAAAGGACATTGTTTCTATTTTAATTCCAAGAGTAGTTGCAAAATTACCAATACACCTTCAGAAATTATTCACCAACGACATTACCTATCACATTAACCCAACAGGTGTTTTTGTTATTGGAGGACCACACGGTGATACGGGGTTGACAGGGCGTAAAATTATTGTGGACACCTATGGAGGAAAAGGGGCCCATGGTGGTGGAGCTTTCTCTGGAAAAGATCCTAGCAAGGTAGATCGTTCTGGTGCCTATGCAACAAGACATATTGCTAAAAACTTAGTGGCTTCTGGATTGTGCAAAGAGGTGCTGGTACAAGTTTCCTATGCAATTGGTGTTGCAAAACCAACGAGTATTAATGTGGAAACCTATGGTACTTCCAAGGTAGATTTAACGGATGGAGCTATCAGTAAAATTGTAGAATCTATTTTTGATATGCGTCCGTATTTTATTGAGAAGCGTTTAAAGTTAAGAGCGCCTATTTATTCAGAGACAGCTGCTTATGGTCATATGGGAAGGACTCCTGAAGTAAAAACAGTTACATTTACAAACCCAATGGGTGAAACAGTTTCACAAGAAATAGAAACGTTTACCTGGGAAAAATTAGATTTTGTTGACAACATAAAAAAGGCTTTTAATATCTAATTTTGATATAAGAAATCATCCTATATAAAACTAAAAAAGGACTCAATTAATTGAGTCCTTTTTTTATTTGGTTTGCCTTCTTTTATTATAATTGGTAACGTACTCTAAAGCTAATAAACCTAGGCAAAATAAAGGTTTCTCTTACATTAAAAGAAACAACTCCCTGGTTTACAGAAGCATTTGAACCTGTTGCAAGTAAGTTACTCCCAACGAGTTCATATTCCCATTTTGCATCTCTATCTTTTCGATACGCTATTTTTGCATTCAATATTTTGTAGGAATTTAAAACACTTCCACCTTGCCTTTGTTCATTGTATGAGAAATCGGATCTCAAGGTTACAGATTCCCAAAGATACGCGTCAAAATCAATAGAAGGTGCGTGGGTAACAGTTTTGATATCGGATGCTCTAGAACTATTCTTTTGATCTACAAAAGAAAGTCTATAATTCAAACTAAGGTTTGGTGCTTTTGTAAAGTTGGTTCCGATTCTTGTATTGATTCCTTTTACAAAGCTTTCATTGGTGTTTTCCACAAAGTTAATCGATTGATAACTTTTCGCATACGTAAAGTTACCTCCCAATCTTGCTGTAATTTTTTTGAAGGTTTTGCTAAGGTTTCCATAGGCGGTAAGACTTTCATTGTCAAAAGTAGAATTGATAGATGAGCTACTTGACACGACAGATCTCGGCTGAAAAATAGTATTTCTATTTACTTGATCTGCAGTTTTACGATAATTCAATCCTCCAAAAATACTACTTCCATCAAATAAGTTAAAACTTCTATAGTTCAATCTTAAATTGTGTGTACTTGCATTCGTTAAGTCAGAATTTCCAGCGAAAAAAGAGTTGTAACTATTGGCAACAATACCGCTTGCAATTTGATTTACATCTGTAAAATTAACTTCTTTTTTGTAGGTAAAATTCAAACTCTCACTTCTTTTAAACTGCACCACCATATTAAATTCTGGCAATAGTTTTGCAAATTTATCTTGAAACATTTCAGAACCGTACTGAATGTTCTTTGAAGTATACGAGTGAATGGTAACTCCAGGAGTAAAGGTAAAAATCCCTGATTTTAATCGATATCTCAATCCTCCATAAATATCTGTAAAGTTATATTCAGTGTCGTTTGTGATTCTGGTATTGTCTGTTCCTTCAATTGTTGGATCTGGCTCGAATTCAACCCCATTGTCTAAGGTTTGAAAAAAGCGAGAATTGAAATTTTGCTGGCTTAAGATGGTACCCATTACAAAATTCAAATTGCTCTTCGAATTTAAAATATAATAGTAATCTAGTTTCGCATCCAATTGATTCGATTTTACTTTCCGTTCTTGTTCTAAATTGTAGAACTGATTTGATGTATTTAAACCTAAAGCTCCTGCTGCTTCGTCAAAACCGTCATTATCTTCATCCTCATTGTTATTCGGATCGTTTTCTAAAGAAGCCACATAAAACGGATCTTCATCCTGTAATAAATGCTTTACTTCTAAGGCAAAAATACTGGTCTCACTTGCAGTATAGAAATAACTTAAATCTTGATTTATAGTAAATGGGGTTGCATTTTCCATTTCAGTAATATCACTCAGTACTAATGAATTTACATTATCTACTCGGAATTCATTGGTAAAACGACCCGACACATTGTAGTTCATCTGATTGTCAAAATCTTTCTTATAACTAGAACTAAATCGAAACAATCCAGTGTTACTTGTCTGATCTGTTGTATTGTCTACAAAATCATCTGGTGTATTTGGATCTACATAATCAATCGCATTAATATTTCTTTGTCCGTTACTATTACTTGAAAAAATTAAGAATCCGCTTAAATCTAATTTTGAATTTGGTGAGTAACTAAAATTTAAGGCACTTAATTTGGTTTCAATTCGGTTTGCATTTCTTGCATTAGCAGTTAGAAATCCAATTCCGGCATCGGCAATATTAATGTTGGTTCCGTTAGAGGGACTCTGACTTTGAAAATTTCCTCCAAAACCTCTAAGGTCTCTTCTACTTAGGACAACATCACCCATATTATTTACATCTCCAATGACGTTAATCGTATATTTTGGGGTGTAGTAAAACAATTTCGGTTGAAAAAGATACAATTCAGTATCTGGAGAATCTCCACCTCCTGCGGTCACATCTCCAAACCAAAAGTTCTTTTTCCCTTCTTTTAGTTTGATATTAATGGCTACTCGGTCTTGGTTGTTTTGTACTCCACTTAACTGATTTACATTGGAGTAGTTTCTTAAAACTTGAATTTTATCTACTGCATTTGAAGGAATGTTTTTTGAAGCTAATTTGGTGTCTCCACTAAAAAATTCTTTTCCATCCACCATGATTTTTTCAACTACTTTTCCTTCTACTTCAATTTCACCAGCATCATTTACCTCTACCCCTGGCAATTTCTTTAAGACGTCTTCGAGTTTACGTTCAGAACCATTTTTAAAAGAATCTGCATTATAAATAATGGTATCTCCTTTAATAGTTACCGGCATTTTAGAAACAATATTAATTCCCTCTAACATGTTGTCTTCCGACATGGTGTAGTTTTTAGAGGTATTGGTTTCAGTTGTTTTTAAAAATTCGCTTACGTCTCCATAACCAACATAACTAATCTTTATGTTGTAGATGGTATTCTTTTTTAAATCTAATTTAAAATTCCCTTGTCCGTCTGTAAAGCCATAAGAAGCTATTCTTTTTGCAATGGTATCAATGGCAATTACATTTGCCATTTCTAGGGGATTTCCGATAGAATCTTTTACGACTCCTTTCAATTCAATTTGAGCCGTAGAAATCCACGATGCCATACAAATGGCAATAAACAGTAATTTTTTCATATAAATATTTTGATTGGTAATTGTACTTTTTTAGTAGCCTCTTCCTCTACCTCCACGCCCTCTATTTTTAAAACGCTCTTTCAACTCTTCAGTTTTTTCTTTTACAATTTGAGTGTATTCTTCTCTCGAAACTTCTTTTCCTTTGGTAGGTTCTTTAATTTCTAAATCTCCAGTAGAACTGATGGCGATTTCTGTACACAACATGGTCGTTCTACCCGCATTTAATTCCAAAATCAACCCTGGCAATCCATAATATTTGTCTGGACCAGAACTTACTGGAATCTGTGGCGCATACCATGCAGTAACGTTCAACATCTTCTTTGCTGGTTTACTGTCTTTGGTGTTTGTAGAATCTTTTTTCTTATCGTTGCCTCTTCTACTAAAAATGCTTCCCCAATCTACATTGGTATCTTCTTTGACTAAAGTGGCTTTGTAACAAGTATAGTTTCCTATTTTTTTGGTTTCTATTCCTAACTCCCATTCCAATTGCCCCATATCTTCTGCAACTAAAAAACGTTTGCTAAATTGCTCAACGTCTTCAATCATTTTTTTGTCTTTCAAACTTTTATAGATTGAACCTTGACCGTTGCTTCTTCCCCAACTTGGACCTGAAGCTCCTGGGCCTTCTAAGGCAACATCTTCTTTAAAAGAAGATTCCGTTTTATTGAAACTCAACGTATAGGTTTTCTCAAGAAAATTCTTAAAACGCGCCATCATTTGTTTCTTACGTTGTTCTGGCATTTTATCAAATCGGCTCATGTCCATAGAGGTTTTGGACATGTACACCGCTTTCCCTTGAAAATTATTTTGTGCAAAAGTAAAAACGGTTGCAAAGGCGAATAGTATCGTAAATAGTGATTTCATAAGTTGATAGTATTAATTTTTTTATCAAAAATAACGTTAATTAACCACTGTAAGACTTAAAAAGGAAATAAAAGTTTAATGGTCTTTTAAAAATAACCAAAATTAAATCATCCTCCTATTTTAATATTAATACCACCTCCCATGTTTACGCCATTTCTCCCTTTAAAACGGTCCATCAATTCTTTGGTCTTTTCTTCTTGAATTTTGTCATAGGCTTCTTGAGAAACTATTTCGCCTTTTTCGGGTGCTTTAACTTCAATTTTCTCGGAAGGATTTAAGATGATTTCTGTGCAAACAATCAATCTTTCTCCATCGTTTATTTCTAATATTAAACCCGGTAATCCCTGGTAATTGTCTGGACCATTACTCACAGGAACTTGTGGAGTGTACCATGCGGTTGTGGTTACTGTTTTTTTTATTTTATCTTCCTTCGACTCTCCATCTTCAAAAACCATCTTAATATCTTCTACCTCTCTAGTAAAGGTTGCTTTATAACACGTGTAGTTTCCAATGTTTTTGGTTTCGGTAGACAATTCCCATTGATAGTTGGGCAAGGAATCCTTCACCAAAAAACGTTTGCCCATAATTTCGGTCTGATTGACAAATCGTTTCTCATTGATGTTCTTAAAATACACACTCCCATTTCCTGAACCTCCAAAAGACATTACCATCACACCTGCACCACCTACTTTAGGATTTGGCGCATCTAATTGAACATCTTCTTTATAGGTGGACGTTTTTTTATCAAAATTTAAAATAAATGTTTTCTGATTCATTTTTTGAATTCTAGCCTGAAGTTGTTTCTGCATTTCATCAGAAATTCCAGGATTTTTTTCGTTGTCAAACGAAATCATCGATTTTCTGCTTGTTTTATAGATCGCTTTTCCTGAAAAATTTTGTGCGTTTAACGCAAAAGAAATTAAAGCGATGAAAATAGAGGTAGTAGTTTTCATGAAATATTATATTTTTATTCTGAACAAAGTTAGAAATAAAATTAAATCAGCACTCTATTTAACATCTTTTAACAGCTTTTGCAAAGAATTCTAATTTTTGAGAACTAAAAAAATAGCAAACATTCAAATTATAAATATTCGTGGGGTTGGATATAAATTGATTTGTGAATGAACCGCTAATGGCAAAAATTTACTACCTTTATCGCACCAACCAAACCTCTAACATTTAATTTATGCACGTTGCAATTGCAGGAAATATTGGCGCAGGTAAAACTACGCTCACAAAACTTTTAGCCAAACATTACAACTGGAAACCTCATTACGAATCTGTTGATGAGAATCCTTATTTAGATGATTTTTACTCAGAAATGGAACGTTGGTCATTTAATTTACAAGTCTATTTCTTAAACAGTCGTTTTCGTCAAATACTAGAATTGCGCGAAACAGGCAAGAAAATAATTCAGGACCGAACTATTTATGAAGACGCACATATTTTCGCCCCAAATCTACATGCAATGGGACTAATGACCAATAGAGATTATGGCAATTATAGTTCTTTGTTTGAATTGATGGAAAAACTAGTAACACCTCCCGATTTATTAATCTACTTACGTGCAGACATTTCTACCTTGGTAGGTCAAATTCACAAAAGAGGGAGAGAATATGAAAACTCAATCAGCATTGACTATCTAAGTCGATTAAACGAACGGTACGAAGCGTGGATATCAACATACACCAAAGGAAAGTTATTAATCATCGATGTAGACAATTTAGATTTTGTAGACAATCAAGAAGATTTAGGCTACATCATCGACAGAATCGATGCGCAAATCAATGGCTTATTCTAAAAAATAAATTTAATACAACAACCTAAGAGACCGTTAATGGTCTCTTTTTTTTTAAAAAAAAAGTATCCGCAAAATATTTAAAAAAAAATACCCGTGTTTTGTAACAAAGTAAAGATTTGAAACGTATAATGAAGTGAGAATCGATGTAAACCCCTAATATTTTTTGAAACTTCAATGAGACAGCTAAAAATTACAAAGCAGGTAACCAATAGAGAAACTGCATCTTTAGACAAATATTTACAAGAAATTGGTAAAGTAGATTTAATTACTGCAGACGAAGAAGTAGAATTGGCTCAGTTGATTAAAGCGGGTGACCAAAGCGCTTTAGAGAAGTTAACAAAAGCAAATTTACGATTTGTGGTTTCTGTTGCAAAACAATACCAAAATCAAGGACTAACCTTACCCGATTTAATTAATGAAGGAAACTTAGGCCTAATTAAAGCTGCGAAACGTTTTGATGAAACAAGAGGATTTAAATTTATCTCCTATGCCGTATGGTGGATTCGTCAATCGATCTTACAAGCATTGGCAGAACAATCTAGAATTGTTCGTTTGCCATTAAACAAAATTGGTTCGATTAACAAAATTAACAAGATGTACGCTTTCTTAGAGCAAGAAAACGAACGTCCTCCAAGTGCAGAAGAAATTGCTAAGAAATTAGACATGACTGTAAACGACGTAAAAGAATCGATGAAGAATTCTGGACGTCACGTATCGATGGATGCACCGTTAATTGAAGGAGAAGACTCTAACTTATACGATGTATTAAATTCTGGAGAATCTCCAAATCCAGACAGAACATTATTACACGAATCGTTACGTATAGAGATTAACAGAGCCTTAGAAACGCTAACACCCCGTGAAGCAGACGTTGTAAAACTATACTTTGGTTTAGGAGAACACCAACCAATGACCCTAGAAGAAATTGGAGAAACATTCGACTTAACACGTGAACGAGTTCGTCAAATTAAAGAAAAAGCAATCCGAAGATTAAAGCACACCTCAAGAAGTAAAATTTTAATGACCTATCTTGGATAGACATTATTGTAAATAAAACTTGTAAAACTCTCGAATTAATTTCGAGAGTTTTTTGTTTTTATCCCTATTTTTACAGTATTAAACACACAACAACTAACAGATGAGTAATTTAATAGCACCTTCAATTTTAGCAGCAGATTTTGGCAATTTACAACGCGATATCGAAATGGTAAACAACAGTGAAGCAGATTGGTTTCATATTGATATTATGGATGGCGTATTCGTTCCAAATATTTCTTATGGGATGCCCGTTTTAAAAGCCATCGCCAAACATGCAACAAAAACAATAGATGTGCATTTGATGATTGTAAATCCAGATCAATACATTGAAACTTTTGCGAGTTTAGGTGCCAATATCTTAACGGTTCATTACGAAGCTTGTACCCATTTACACAGAACAGTACAGGCCATAAAAGCGGCAGGGATGAAAGCTGGAGTTGCCTTAAATCCGCACACACCGATTGCAGTTTTAGAAGACATTATTCAAGACTTGGATTTGGTCTGTATTATGAGTGTAAACCCTGGTTTTGGTGGCCAATCTTTTATAGAAAATACCTACAAAAAAACCGCACAACTAAAACACCTTATTGAATTTACAGGTTCAAACTGTCAAATAGAAATTGATGGTGGTGTGACCAATAAAAACGCCAATGCATTGATAGAAGCGGGCGCCAATGTCTTGGTTGCTGGTAGCTATGTTTTTGGTGCAGAGAACCCAACAGAAACCATTGCAGATTTAAAAAATACGATTGGATAGAAGGTACGCAGTTGTAGATATAGAAACTACGGGAAATGGATACAAAGGGCAAAAGATCACCGAAATCTCTATCTTTATTTTTGATGGAGAAAAGGTGTTGGACGAATTTACAACATTGGTCAATCCAGAAGCACCCATTCCTGCATTCATAACTAATCTTACTGGAATTACCCAAGCAATGGTTCGAAACCAACCACGGTTTTTCGAGATTGCAAAAAAAGTCGCAGAAATCACCAAAGACTGTATTTTTGTAGCGCACAATGTCAACTTCGATTACAACATCATTCACGCAGAATTTAAAAGTTTAGGCTTTGATTTTAAACGTAAAAAACTCTGTACTGTTCGTTTGTCACGGAAAATAATTCCCGGACTTAAATCCTATAGCCTAGGGAATATTTGTGCAGATGAAGGCATTCCTATTTCAGCAAGACACCGTGCAAGAGGGGATGTAGAAGCAACCGTAGAATTGTTTAAAAGACTCCTAAAAAGAGATGATAACTTTACCATCAATTCTTTTTTAAATCCAAAATCGAGGCAAGCCACTTTACCACCACTTTTAGACAAAAAGGTTGTTGATCAGCTTCCCGAAAAACACGGAGTTTACTATTTTAAAAACACCGCAAAAGAAATTATTTATGTTGGCAAAGCCAACAATATAAAGCAACGCGTGATCAGTCATTTTTATGACAAAAAGAAGAAAGAAATTTCGATGTGTCAAGAAACTGCCGACATCACTTATACCACAACAGGCAGCGAGCTATTGGCGCTCTTGCACGAATCTGCAGAAATAAAACAGCATTATCCAAAATACAACAGAGCACAAAGACGCGCAGGAGAAGCTATTGGTTTGTTTTCATATGAAGATCAAAAAGGAGTGCTTCATTTGGCATACAACCGCCTTAAATTAGCACCAAACGCCATCATGAAATACTACACCGTAGCCGAATGTAGAAAACACATAGAACTGCTGTGCAAAGAATTTGAATTGTGCCCAAAATATTGCCATTTACAGACCAATGTATCGAGCTGTTTTCACTATCAACTTAAAGAATGCAAAGGTATTTGTTGTGACAAAGAAACAGTAGAGGACTATAATAAACGCGTAAAAGAAGCCATTAAATCAGTAGGAATTGGGGCCGAAAATTTAGTCATTACAGAAAATGGTGTTGCTGAAAATGAAATTGGTTTTGCTTTAATTTTGAATGGTATTTATCAAGGTTTTGGCTATTTAGACAAAAAGCAAGCAGCACAATTGACACAACCAGTAGATTATCAATTTTTTGTACAACCCAAAAAAGACAATCGAGATGTGCAACGAATTATTGCAAGCTACTTGAAAAAGAAAGCAAAATTAAAACAAGAACAAAATGGAGAAATCAGCATATAAAATTCACATTATTGGTGCTGGAGTGAGTGGTTTAATTGCAGCCAAGGTTTTGGAAAATAATGGCTATACACCCACCATCATTGAAGCCTCAGCAACGGTTGGCGGTCGGGTAAAATCAGATACTGTTCAAGGGTATCAACTAGATCATGGCTTTCAAGTATTACTTACCTCTTATCCTGCAGCAAAAAAATATTTAGATTTTAAACCCTTAGCACTTCAAGAATTATTGCCTGGTGCTACCATTTTTAAAAATGGAAAATCACAAACGATTGGAGATCCATTGCGTAATTTATCACTATTACTCCCAACACTGTTGGCGTCTGTTGGCAATTTTGCAGATAAACTCAAGATTTTAAAACTCAACACGCATTTAAAGAAAAAATCAATTTCCGAAATTTTTAAAACACCTGAAACAACCACCTTAGCACATTTGCAAACGCTTGGCTTTTCAGAAGCAATGCTTCAAGATTTCTTCAAACCATTTTTTAGTGGCATCTTTTTAGAGCCCAATTTGGACACCTCAAGTCGCATGTTTGAATTTGTCTACAAAATGTTTGGAGACGGCTTGGCGGTCGTTCCAAAAGCGGGGATGCAAGCCATTTCAAATCAGTTAAAAGACGGATTAAAAAATACGGAAATACGATTGAATACTCCTGTAAGCGAAGTAAAAAATGAAGCGATCATATTGCAGGATGGATCGGAAATAAAGAGTCATTTTACCATCATTGCCACAGAAGCAAGTCATTTGGTTGCCAATCTTAAAAACCAAGAAACAGCATGGAAAAGTTGTGATACCTTGTATTTTGAAACTACGAAAAGAACCCTTCAAAAACCCATTATTGGTTTGATTGCTGATAAAAATGCATTGATTAATAATCTTTTTTATCCTACTTCAGTAGCTACGGAAACGAAAGGAGACAAGGAATTACTTTCGGTTACCGTTGTGAAAGATCACGTTTTAACAGCAGAAAAACTCGTTGAAAAGGTCGTGGACGAATTGCATGTTTTTTGTGGGATAACCAATCCAAAATTCATCAAACACTATCAAATTAAAAAAGCTTTACCAAAACTGAGCAACCTTCAATACGAGCTCTCAAGTACAGAAACAAAATTAACTTCTTCGATCTTTTTGGCGGGAGATCAACTCTTAAACGGTTCTTTAAATGCCGCTATGATTGCTGGAGAAAGAGCAGCTATGGGGGTCATTGGCACCTTACAAGATGGATTGACTGTGGATGAATTGACCTCAGAATACTCCTAGAAACAATCCATAATTGGTATAGTTTGTCTCAAAGTATTGAAATCAAACAGCGAGGTAAGCAAGGAACAATAACAAGTATATACTGAGATAAAATAAATAGAAATTTCTAAATTTTTTATAAGAATGATTTTCTGGATATAGATTCCCAAACAGTCCTTTTAATTCTTTCCAAAAAAGCGGTTTGATATTAATGGTCCAACTGTCTGTCTCATAGACGATTTTTCGAAATTTACTTCTGTAGTATCCCATCGGAAAACCCCAGGCCACAAAGAAGAAGAATAAGATATTTTTGATACTGAACTCCATAATTGTTTATTTTTTAGGAAACCACGGTAAAAAAGAATTGGTTTTTTTTATATAATCTCTATACAAAGGTTTTGTGTCTTTTAAGGTTTTCTCAAGCAAGCTAACTCCTGAGACTTTAATGATTAGTAAAGTCATTATAATAGCGCCAATTACCTGCCAATAGCTCCCGGAAGCAATACTAAAAATTGCATAGCTCCACCATACAGCAGCATCACCAAAATAATTTGGATGGCGGGTGTATTTCCAAAATCCACGATCTAAAACTTTTCCTTTGTTTTTTGTATTTCGTTGAAAGCGCATTAGCTGATAATCTCCGCCAGCTTCAAAAATAAAACCGACACTCCATACGACAATTCCTAAATAATCCAGACCGTTCAAAGCACCAGAATTAGTACTCGTATGAATTCCTAAAAGCGGTAATGATATGATCATTATTAGACCAGCTTGCAATAAAAATGTTTGAAAGAAACTAAACCACCAATAGCGTTTAGGTCCAAAATTTTTTCGGAACTCTTGATATCTAAAATCCTCCCCTTTTCCATAATTTCTAGAGGCTAAATAAATTGCAAGCCGCAGTCCCCAGATAGTTACTAACGATAAGACTAGTAATTTTCTTGCTGTTAAATCTCCAGACATACAGGCATAAAATACATTGACACAAACAAAGCCGAAACCCCAAAAAACATCGATGATACTTACATTTTTAATAAACACACTCCAGATCCATAATAAAGTGACAAAAGTGAGGATCATCAAAGCGGCTTGTAAGAATAAAATCATGAATAGAAATTGTAATGGATTGAGAACTCAAAGATACTAACTATTCAGCAACTAAAAATATGGATATACATACACACTGATTTGTTCTGCTAGGTTGTAAGACTTTGAGAAGCAGGTATAGTTATGTTTTAAATGTGATAAAGGTTTTGTATAGTAATTAAAGATGAGTCTTAGAAATGTCGACAATATGTCGGCAATATGAAATCATCAAAAATGAAAAACCCTTTAAAACAGGGTGTTTTAAAGGGTTTTTATTAATAAACTGTGACCCAGAAGGGATTCGAACCCCCAACCGTCAGAGCCGAAATCTGATATTCTATCCAGTTGAACTACTGGGCCTTTTTATAATCTTATTGCATTAAATGCTTTTTCACCAACTGCGAAATTAGTTTTCCATCTGCTTGACCGGCAACTTCTTTAGAAACCATTCCCATGACCTTTCCCATGTCTTTCATTCCAGCAGCGCCCATCTTCGTAATGGTAGCAACAACGATACTTTCCAATGCCGCTTCAGACAAAGCTGCTGGTAAGAATTGCTCTAAAACAGCGATCTCTTCCAATTCTGGATCGGCCAAATCTTTTCTACCTTGTTCTAAGAAAATAGCAGCACTGTCTTTTCTTTGCTTTACTTGCTTCTGAATGATCTTCATTGCCTGCGCTTCAGACAACTCCTCAGTAGCACCACTTTCGGTTCTGGCTAATAAAAAAGCAGATTTTACAGCTCTTAATGCCTGTAAAGCAACCGCATTTTTAGCCTTCATGGCTACTTTCATTTGATCCATTACCTGTTGCTGCAAACTCATGTTTTTCTTTTTTTAATTGTTCAAAGATACGAACTCAATGCCATTTTTTAGGCTTCTTTAGGTACAAAAAATGCTTTTCATAGTCAATAATCGCTTTTCCTATCTCTAAAACATCCGCACCAATAATTCCATGCACCTCTTTTCCATGGTGTTGCGTTAATGCAGTATTTACATGCTCTAAATTGAACAAAACCAAATGGCAATTTTTATGTTGCCAAGCACCTATTTTAAGAGCGTTATTCTCCGATTGTAATGTTTCCATATCTGTAGCACCCGCACCAGCAGCTTTCGTTTCACTTTCATGCGCCTCCAAATTAAAAAAAGCGATTAAATCCAAACCTACACAAGAGTTGGAAGCACCTGTATCTAAAATAAAACGCCCTTGCACACCATTTATAGAAGCTTTGAGCTCTAAATGATTTGTGGACATTTTCTTCAATTTAATTTTTAAGTAGTTCTTTTTCTTAAGTATCTTTTTTAAACTTGTCATTTACTGTATTTTTGTACGAAACATCGTTTGACAAAAATACATTTTTAATGATTACGGATACACACACCCATTTATATTCTGAACAATTTGATGAGGACCAAGCTGCTATGATGCAACGCGCGAAAGCCGCTGGTGTATCCCGTTTTTTTATTCCAGCGATAGACAGTAGTTATACCGAAAGGATGTTCGACTTAGAGAAAAAATATCCCAATGAGGTGTTTCTAATGATGGGTTTGCACCCAACTTCAGTGAAAGAAAACTACAAGGAAGAATTGGCACAAGTAAAAACATGGATTGATCAACGAAACTTTTTTGCTATCGGTGAAATCGGAATCGATTTGTACTGGGACAAAACCTTTCTAGAACAACAAAAAGATGCTTTTAGAACACAGATACAATGGGCAAAAGAAAAGAAGCTACCCATTGTAATTCACTGCAGAGAAGCCTTTGATGAAATTTTTGAAGTTTTAGAAACTGAAAAAGGGGATGATTTGTTCGGGATTTTTCATTGTTTTTCCGGTACGCTGCAACAGGCAAAAAAAGCTATTTCCTTCAATATGAAGTTAGGCATTGGTGGAGTAGCTACTTTTAAAAACGGTAAGATCGATACTTTTATAAATGAAATTGATATCCAACACATTGTCTTAGAAACTGATGCGCCTTATTTATCGCCCGTACCTTACCGAGGAAAAAGAAATGAAAGTAGTTATATAACAAAGGTCATCGATAAGTTGGTAGACCTTTATGGTTTGTCTTTCAATGAAATTGCAGCAATTACAACACAAAATTCAAAAGACGTCTTTGGAATCTAAAACAGCATACTACAAAACCCCTATAGGAACGGCAAAAATTGTTGGCGATAAAAACGGCATTCAATCGATTGTAGTAATCGACGATGCTATTGAAACCTCCACAAGTGTCCCAGAATGTTTGCAGGTATGTGTTGCCCAATTGCAAGAATACTTCGAGGGAACAAGAGATCATTTCGACTTGACGATCAATCCGAAGGGAACCCCTTTTCAAATAAAAGTATGGAAATCTTTGCTGAAAATTGGCTACGGAAAAACGAAAAGTTACTTAGCACAGAGTAAATCATTTGGAGATGTAAAAGCCATACGTGCCATAGCTGCTGCCAATGGCAAAAATCCAATTTGGATCATCATACCTTGCCATCGTGTGATTGGCTCAGACGGATCGTTAACAGGCTATGCTGGAGGTGTCTGGCGTAAAAAATGGCTTTTAGATCACGAAAACCCAGTAAAACAACAATCCCTTTTTTAATCTTTCAGATATTAAAAAAGCAAATTCAACGTTAGTATCTTAAATACGAGATGTACAAAAATTTATTGTTCTTGCTACTACTGCTTATTGGATCCAAGATCCAAGGGCAAACGGTATCAAAAGACTTTAGAACAAAGACATTTCGAATTCAAAAAGATACCGTACAAATAGACACGATACCCATCAATTCGCAACGGTTTACAGTGCGAAACAAGTTTCAAAAAAGAATTAATCCGCAAGAGTATCAGGTCGATTTTTTAAAGGCAATTTTGATGATTGATGCTAAAAAATATCCTGAAATTACAGTCGAGTATTTTCGGTTCCCCGAATTCGTCACAAAAGTGTATGCCCCCTTTGATAAAAATTTGATGGTTCCAAACAACACAAATACAGGACCACTGTATAGTTTTACAACGACTAAAAAAACAAGCGACATTCAACTTTTTGAAGGGCTAAAAACCAAAGGGTTTTTAACGAGAGGGGTTACTTCTGGAAACAATCAGAATACGGTAACCAACTCGGCATTGGATTTAGAAATATCTGGTAAAATATCGAGTTCGGTAAACATCAGAGCCAATATTTTCGACACCAACATTCCATTACAAGAAAACGGATATTCCCAAAACATTACGGACTTCGATCGAATTTTCATTGAATTGTACAGTGACAATTGGCGTGTAAAAGCAGGAGATATCCGTTTGCAAAATCAAGAGAGCTATTTCTTGAATTTCAACAAGCAAATTGCCGGTTTACAGATAGCTGCAAACCTAAATGAAAATGTAAAAGTCGCCGCATCGGGAGCAGTTTCTAGAGGGAAATTTAACACTTTTACGCTCGTTGGTGTTGAAGGAAACCAAGGGCCATACAAAATTGTGGGACCCAACAACGAACCCGCCATTGTAATGATTGCTGGCAGTGAGAGCGTATATGTAAACGGTGTGCTCATTGAAGCAGGCGAAAACAAAGCATATACGATTGATTATAACTTATCAGAAATTACATTTAACACAACCTTTCCCATTACCAATGACATGCGTATTTGGATTGAATTTCAATATTCTGATCGGAATTACACACGATTTGTAACCTATGAAGAAGTCAACTATACCAGTGAGAAACTAAATATCAGTGGTTATTTTTACAGTGAAAATGACGCAAAGAATCAACCGTTACAACAAGCATTGTCGGAAGCACAAAAACAAACGCTGGCCAATGCAGGAAACAATACTGATTTGATGTTTTCAGAAAGCGCTTTTGTAGATACCTACAATGAAAACAAGGTACTCTATAAAAAGGTTGTAGTGGGTGGAATCGAGGTTTTTGAATATACAACCGATGCAACGGGAGAGCTCTACACGGTAACATTTACAAATGTGGGTATAAATAATGGCGATTATAACCTATTGAGAACCGTGGCTTCGGGCCCTATTTTTGAATATGCTGGAGTTGAATTGGGAAATTACAACCCCATTGTAAAGTTAATTGCTCCTTCTAAAGTTCAGGTTTTCGTTGTGAAATCCGACTATAATCCTTCAGAAAAAACAAGGTTCAATTCAGAAATAGCACTCAGTAATAATGATGCAAATTTATTTTCTACTATTGACGACAATCAAAATACTGCCATTGCAGCAAAAATGGGTTGGCAACAAATTTTAATTGATAAAAAATGGCAGTTAAAAAGTGATATTAATCACGAATACGTTCAACAAAACTTCAATACAGAACAAGGTTGGGAGCCTGTAGAATTTAATAGAGATTGGAATATTTTAACGAACAATGCTACAAAAAACTACTTTCAATCCGAATTTATACTTCAGAATAAAAAAGCAGATTTTGTTTCATATCGATACAACAACTTAAGGTATAACAACTCTTTTAAAGGAAATAAGCATGAAATTTCATCTCGGTTCAGTTATGATAAAACGAAATTCTCAACGGAGATAAGTCTTCTAGAAAACACTTCTTCAATAGAAGATAATTCTTTTTTTAGAGCCAAAGCGACTTTAGACCACTACTTTTCAAAAAGTTGGGTGGGTGCTTTTACTAACGCAGAAATAAATGACAGAAAAAACAGCAATCGAGAATATATCAACACCAGTCATCAGTTTGAAGAATATGAGGGGTATATAGGAATTGGAGATACTGCAAAAGTTTTTGCGAAATTTGGATTTAATTTTAGGACTAACGACAGTATCAAATCGAATCGTTTTACAGAAATTAATAACCGAAAAACAATCTACCTCAACTCAAAATTAGTAGACACCAAAAAGACAAACTTGTCGGTGTATGCAAATTATAGAATTACACAAAATAATTTCACTTCAGATAAAAAGTCTCTGAATTCTAAAATCGTATATCATCAAAAATTACTAAAGGATTTCGTAAACCTGAGGATCGCTTATGAGACCTCTTCAGGAAATGTTGCTCGGCAAGATTACATCTATGTAAAAACAGAAGTAGGTCAAGGTTTTTATACCTGGATTGACTATAATAATGACAGTGTTCAGGATTTTGACGAATTCGAAATCGCACAGTTTCAAGACCAAGCCAATTACTTAAGAATCCCTTTACCAAACTTGCGCTTTATTTCAACACAACGTGCTAAATGGCAACAATCTATAGGAATTAATTTTTCAAAATGGAAAGACAAAAACGGTTTTAAAAAGTGGCTTTCTCATTGGAGTAATCAAACTTTTTTAGCAACAGACAACGAACAAGAACGCATTGGGAGTTCTTTTAATTTCAATCCTTTTGATTTTGATGAAAACAAACTGATTGGATTGAATTATAATTTTAGAAATCAACTTTATTTTAATAGAAACCTACAAAAATACAGCACCACTTTTACGATTGGAAATTCGAAGAACTTGCAACAATATTTTATAGGATCCCAAGAAAATACCATCCAGCAAACACAAGTAGATTTTAACCACAAATTTGCCGATTTCTGGCTGCTTGATTTGATGGTAAAGCAATCTGAAAACAATTTAACAACAGAAAATTTCAATAGTAGAAATTATGAAATTATCGCAAAAGAAATTCAACCAAAAATCTCTTTTTCATATCATAATAATCATCGTTTTTCTGCCTTTTACCACTTTAAAAACAAAGTAAATAACTTACAAGATTTTGAGTCTTTAAACCAGCAAAAATTTGGATTGGATTATTTTCACATCAGTAAAAAGAAAAATCAAATTAGTGTGAATACAACGGTTTTTTTAAACGACTTTACTGGAAATGTAAATACGCCCGTCGCTTACCAAATGTTAGAAGGTTTACAGCCAGGAAAAAATTATACTTGGAACTTACTCTATAGTCAGAAACTAAATACTTTTTTAAACTTAAATATAAGCTACTTGGGAAGAAAAAGCGAAAATTCGAAAACAATTCACACAGGAAGTATTCAATTAAAAGCGCTTTTTTAGTTTTTTTTTGTACACTTGTTATTAAATAAATTTTTTACTTACAAAAAAAATAAAATGAAAAAATATACCTTATTTATTTGCCTATTCGTTAGCGGTATAGCACTTGGTCAAGAACCAATAACAGAAAAAACACCTGAATTCCCACAGGATATAAACAAAAAACATGAAGTAAAAATCAATGGATTGAGCTTGCTTGCCTTTGAATGGCTGGATGTTTCTTATGAGTATTTAATAAATGAAGAGTCCTCTTTTGGAGTTACTGCATTGGTAGCTCTTAATGATAGCGAAGCACTGAATTAATACAGAAAATCCTCTTTAACTTCTTTTTACAGGAGATATTTTTCAAACCAATATGCGAGAGGTTTTTTTGTAGAGGGGTTTGGTATGTTGCATACCTATGAGAATGAAACTTATGATTATAATGGAAATGGTTCCTATAAGCAAGAGGATCAAACCGATTTTGCAGTCGGAATTTCAGCTGGAGGAAAATTTATAACAAAAAGAGGATTTACAGCCGAGATCTATTTAGGAATTGGTAGAAACTTAGGAGGTGACAACAGTTCTATAGAGGCAGTAGGCAGAGGAGGAATCTTGCTTGGCTTCCGATTTTAAGTCATCTTAATTTCGTAAATTTGAATCAAAATAAGATTTCATGAAAAAAATACTTTTAATTTTTACGCTTTTAGTTTCTACAATAGCACTAGCACAACAAGAAGTAAAATTAAATATTGCAAACGCTTTGATCTTAAAAACCATCGATGCTTCTTACGAATATCATCTCAGTGGAGATACTTCGATTGGAATTTCTGGCTTATATAATTTTGAACAAAAATCTTCTGACTTCAGATATAATGAAGAAAGCATGATCACTCCTTACTTGCGACATTATTTTACCTCTGACAGGGTTTGGAATCTTTTTGGAGAAGGGTTTTTCGGAATAGGAACAGGTTATAAAAAAATTGAAATAGCAGGTGAGCCCGATATTTATGAAAAATATTCTGACAGTGCTTTGGGCATCTCATTTGGAGCAAAATACATTTCTGAGAGTGGTTTTATAGTAGATGTTTATGGCGGTATTGGACGAAATTTATTTAGTGCGAACTCCCCTATTTTATTGCCACGATTGGGCGTAAATGTTGGATGGAAATTTTAATTCAAAAAAAAACTTCATAAAAAAAACCTCACGAAATTCGTGAGGTTTTTTACTTTTAATATCTTATAAAACTACATTCTTTGAAGCCAATTTTTTACGGCAACTTCTGCTTCTATTATTTCTTTTAATTCTGAAATTTTTACTCTTTTTTGTTCCATCGTATCTCGATGACGAATGGTTACAGACTTGTCTTCTAAGGTCTGATGATCCACTGTAATACAAAAAGGAGTTCCTGCTGCATCTTGTCTTCTATAACGTTTTCCAACTGCATCTTTTTCGTCATAAAAAACATTGAAATCCCATTTTAAATCGTCCATAATTTTGCGAGCAACTTCTGGCAATCCGTCTTTTTTTACTAATGGAAAAATAGCTGCCTTGTAGGGTGCTAAAATTGCGGGTAATTTTAAAACAGTACGTGAGGTGCCATTTTCCAAGGCTTCTTCTTGTAATGAATTTGAAAAAACGGCTAAGAACATTCGATCTAAACCAATAGAAGTTTCTACTACATAAGGGGTATAACTTTTATTTTCTTCATGATCAAAGTATTGCAGTTTTTTTCCAGAAAATTCTTCGTGTGCTTTTAAATCAAAATCGGTTCGGGAATGAATTCCTTCTAATTCCTTAAAGCCAAATGGGAATTTAAACTCGATATCTGCTGCTGCATCTGCATAATGTGCTAATTTATCGTGGTCATGAAAACGATAGTTCTCTGCTCCCATTCCAAGAGAAAGGTGCCATTTTAATCTGGTTGCTTTCCATTGATCATACCATTCTTTTTGGGTTCCTGGTTTTACGAAAAATTGCATTTCCATTTGTTCAAACTCGCGCATTCTAAAAATAAATTGTCTTGCAACAATTTCATTTCTAAAAGCTTTTCCAGTTTGTGCAATTCCAAAAGGAATTTTCATTCTACCCGTTTTTTGAACGTTAAGAAAATTCACAAAAATACCTTGTGCGGTTTCTGGACGTAAATACAAATCCATAGCGGTTTCTGCAGAAGCACCTAACTTGGTTCCAAACATTAAATTGAACTGTTTTACCTCTGTCCAGTTTCTGGATCCTGTTAATGGATCTGCAATTTCTAATTCTTCAATTAATGCTTTTACATCTAATAAATCTTCCTTTTCTAAAGAAGCACCCATTCTAGCAAGAATCGTATTAATTTTTTCTTGATAGCCAACAACACGACCGTTGGTTGCTAAAAATTCTTCTTTGTTAAAAGCTTCTCCAAAACGTTTTGCTGCTTTGTCTACTTCTTTATTGATTTTTCCTTCAATTTTAGCACAGTAGTCTTCTATTAAAACATCTGCTCTGTAGCGTTTTTTTGAATCTTTGTTATCGATTAACGGATCATTAAACGCATCTACGTGACCAGAAGCTTTCCAGGTAGTAGGATGCATTAAAATGGAGGCATCGATCCCAACAATATTTTCGTGCATTTGCACCATTGCTTTCCACCAATAATCTCTAATATTTTTCTTTAACTCAACACCATTTTGGGCGTAATCGTACACTGCACTTAATCCATCATAAATTTCACTTGATTGAAATACATAACCATATTCTTTTGCGTGCGATAGTACTTTTTTAAATTGATCTTCTTGTTTTGCCATAATTAAGGCAAATATAAACGAATCTAAAAAGTTATCAAGAAAAATCAGCCTACTTTCTTACATAAATAAATGAATGCTGGAGGAAAATTTAATAATTCAAATTTTAAAGAAATGGAATGTCTAAAAAACTGTTTAAGTTTCTTAAAATAAGAAAGACTATATTGATATTGCGTGAAGGTTCCATTGGGTTTCAAAACTTGATAAGATTGGGATAAAATTACATTCGTAATCTTTTCCGGAATAATCGTTAAAGGCAGGCTGGAGACGATATAATTTACTTCATGAATTCCCAATTTAAGTAATTCTTCTTCAAGATTTTCTGCGGAAGATTTTAGAACAATCAGCTGTGAATGCTTAATTTCAGATAAGGTTTTGTGAAAGTTCTCATTAATTTCAAAACAAATTAATGTTGCGGTTGGATGTAGTTTTTTTAAAATAAATTTTGTGATGGCGCCGTTTCCTGGGCCTAATTCTACAATAATATCTGCAGAGTCAAAATGAATATTCTGTAACATTTTTTTGGCCAAAAAAGAAGAACTTGGCATTACTGTTCCAGATGTTTTTAGTGTTTTAATGGCTTCTTTAAAAAACTTTATTGTGTCTGTCAAATTATTTATTTTTTTAACTTTTTGTACCTTAGAAAAAAAAGTAATGTGAAAATACAAATAATAGAAGACCTTCTCCAAATTTTTTACCCAAAACTATGTTTAATTTGTGAGTACCCACTTTTTGAAAATGAAGTTTTTGCTTGCACAACTTGTCGGCATGATTTGCCCGTGTTATTTTTTAAAGATGCTACTAAAAATGAACTTTGGAGAAAATTTTATGGCAGAATCCCTGTAGAAGAAATAAATACCTTATTGTCTTTCAGTAAAGAAGGAAAAACAAAAAAACTGATTCATGAATTAAAATATAATGGAAATGAAAATATCGGGATCTTTCTAGGTAATTGGATTGGCGAACTTCTTATAGAAAACAAACAATTTGCCGAAGTTGATTTCATTGTTCCTGTTCCATTACATTCTAAGAAATTAAAGAAAAGAGGATACAATCAACTTACAAAGTTTGGAGAGCGCGTGAGTTTTTACTTGAATAAACCGCTAAAACAAAATATTCTTTTAAAAATAAATGCAACAGAAACTCAGACTTTCAAACAAGGGTTTGAAAGGTTTGAAAACAACGAACTGAAATTCTCTTTACAAGACACCACTATTTTCGCGAACAAACACATTCTATTGATAGACGACGTACTTACAACTGGAGCTACTTTAGAGGCTTGTAGCAAGGAATTACTAAAGACTCCCAATATTAAAATCAGTATTTTAACAATGTCATTTACAAGATAATTTTAACATTAAAAACTGAAAAATAAATTGTTTATTTGTAAATAAATTACACCTCTTGAAAAACACACTTAAAATTTTATTTTTCACAGTCATTACACTCGTTTTAGTAAACTGTGCAAGAACAAGTAGACCCGATGGTGGTCCAAGAGATGAAGATGCACCATTAATGGTGACCGCTACTCCACCCTACGAAAACATAAATTTTGAAGCTTCAAAGATTAAATTATCCTTCAATGAGTTTATAAAACTAAAAAACCTAAACAAGCAATTGGTGATTTCTCCACCAATGAAATACCCGCCATTAATTAAGCCACAGGGGTTTGCCAGTAAATATTTGGAAATAGAGATCATCGACACCTTGTCAAAGAACACCACTTATATTTTCAATTTCGGAAATGCCATAGAAGATAATAACGAAAGTAATCCTTTAGAACGTTTTAAATATGTTTTCTCTACGGGTAATTATATTGATTCTCTCAAGTCTAAAGGAACTGTAAAAGATGTTCTAGTCAACGAACCCAATAGGGATTTTAATGTTCTGCTCTATAAAATAGACAGTGCTTTTACTGACTCTATTGTCTATCGAGAAAAACCGAATTATGTAACAACAACGACAGATTCTATTCACTTTAATTTTTCGAACTTAAAAGATGGAAACTACTTAATGGTTGCCTTGCAGGAATCAACAAATGATTACCTATTTGACCCCAAAACAGATCAAATTGGTTTTTATACAGATACCATTCAGTTGCCTAGAGATAGTATTCTTCAAAAGGATATTGTAGTTTTTAAAGAAGCACAACCTTTTAAATTTGGAAGAGCAAAAGAACTTAAAAAGGGGCAATTAATTTTTCCTTTTTATGGAAAAAAAGAAGACCTAAAAGTGACACTTCTTTCAGATACACCTGCAGATTTTAAAAGCATTGCAAAATTTGAACAAGAAAAAGACACTTTAAACTACTGGTTTGCTCCTTTTGAAGCAGATTCATTAAACTTCATCATTTCAAATGCAACATTAAAAGATACAGTAACGGTAAAGCTTCGTAAAAAGAAATTAGATAGTTTAAGTATTAAAGGCACCTCAGGGATCATTCATTTCAGAGACACGTTCTTCATACGCACAAACAACCCTGTAATGAACATCGATGCTACTAAAATAGCAATTATGAACAAGGATTCTCTTGCGGTAAGCTTTAAAAGTATTATTGACGAAAAAGAAAATAAATTAGCGATTGTTTTTGATAAAGACCCAGTGCAACTGTATCGAATTTCTATTTTACCCGAAGCAATATCAGACATTTATGCGTTTACAAATGACTCGCTAGCGTATCGGGTTCGAACACAAGAAATTGAAGATTATGGACGAATAACCTTGAAAGTAGAAAATCCAGCTTCAAAAAATTACATTATCGAACTGTTAGATTCAAAATTTGAATTAGTTCAAAGAAACTTCGTACAAGAAACAGCTACAATCGTGTATGATTTATTAGAACCAAAAGCATATACAGTAAGAGCCATTGAAGATCGTAATCAAAACAATGTTTGGGATACTGGAAATTACTTAGAAAAAATGTTGCCTGAAAAAATCATCTATTTTAAGGATGAAGATTTAAGTTTAAGACCCAACTATTATCTAAATCCCGTATTTAAAGTGAACCAATAAAAAAGCACGCAAAATATGCGTACTTTTTTTTGTTTACGGTATGATACCGCTTGTTAAATTTTAGCGATTAGATAAAACGATTATACGAATCTTTTAATCGATCTAATAATTCCATAATGCACGCCTTCATGAAAATTATTAAATATCATTGCGGTTTCTAATGAGTTCAAAACAAAACCGGTACTGGTTGGATATTCGTGAAAATTGACAAAAATACCAGCTTCAAAATCTTCTTCTAAAGTGTCTGGCAAGCCCACTAACAGTTCTTTTACCTCTTCAAACTCTTCTTCAGAAAACGTTTTTGTTGGCAAAGTTCCTTTGGCATGCGCTTCAATTAAATCATCTGGACACAAGCAATTTAAACCCGATAATTTGTAATGCAGCAATTGTTGTGTCACCACTAAATGTGCAACATTCCAAGCAATATTGTTTTTAAACCCTGCTGGAATGGTATGGATTTGCGCTAATGTTAATCCGTCTAATTCTTTTAAAACTAAATCACGTGATTTTCTTAAAACATCGAATTGTATTTTCATTTTTATGTTTAATTTTGAAATGTAAATATAATACTATAAATGAATGAAGAAAGTCTATTTTTTACAAACTTGTGATACGTGTAGAAGAATTTTAAAAGAAGTAAATACTACCGGTTTTGAACGTCAAGAAATAAAGTCGAATCCGGTAAATGTTCCACAACTAGAAGAAATGCACCAACGTTCTGGAAGTTATGAAGCATTGTTTAATAAACGAGCAAAGCTTTACAAGGCATTGGACTTGAAAAACAAAACACTTTCTGAAGCTGATTATCGTCAATATATCTTGGAAGAATATACCTTTTTAAAACGTCCTGTATTTATGGTCGAAGACAGCATTTTTATTGGAAATAGCAAAAACGTTATTGCAGCACTCAAAGCAAAAATCAATTAGAATTCTCTAAAAAAGTATGTGTTCTTAAAACAGCATTATCTCTAATGTCTTGCCAAAAAAGATTGATATCTCCTACATGATAGCTTTTCATAAAAGACATAAATAAACGCATTGGGAATTTAGGATTTGTAGCCCAAATGAGGCCGTCTGTAACTTCAATTTTTAATGCTTTTTTGTAGATTTTTTTATTTGAATATAAGAAGCCTTTGTGTTGATTTAATTCCGTTATTTTTTCGGAATTCCATGTAATCGGATTCGTAGTTACACTTCCAATATAAATGTTTTTCCCTTTCGGGTAATGACCTTTTTTAAAAGTATTCCATCCAACAATCCCACCAACTTCGTTTGGTGCTGTCATCGGCTGAATCGACGTAAATAAATCTGGCTTTAGAACAGTACCCACTACATACGCTGCAATTAATTGTTTTTGCAAAGGTTTGTTGTCAAAAAAATCTCGCAATAAAAACTTGGTATGTGTTGAACCTTGACTGTGACTTGCGATAATAATAGGTCGGCCATTATTGTATTTTTTTAAATAGGTTTCAAAAGCTCTTTTAACATCTGAATAGGCTAATAAAAGTGCTTTTTCTCCACCATTTTCTAGCATTTGATAAGATCGTATATGTGCTTGTCTATAAAAGGGCACATATAATTTACCCGCAGTTGTAAAAGCGGATGCTTGAAAGAGTACAGCTTTATTAAGAACCTTATTTTGCTGAATTACATCTTCAATAGGCACATTCCAACGGACATCTTCTTTTTCTGTATTTAAAGTTGGGTATACATAAAAAACATCGGCTTGTAAAGTATCTCTTTCTTGAGATGAAAATGCAATCAATTCTTTTAAATACGTGGATGGTAAAACAGCCCAATTCTTTTCTTCATTGTAGTTGGGTTCTAACGGAATTTCTTCCGTTACAAATTTCTGTGTTTTATATGCGGATTTACAGCTCACTATAAAACAAACTGCTAATAACATTAAAATAACTTTCTTCATTTTTCATCTTTTAAAATTATTTCCAGTACTCTGCAACCCAGGGCGCAGCTCTCACATATCGATACCATTTTCCTCTACCACCTTCAACTGCTTTATGCGGATTTATTTCTCCATGAAAAATAATTATTTTGGCTCCTTTTGGTATTGTTGGTTTTTTCCAAAAAGCCAATGGAAACCTTGAAACACAATCATACTTAAAACTCGGACACCATGCTTTGTCCCAGTATTGAAGATCATCATTGTCATGAATGGCATGGGTAAGATATTCTTGCTCGTTTCTATGTAGCTTTCTTATTTCATCAAAATTAGATAAGAAATTATCAAAAACATAGCCATGTTTTCCGATTTCAAATCGATATACTGAAGAGTTTCCAGTAATTCTCCAGCTTCTCCATCCATGGTCTTTAATAATTCTAAAAGAACCATCAACTTCAAAGAAACAATCGATATTATCAACAATAACAATGTCCAAGTCTAAAAACAACGCTGTTCCTTCCAAACCATATAATTCTTTCTTAAGAGTAGTCAACTTTTTCCACATTCGTTCTGGAATGTCAGTTCGAATACCCATTTCAGGAATGTCATAACAGGAAACAGCTTCGTTAATACCTGATGGATCGTCTGTAAAACAAACCATTTTAAAATCGCTGGTTAAATTTTTCTGAACCATCGAAAATAATCGATTTACATATTCCGCTCCGTAAAGTGTTCCCCACTTCATGCAAAAAATATATTTGATTGGTAATTCTTTTTTTGTCATTGTCAATGAAGTCTTAAACGAATTTTCTTTGTATAATTTCCATGAAACGAGTTTCAAATTCTTCTTGCTCGTCCCAATTGTAATCTGGTTTTACCATTTTATTGATAAATTTAATGGCTTCCTTTTCTGTTTTAAAAGAGTTTAATTGTGAAAGGACTCTATTAAAATCTTCTTGACTTCCATCAAATAAATTTTTAACAAATGCAATTCGGTCATTTAAACCGATTTGAATATTTTTCGTGAGTGTGTCATTTAAAGAAACTGGCTGAGCCATTTCAAATAAATTTGCCATCACATCAACAGGAATTGTATCTTTTAATTCTTCTTCTAGCGTATGAATTTTTATTTCTTCACTGTCCTCTCCTGCTTCTTCTGGCGTTTCTTCTGATACTTCTGAAGGAAATAAAGTTGCTTCCAACGCGTCAAAAGGCTGTTCTAAAATAACATTTTCTGTAGCTTCTATAAATAAATCATCGGCGACATCAACAGCTGATGGCAAAGCCTCTTCTATAAATTCTTCTTCTTTTTCTTCTTCCACTACTTCTTCTTCCACTACTTCTTCTTTGGCTACTATCGGTGTTATGAGTTTTTCATTCGAAACTTCTAATTCCTGAACAATTGCAATTTCATCTTGAATAACGTTAGGCACCTCTTTGATCTCAAAAGCCTTTTCAACCGAAGCAATCAACTCTTCTTTTGTTTCTTTTAAATTTGGAGTTGTATTTACGTATGTTTCAACAAAAGCTAACATGGATAATTTACTCGAAATCACTTTTGCTTTTGCCTCCAAAGCAAAGACATCGTCTCTGTTTTTCATCTGTAAAATGCTATGCGCTAAACTCATTAAATCGGCTTCTAATTTTTTGTGCATAAGTTGTGTCTTGAATTTATTTTTTACTTGTAAATATTCCTAAATTTGTTATTTGTAAAAATAATGTAAAATTTAAAAAAACGAATGCTTAAAACTACAAAATGTTTCTCGAAAACACAGTAAATCATACAGAACAATTTGGCTGGATCGAAGTAATTTGTGGTTCTATGTTTTCTGGTAAAACAGAAGAATTAATTCGACGATTAAAGCGAGCGCAATTTGCAAAACAACGAATTGAAATATTTAAACCAGCATTAGACACCCGTTACGACGAAGAAGAAGTTGTTTCTCATAATAACAGTCGAATTCGTTCAACACCAGTTCCAATTGCGTCAAACATTCGATTGTTGGCAAATGACGTGGATGTTGTAGGGATTGATGAGGCACAGTTTTTTGACAACGAAATTGTTGCTGTTTGTAACGATTTAGCAAATCGTGGAATTCGAGTTATTGTAGCTGGATTGGATATGGACTTTAAAGGAAATCCTTTTGGACCTATGCCTGCTTTAATGGCTACGGCTGAATACGTGACTAAAGTTCACGCTGTGTGTACACATACCGGTAACCTAGCACATTATAGCTTTAGGAAAGCACAGAATGATGACATCGTAATGTTGGGTGAAACGCAAGAATATGAGCCTTTAAGTAGAGCCGCCTATTATAAAGCCTTACAGAAACAACAAGAAGCAATTAAATCTTCAAAAGACGATGCGCCGCTTTCAGAAGATACACAAACAAACGTCGACTAAAGATGAACAACCATGTGACTGTTTTAGAAATTGATGGAAGTGCACTTAAGCACAACCTTCACCATTTCAAAAAACAACTACATCCAACAACTAAAATATTAGCCGTTGTAAAAGCATTTGGTTATGGTAGTGATGGGGTTCAAATTGCAAGATTTCTAGCAGATAAAGTAGACTATTTTGCTGTTGCCTATGCACACGAAGGAATCGCACTGCGAGAAGCAGGAATAAAAGCACCCATTTTAGTATTGCATCCTCAAATACCAAACCTCCTCGCAATCGTAAACTACTGTTTAGAACCTAATCTTTATAATTTTAAAATTTTTAATGCCTTTTTAAAAGTAGCAACTCAAACTGCGCTGCAAGAATATCCAATTCATATAAAACTGAATACTGGATTAAATCGATTGGGGTTTTGTACAAACGACATTCCAACACTATTAGCACAACTAAAGGAAACGAAGCAATTAAAAGTACAATCGCTATTTTCTCATTTGGCAGTAAGTGAAGAAATAAAAGAACAAGCATTTACAGACCAACAAATATCAACATTCTCAGAGAGCGCTCAGCAATTTCAGGCAGGACTTGGGTACAAACCGATCTTACATATTTTAAACACCTCTGGAGTCATTAATTATCCAAAAGCACAGTTTGACATGGTGCGAATTGGTATTGGACTATATGGTTTTGGTAATGATGAAAAAGAAACAAATCAGTTAAAAAATACGCACAATTTAAAATCGATTATTTCTCAAATTCATAACATTGAACCTAAAGAGTCCGTGGGATACAACAGAGCTTTTATTGCAGATAAAAAAACCAAAACAGCAACCATTCCTATTGGTCATGCAGATGGAATTTCAAGAAAACTAGGAAACGGTATCGGGCATGTTCTCATTAATGGGCAAAAAGCAACCATTATTGGAAATGTTTGTATGGACATGATTATGGTCGATATTACAACGATTGATTGTGCTGAAGTAGACGAAGTTATTGTTTTTAACAGCCAGGAAATGATTCAAGGAATTGCAGATGCAACAGCAACTATTCCCTACGAAACACTAACTGCAATTTCTCAACGTGTCCAAAAAAAATTAAAGTCGTAAAAAAATGGAAAAATACTTAGAAATCATCAAAAACTCCTATTCCAGTTACTGGAATTACCTTAAACAATCTGTTTTGATGGATTTGAATTGGGAGAATTATTTCTATGGATTGATCATCATTTCCATAGTTGTTTGGGGATTAGAAGCGGTTTTTCCTTGGAGGAAAGACCAACCACTCTTCCGAAAAGATTTCTGGCTGGATGTTTTTTACATGTTTTTTAATTTCTTTTTATTAAATCTAATTGTTTTAATCGCACTCTCAAATTCTGCAGCGGAAATTTTCAATGATCTTTTGGGTCTTGTTGGAATATCTATTTCAAGTTTTCAGCTTTTAGAAATTAACAAACTCCCATTTGCTGCCAGAATACTCCTCTTTTTTATTGTAGTCGACTTTACGCAATGGTGGACACACAGATTGTTACATCGATTTGAATTTTTATGGAATTTTCACAAAGTACACCATTCTGTAAAACAAATGGGATTTGCAGCACACCTTAGGTATCATTGGATGGAACCCATCATTTATAATTCGTTACGCTATATTCCGTTGGCAATTATTGGCGGGTTTTCTGCACAGGATGTAGCTTTTGTCCATTTTTTCGCAATTACGATTGGACATCTAAACCATGCAAACGTTAACTTGAATTATGGTTTTTTAAAATACATTTTAAACAATCCAAAAATGCATATTTGGCATCATGCAAAAGAATTACCAGAAGATAGAAAATATGGTGTGAATTTTGCTTTGACATTGAGTATCTGGGACTATTTGTTTAAAACAAATTACATTCCATATTCTGGAAAAAATATTGAAATTGGGTTTGATGATGATGAAAAATTTCCAAAAAGTTTCTTCAAACAAGGCATTTATCCCTTAGGGAAAAAGTAAATAGTGTTTTTCAATTATTTATTGCGAATACAGCTCTTTTAGCAATTGCTCTGCTGGTTTATTTTGAGGTGTAAATCGGTTATTTTGTTTCCCTCCAACACGGTCATGTGTGTGAAACCATTTCCAAACAAAACCTCCCGCAAACCAGTCTTCATTCCAAAATTGATTGTGAATCGCTTGCAATGCATGTGTTTGTGCTTCTAAATTTACTCCCGCTTCAACTCTTTTAGAATCCCAAGGTTTTTTTCCAGCAAAATCTATACTCCTGTATCCAAACTCAGTAAACAAAACAGGTTTTTGATGTTCTTTTTGAAGTGCTAATATTTGTTTTTTATGAGGTTGCCAACCTTGTTCATAAGCAGCAATTGTTGGCGTTTTATCATCACTCAAAGGAAAATAAGCATCAATTCCTATATAGTCTAAAGCATCCCAAAAGGGTACTTGACTAAATTCGTCCCAATTGGCAGCATAAGTGAGTTTTCCTTTGTAAACAAACCGAATTTCTTGAATGAGTTTTCGCCAATATTGTGGTCTATTCTTTACAAATTCTCCCAGTTCTGTACCTATACAAAGCAGTTCGGCATTTAGATGTTCAGCTGCCGCTGCGTAGGTTAGAATAAATGCTCGGTACGAATCTTCTAAAACAACCCAATTTTCTTCAGAATTCATTTTTATTTTGCCAGTAAATGTTCCCTTGGACACCCAAATTTGAGGTTTCACCATAATGCCTATGTTTTCTTTTTGAAAACTTTTTGCATATTGCAACAAACCTTTTTTTGTTTCACCAAACCATTGCCAATTGGTATTGTGCATTACTTTGGGTGATGACACATCTTTTATAAAACCAAAAGGCATTAAAGCAACATAATTACTTCGTATGTTTTGCACGGGTTTTATGTGGGAGCTGTTTATGGAATCTCTGGAAGCCACAAAACTAACACCATTCATTTTTTTTATTTGGGTTTGGCATGATAAAAAGGTGAGTAAGAACAAAAAAAAGGGTTGAAATTGTTTCATAATACCTCAAAAATAAACTTTTTAATCAAACAAATCTCTTTGGAGTCAATCTTACAAGTTTAAGGGCTATTACTTTCCAAGTTCTACTTTAAAAAAATGTAAAAAAATATTTCATTCTAATTTTAAAGTTGTATTTTACATATTTATTTATGTTAATTAAAAGATTATTATTTTGTGCTTTTTTTTCAGCAAACTTAGAAACAACGATGTATGAATCAAATTGTTATTATTGGAAACGGAATTGCAGGTGTAACAGCTGCAAGACATATTCGAAAAAAATCGGATAAGAGGATTATAATCGTTTCAGCAGAAAGCAAATACTTTTTTTCGAGAACAGCACTGATGTACGTATACATGGGGCATCTTACATTTGAGCATACTCAACCCTATGAAGATTGGTTTTGGAAAAAAAACAATATCGAACTAAAAGAAGGATTGGTTACCACAATAAACACATCGAGTAAAACACTTCAATTTACAGACAATACTTCTTTAAATTATGACAAATTAATTATTGCTACGGGCTCTAAACCCAATAAATTTGGTTGGCCAGGTGAAGATTTAGAGGGGGTAATGGGCATGTATCACAAACAAGATTTAGAAAAATTAGAAAAATATGCTCCCAACAATAAAGTGTGTAAAAGAGCAGTCATTATTGGTGGTGGTTTAATTGGAATTGAGTTGGCAGAAATGCTTAGAAGTAGAGACATTCCAGTTACTTTTTTAGTACGAGAAGAAAGTTTTTGGAATGGAGTATTACCAGCTCAAGAATCTGAAATGATAAACAAACACATCAAAGAGCATCATATTGATTTGCGCTTAGGTGTCAATTTAAAAGAAATAAAATCGGATAAAAACGGACAGGTTTCCTCCATTATTATAGCAGAAACTGGCGAAGAAATCCACTGTAATGTTGTTGGTTTAACAGCAGGTGTAAGTCCAAACATCGATTTTATTAAAGAGTCTGCTATTGAAACAGGACGAGGTGTAAAAGTAAATCGATTCTTAGAAACCAACATCGAAGATGTATATGCCATTGGCGATTGTGCTGAACAACATGAAGCCATTGGTCAAAGAAGAAATATCGAAGCTGTTTGGTATACGGGTAGAATGATGGGTGAAACAGTTGCACAAACAATTTGCGGAAATAAAACGGAATACAAACCAGGACATTGGTTTAATTCTGCAAAATTCTTAGACATCGAATACCAAACTTATGGTTGGGTTTTTAGTGAAAGAAACAAATCAAAAAACGAAGTACATTTTCAATGGAAACATCCAAAAGAAGCAAAATGTATTACCATTTCATATGACAAAGACACCCACTTATTTCTAGGAATTAATACTTTCGGAATTCGGATGCGGCATGAAGTTTTTGACAAATGGTTGTCTCAAAAAAAATCAATCGAATTTATTTTAGAACATTTAGTAGATGCCAATTTTGATCCTGAATTTTACAAACTGCATGAAGCAGCAATCGTAGCAAAATTCAACACAGAATTGAATACAAATATTTCTTTGAGAAAAAAGAGTTGGACACGAATTTTTAGCAAATAAAACATGAAAGCAATTAAAAACATAGGATTGATACTCTGTTTTATTGGGTTTGCCATTTTTACAGGAAGTATTTTTACAGGAACCAATAAAGTCTCTCAAGAAACCTTTGACACTTGGGCGAAACAAAAAGTAAAAAGTGCGTTTTTTATTGAAAAGGCACAAAAAGAGATTGTTGATATCGAATTAAGTGCTTTTGAACTCTCACATCGAATTACTGAAATTGCGAAAGCATCAAACACATATCACAAAAGTCAAAAGAAAATAGCATGGAATAAAATCATTCCTTTGAAATGGAATAAAACGTCCAAAGACTTCATATACCCTTTAACCAGAGCATCTGCAACGGGTTGGCCGCAACAAAATGAAGGATTGTTCTTCTGGATTACTTTTGGTTTGGCAATTCTTGGAGGAACCATTGCATTTGCTACCGATTATAAATTACTTGGCAAAGCAGGCATTAAAAACAATGGAATTTTCCAACATTCAGCTACAAATAGGGGATATTTAGGTATTCTTACCTTTTTCTACTTTGTGGGCTTTTATGTGGTTTTATATTTCTTTCCTAATTATTTAATCAACCCCATTACTGCTGTAAATCCAATAAGTAAAAGTTTAGGCGGTAACGAATCTAGCCAATGGTTCCTTTATGGATTTATGTATTGTGCAGTCATGAGTGTTTTCGCAATCAGAATGTTCATAAAATACAGGCATAATAATTATCAGATTTTAAGAACTGCCGTTGTCTTATTTTTTCAAATTGCCTTTGCATTTATCATTCCCGAAATTTTAGTGGCATTTAACAAACCTTGGTTTGATTTTAAAAATGCGTTTCCGCTTAATTATACTTTCTTCTTTGATTGGAATATTGATAATTTATTGGCAAGCGGCAACATGGGAATCTTTATGTTGGTTTGGGGAATTTTACTCACCTTAGTCATTGTTCCTGTTATGGTCTATTTCTATGGAAAAAGATGGTATTGTTCTTGGGTATGTGGTTGTGGCGGATTGGCAGAAACTTTAGGCGATCCTTACAGGCAACTGTCTAGTAAATCATTATTATCGTGGAAAGTTGAACGTTGGGTAATTCATGGTGTTTTGGGGTTTGCCATCTTCATGACTGCAATTACCCTTTACACTTATTTTGCAGAAATTGAAAGTTGGAGAAAAATTGCTTTTGGCATCTCTGTTTACGACATTCAAAGTTCTTACGGGTTTTTAATAGGTTCTATTTTCTCTGGAGTGATCGGAACAGGATTTTATCCAATATTAGGGAATCGGGTTTGGTGTCGTTTTGGATGTCCGTTAGCTGCTTATATGGGTTTCGTACAACGTTTTAAATCTCGCTTTAGAATTACCACTAATGGTGGGCAATGTATCTCATGTGGAAATTGCTCTACCTATTGTGAACAAGGGATTGATGTTCGTGCCTATGCTCAAAAAGGAGAAAATATTGTCCGTTCTAGTTGTGTCGGCTGTGGTATTTGTTCTGCTGTGTGCCCTAGAGGAGTTTTAAAATTAGAAAACGGCCCAGAGCAAGGAAGAATTAATCCAACAGAGATTTTATTGGGAAATGATGTAGACTTAATGCAGTATGTAAATAGAAAATAAACGGAATCTTAGTACTTTTGCCTCGACAAACTTTTCAAAGAAAGAAAAGTAAAACCCGTTTAAAAATTTGTGGTAAATGCAGGCAATAATTACAGTTATTATCCCAGCTTATAACGAACAAGACTCGATAGCAAATGTTGTAAATGACATTCCCGAAATTGTTAATGAAATAATTGTTATTAACAACAACTCAACCGACAATACTGCTATAAACGCCAAAAATGCAGGGGCCACCGTTTTGTATGAAAGCAGAAAAGGCTATGGATATGCCTGCCTAAAAGGATTGGATTATATTGAAAATCAAAAAACAAAACCAGAAATTGTTGTTTTTTTAGATGGAGATTATTCAGACTACCCAGCACAATTAACGGAATTGATCTCGCCAATTCTTACAAAAAATATTGACTTTGTTCTGGGCGCAAGAGTAAAAGAACAGCGAGAATTAGGTGCAATGACCCCCCAACAAATTTTCGGAAATTGGCTCGCAACCTCTTTAATGAAGTTGTTTTTCGGAGCTAGATTTACCGATTTAGGCCCTTTTAGAGCCATTAAATACGAGAAGTTGATGGCTTTAAAAATGGAAGACAAAACCTACGGCTGGACGGTAGAGATGCAGTTAAAAGCTTTAAAACAGCAATTGACCTACCTCGAAATCCCCGTTAGGTACAGAAACAGAATTGGTGTATCTAAGGTTTCAGGAACCATAAAAGGTACTATATTTGCAGGGATTAAGATTCTTACTTGGATTTTTAAATACAGTTTTAAATAATGATTTTACAATATATTACAATTACGATCTACTCCATCTCTTTGATACTTATTTTCTTATACGCATTAGCACAATTAAACTTATTGTTTAATTACTTATCTGCTCAAAAAAAAGAAGATAATTCTCCCCAATTCGATTTATCAAAATCGGAAGAGGTTCCTTTTGTAACTATTCAATTACCTGTTTTCAACGAAATGTATGTAATGGAACGCTTATTGGAGAATATTGTAAAACTTAAATATCCAAAAGAGAAATTAGAAATTCAAGTATTAGATGACTCTACAGACGAATCTGTGGAAACAACTGCACTTCAAATTAAAAAGTTACAAGAACAAGGCATCGATATTCAACACATTTGTAGAACCAACAGACAAGGTTTCAAAGCAGGTGCATTAAAAGAAGGTTTAAAAACTACAAAAGGAGAAATTATTGCAATTTTTGATGCCGATTTTTTACCTGAAGAAGACTGGTTACTTAAAACTGTACCTTATTTTAAGGATGAAAAAATTGGCGTTGTTCAAACACGCTGGGGACATATTAACAGAAATTACTCTACGCTTACAAAGATTCAGGCTTTTGCATTGGATGCACATTTCACACTAGAACAAGTGGGTAGAAACAGTAAGGGACATTTCATTAACTTTAATGGAACAGCCGGTCTGTGGAGAAAAGAATGTATTTATGATGCTGGAAACTGGGAAGGAGACACTTTAACTGAAGATTTGGATTTAAGTTATAGAGCACAATTAAAAAAATGGGAGTTTAAATATCTTGAAAATGTAGAAACACCTGCAGAATTGCCGGTTATTATTAGTGCTGCTCGCTCGCAACAATTTCGATGGAACAAAGGAGGTGCAGAGAATTTTCAAAAAATGACAAAAAGAGTTTTAAAAGCAAAAGAATTGCCGCTGAAAACTAAAATTCATAGTGTACTACATTTGTTAAATAGTTCTATGTTTTTAAATGTCTTTATTGTAGCTATATTAAGCATCCCAATGTTGTATATAAAAAATGAATATGCACATTTAAAAAACTACTTCTATATGATGAGTTTCTTTGTCATCAGCTCATTGATTTTCTTTATCTGCTACTGGCAGATGTACAAGAGAATGTACGGAGGTGGTTTTGTAAAATTTTTAAATTTTATCGGTATGTTTTTTACCTTTTTCTCAATAGCAATGGGCTTTTCTTTACATAATTCTATCGCGGTTTTGGAAGGTCATTTCGGTAAAAAAAGTGAGTTTGTAAGAACCCCTAAATTCAATATTAAAACCTTAAAAGACGGTTGGAAAAACAATAAATACATCAAGAAAAAACCTTCTGTAAATGTGATTGTTGAAGGAATCTTGGTGCTCTATTTTGCTTTTGGAATGTACAGTGCTTTTATTGTTGGAGATCAGGGTGGAGATTTTGGATTGTTTCCATTTCACTTAATGCTTTTTATAGGCTTTGGATATGTATTCTTTAAATCTATTTTTTCGAAAGCTTAATGATTGGATTGGATAAATACAAAGCTATTTTCCTAACTCTTACCAGTTGTATTCTCTATTTTTATATTGGCTATTTTATAGAGAGAACCGCTTTTAACACATTGCTTTTTACTTGGTTTTCTTTATTTATTTGCTTTTATTTTCTAATGAAAAGCAAGCCGTTCAATTTTAAATATTTGGCAGGTATTTCCATCCTTTTTAGGCTAGTAATCCTATTCCAAATTCCAAATCTATCTCAAGATTTCTATCGTTTTATCTGGGACGGAAGAATGATTCTCGAAGGACTAAACCCCTACCTTTCATTACCAGAAACCTACATTCAACAAGGATTAAAGCCAATATCAGAAGCCGTAACTCTTTATGAAGGCATGGGAGAATTGAATGGGAGTCATTTCACCAATTACCCACCATTACATCAAATATGCTTTTTAATTGCAGCCCTTTTTTCGAGCAAGAGTATTTTGGGCTCTATAGTCGTATTACGAGTTCTTATTATTATGGCTGACATAGGGATTCTTTATTTTGGAAAAAAGCTATTGGAAAAATTGAATCTACCGGTTCAAAATATTTTTTGGTATGTACTCAACCCGTTTATCATTATTGAAATGTCAGGAAACCTCCATTTCGAATCCATCATGTTATTCTTCTTGGTCTGTGCATTGTATAAATTAACTCAAAAAAAATGGCGCTTTGCAGGGGTATTAATCGCAGGTTCTATTTCTGTAAAACTCATTCCATTTTTATTTTTACCGCTTTTCTACCAATGGTTTACAAAACCGAAAAACCTTGAAAATAAATTGGAGCAAATTAATGATAAAAGTAGCAATGGACTCCAAAGAAAAAAAGGGAATCTAAGCTTCACAGGAATCAAAAATTTAATTGCCTTCTATGGTATTATATTCGCCACAATAATCGCCCTATTCTTACCATTTTATTCGCCCGAATTAATTTCCAATTATTTAATATCAGTTGGTTTATGGTTTCAGAAATTTGAATTTAACGCTAGTTTTTACTACCTCTTTCGAGAAATTGGGTATCTTTTTAGAGGTTGGAATGAAATTGCAATCATCGGTAAAATAACACCCATTCTAACCTTAATTTTCATAGGATACCTGACCTTCTTTAGAAAAAACAGTTCGATCCGCCAACTCATTACAGCACTTTTATTTGGAAGTTCTTTCTATTACTTTACCACCACAACAATGCATCCTTGGTATTTGGCGACATTACTTATTTTGAGCGTTTTTACAAAGTATCGCTTCACAATTGTTTGGAGTTTCGCCATTATTTTAAGCTATCAGGCCTACGCAAATACCCCTTGGAATGAGAACCTTTGGTTTGTAGGACTTGAGTATTTAATTGTTTTTTTATATCTAATTTTTGAACTTAAAAAGAAAAACAACATCCTGTTAACCTAGATGTTCATAGTTTTTTGTATTTTACACACTTATCTATTTTCCAATGAAAAGACTGACTATAAAAGACATCGCTAAAGAATTTAACGTTTCTATTTCAACCGTTTCCAAGGCACTGAATAACAGTTACGAAATTAGTACTAGCACCAAAGAAAAGATTCAAAAATTTGCAAAAGAGAACAATTATAAACCCAATTTTAATGCGTTAAGTTTAAAAAACAGACAAACAAAGACGATTGGAATTATCATTCCCAATATGCTAAATTATTTCTTTGCGCAAGTTTTTAAAGGCATCGAAAAAGTAGCAAATGATCGAGGATATAAAATTATTTCTTGTATTTCCAATGAGTCTTATACCAAAGAAGTAGAAACTATAGAAATGCTTTCCAATGGTATTATAGATGGTTTTATTCTTTCTTTGGCAGAAGAAACCATTTTGAAAAATGATTTTTCGCATTTGCAAGAAATGATCAATAATAACACCCCTATTGTAATGTTTGATCGGGTTGCAGATGGCATTGATTGTGACAAAGTAATTACGGACGATTTTATTGGTACTGTAAACACAGTAAATCACCTTGTGAAAACTGGAAGTAAAAACATTGCGTTTATTTCTACCATTAGTAAGTTAAAAATTGGCGAGAAAAGAAAACATGGTTACCTAAAAGGATTGGAAGAAAATAACATTACAGTAAACCGAAATTTAATTATCGATATTTTAGAAGATGATTACAAAGAGTATGAAAATATTTTAACTCCAATTTTCGACAACAACACCATTGATGCTGTAATTGCTACGGATGAATCTTCAGCAATTGCTGCAATGAAAGTAGCCATTAAAAAAGGACACAAAATCCCTCAAAACTTTTCTGTGATTTCTTTTTCAAACGGAATTTTAGCAAGACACTCTAGTCCAAAAATGACGACGATAAGTCAACATGGGGAAATAATGGGTGCCACAGCAGCAGAAATTTTGATTAACAAATTAGATAAAAAGATTACGCCTGACAAACCAAAAACAGTAGTGATAAAAACAAATTTAGTGGAACGAAATTCTACAAAAAAATTCGCCCTTTAATCTTCATAAGAAACTGTACTTTGTCGTTCTCTATTTACCGACAGCTTCGTTACATCGGGTCTAGAGTAATGCCCCACACAGTCAAAATTTTGTCGTTCTTCCAACACTCGGTTAAAATCTAAGGTTTCAATAATTAAACCTTCTTTCAATAAAACGGGTGCTACCATCCATTCACCATTAGGACCTGCAATACAAGATCCACCGTTTGCTAAAATATCAGGTGCTTTTTCTAAAATTTTATCTAAATGAGGTGTATCTTTTGGGAAATCTGCTTTTGCCATTAAACTAGAAACTGAAATGACAAAGGAACGAGACTCCCTCGCTATAAAACGAGTAATGTCTTTGGTGTTATGATCACTTCCAGGCCAAACAGCGATGTGTAAATTTTCACCCAAACCATACAAAGCAGTTCTTGGTAAAGGCATCCAATTTTCCCAACAATTCAAACCACCAACTGTAAAATCTTTTAATGGATGCACCTGCAAACCATTCCCGTCTCCTGGCGCCCAGGTTAAACGTTCGTCAAAAGTAGGCTGCAATTTGCGATGAACGGACTTTATTTCTCCCGCAGCATTAATATATACCAAAGAAGCATAAATACTGTGTCCTCCCCTATTTTGTGCGCGCTCCATAATTCCTAAATAAATCGCAATATTATTTTTTTTCGCTAATCTACAAATGCTGTCTAACTCGCCTTTTTCGATCGTAATCGAATTGCGAACATAATGTGCATGCAATTCTTTTTGAGTTTTAGAATCCCACTCTACACCGTTAGTTAATGCAATCCAAAAAGGATAGCCAGGCAATAGCGCTTCGCCAAAAACAATGAGTTCACAATTTTCTTTTGCAGCATCTAAAATAGATTTTTCTATTTTCTCGATGGTCTTTTCTTTATTCAGCCAAACAGGTGAAATTTGTGCTAAGGCTACTTTTAATAGGTTTTTGGTCATTATCTATTTATTAATTCACTGTAAATGGTTACAACTATTGCTGTGTAAATATTCTAAAGAATCATTTTAATATTACACTTTTACTGAAACTACTAAGCCTTCATTGGCTCTTACATTAAAAACAGTTTCATCCTCAAAAATTAAATACTGTCCCTTAATACCAACCAATGTACCTGTATAGTGAAGTGTTTTCTTGAGGTTCAAACTTTTTGGTTTCTCTGGATATTTTACCACTGGAAAATTCAACTTGGTTTCTTTATTGTTCGCTATGAAGTATGCTTTAGCTTCGTCTGGTATGTATTGCTTTAATTGATCTCTCCACTCGAGAAGGTTTTCATCAGCATTGTCATTCTTTAACATTTTTCGCCAATTGGTTTTGTCGGCTACGTAAGCTTTTAAAGCTACTTCGGTAATTCCGGCTAAATATCTGTTGGGTACTTCTACAATTTCAATAGCTTCGTGCGCTCCCTGATCTATCCAACGAGTAGGAACTTGCTGTTTTCTGGTAACTCCCACTTTTACATTGCTTGAATTTGCCAAGTATACAATATGTGGCTTTAGTTGTACGCTTTTTTCATAGGTCAAATTTCGATCTTCTATCCCTAAATGTGCTGTGCTTAATTCGGGTCTCATAATCCAATCTCCAGCATTTGGAGTATCAAAAAAGCACGATTTACAGAAACCTTGCCTGTAAATTTCCTTTTCTAAATGACAGTTTAAGCATTCATAGGTCACAAAATCAAGTGTTATTGTGGTATTCAATAATTGATTCATATTGATGAAATCGTCATTCATGTCCAAATAGTACTGAATTTGATCTGAATTCTCGGTCATCATTTTTTTTAAAACTCCTTGATAGGTCATATAAAAGATTTTATTACTTTAGAGGAAGATTTCTCGCTTTGTTTAAACAAGAAATAGCATCAAACAAACTTACAAAAATTCTATGGCGTTTCAGATTATCAATTCTATATTATCTTGGCTTTTAAAGAAACGGAAACATCAAATCGAGCTCTTTTTAAAATACCCAAAAGACGTACAAGAAGAGGTGTTGTTAAGGCTTGTAAATACTGCTAAAAATACTGAATTCGGAATTGAAAAAGAGTTTGCTACCATTCAAAAATATACTGATTTTAGCCAAAAAGTACCTATACAGCAGTATGAAACATTCGAACCCTTCATTGAACGTTGTCGAAAAGGGGCACAAAATTTATTTTGGCCGACTCCGATAAAATGGTTTGCAAAAAGTAGTGGAACCACCAACGCAAAAAGTAAGTTTATTCCAGTTTCCGATGATGCACTAGAATATTGTCACTTAAAAGCAGGGAAAGACATGTTGTGTTTGTACATTAACAACAATCCAAAAACACAGCTTTTTACAGGTAAAAGTTTGCGATTGGGAGGAAGCTCTGAAGTCTATCAAGACAATGGTTCTCACTTTGGAGATTTGTCTGCAATTATAACAGAAAACTTGCCTTTATGGGCAGATTTTAGTTCAGCACCCAGTCAGCAAGTAGCGTTAATGGCAGAGTGGGAAACTAAAATGGAAGCCATTATCAATGAGACAATCAATGAAAACATTACCAGTTTGGTAGGTGTTCCTTCATGGATGTTAGTCTTATTGAATCGGGTTTTGGAGAAAACAGGAAAAGAGAATATATTAGAAGTTTGGCCAAATTTAGAGGTCTATTTTCACGGGGGAGTAAATTTTAACCCTTATAGAGAACAATACAAAAAATTAATTCCGAAAGCCGATTTCAACTATTACGAAATTTACAATGCCTCCGAAGGTTTTTTTGCTATTCAAGATAGACAGGGTTCTAAAGAGCTCTTGTTGATGTTGGATTATGGAATCTTTTATGAATTCATTCCAATGGAGCATTATAAAGGTGAAGATTCAACTGCTATCCCTTTGTCAGAGGTGAAAAAAGGAATAAATTACGCAATCTTAATCACTACCAATGGTGGCTTATGGCGTTATTTAATTGGTGATACTGTAAAATTTACCGCTACAGACCCGTATCGAATTAAAATTACAGGACGGACAAAACACCACATCAATGTTTTTGGGGAAGAATTGATCATTGAAAATGCCGAAGAAGCTTTGCGAACCGCCTGTGAGAAAACAAATGCAATCATTTCTGATTATACCGTAGGGCCAATTTTTATGGAAGGCAAAGAAAAAGGAGGACATGAATGGATTATTGAATTTACCAAAGAACCCAAAGTAATGGCGAAGTTTACCGAAATTTTAGACGAGGCATTAAAAGGGATCAACTCCGATTATGAGGCAAAAAGATATTTAAACATGACCTTAATGCTGCCCATAGTGCACAAAGCAAAAAAGGGATTGTTCTATAGCTGGCTCAAGAAAAAAGGCAAATTAGGAGGTCAACACAAAGTACCCAGGTTGTCCAATTCGAGAGCGTTTATAGAGGAGTTATTAAACCTATAAACAAAACTCTTTGTCCCAAAAAGTGGAACTTTATTATTCAAAGAAATAATTTAGTTTTCTTGTATTGATTGCACTCGGATTTGTTCTTTATTAAATCTTACGTTCCACAACGTACCCAATCATTTTAAGCAATGAGGTTTTGTATTCTGAAGTTGGGTAATTTTCTAAAAGAGCAATGGCTTTTTGGATATACTCTTCCATTTTAAGAGTTGTATATTCAATTCCGCCATTACTTTTTACAAAAGTGATGATTTCTTTCACACGCTTTTTATCCTTATTGTGCTTTTTAATGGAATTGATCAACCAAGATTTTTCTTTTTTAGAACAATTATTTAGGGTATAAATTAAAGGCAAGGTCATTTTTTGCTCTTTGATATCAATCCCAGTAGGCTTACCAATTTTGGCATCCGAATAATCGAATAAATCATCTTTTATCTGAAAAGCAATCCCAATATATTCTCCAAATTTTCTCATTTGATGTACCTTCTCTTGACTAGCGCCAACAGATGCCGCGCCAATCCCACAGCAAGCAGCAATTAGAGTGGCTGTTTTTTTACGGATAATGTCAAAATAAACGGCTTCAGTAATGTCTAATTTTCGGGCTTTTTCTATTTGTAACAATTCCCCTTCACTCATTTCACGAACGGCAATGGAAATCAATTTTAACAAATCAAAATCTTCATTATCAATAGACAACAACAATCCTTTCGACAATAAAAAATCGCCAACAAGTACGGCGATTTTGTTTTTCCAAAGGGCATTTATGGAGAAAAACCCACGCCTTCTATTGCTATCATCTACCACATCATCATGAACCAAAGTAGCAGTATGAATTAATTCTACCACAGAAGCACCTCGATAAGTACGTTCATCAAAACCACCATTAGAAACCATTTTTGCCACTAAAAAAACAAACATCGGACGCATTTGTTTTCCTTTTCTTCGAACAATATAATAGGTGATTCTGTTTAAAAGCGGAACTTTAGAAAGCATCGCATCTTTGAACTTTTCTTCAAAGAGTTCCATTTCAGATAAAATAGGCAGTTTAATTTGCTCAACTGTATTCATGTGCACAAAATTACGAAATTTAAACAAGACCTTACAGATTTTTGGACCCTGAAAGGCCTATAATTTGTTTACGATTTATTTGCCAATTGGCCACAAGCAGCATCAATATCTTTTCCTCTAGAACGACGTACATTTACCGTAATGTCATGCATTTCAAGGTTGGAGATATAACTATTAATCGCGGAAGAGCTTGCTTGCTGAAACTCCCCATCATCTATAGGATTGTACTCTATTAAGTTGACTTTACAGGGCACATAACCACAAAACTTCACCAAGGCTTGTATATCTTCTTTTCGGTCATTAATCCCTTTCCAAACTATGTATTCATAGGTAATGATACGCTCCGTTTTTTCATACCAATATTCTAAAGACGCTCTTAAATCATCTAAAGGAAAATTCGTGTTAAATGGCATAATTGAAGTTCGTACTTCGTCTATTGCAGAGTGTAACGAGACAGCTAAATTGAATTTCACTTCATCATCAGCCATTTTTTTGATAATTTTTGGCACACCAGAAGTGGATACGGTAATTCTTTTGGGAGACATTCCTAAGCCTTCTGGTGACGTAATTTTTTCGATAGATTTGATGACGTTGTTGTAATTCATTAAAGGTTCTCCCATGCCCATAAAAACAATATTAGACAACTTATGATTGTGATACAATCGACTTTGATTATCAATGGCAACTACTTGATCATAAATTTCATCTGGATTCAAATTTCGCATTCTCTTTAAGCGAGAAGTAGCACAAAACTTGCAATCTAAACTACATCCAACTTGACTAGAAACACAGGCTGTTGTTCTTTTTGGTGTGGGTATTAAAACCGATTCTACAATAAAACCATCGTGTAATTTTATCCCGTTTTTAATGGTACCATCTTTACTTCTTTGCATCGAATCAACCTTTATATGATTGATAACAAAGTTTTCTTCCAACATTGCTCTGGTCGCTTTAGAAACATTGGTCATGTCTTCAAAAGTGTGAGATGCTTTACTCCACAACCATTCGTACACTTGATTTCCACGAAATGCTTTATCGCCATTTTCAACAAAAAAATCTCTTAATGCCTCTTTCGTTAATGCTCTGATGTCTTTCTTTTTATTCAATGTAAAATGGTTAAAAGGTTAAAAAATAGCACGGTTGCAAAAATATGCATAAAAAAACTGGTACCTAAATGAAGTACCAGTTTTTAATTCTTGAATTGCTGAATTTCTTAGATAATCAACATTGCATCTCCATAAGCATAGAATTTATACTTTTCTTTGATAGCAACTTTATAGGCTTCCATTATTAAGTCATAGCCTCCAAAAGCGGCAACAGACATTAATAAAGTAGATTTTGGTTTGTGAAAGTTTGAAATCATGCTGTTTGCAATGCTAAACTCATGAGGAGGGAAAAGAAATTTATTGGTCCAACCTGTATATGGATTTAATTGTTGACTTGCAGAAACCGAAGACTCTACTGTTCTCATAACAGTGGTTCCTACTGCACAAATTCTTCTTTTTTCTATTTTAGCAGCATTTATTTTGTCTGCAGAATTTGGAGAAATAACAATTTGCTCAGAATCCATTTTATGCTTCGATAAATCTTCTACCTCAACCGGTGCAAACGTACCCAAACCAACATGTAATGTTGTTTCTGCAAATTCGACACCTTTAATTTCTAAACGTTTTAGCAAGTGTTTAGAAAAGTGCAATCCTGCAGATGGTGCAGCGACTGCTCCTTCATTTTTTGCAAAAATAGTTTGATATCTTTCTTTGTCTAATTCTTCTACTTCTCTACCGATTAATTTTGGTAAAGGAGTTTCTCCTAATTCCAATAATTTCGCTCTAAATTCCTCATAACTTCCGTCAAATAAGAAACGTAATGTTCTTCCTCTAGAAGTTGTATTGTCAATCACTTCGGCAACTAAACTATCATCTTCTCCAAAAAATAATTTGTTTCCGATTCTAATTTTTCTTGCTGGATCTACCAATACATCCCACAATCTGTTTTCTGAATTTAGCTCTCTTAATAGGAAAACTTCAATTCTTGCACCTGTTTTTTCCTTGTTACCATACATTCTGGCAGGAAAAACCTTGGTATCATTCAACATCATTACATCACCTTCTTCGAAGTAATCAATAACGTCTTTGAAAAGTTTATGTTCAATAGTACCTTCTTTTCTATTCACGACCATCAAACGAGATTCATCTCGATGATTTGATGGATATTTTGAAATTAATTCTTCGGGTAATTCGAATTCGAACTGAGATAGTTTCATAAGTTTTGTTTAATGTAAAGGCGGCAAAGATACGATATCGGAATAGGCGTTGTCAAGTGTTTCCCTGTTTAATTTACAGTTCTTTAATTTGAATCCCTATTTGCTGCATGTCCTTCCAGAATTTTTGATAGGATTTAGAAACCACTTCAGCATCTAAAATAGCAATCGGCACTTTAAAAGCCAAAGGTGCGAAAGCCATTGCCATTCTATGATCGTTGTAGGTTTTGATTGCAATATTCTCATGCATTACCTCCGATGTTGAAAGCGATAAGCTTTCATTGGTAATTGAGATGGAAGCCCCTAATTTTTTTAATTCTGCTTCCAATGCTTCTAACCGATCTGTTTCCTTAATTTTTAAGGTGTGGAGCCCTGTTAAATGACACGTGACACCCAGTCCAAAGCAAGTAACCGCAATCGTTTGTGCAATGTCTGGAGCATTCTTTAGATCGAGGGTTAAAAGCCCCGCTTCTGATGCGCTTACTTTTTTTAAGGTGATTGTATTTTGATCAAAAACAGTTTCAACACCAAAGTGGGTATAAATTTCTGCCAAACACGAATCTCCCTGTAAACTTTCTTTTTTATAGGCAGACAATTGAATTTCAGATCCAACTTCACTAAACGCAGCAACAGAATAAAAATAAGAAGCAGAACTCCAATCAGATTCTACAACCACTGTTTGCTTTTGTAGCTGTTTTGCTGGTAAAACTTGAATGATATTGCCTTCAAAATGGGTTGAAATTCCCAATTGATTCAACAAACTCAAAGTCATATTTATATATGGAATCGAAGTAATTTTACCCATCAGCTCAATGGTTACCCCTTTTGCTAAGTGAGTTCCCATTAGGATTAAAGAAGAGATATATTGACTACTCACATTTCCATTAATTTGTACGTTGTTTTTTGTAATGGCTTTTCCTTTAATTCTTACTGGTGGATATCCTTCATTTTCTTCATAAGAAATGTCTGCTCCCAAGTCTCTTAGCGCTTCCACTAAAATACCAATGGGTCTTTGCTGCATCCTTTCAGAACCTGTTAAGATCACCTCACTGTTTTGTTTCGAAGCAAAATAACCAACCAAAAAACGCATTGCAGTTCCAGCATGACCAATATCTATTAAAGACGCTTTCGAAGAAAGAGCGTGCTGCAAATGAATCGAATCATCTGAATCTGATAAATTTTCTATCGAAATTTCTGGAAACAATTCTTGTAAAATTAGCAATCGGTTCGACTCACTTTTAGACCCAGAAATTACTATTTTCTCAATAATTTTTGCACTCGTACTAACATTTAACAAGATGTCCATTCTAAAACCTGATTTTAATTCTTATTTTTAGACTCGAAAATAATAACGAATCCTTATGAAAAAACACTTCCTTCTGGCAATTTGCCTAGTTCTTTCCGTGAATGTCAAAGTTACTGCACAAAAAAAAGTTGACAAAATTTCTTCGGAATATTTTAGTGCAACAAAATGGCGAAATATTGGTCCCCATAGAGGCGGGCGAAGTGCTGCTGTAACTGGTGTTGCTGGCAAAGCCAATCTTTTTTACATGGGAAGTACAGGTGGTGGTGTTTGGAAAACAACCGATGCGGGAAACACTTGGACAAATATTTCTGACGGATTCTTTGGTGGGTCTGTAGGTGCTGTTGCGGTTTCTGAGAGTGACAATAATGTCATATATGTTGGGATGGGAGAAAAAACCGTTCGTGGAAATGTTTCTTCAGGGGACGGAATTTGGAAATCTGAAAATGCAGGTAAAACCTGGAAACATATCGGATTAAAAAATTCAAGACACATTCCAAGAATGAGAATTCACCCTAAAAATGCTGAAATTGTTTTTGCAGCAGTCTTAGGGGATCTCTACAAACCAACCAAAGAAAGAGGCGTTTACAAATCGATTGACGGAGGAGAAAATTGGAAACGCGTACTTTTTGCCGATGAAAACTCAGGAGCTATTGATTTAATTATCGATCCAAACAATCCAAGAATTTTATATGCAACTACCTGGGATGTTAGAAGAACACCGTACAGTTTATCCTCTGGTGGAAAAGGATCCGCACTCTACAAAAGTACTGATGGCGGGGATACTTGGACAAATATATCTACCCACAAAGGACTTCCCAAGGGAACCTGGGGTATTAGCGGCGTTACTGTTTCGCCAGTAAATTCTGATATTGTGTGGGCACTCATTGAAAACAAAAAAGGGGGTGTTTACAAATCTATAGATGCTGGGAAAACTTGGAAATTAATAAATGCGGAACGCAAATTAAGACAAAGAGCTTGGTACTATACCCGTTTGTATGCAGACACACAGGACGAAGACATTTTATATGTATTGAATGTTCGATATCACAAATCTACTGATGGAGGGAAAACCTATACCACATTTAATGCACCCCATGGCGATCATCATGATTTATGGATTGCCCCCGAAGACAACCAACGAATGGTGATTGCAGATGACGGTGGTGCTCAAGTTTCTTTTGATGCAGGAGAAAACTGGAGTACCTATATGAATCAGCCCACATCTCAGTTTTACAGAGTAACCACAGACAATCATTTCCCGTATCGAATTTATGTCGCACAACAAGACAATTCAACATTACGAATTCCGCATCGAACAAATGGACGTTTTATAAACGAGCGTGATTGGGAATCTACGGCGGGTGGCGAAAGTGCACATATCGCTGTAGATCCAACGAACAACGACATTGTTTATGGCGGAAGTTATAGTGGATTACTTACAAGAAGAAACCATAAAACAGGGGAAACAAGAGCCATCAATGTTTGGCCAGACGACCCAATGGGGCACGGTGCAATCGATTCTAAATATCGTTTTCAATGGAATTTTCCAATCTTCTTTTCACCCAATACAACCAATCGATTGTACGCTGCATCAAATCATTTGCATAAAACTGAAAATGAAGGACAGTCTTGGGAAGTTATCAGTCCAGATTTAACACGGAACGATCCAAAAACACTAGGTCCCTCTGGAGGTCCAATTACCAAAGACAATACCAGTGTAGAATATTATGGGACCATTTTCGCAGCAGTAGAATCCAAGTATGAAAAAGACCTAATTTGGGTAGGTTCTGATGATGGATTGGTGCATATCACAAAAAATGGAGGTAAAACTTGGACCGACATCACCCCTAAAAAAATGCCAGAATGGATGATGATTAATAGCATAGAGGTAGCTCCTTTTACAAAAGGAGGCGCTTATATTGTCGGTACAAAATACAAAACAGGAGATTACAGACCGTATATTTATAAAACGGAAAACTACGGGAAATCTTGGAAATTAATTGTTGATGGAATTGGAGAGGAAGCTTTTACAAGAGCATTGAAAGCAGACCCTAAAAGAGAAGGATTGCTATATGCTGGAACAGAACGTGGCATGTATATTTCTTTTAATGATGGCAAAAAATGGCAACAATTTCAACAAAATTTACCCATTGTACCCATTACCGATTTGGCCATTAAAAATGACAATTTAATTGCAGCAACTCAAGGAAGATCTTTGTGGATTATAGACGACTTAACGCCAATTCATCAATTAAACAAAGCGTTGATGCAACAAGAGGTTGTGCTTTTCAAACCTCAAGATGCATATCGAATGGGAGGAGGAAACGGACGCACCTCAAGAACCGCAGGAACCAATCATCCAGGAGGCGCTGCCTTCAATTTTTTTATCAAAAAAATAGGCGAAAAAGACACCATTGCTCTCCGTGTTTTTGATGCGAAAAATCAGTTAGTAAAGACCTTTAGTAACCAACCTTATAAAGACAAAAAAGAAAGTCTATTAACAGTTGAAGAAGGAAATAATATTTTCTATTGGAACATGATGTATGAAGGTGCCGAAAAAGTAAAAGGGATGATTTTATGGTGGGCTTCTTTAAATGGTCCAATGGCTTTACCTGGGGAATATACCGTTGAATTGTCGGTAAATGACAAAACCCAAAAACAATCCTTTTCACTATTAAGAAACCCTGTCTCTGAAGCTTCTGAAGAAGACATGAAAGCCCAGTTTGAATTTATTAATGACATCAATAAAAAAGTTACAGAAATTCATACTGCCTTGAAGAATGTGAAAAAAGTAAGCACACAAATAGCGACATTAAAAAAATCGATTGCTGACAAGAAAAAGCACAAAGAATTGATTGATTTTGCTGATACATTGGTCAAAGAAATGACAGCCATAGAAGTAGTTTTGTATCAAACCAAAAGTAAAAGCGGACAAGATCCACTAAATTACCCGATTCGGTTGAATAATAAATTGGCGCACATCAATTCATTAACACGAGTTGGAAACTACAAGCCAACACAACAAGAAGTTGATTTTAAAAATGAGATCACTAAAAAAATTGACATCGAATTGGCAAAACTATATACTTTGTTTGAAATCAAAGTACAAGCATTGAATAAAAAAGTAAAAGAAAGTACCATCGATTTTATTCAATTGGATTGATTCTACTGTGTCTAAATAAGCGTGTTGGAGCATACAAATTCTTCAACACGCTTTGACTTACACATCGATGAAATAAAAAAAGATTTAATTTTTATTAATTATAAAGATGTTAGTCTGAGCGTGTTAAAGTTTAAGCAATTACTTCATATTCTTATTAGTAACATACATTCCGTAGATAAAACAGATAACCACTTTTGTTCCCCAGAAAATTTTCCATTTCCCAGCATCAAAATTAATTTCAGAAACTAAAGCCCAATCTCCAGCAAAAATTGCTTTCCAACTATTAAAGAAAAGAGAGAATAGCGTAACTATGATAAAAAAAGGGATTGCCACTTTTAGCACATTGCTCCAAAATTCTTGTTGTTTTATTTTTTGTGAAAAATTCATTTATTTTAATTTTTGATTGTTGTGGTGACGATCGTGATCACGTTGCGTTTTAATATCTAATTTTTTTTCAAAAGCGTCCTTTAAGTCAATCCCTGTTTGGTTTGCTAAACAAAGTACCACAAAAAGTACATCTGCCAACTCCTCCCCTAAATCTTTGTTTTTATCCGATGCTTTTTCACTTTGCTCCCCATACCTTCGGGCAATGATTCTAGCTACTTCGCCAACCTCTTCGGTAAGTTGTGCCATATTGGTTAACTCGTTAAAATAACGAACACCATGGGCTTTGATCCAATCATCTACTTGCTTCTGAGCGTTTTCTATATTCATATTTCAGTTTTCTATGCGTGTAAAGTTACAAAGTCTTACAGATATTTAAGATTTTAAAAGCTGTAAAAATTGATTCCTTGAAATTTCTCTAGCTCCTAAACTTTCCAAATGCGCATTATGCACCTGACAATCGATCAATTTATAGCCTCCTTTTCGCACCAAATGAATGAATGCCAATTTCGATGCGTTTGAAATTTTTGAAAACATACTTTCTCCACAAAATACACTGCCAACTTCAACACCATACAAACCACCAACCAATTCATCTCCTTGCCAAACTTCAATTGATTTTGCAATGCCCATATTATGTAATTTAAGATATGCTTGCTCCATCTCATTGGTGATCCAAGTTCCTAAACCATCATTTCTCTCAATATTCTTGCAGTTAAAAATGACTTCTTCAAAAGCCGTATTTTCTGAAATTAAATAGGTGTTTTTTTTAAGAACTTGTCGCATCGATTTTGAAACTTTCAATTCTTCAGGATATAAGACCATTCTTTCTGCTGGACAATACCATACAATAGGTTCTCCTTCAGAAAACCATGGAAAAATTCCGTTTTTGTATGCATGAATTAATCTTTTTTCAGACAAATCTCCGCCCAAAGCAAGTACCCCATTATTGGTTGCATTTTCATAAGAAGGAAAAGCGATTTTTTCAGAAAGCCAAATCAAAATTATTACTGTTTTTGTTTTTGAGATTTAAGAGTCACAAAAAATTGTTAATATTTTTTTCATACCTGTTTCCACAAAATTAGTTCTTATTTTTGCAAAACAATTAAAATACTTTCCAATTGGAAAAAAAAGCAAAGAAAAGGAAAAAAAATACTGCGTTTATAGCTAAGAGACTCCACAACTATTATGGAAGAACGGGCTTTTATTTGTTTGTTTGGGAAAGTCTTAAAAAAGCCTTTATACCCATTGTAGTGGCCGTTATTTGTTTGTTTTTGTTTAACAAATATATTTATGACATCAATGATGGTTTAGAAAACTTAACCGAAACCTTTTCTCGAATTGGTGTGTTAACGACTTTTTTCATCTCCGAAACTTTATTAGGTTTAATACCTCCAGAAATATTTATTGCATGGTCTAAAAAAACACCAGAACCCATTTTCAATCTAACTCTTTTAGCCACACTTTCATATGGTGGTGGATTAATTTCTTACTTTTTGGGTAGAATGACTTTAAAAATAAAAGCGGTAAAAAATTACTTGGAAGTAAAAATGGCTGAAAATTTAAAAAATACACGCAAATGGGGTGGTTTCTTAATTTTAGTGGGGGCTTTATTACCTTTGCCGTTTTCAATTGCTTGCGTTGCTGCTGGAATGATAAAATACTCTTTTAGAAATGTTGTATTCTTTGGTTTATTTCGATTTGCTCGATTTGCAATTTATGCCTGGGCTATTTTTAAAGTAGTCAATTAATTTCTCTTACATTTGCACTATGGGATTAACAAATAACGATATTTTAAAAAAATTACGTGTGGCGCATAAATTGCGTGATACGGATATTGTAGAAATCTGCGCTTTGGTAGATTTTAAGGTAAGTAAAGGAGAATTAGGGGCTTTATTTAGAAACGAAGAGCATGAAAAATATGTAGAATGTGGTGATCAAATTCTACGTAATTTCTTAAACGGACTGGTAGTTCACTTACGAGGGCCAATGCCTAAAAAAGGAGAAAAAAAGTAATTCTTAGAATACTTTTTTTGTTTGAAAAAGAACGATACAATATTGATTAAACACAAAGAGCGTTCATTTTAAAATGAACGCTCTTTGTGTTATTGCTAAAATCTTTACCAAATTCTAGAAAGGTAAATCGTCTGGCTCTGCATCAGAAACATTTGCTGCAGGTTGGAACTGATCTACTGGAGGCAAGTTACTTGGTGCAGCTTGCGACAATGCTTCAATTCTCCATCCTTGGATAGAGTTAAAGTATTTTGCTTCTCCTTGCGGGTTGATCCATTCTCTACCTCTTAAATTGATAGCGACTTTTACATCTTGACCCACAGCAAAATTGTTTAATAAATCACATTTATCTTGAACAAATTCTACCATAATCATTTGAGGGTACTGCTCGTCAGTTGTAACGACCAATTCTCTTTTTCTAAATCCGTTTGATCCAAAAGTTTGAACCTCACTAATTAACTTTACTTTACCGATTACTTCCATAATATATATTCTTAACTATTTAATTAAAAGCACTTTCCAAGCACTTTCTACCTCTTTTTTGTTTAAAAACTCTTTAGCAAATGTATGTTTTTTTACGGTTTCTAACCCAATAAATTTTGGATGTTCTTTTGCAAAGTTATCAACAGCGACCATATCAGGTAATTGTGCTACATTGCCTAACATTCCTAAGTTATTTCCAGTTAAAATAGCGCTATTTCTAATATCTTCCGGAATCGCATCTACTCCAATTCCCAAAGTGCTTGATGGCTTCGAGATTTCAAAAAAACCAGCTCTTGCTCTCGAATAATAACTTCCACCAGCTCTTGCTACTAAATCTATTTTGTGTTGATCTATCGCTCCATCTGCATCTAAAACAGCTTCAGAAATATGCATCTTTACAACTTCACAAACAATTAAATTTCCAGCACCTCCTTCAGTACCAGTGCCAATTACATCTGTCACTTTACATTCAAATTGTACTGGAGACTCTGCAACTCTAAAGGGCTTAATATTCTCTGAAGCCAACATGGTAAAACCGGCTTTATCAAACTCATTAACGCCTGCAGGATATTCTGTACTACTCAAAGACATTTGTTGCACAATGTCATAATTGACCATATTAATAACCACTTCTTTAGTTTCCAAAGCATTTTCTAAGGTATGTTTTGTGGTATTGTCTCGAACTCTTCTTGCGGGAGAAAATATAAGAATGGGCGGATTGGCACCAAACACATTGAAAAAACTAAATGGGGATAGATTTGGATTTCCATTTGCATCCATCGTACTTGCAAATGCAATGGGTCTTGGTGCAACAGCACCTAATAAATAACCGTGTAATTTACTTGTCGAAATTTCTTTGGGGTCTATTGAAAGCATCCTTAATTTTTTGATTTAGCAATTACCTTACAAACAATTGAAAATGTATAAATTTTTCAATTCTCTGTTTGCAGGCAAAATTAATTGATATGTAAAGATACTATCAAAATCATAAATGAGTTATATCCAAGAAACCTTTATATTTGTTTTGATGAACTTTCTTACAAACACCCTTTTATTTAAACGAATTGCCATTCTAATTTCTTTAATTATTGTGTCACTTATCCTCTGGAATACCGCTGTATTTTTTCAGAAATTTAAACAAGAAGAACGTGCTAAAATAGAAATTTTTGCAACCGCACAAAGAGAACTGTCTAACAATGAAGACTTAGATGCTAGCGTAGATTTACCTCTAAAGATCATTAAAAACAGTACTGATATTCCAATGATTTTAGTGAATGAATCTGGGGAGATTGAATATAAAAATTTAGACTCTATAAAAAGTCTAGATCCGATTTATGTGAATGCTCAATTGCAAAAAATGAAATCTGAAAATGCTCCTATTGAGATAAGCTATAACGGAAAAAACAAAAAACTAATCTATTACAGGGATTCGGACCTATTAAACAAACTCACCTATTACCCACTCGCACTTATTTTAATTCTGATCTTATTCCTTAGTGTCATATATCTGTTTTTTAGTTCCAACAGAGCCGCCGAAACAAATAAGTTATGGACCGGAATGGCAAAAGAAACTGCGCATCAAATTGGCACACCACTATCTTCTTTACTAGGATGGATTGCTATTTTAAATATGGAAAAGGTAGATGATAAATACGTATCAGAAATTGAAAAAGATGTACATCGTCTAAGCACCATCGCCAACCGATTTTCTAAAATTGGTTCTGTTCCAGAACTTAGAAAGGAAAACATTATTCACATTACAAAACAGGCCTATAATTATTTAGAATCTCGAAGTTCAAAACAAATTTTATTCACATTTTCTTCAGAGGAAAAAGAACTATTTGTTAATTTAAATAATGAGCTTTTTGGATGGGTCATTGAAAACCTTATCAAAAACGCCATTGATGCAATGCAAAAAAAGGGAGCCTTAAAATTAGCAATCACTCCCCTCGGAAAGCACGTGAAAATAACCATTTCAGATACCGGAAAAGGAATGCACAAATCATTGTTTAAACAAATTTTTAAACCGGGATTTACCACAAAAAAACGAGGTTGGGGTTTGGGATTGTCTCTCTCTAAAAGAATTGTGGAAGATTACCACAAAGGGAAAATAAGTGTACAAAAATCGGAGATCGCTAAGGGAACTACATTTGAGATTTTGTTAGCGCGTGTTTAAGTCCTTTTTTTGAAATCTCAAAAAAAATAATTCTGTTTAAAAATTCTTTGAAATCTCTTCAGCCAAATCAACAAATTCATCCTTTGACAAAGTTACTTTTTTCGTGAATTGAATATCTTCCATCGCATTCAGTGGAATTAAATGCACATGTACATGAGGCACTTCCAATCCAATAACACTCATTCCAACACGTTTACAGGGCAGTGTTTTTTCGATGGCTTTTGCTACCTGGTAAGAAAAATCCATTAAACTTGTATAAGCCTCCTTTGAGAGATCAAAAATTTTATTTTCTTCTTTTTTTGGCACCACAAGTGTATGTCCCTTTGCATTTGGATTGATATCTAAAAAAGCAATAAAATCGGCATTCTCAGCAACTTTATAACTTGGTATTTCGCCTGTAATTATTTTCGTGAAGATACTCATGAGTTGGGATTTATTTTTTAATAAGAATTGAAAGGATTATCTAAAAACCTTCATGATTTCAAATTTCATAATTCCATTTGGAACTTGAATTTCAGCAATTTCACCAACTTTTTTTCCCAACAAGCCCTTCCCAATTGGAGAGTTTACTGACAATTTCCCATTTTTTACATCGGTCTCAGAATCTGCTACCAATCGGTAAGAGAACTCCATACCATTTGTAGTGTTTTTAATTACTACATTCGAGTGAATCAATACTTTGGAGGTGTCTAATTGGCTTTCGTCTAAAATACGTGCATTAGAAATTACATTTTTCAACTTAGCAATCTTAAATTCTAGATGCGACTGCTCTTCTTTTGCAGCATGGTATTCTGCATTTTCACTTAAATCACCTTTATCACGTGCGTCTGCAATTTCTTGGGTAACTCTAGGTCTTTCATGTTGTTCCAATTGAAACAATTCTTCTTTTAATTTCTTCAACCCTTCAGCTGAATAATAGGATATATTGCTCATTTTTTTTTATTTAAAATTTAGTTCCTTTTTCAAACCAATCCCTTTTATTTATTTGAAAGAAAGACTCTTTGTAGTAACAAATAAATAATTGGGGACTTAAATTTAAAAATCTCATTGCTGAAAACAGGAATGAGATTGGAATACAAATGTACAAAATATTTGTAAATTGCAAACGTTTTCATACTAAGCCCTCTCTTATCTTGATAAAAAAAAGTATTTTTTTGTTCGTTTGTATTTTATTTTTTGCCTGTGCAGATAATACTCAAATTGGCAATTGTTTGCCAAATATTAACATTGAGGTTTCTACAGATTTAAACAACCCCATTAATATCAATGCACAAACACCAGGAGGTTTTACAATTTTAAATGGCGGCAACAAGGGCATTTTACTCTTCAATATAAATGGCACGTCTTTTGTTGCGTTCGATTTGCTTTGCCCTAATAACGATTGTAGTACGCCAATGACGTTTGAAAACGGACTGACTTTAAAATGCGAATGTGACGATAGCGAATACAGTGTACACTTGGGAGGTGCACCTCAAACAAATGGTTCAAATTGTCCAGCAAGAGAGTACCGTGTTTTAAAAAATGGCACAAGTATACGAATCACTAATTTTTAGTAGCTTAAATCCAATTAGATTGTTATTTTTGTAAGACACAACTAAAATTACATCTTGAAAAACTATTTCTCTTCAGACTTTAAATTGGGCGTTCTTGGTGGCGGTCAACTCGGACGAATGCTACTCGCAGAAACCCAGAAATTCGATATTTTTACAACAATTTTAGACGGGAATGAAAAGGCTCCATGCGCACAAATTTGCAATCAATTTGTACAAGGAGATTTATTAGATTTTGAAACCGTATATCGTTTTGGAAAACGAGTAGATCTGCTGACCATCGAAATAGAAAATGTAAACTTAGATGCGCTAGACCAACTCGAAGCGGAAGGTTTGACAATATTTCCAACTCCCAAAACACTTCGAATTATACAAAGCAAAGCGAGGCAGAAAAATTTTTATATAGATCATCAGATCCCTACCGCAACTTATTCTCATTATGCGTATTTAGAAGAATTAAAGCACTCTTACGAAAATAACATCATTGATTTTCCTTTTGTATGGAAAGCCGCTCGTTTTGGATATGACGGTAATGGGGTGAAAATTGTAAGAACCATCGCAGATTTAGAAAGTTTGCCCAATGTAGAATGCATTACTGAAAAATTAATTCCCTTTAAAAATGAATTGGCAGTCATTGTAGCTAGAAATAAAGAAGGGGAAACCAAAACCTATCCAGTAGTAGAAATGGAATTTCACCCAGAAGCAAATCAAGTAGAATATGTGATTTGTCCTGCAAGAATTGAAGATGCCGTTGCCCAAAAAGCCCAAGAAATTGCTTTAAAAGTGGTAAAAGATTTAGATTTCATAGGGCTATTGGCTGTTGAAATGTTTCAAACAAAAGAAGATACAATTTTGGTAAATGAAGTGGCGCCAAGACCGCACAATTCTGGGCACTATTCAATAGAAGCGAGTTATACCAATCAATTTGAACAACACCTAAGAAGTATCTTAAACCTCCCATTAGGAAATACAGAAAGTACCGTTGCTGGAATTATGGTAAACTTGGTCGGTGAAGAAGGGTTTTCTGGAGCGGTTGAGTATGAAAACTTAAATGATATTTTAAAAATAGATGGGGTTACACCTCATATTTACGGAAAAAAAGAAACACGCCCATTTCGTAAAATGGGACATGTTACGATTGTTAATAATGACATTGCAAAAGCAAGAGAAATTGCACAAAAAGTAAAAGAAACGATTCGAGTAATTTCAAAATAACAGCAAAACTAAAATAACGAAGTGCATTCGACAAAAAAGCAAAAATTATGGTAGGAATAATAATGGGGAGTGATTCAGATCTTCCAATCATGCAAGAAGCAATCAACATCTTGGAAAGTTTTGACATTCAAATTGAAGTAGATATTGTTTCTGCTCACAGAACTCCTGAGAAATTATTTGACTATGCAACAAATGCCCACAAACGCGGCTTAAAAGTAATTATTGCGGGTGCTGGTGGCGCTGCACATTTACCAGGAATGGTAGCAGCAATGAGTCCGTTACCCATTATTGGTGTTCCTGTAAAAAGCAGCAACTCTATCGATGGATGGGATTCTGTTTTGTCTATTTTACAAATGCCTGGAGGGGTTCCTGTAGCAACCGTGGCCTTAGATGGCGCAAAAAATGCAGGTATTTTAGCAGCACAAATTATTGGTGCTTCAGATACATGTGTCTTAGACAGAATTATTGCTTATAAAGAGGGCTTAAAACTGAAGGTAGAAAAAGCTTCAGAACGTGTAAAGAAATAAAAAACTACGCAGCCCTCATTAAGAAATTAAAGAATCACACCCTCAATGAATCCACTTTTACAGCCTTTCAATACTGCTCCATTTTCAAAAATTTCAAACGAGCATTATAAACCTGCTATCAAAAAAGCCATCGAAATGGCGAAAAAAGAGATTGCGGAAATTGTTGAAAATAAGGCAAAACCTACTTTTGAAAACACCACTGAAGCGTTAGATTTTACAGGAGAAAGACTCAACCGAATTACCAGTATTTTTTTCAATTTAAATTCGGCAGAAACCAATGATGAAATTCAAAGTATCGCACAAGAAATTTCGCCTTGGTTAAGTGAATTTAGGAATGATATTACTTTAAATCAAGCCCTGTTTCAAAAAGTAAAAACTGTTTTTGAGGATCGAGAACACTTGACACTAACTCCTGAACAAAAAACACTACTAGAAAAGCAATACAAAGGGTTTGCAAGAAATGGCGCGAATTTAAATGACGTTGATAAAACGGCACTTCGGAAAATTGATGCTTCACTTTCTAAATTGTCTTTAAAATTTGGTGAAAATGTTTTGACAGAAACCAATGCTTTTGAAATGCACTTGGTAGATGAAAAACAGCTTTCAGGATTGCCTGATTCTGCAAAAGAGGCTGCACTACAATTAGCGACTGAAAAAGGAAAAGAAGGATGGATTTTTACCCTAGATTACCCGAGTTACATTCCTTTTTTAACCTATGCGGACCATAGAGAGCTGCGTAAAAAGATGGCCATTGCTGCCGGTAAAAAAGCATTTCAAGACAATGATTTTAATAACGAAAAAATTGTTTTAGACATTGTACAATTGCGCCACCAAAGAGCTCAATTATTAGGCTATAAGACCCATGCACATTTTGTTTTAGAAGAAAGAATGGCTGAAACACCTGAAAAAGTAATTGCCTTTTCTAATGATTTGTTAAAGAAAGCAAAGCCTGCAGCAAAAGAGGAGTTTAAAAATTTAGAAGCATACGCAAAAAAATTAGACGGAATAACGCAACTCCAAAAATGGGACGGTGCTTATTATTCTGAAAAACTGAAGAAGGAAATTTTCGATTTAGATCAGGAAATTTTAAAACCTTATTTCAAATTAGAAAATGTTATTGATGGTGCTTTTATCATTGCTCAGCGATTATTTGATTTAAATTTTGAAGCGGTTACCAATATAGATAAATATCATGAGGATCTTAAAACCTACAATGTAACAAACACAAAAGGCGATTTTATTGCTGTTTTTTATGCAGATTTTCACCCTCGAAAAGGCAAAAGAAATGGCGCTTGGATGACCAGTTACAAACCACAGCAAATTAAAAACGGCAAAAATGAAAGACCACATGTATCCATCGTTTGCAACTTTACAAAACCAACGGCTACAAAACCGTCATTACTCACGTTTAATGAAGTAACTACTTTGTTCCATGAATTTGGACACGCCTTACACGGCATGTTGGCAAACACTACTTACAATAGCTTATCAGGAACTTCCGTTTCTTGGGATTTTGTAGAATTGCCCAGTCAAATTTTAGAAAATTGGTGTTATGAAAAAGAAGCTTTGGCATTGTTTGCAAAACATTATGAAACGGGAGAAATGATCCCAATGAAATATGTTAAAAAAATAAAAGAATCTGCCAGTTTTCATGAGGGAATGCAAACGTTACGACAATTGAGTTTTGGTCTATTAGATATGAGTTGGCACTCACAAGATCCCTCTAAAATAAGTAGTATTAAGGATTTTGAAAATACTGCTTTTGCAGACACCAAACTGTATCCAGACGTTGAAGGGAATTGCATGAGTACTGCCTTTTCACATATTTTTCAGGGAGGCTATTCGGCAGGATATTATTCCTACAAATGGGCAGAGGTTTTAGATGCAGATGCTTTTGAATATTTCTTAGAAAAAGGAATTTTCAACAAAGAAGTAGCCACTAAATTTAAAGAAAATATATTGTCTAAAGGAGGAACAGAAAAACCAATGACCCTCTACAAAAGATTCCGAGGAAAGGAACCAAAGCCTGACGCATTATTAAAAAGAGCTGGATTGTTATAAGGACTAGAGTATTTAATAAAAATACTACTGCAACCTATTTTTAGCCTCAATCCACTTACTCATGTATTTAGTGCTTTGCAAGGTTTGGTGTTGCAGCATACTTCCCAAAAAATTCGCAATTCTGTGTTGTGGTAAATTTTCTTGAATATTAATGATTTTATCAATCAATAGTGTGCCGTTTTTTTCTTTATCATAGTGCGTATTGATAATTGCGACTCCGTTTTCCTGAGCAGCTACCCAAAGCTTTTCATCAGTATAGATTGCTACTGCTTTTTGAGCAAAATCTTCAAAATCATCGGTCACAAAACCATTCCACGGCAACTGCCCGTGCATGCCTTCTGCTCCGATGGATGTGGTAACACTTGGTGCACCAAAGACCATGGCTTCTGTTAGCTTTCCTTTAATTCCTGCACCAAAACGTAAGGGTGCTAAAACTACTTTTGTGTTTCGAACTACTTCTTCAGGACTTGATACATATCCTTTGACTAGAAAACCTTCTTTCTCATTATGCAATTCTAAAATTTGCTGTGTTGGATAGGCCCCATAAATATGCAATTCCGCCGCTGGAAGTCGTTCCCGAATTTGCTTCCAAATCGAGTTTTTCAAGATCAAAACAGCATCCACATTCGGTGCATGTAAAAAATTACCAATGAGGGTAAAATGTTTTCGCTCATTAAAACGCTTCCAACTCGCTACTTGTGTTTTATCAATTTGAGAAAGCAAAAAAGGCAAGTGGTACAGTAATTTTTCGTCAATCTTAAAAAAGTTTTGAAGCAGATCCATTTCAAAAGTTGAAATCATTAAAGACAAATCGCAGCGTAAAATGGATGCAATTTCTCTTTTTGTAATGTCTTCTTTTAACAAATCATTTTTTGAAAAAACTCGCTTCTCTTTCAATGCCTTATGTCTTGTTTTACGCAGACAATGCAAATCTTCGGTATCTAAAATACGTAATGCATTTGGGCAATTTTCTGCAACCCTCCAACCAAATTGTTCTTCAATCATAAAACGATCAAACAACACAATTGTTGGGTTTACTTCTTTTATAAATACATCGAAAGAGGGATGGTTCAATTCAATAGCAGCTTCCGCTACACCAATTGATTTTAAATCCATTGCTTTTTCACCCTTGATTGCAGTAGTAGCAAAAACCACCTTCCACTGTTGCTGTAAAAACTGCGAAATCAACTGCAACATTCTTGAACCTGCTGCAGAAGAATTGGGTTCTACCCAAATGGCACCAATAATAAGTACGGTGTTTTTTGACAACTAATTTGCGTTGAGTTGTTGTTGGTAATCTCCTTGTACTTTTTTTCCCCAACTAACAACGGCCGCAATTTGTGCTGCTGTTAAATTAGCGTCTGCATGCGTCCAAGTATAGGATTTTAAAGGCATTTCCCCTTCTGAGACTTCTTCATGCAATTCATCCATTTTATGCTCTTTTCTTTTTAAAGAATAGCTTGACCATTTAGAGAAATCCAAATGTTTTTTTCCATCATTTACATGGCTTTCTAACCAATAATTTACTGGGGTAATGGAATTGTACCAGGGATAATTAGTTTTATTGGAATGACAGTCGAAACAAGTCGTTTCTAAAATAATTTTTACATTTTCGGGTGGATTCGTTTCGTTTAAAAAAGGAACCACAGCAATCAAATTTCCTTCGTTCTTTTCTGGACTGAAAAATTGTGCAACGATTAGTAGAATTAATAAAAAATAGCCTATTTTTTTAAAGATTTTCATCGGAATTGAATTTAGAATTTAAACATCGTAAAACTAAGCATTTCTATTAATTTTCTCTAAAAATATATGTATTTTTGTGTTATAATTTGTCAGAAAAAAATGAAACACCATCGTTTCATAAAAATTCTTAAACAATCATACACATGAAATACGATTTAATCGTTATTGGTTCTGGACCTGGAGGATATATTGCTGCAGTTAGAGCCTCTCAATTAGGTAAAAAAGTAGCCCTTATAGAAAAGTACTCCACCTTAGGAGGAACCTGTTTAAATGTTGGATGTATTCCATCAAAAGCATTGTTAGATTCATCGCATCATTATTATGATGCCGTGCATCATTTTGAAGAGCACGGTATTACTGTTGAAAAACCTTCTTTCGATTTTGGAAAAATGGTAGACAGAAAAGCCAAAGTTGTGGAAACAACAACTGGCGGAATCAAATATTTGATGGACAAAAACAACATCGAAGTATATGAAGGTTTGGGTTCTTTTGAAGACCAAACGCATGTAAAAATTTCAAAAAACGATGGTACTTCTGAAGTAATTGAAGGAACTAACATCATTATTGCAACCGGTTCGAAGCCGTCAAGTTTACCTTTTATCAAAATTGATAAAGATCGAGTTATTACCTCAACAGAAGCCTTAAAACTAAAAGAAGTACCAAAACATTTACTTGTTATTGGTGGAGGTGTTATTGGGTTGGAACTAGGATCTGTATACAAAAGATTAGGCGCTGATGTGACAGTTATTGAATACATGGACAAGATTGTACCAGGAATGGATACGGATGTTTCAAAAGAATTACAAAAAGTATTCAAGAAACAAGGAATTAAATTTGCAACAAGTCATAAAGTAACCTCTGTTCAAAAGAACGGAGATACAGTTGTTGTAAAAGCAACGGATAAAAAAGACAAAGAAGTAGAATTTACTGGAGACTATTGTTTGGTTTCTGTAGGTAGAAAACCATATACTGAAGGCTTAGGATTAGAAAAAGTTGGTATTCAAGTAAATGAACGTGGTCAAATAGAGACCAACAGTCATTTACAAACCAATGTTGCTTCTATCTATGCAATTGGTGATGTTGTACAAGGTGCAATGCTAGCGCATAAAGCAGAAGAAGAAGGAGTTATTGTTGCTGAATTTTTAGCGGGACAAAAACCACACATCAATTATAACTTGATTCCTGGAATTGTATATACATGGCCAGAAGCAGCTGCGGTAGGGAAAACAGAACAAGAATTAAAAAACGCAAACATTGCATATAAATCTGGAAAGTTCTCAATGCGTGCATTGGGTAGATCTCGTGCAAGTGGAGATATTGACGGATTTGTAAAAGTATTGGCGGATAAAAATACCGATGAAATTTTAGGCGTTCACATGGTGGGTGCTCGTGTTGCAGATTTAATTATGGAAGCAGCCGTTGCCATGGAATTTAGAGCATCTGCAGAAGACTTGGCAAGAATTTGTCATGGTCACCCTACGTATTCTGAAGCCGTAAAAGAAGCTGCTAAAGCTGCTTGGGACGGAATGCCACTAAATGCATAATAAAATCCTTTATCTTGGTAACAAGAGATGAATTCATATATACAAAGCAACCCAATAGGGTTGCTTTGTTATTTTTATTGATACATTTTCCACACGATAAAAAAACAAAATGGAATCTGTTTGAAAATTGTAAATTCTAAGAAATAAGAATTGTATTTTTGCAACAATGAATCAAAGAACCGTTCGCACATTTTCGATTGATAAAATCGCTGATTTTAAGCAATATTTGTTTGCTTGGTCTCAACAATTTGAAACCCTTGTTTGGCTAGATTCTAACAACTACAAACAAGCATACAGTTCTTTTGATTGCGCATTGGCTGTTGAAGAATTCACCGCAATAAAGACCGATTATCAACATGCGTTTGAAAAACTGAAAGAATATCAAACCATTACAAAAGACTACATTTTTGGCTACATTTCTTATGATGTTAAAAATGATGTAGAACAAATGAACTCCAATAATTTGGATGAATTGGATTTTGCTGATCTCTATTTTTTTCAACCACAAAAATTAATTTTCATCAAGGGAACTCAAGTTGAATTTCACTATTTAAAAATGGTAGACGATGAAATTGAAGCTGATTTCAAAGAAATAAAACAGGGACTTCAACCAACAACTAAAACTACAAAATCAACCCTAGAAATAAAACTACGCATTCCTAAAGAGCAGTACTATACAAAAGTTGCGAAGGTGATTGAACATATTAAAAGAGGAGACATTTATGAAGCTAATTATTGTCAAGAATTTTATGCAGAAAACACCACAATAGATCCGTTTGAAGTATATGCACATTTAAACGATATTTCAACTCCTCCCTTTGGTGCCTTTTTAAAAATGGATGCGCATTATGTATTGTCAGCCTCCCCCGAAAGGTACCTAAAGAAAGAAGACACAAAAGTAATCTCTCAACCCATTAAGGGAACCGCGAAAAGAGTTACCAACAAAATGGATGATGAGAAAATTGCTGTTGATTTATCGAGAGATGAAAAGGAACGTGCAGAGAATGTAATGATTGTCGATTTGGTAAGAAATGACTTGTCTAAAACAGCCAACATCGGGACTGTTAAAGTAGAAGAACTATGCAAAATACATTCCTTTAAGCAAGTCCATCAGATGATTTCAACCGTTGTTTCTGAAGTTGGAGAAAAAATGCATCCTGTAGAAATTTTACGAAGTACGTTTCCTATGGGAAGCATGACCGGAGCACCCAAGGTTTCCGCAATGAACATCATAGAAAACCTTGAAGCCACCAAACGAGGAGTCTATTCGGGTGCTGTTGGGTATTTTACACCTGAAAATGATTTTGACTTTAATGTTGTCATTCGTAGTATTTTATACAACGAAGAAAAAAAGTACGTTTCATACTCTGTCGGTGGTGCCATTACAGCAAAATCTACCCCAGAAAAAGAATATGAAGAATGCTTGTTAAAAGCAAAAGCAATGAAGTTTGTTTTAACGAATGCGAAAGCACCTGTACTTCAAGTTTTAGAATGATTTTTATACCATTTTAATATCAGCAGGAATCTATTTTTTATATTTGCAACTATGATTCAGCACCTAGAAGAAAAATTCAAAAATACCCTAGCTCATTTAGATGAAAAACCGAGCGAACAAAAGATGTTTAATCAATTTTTAGCGCTGTATCCTGCAGAGTGGAAGTTACTAAAAGTTACTTTTTCTAAATTTAATAGAAGCAAACAATTTGGCAAAACAATCCCATTACCAAGGCCAGAACAACAATTGAGAAAACAGATTCGTACTTGGTTAAAATCGCAAGTTTTAAAGTAGTACTTTTGACATGAAATGCGCCTCAAACTAAAACAACATATTTCCGATAATTTTCCTTTCCTAAAGGGAAAAAAATTATTGATTGCCATTTCTGGCGGTGTCGATTCTGTAGTTTTAACACAGTTATTATTTGACTTAAATTTTGACATTTCATTGGCACACTGCAACTTTAAATTGCGGCATCAAGAAAGTGAATTGGATGCTTTATTTGTCAAAGATTTTGCACAAAAGCATAATATTTCTTTTTTTTCAAGATCATTTGACACCGAGAAACTTGCAAAAGAAAACAAACAATCTATACAAATTACAGCAAGAAATCTTCGCTACAAATGGTTTCAAAAATTGTGCTCAAAAAATAATTTTGATTTCATTTTAACAGCACATCATGCAGATGATAATTTAGAAACTTTTTTAATAAACCTTACCCGGGGTTCGGGATTGGATGGTTTTACAGGCATTCCTGCAGTTCATAAAAACATTGCACGTCCGCTATTGATTTTTTCTCGAGAAGAGATTCTTAATTTTGCAACAGAAAATGCAATCCTTTGGAGAGAAGACCAAAGCAACGCATCCTTAAAATATATTAGAAACAAAATACGGCATCAGATCGTTCCTGTTCTCAAAGAAATAAATCCAAGTCTCTTGAGCACCTTTTCTAAAACCATTGAAAATCTAAAGGAGAGCAAACAAGTTCTTACAGATCAAATAAAGGAAATACAACCAAAAGTGTTTCGTCCTTTTGGCATGAAAGAAGAAGGATCTTTTGAATTAGACATTCAAGAAATCACGAAATTATCAGATCCAAAAGCATATTTATTTCATCTTTTAAAACCCTATCATTTCACAGAATTCAATGATATTGTAGATTTATTGAATGCGCAATCAGGAAAAAAAGTAGTTTCTAAAACGCATCAATTATTAAAAAACAGAACCTCATTGCTCCTTACTAAAATTGACCAGAAAGAAGCACAACGCATTTATTATCTGGAAGAAAATGTAACCGAGATCTCGCATCCAATTTCTTTAAATCTGCAAAAAGATTCAGAAAAAATTGTAAAAGACAAAAATACGATCTATGTTTCTAAGGAGAAATTGACGTTTCCATTGATCATCCGAAAATGGGAAAATGGAGATTCTTTTTATCCAGTTGGAATGAAGGGTAGCAAAAAAATAAGCAAGTATTTTAAAGACGAAAAGTATTCATTACTTGAAAAAGAACAAACATGGTTGCTTTGTAACAACGATCAAAAATTAATTTGGATTATTGGAAAAAGACAAGACAGTCGTTTTCAGACATCAATCTGTGATGAGAATACGGTTCGAGTTCATCTTAACACATAGAACAACATAATTATAAAAACATGAAAAAATTAGTACTCCTATTTATTTTCTTTTTATCCGCAATTATAAATGCGCAAACCGAAGCCAATCCTTTAGTTTGGAAAACATCTGTTGCAAAAATATCAGATACCGAATATGACTTAACATTTACAGGAAGTATTTTAGAAAACTGGTATGTGTATTCACAGTACAACCCAGAAGATGCCTCTTTACCAATGGAAATCACCATTCCAGAAGGAGCAACTGGATTTCAACTGGTTGGAAAGGCTACGGAAGGAAAAACCTATAAAAAATATTCTGAAACCTGGGGGAAAGACGAAATTATTTTTAAAAAGAGTGCAATTGTAACGCAAAGAATTCAACTAACTGATAAAGAAATTACACAAGTACAATTAAATTTATTTGGGCAAGTTTGTAAAACTTCTTGTATCCAGTTTGAAGACAACTATACTTTTTCTTTAAATGGTTCCGCCGTTAAAAAACAAGTAGTTGTTTTGGATGAAAAAAGCAAATTACTATCCAGTAAATTAAAACTGGATCTAAAAAACACCTCCTTATTAAAAGATACAACAAACGATTCTGGAGATAGTAGTTTGTTCAATATTTTCTTTCTAGGTTTTGCTGGAGGGCTGTTAGCACTTCTAACACCCTGTGTTTTTCCAATGATTCCATTAACCGTTTCCTTTTTCACAAAACAGTCACAATCAAAAAGCAAAGGGATTGCAAATGCCATTTTGTATGGTCTTTTTATTGTACTAACCTACGTATTATTGAGTGTTCCTTTTCATTTAATTGATGGCTTGGACCCGAATGTATTGAACACAATTTCAACAAACGTCTGGCTCAATATTTTCTTTTTTGTGGTTTTGGTTTTTTTCTCAGGTTCTTTTTTTGGGTATTATGAAATTACCTTACCGAGTTCTTGGGGAAATAAAATGGACGCTGCATCCAATGTTGGAGGAATTTCAGGTATCTTTTTTATGGCCTTAACCTTAGCTATTATTTCCTTTTCGTGTACGGGTCCTATTTTAGGCTCTTTACTCGCAGGATCTATTACTGCAACCGGAGAAACTGCAAATCAACTGACTGCAGGAATGAGTGGCTTCGGAGCTGCATTGGCTCTACCGTTTGCCTTGTTTGCCCTATTTCCAAGTTGGTTAAACTCATTGCCAAAATCTGGCGGATGGTTGAATACTACCAAAGTTATTTTAGGTTTTTTAGAATTGGCTTTTGCCTTTAAATTCTTATCAAACTCTGATTTAGTAGGACATTGGGGGATTTTTAAACGAGAAGTATTTATTGGTATTTGGATTGTTATCTTTATAGGACTCACATTATACCTGTTTGCAAAAATTAAATTCCCACACGATTCACCTGTTAAAAAACTTTCATTTTCTCGGATTTCGTTTGGGGTTCTAGTAGGTGCATTTGTAGTCTATCTAATTCCAGGAGTTCTCAAAACACCTACCTGGGAATTGAACTTATTAAGTGGTTTTCCACCACCACAATTTTACAGTATTTATGAACAAGAATCCGATTGCCCACTAGGGTTGGATTGTTACAAAGATTTTGAAGAAGGACTTGCCGCCGCAAAAGAAGCAAACAAACCAATCTTGTTAGATTTTACAGGTTGGGCCTGTGTTAACTGCCGGAAAATGGAAGAAAACGTTTGGAGTCAAAACGATATCTATACCCTGCTAAAAGAAGAATATATTTTAATTTCCTTGTACGTTGATGATTATGAGAAAGAATTGCCAAAAGACCAACAGTTTGAGTATTTAAAAGCAAATGGAAATGTCAAAAAAATTAAAACCTATGGAGACAAGTGGTCTACCTTTCAGATTGTAAATTTTAAAAATGCATCGCAACCTTATTACATTTTAATGAACGCCAATTTAGAAATTTTAAACACCCCTCAACAATATACTGACAAAGACACTTATCTAAATTGGTTGCAAAAAGGAATTAATAATTTTAAAAAATAACTTATATTAGTGCTCTCTTTGATTGATAGAAGAAGCGTCATACTATTTTTTTATGAAAACACGAACCTTACTTTTTATTATTTCTATAGGATATAGTATTTCATACTATGCGCAACAAGAAGGTAATATGCTTCAAAAAACTCCGCAAAGTATTTATACATTTAATCCTTCGTACAATGATGATTTACATAGCGCAGTTTCCTTGAAAAAGAAGCTTGGTTTTTTATCTTTTGAATTTTTTCAAATTTACCTCCCCGATTTAGATTTTAACAGTGTAGGAGGAGTCTTTGGAGGATTTGGAGGATTTGGCGGAAATAGAAGAAGTGTTTTTGAATTTAAAGGAATGAAGAAGAAACCTGAGATTTATAAATTAGATGATCTAGTACGTTATCAAAACAATAGATTGGCACGGGAAATTAATTACAGAAACGACCCTTCCCAATGGAATCTTCATCGAAAAAAGAACAGAATTCAACCTTATTTCTTACAAAAAGAAAAAAAGGATTTAGACGCAAAAAACGTCAACTCAATAAAGAAATTATGAGAACGCCTGCCCGCATCTCATGAAGTTTCTGTAAATTATAAAGTATAAAATCAGCTATTTTTTAAGTGATTTCATCCTATTCTAAATTTCGATTTTCTCTAAAATCGGCCTAAATTTCTATCATTTCAACAAATAATCGTCCGATTATTACCAAAAAAACACACTTTATAATTTTCATTTTTTGTAATTTCCAATCTTAAAATTCATAAAAATGTCTGCACTTCCAAAATTAGCGCGCTTTAACGAAAACGTGTTGTCTAAATACCAAATTTACAACAGTATTTTCATGACACTTCCTTTTGACACCATTAGCAATACAGGCCAACTATTGCCTTTATTTCATAGTGTTTGTGAAAATGGCTTTGCAGCGGGAAAAAATCCAACAGAAATTGTAGAAACTTTCTTTGATAAGTACCAAGAAAACCCCTCCGAGAGTCAGAAAAAGGATTTGCTTTTTCAATTTATTCAATATATTGAACGTCAGGTAGTATTGTTTGACGCGATTGAAGATGCTGCATTTCCAATCGTGAACAACATGGATGGTATTGGAACCCTCCGAAATTCGAAAGAAATTGCATTTTCAAAAGACAAAAAAGAAGCCCTTCAAAAACATTTAGAAGACTTTAAAGTACGGATCGTTTTAACCGCGCATCCTACACAATTTTACCCTGGAGAAGTATTAGGAATCATCACGGATCTTGACAATGCCATACAGAATAACGACTTATTGTTAATTAAAGACCTCTTGTCTCAGTTGGGAAAAACGCCTTTCTTTAAAAAACAAAAACCAACTCCTTACGATGAAGCAGTAAGCCTTATTTGGTATTTAGAAAATGTTTTTTATCACTCCGTAAGCAAGATTCACAATTATATTGAAACGAATATTTTTGATGGTGACAAAGTAGACAATCAGATTATTGACCTTGGTTTTTGGCCAGGAGGTGATCGCGATGGAAACCCCTTTGTAACTACCCAAATAACTTTAGATGTTGCAGAACGATTACGTCAATCTATCCTCAGAAACTATTACAGAGATATCAAACGTTTAAAAAGGCGTTTTACATTCAGTGGTGTACAAGAAATTCTAGTACGTCTCGAAAAAAGACTCTACAAACATGTGGTTCGTAGTTATGCCAACGTAAACTTTTCTCAAAAAATACTCTTAGACGAATTAGAAACAGCCAAAGAGATTGTCATCAACAAACATCAATCGTTGTTTCTTGATGAGCTAAACGATGTAATTAATAAAATCCGTATTTTTGGTTTTCACTTTGCAACACTCGATATTCGACAAGACAGTCGCGTACATCACGATGCATTTACGCAGCTTGTCAAAGATCTTTTGGCAAGTGGAGACAGCACATTCCCAGAAGATTACTTCACTCTTTCCGAAAAAGAACAGATTGCATTTTTAGCAACTGTCAAAGGAAAAATAGATCCAACTGTTTTAACCAATGAGATGTCTGTAAAAACCATCGAATCGATGTATGCGATTAAAACCATCCAAGCTCGAAATGGTGAACGAGGGGCCAACCGATATATCATTAGCAACAATCAATCAGCTTTGCATGTAATGCAAGCCTTTTCGATGCTTAATTTATGTGATTTTGAAGATTGCCTTCCAGTAGATGTCATCCCGCTTTTTGAAACCGTAGAAGATTTACAGAATGCTGAGGAAGTGATGCGTACCATTTACACAAATCAGACTTACAGAGCTCATGTAGCACAACGTAAAAACAAACAAACCATCATGTTAGGTTTTTCTGACGGAACAAAAGATGGGGGTTACTTAATGGCAAATTGGGGAATCTTTAAAGCGAAAGAGGCCTTGACAAAAATTTCGCGTGAATTTGGAATTGAAGTTATTTTCTTTGACGGCCGTGGTGGACCACCTGCTCGTGGAGGAGGAAAAACACACCAGTTTTATGCTTCTTTAGGCCCTACGATTGAAGACAAAGAAATTCAATTAACCGTACAAGGGCAAACCATTAGTTCTAATTTTGGAACCTTAAACTCATCACAATACAACCTAGAACAATTATTGAGTTCTGGAATTAAAAATGAGGTGTTTACCAAGGATCAACTGAACGATGCGCATAGAACCATTATCGATGATTTGGCAGCTACGAGCTATAAAACCTATGTAGATTTTAAAAATCATCCGCAGTTTTTACCCTATCTCGAAGAGATGAGTACCTTAAAATACTATGCTAAAACCAATATCGGTAGCCGACCTAGTAAGCGATCTTCATCTGCTACTTTAGATTTCTCTGCACTAAGAGCCATTCCTTTTGTAGGAAGTTGGAGTCAATTGAAACAGAACGTTCCAGGATTTTTTGGTGTTGGAACTGCATTGAAAAAATACGAGGATGCCGATCGGTTTGATGAAGTGATCGAATTTTACAACGCCTCCGATTTCTTTAAAACCTTGCTCGAAAACAGTATGATGAGTTTGACAAAATCATTTTTCGGATTGACCGCCTACATGGCAGAAGATCCAGTGTATGGTGACTTTTGGAAACTGATTTTTGAAGAATACAATACCACAAAACGATTGCTATTAAAATTGTCTGGACAAACTCAATTGATGGAGAATTTTCCAGAGGGAAAAGCGTCCATAGCTGTAAGAGAACGTATTGTATTGCCACTATTAACCATTCAGCAATATGCCTTAAAGAAAATTCAAGAACTACAAAAAGAATCGGGAAGCACCGAAGAGCTTGCTGTTTTTGAAAAAATGGTTACGCGATCTTTATTTGGAAATATCAATGCGAGTAGGAATTCGGCTTAGAAAATCACTTTAAAAAAAGCGCTCGATTCTATGAATTGATAAATTTTTATAGGTATTAAAAAAATAGACGTGTGTTAATTTTTTAGTACCTTTAGAGAAAAAATATGCTTATTAAAGTCTATGGCTCGGCTGTTTTCGGAATTGAAGCTACTACCATTACTGTTGAAGTAAATATTGATAAAGGAATTGGGTATCATTTGGTGGGGTTGCCCGACAATGCGGTTCGAGAAAGTTCCTATCGAATTTCTGCTGCCCTCAATAATAACAACTACAAACTTCCTGGTAAAAAAATCATTATCAATATGGCGCCTGCCGATATTCGAAAAGAAGGTGCGGCTTATGATTTAACATTGGCCATTGGAATTTTGGCTGCTTCCAATCAAATAAAATCAGACACTATAAATGACTACATCATCATGGGTGAGCTTTCTTTAGATGGAAGCTTACAACCTATAAGAGGCGTTTTGCCGATGGCCATTAAAGCCAAAGAGGAAGGATTTAAATACTTTATTGTACCCAAAGAAAATGCCAAAGAAGCTGCAATTGTAGATGATGTAACTATTTTAGGGGTGCGAAATATCATGGAGGTCATTGATCATTTTAATGGTGCTAAAAAAATTGAACCTACGCTAGTAGATACTCGAGCAGAATTTTATAAAAACATTGATTTTCCTGAGTTTGATTTTTCAGATGTAAAAGGATAAGAATCTATTAAACGTTGTATGGAAATTGCAGCAGCTGGAGGTCATAATATTATTCTGATTGGCCCACCAGGATCTGGAAAAACCATGTTGGCAAAACGGTTGCCTTCCATCCTCCCTCCCATGACCTTAGATGAAGCCTTGGAAACCACAAAAATTCATTCGGTGATTGGAAACACAAAAAATGAAGGACTACTCTATCAACGACCCTTTCGAAGTCCACACCATACCATATCTAATGTAGCACTCGTTGGTGGAGGGCAATATCCGAGACCTGGAGAAATATCACTTTCGCATAATGGGGTCTTATTTTTAGATGAATTGCCCGAGTTTAAAAGAGAAGTTTTAGAAGTGATGCGCCAACCTTTAGAGGATAGAGATGTTACCATTTCAAGAGCGAAGTTTACGGTTACTTACCCCTGCAGTTTTATGTTGGTCGCAAGTATGAATCCGAGTCCGAGTGGTTATTTTAACGACCCAAATTCGCCAATGACCTCATCGCCACAAGAAATTCAACGGTATTTGAGTAAAATTTCAGGACCACTTTTAGACCGAATAGATATTCATATAGAAGTAACCCCAGTACCCTTTGAAAAATTATCCGAAGAACGAAAGGGAGAATCTTCAGTTGCCATTAGAAAACGAGTTACTACTGCAAGAGAAATTCAATCTAAACGATATACGGAATCTAAAAACGTGCATTACAATGCACAGATGAGCGTTAAACAAATTCGTACCTACTGTAAATTATCCGAAGAAAGTTTGACCTTATTAAAAACGGCGATGGAAAAACTAAACCTTTCTGCTAGAGCTTATGACCGAATTTTAAAAGTTTCGAGGACTATTGCCGATTTAGCAAATGAAAACAATATTTCTCCAGACCATATTGCTGAAGCTATTCAGTATCGAAGTTTAGATCGTGAGGGATGGTTGGGATAATATTATATTTTATTAAATACCAAAGTAGTAAAAAACAATTATGATTAAGGTCCTTAAAATAATCGTCTTATTCTTAATGATTTTAATGGCTATTGTATCAGGATATTCATTAAGTGGTGTCGATTGGGAAAATAAAGATATGGATTGGAATATTTTAATAGAACTTAGAAGACCCTTTATGTGTTTATCGTTAACTATTTTTTATATAATATACTATATTAGATTGCTTTATAAGGAAAAAAAATAAAAGCTTTAAAAGAGTTGAATGAAATAGAGCCAATAAACGTAAGCTCTCTTTTATAATGATCACTTATTTCAAAATAGCCCTTACAATTTTCAAATGATGGTGGGTATGTACCATTAGGAAACGTAATGCTCTGGTTTTATTTACATTCCCAAATAGTGGGTGTTTGAAAAAAGCATTTTTATCTAACTTTTCAATTGCAAGAATATGCGCTTTTGCAAGTGCTAGTTGTTCCAAAAGAGCTTCTTTTAATATGATTTCTGGAGAGGCTAAATATTTAGGCACTCTTGCTTTTCCTCTTGGAATAAAATTTAGTTGTAAGAGTATCTTTCCCATAAAGGTGAAATTATCCACATAGAGATTTGGATCTGATTCCTGTAAGACGGATGCAACTCCATTGAATACTTTTAAACTATGATCTAACTGCCAAGCAACATTTGCTTTTGAAATCTTCGGATTTCGATGTTCAAGATTTGGAATGTAACTTTCTAAGCGTTTCAAACTATTTTCTAGAGCGATCATCTTTCGTTTTTGCATGACGAGTTTTATTTTTAGGTAAGATAGTAAAAATTGAGTCATCTTTTAAAGGCACTGAATAGGCTTCTAAAAAGATAAAAAAACCCTTACAATGAATTTGTAAGGGTTTTTTAGTAGTAGATTGGTAATCTTCTAAAACAAAATTATAAAAAAATAAATTTCTAGTATCTATAGTGTTCTGGCTTATAAGGTCCTGCTTGAGTAACTCCAATATATTCCGCTTGATCTTGACGCAATTCTGTCAACTCTACACCAATTTTTGCCAAGTGTAAAAACGCTACTTTTTCATCCAAATGTTTTGGTAACATGTACACTTCGTTCTTATACGCTTTTGCGTTGTTCCAAAGTTCTATCTGTGCCAATGTTTGGTTGGTAAATGAATTTGACATAACAAAACTAGGGTGTCCCGTAGCACATCCTAAATTTACCAAACGCCCTTCTGCTAGCAAAATAATATCTTTTCCGTTAATATTGTATTTGTCAACTTGAGGTTTGATTTCAACTTTCTCGCTATTTGCATTCAAATAAGGAACGTCAATTTCATTGTCAAAATGACCAATATTGGCAACGATTACTTTGTCTTTCATTGCTTCAAAATGTTCTCCACGAACAATGTCTTTGTTTCCAGTGGTAGTAATAATAATATCAGAATTTCCAACAACTGTTTCTAATCTCTTTACTTCAAAACCGTCCATTGCAGCTTGTAACGCACAAATAGGATCGATTTCTGTAACGGTAACAATAGAACCAGCACCTTTAAAAGAAGCCGCAGTACCTTTACCTACATCCCCATATCCACATACCGTAACCCTTTTTCCTGCCAACATAATATCGGTTGCCCTACGAATGGCATCTACTGCAGATTCTTTACAACCATATTTGTTGTCAAATTTCGATTTTGTAACCGAGTCATTAATATTAATTGCAGGCATTGGCAACGTTCCGTTTTTAACACGTTCGTACAATCTGTGAACTCCCGTAGTCGTTTCTTCAGAAAGTCCATTAATCCCTTCCGCCAATTCTGGAAAACGATCCAAGACCATGTTGGTTAAATCTCCACCATCATCTAAAATCATATTCAATGGTTTTTTGTCTTCACCAAAAAACAAGGTTTGCTCAATACACCAGTCAAATTCTTCCTCATTCATCCCTTTCCAAGCATACACCGGTGTTCCTGTTGCAGCAATTGCAGCAGCAGCTTGATCTTGTGTAGAGAAAATATTACAAGAACTCCAAGTAACTTCCGCCCCTAAAGCTTGTAAGGTTTCAATTAAAATCGCTGTTTGAATCGTCATGTGTAAACACCCTGCAATTCTTGCACCTTTTAAAGGTTGGGCATCTCCATACTCTTCTCTTAAACTCATTAATCCTGGCATTTCTGCTTCTGCCAAATCCATTTCTTTTCTTCCCCAATCTGCTAAAGAAATATCCTTAACTTTGAATGGTACGTACGCTGTAGTTGCACTCATATTTTTGTATATTTATATTCTAATTTTTAAGGCGCAAAGTTACAACATCCATTTTAAAAAATATGGCTCTTTTTAAAACATTAACAGTAAATAAAACAACTAAAGTCCTGATTTGGAAGATTGAAGAATCGATTTCAGAACTAAAGAAAGGAATCTCCTTGTCAGAAAATAGTTCAACTCGCTTGCAATCAATGAAATCTGAATTGCATCAAAAAGGATTTTTAAGCATCCGACATTTATTAAAGGAAATTGGATATACTGATTTTGATATCATTTATGATGCCTTTGGAAAACCACATTTAAAAGATGGAAAGTTTATTTCCATCACCCACTCATTTACATTTACGGGAATTATTCTCTCTGAAAATCTCCCCGTTGGGATTGATATTGAAAAACAACGAGAAAAGATTTTAAAAATCGCTCATAAGTTTACCTCCTTAGAAGAATACAAAACGATCGCAAATGCAGCAGCTTTAATTCGCAAACTCACCATTGTTTGGGGTGCCAAAGAAAGTTTGTATAAGATATATGGGAAGAAAAAACTTTTATTTTTACATCACATTCATATAGAAGACTTTAAATTTGAAAACAAAAAAACAACAGGAGAAATTCGTTTTGATGGAACCACAAAAACATATCAAATTGAATTTTTAGAATTTGAAGACTTTACATGTGTATTCGCTTATTAAAAAAATCATAGAAAATATACTTCCTACATTATATAATCTCCGTTCGATCTACTAAAAAAAGAACCTAAAGTTCCGCAAGAACTTCTTACTTTTGCTTTTCAAAAATCAGTATAAGAACAGCCATGTCAGAAATTTTTGACTTCTTTTTCGCTCAATACAAAACATACTCTACAACAGAGACTGCTTTAGAAGTTATTGCCGTTGTCTTTGGATTCTTATCGGTTTGGTGCTCGAAAAAAAACAACATCTGGGTATTCCCAACCGGAATGATCAGTACTGCTATTTTTGTATACCTATTGGTTCAATGGGAACTTTTAGGTGATATGATGATTAACGGTTACTATTTTGTCATGAGTGTGTATGGTTGGTATTTATGGACCCGAAAGATGGACAACATCCCAGTCACTAAAATTTCAAGAACCACCATCAAAGAGAAAAAGATTTCTCTCTTTATATTTATTGCCACCCTACTTTTTGTGTACATAGTATACACCGCTTTTAACAAATGGACCAACTGGGTTGCCTATGTAGACACCATTACCACTGCCATTTTCTTTGTAGGAATGTGGTTAATGGCAAAACGGAAAATTGAAAATTGGCTGTTTTGGATTGTGGGAGACATTATCTCAATTCCATTATATTTTTACAAAGGATTTACATTTACAAGTTTTCAATACTTAGGATTTACATTTATTGCCATTTTTGGCTATTACGCATGGAAAAAGAACTTAAACAAGACCCAATCAACTTAGTAAAAGTTGTTTTATTTGGCCCAGAATCTACCGGAAAAACAACTCTTTCCAAACAGCTAGCACGCCATTACAATACCGTTTGGACCCCCGAATTTGCAAGAGAATATTTGCAAAAAAAATGGAATAACGAACGAAAAACCTGTGAGGTTTCTGACTTAGTACCGATTGCAATCGGGCAAATGCGATTAGAAAACAGGTTGGCAAAAAGGGCCGATAAGGTGCTAATTTGCGATACCGATTTGTTAGAAACCAAAGTCTATTCTGAGGAGTATTATGGTGGCTTTGTAGACGAAAAACTCAACAAAGCCTCTGAAGAAAACAACTATGACTTGTACCTACTTACCTATGTAGATACCCCCTGGGAAGAAGATGATTTAAGAGATCGACCTGGACTGCGTTTAGAGATGTTTACCGCTTTTGAAAACGCCTTAAAAAAGCATCACAAAAATTACATCTTATTAAAAGGTGACAAAGAAACCCGTTTAAAAGAAGCAACCCTTGCGATCGATAAAATCATCCTTCAAAAAGAACATTTATTCTCTTTTTCTGAATCATTGTCTGAAGGAGAACTAAAAAATTCCGCTCAAAAATAAAAACACAAACTGTTTAAGCAGGTTTTTTTTAGGGTTTCGAATGCGTTGCGTTAAATTGTAGATACATGAACAAAGAAAATATCCTCAAAGAATTACACTTTAAAGCAACCCGAAGCTCTGGGGCTGGAGGTCAGCATGTAAACAAAGTATCTTCCCGGATTGAATTGGTCTTCGATTTAGAGAACTCTACCGCATTGTCTGAAAATGAAAAACACCTCTTAGGACAGAAGTTAGCCACAAGACTCACCAAAGAAAATCGCCTTATTTTATCTTGTGAAGAAACGAGGTCACAACACCGAAACAAAGAAATTTCGATTCAAAAATTTTTGCAATTAATCACAGATGGACTTGTTCGTCCTAAAAAAAGAAGGCCTACCAAACCAAGCAGGGCATCGGTGCGAAGACTTACTGAAACCAAACAAAGAACCTCTATAAAAAAAACACTGCGTAAAAAACCGGGACTCGATTAAAAAAAAGCTTTTTTTAGTTTCTCATTTAAAAAAACCATCTTAATTTTGCAATGTTCTCATAAAGGGGTGCTTTAATCGGCTGAGATCATACCCATTGAACCTAGAACAGGTAATGCTGTTTAGGAAACGTAAATTCGAAGAAGGCGTTATTGTCTTTTCGGAAATACAAATGTGAAGCATTTACTGCACACAAAAATTAATTATTCAATACTAATTACAAGAATAATTCCCTCTTTTTATTCGTTTTAAAATTTTTAAAATGAAAAAAGTTATCTTTTTTTTATGCCTATTTACTAGCATTCTTGTCAATGCACAACGGGTTACATTGTCTGGAAAAGTTTTAGATAAAAACCAAGAACCTTTATCGGGAGCTACCATTCAAATTCGTTCCTTAAACCAAGGAACAGCTACCGATGTTGAAGGAAAATTTTCATTAAACATTCCCAAAGGAACCTACAAAGTAGCCATATCCTATCTGGGTTTTAAAACGCGTTATTTAGATCAAAAAATAACTCAAAATGAAAATATTACTGTCGAATTATTTCAGGATGAAAATATTTTAGAAGAAGTATTGGTTTCAGCAGTCCGCGTAAATGCAGAGGTTCCCGTCACCTTCTCTAACTTATCAAAAAAAGAAATTGCAAAACGAAACTTGGGACAAGACATTCCAATTTTATTAAACTATATGCCTTCTGTCGTTTCATCCTCAGACGCAGGAGCAGGTGTTGGCTATACCTACATGAGTGTTCGGGGTTCTAATGGAGAACGTATTAATGTGACCGTAAACGGAATCCCTTATAACGACGCGGAAAGTCATGGAACTTTTTGGGTGAATTTAGGCGATTTTGCTTCTTCTACTCAAAACCTACAACTGCAACGTGGTGTTGGGACTTCTACCAATGGATCGGGAGCTTTTGGTGCCAGTTTAAATATTTTAACAGACGCTATTTCTGAAGATGCATACGGAGAAATCTCCAATTCTTTTGGATCTTTTAATACCCGAAAAAACACATTAAAGTTCAGTACAGGAAAACTAAATAATTCGGAACTTGGTCAAAGTATCGAAATTGCAGGGCGTTTGTCAACAATTGCATCCGATGGATATGTAGACAGAGCCTCTGCAGATTTAAAATCCTATTATTTACAAGCCAGTTACACCGATGAAAACACGCTGATAAAAGCAGTTTCTTTTGGTGGTAAAGAAAAAACATACCAAGCATGGTATGGTTTAACGGCAGAGGAATTAATAGAAGACCGTAGACAAAACCCATATACCTATGACAATGAGGTGGACGATTACAACCAAAACCACTATCAATTGCATTGGAATGAAAAACTAAATGCCCAATGGTCTACAACACTTGGGTTGAACTATACAAAAGGATCTGGTTTTTTCGAGCAATATAAGGCGGAAGAAAATGCAGCAAACTTTAATAATTTAATTGTCGATGGCAGCGATGTGATTGTTAGACGTTGGTTAGAAAATGATTTTTATGTCTTTAATTTCAACGCCAACTACAAAACAGACAAGCTAAATTTTATTACCGGAGTTTCCTATTCAAACTACAGCGGAGATCATTTTGGCGAAGTTATTTGGGGAGCAGATTTAGCGCAAAACACTAATATTCGAGATCGCTACTACTTTTCTGATGCCACCAAAACTGACTTTTCTGTATTTACTAAAGCTACCTTTCAAGTTTCAGACAAATTCTCTGGATACTTAGACTTACAAGGACGATTTGTAAACTACCAAACCCAGGGAATCACGTCGGACATTCTGTCGATTGATGTGGATGCTTCTTTTCATTTTTTCAATCCGAAATTTGGATTTACCTATAAAATCAATGAGCGCAACAACCTCTATACGTCCTTTGCCGTAGCCAATAGAGAACCAAACAGAAACGATTTTGAAAGTGGAATTGATACTCCAGAAACCTTACATGATTTCGAATTGGGTTGGCGTTCAAAAAGTGAAAATATCAAATTGAATACCAACATCTATTATATGGATTATAAAAATCAATTGGTTTTAACAGGGGCTATAGATGATGTTGGAGCAGCGATTAGAACGACTTCTGGAAGCAGCTATCGATTGGGTTTAGAAATAGATGCAGACATTCGCCTTAGCGATGTGTTTTCCATTCGTCCCAATGCTGCTTTTAGCAGTAATAAGAACAAAGACTACTTTATCACCAGAGATGGAGAAGATACCCCCGAAGCTTTGGGAGATACCGATTTATCTTTTTCGCCAGATGTGGTAATTGGAAATGTTTTTACCTATGCTCCGGGAGAGAATTTACAAATCTCCCTATTGTCAAAGTATGTTGGCAAACAATTTATGAGTAATTTTAGCAGTGCCATTTCAACCAATGATGTTTTAGAAAGTTTTTTCACCTCAGACATCAATGTTGTGTATGCATTAAAATCAAAAACTATTTTTAAATCGGTCGTATTCTCTGCACTGATTAATAATGTTTTCAACAAAGAATATGTAGACAGAGGTTACTATTACACCTATGAAGATGATTGGTCTACCTCAGGAGAGATAACAACTGTAGATGGTGCTGGATATTACCCACAAGCCACTCGAAACTTTTTGGTAGGAGTAACACTAACGTTTTAAACTGTTCCAAAAACAATTTCAAAAAACCCCAAGTGTATGCTTGGGGTTTTTTATTTTTTGATAAAGTGGATTAGGGTGCTAAAAAACCAACAACCGCATTGTAAAAATCTTTGGGATTTTCTGCATGCAACCAATGTCCAGCATTGGCAATAGTAACTACAGTTGCTTTTGAAAAATACCTATCTATAATTGGCAGCTCTTGGGCTGTAATATATCCCGATTTTGCTCCCTTCAGAAATAAGGTTTCCCCTGCAAAAAAAGTGCCATTTGGCAAGGCATCACCAATATGGGCATTGTTTTCCGTCAATGATTTTAAGTAAAAACGAAAAGCCAATCTTCCTTTTTCAATCCAGTACACATTTTTAAGTAGAAATTGTCGGACACCCACTTCTGGAATGAGTTCCGCCAATTTTGCATCCACCAAAGCTCTTGTGGTTTGTATCGAAAAATCAATCGAATTCAATCCCGCTAAAATAGCATTGTGATGCGGCTCGTATTTTCTTGGGGAAATATCTGCAATCAATAATTTATCAACCATTTGAGGATGCGTAACGGCAAATAGCATGGCTGTTTTTCCGCCCATTGAGTGTCCCAACAGGTGGACTTTTTCTAATTGATGGTGAAGAATGTAACGGTATAGATCTTCTACCAACAATGTATAATTAAAAGCCGCATCATGAAAACTACGTCCATGATTTCGTTGATCAATTAAATGCACTTCATAGTTTTCTGAAAACTGATTTCCAAGTGTTTTCCAATTGTCACTCATTCCAAAATACCCATGTAAAATTAACAATGGTTTTCCGGTTCCTTTAATAGTTGCATGTAAAATTTCCATGTTATTGTAATCGATGTAAGTACATGTTTACAACATTTTCAAGTCCTAAATAAAGACTTTCAGCAATCAGTGCATGCCCAATAGAAACTTCAGCTAAATGCGGAATATTTTCTTTAAAAAATTGAATATTCTCTAAGCTCAAATCGTGTCCTGCATTGATTCCTAATCCTAAAGAATGTGCTAAAATAGCGGCTTCAGTATAGGGTTTTATAGCAGCTTTGTTTCCCTTGCCATAATGAGTTGCAAAATCTTCTGTATAAAGTTCTATACGATCTGCACCCGTTTTTGCGGCCGCTTCAATCAGTTTTAAATCGGTACCAATAAATACCGAAGTACGAATTCCGTTTTGTTGAAACTCACCAATTACCTCTTGCAAAAAAGACTGGTGTTGTAGAGTATCCCACCCTGCATTCGAGGTAATGGCATCTACTCCATCGGGTACCAAAGTAACTTGCGTAGGTTTTGTTTCTAATACTAAATCGATAAAAGATTGAATTGGATTTCCTTCAATATTGTATTCTGTATGAACCACAGAAACCAATTCTCTCGCGTCTTGATATTTGATATGACGTTCGTCAGGTCTGGGATGAATGGTAATGCCCTGAGCACCAAAATCCTGAATATCGGAAGCTACTTGTAAGAGGTTGGGAACGTCTCCACCTCTTGAATTGCGTAAAGTTGCAATTTTATTGATATTTACACTTAACTTTGTCATTGTCTAAAATTAGGTTGCAAAGATAACTCATTAAATGATTTTATCCTATATTCGTAGTACATGAACATTACAGATTACATCTTAAAAGAAATTAAATCATTAACACCCAAAAGCACAGTAGAAAAGGCTCAAAAGTTGTTCAATGATTATCCGATTACCCATTTTAATGTGGTAGAAAACGGTATTTTCTTGGGTTCATTTTCTGAAAGTGATATTCAAACCATAGAAAACAAGACGGCTTTATTGTCGGAATACAATCATCTTTTAACCTATTTCTTTGCAGATGAAGAGACCACTGTTTTGGCATTGCTACAAATTTTTGCAGACAATGATGCTACGGTAATTCCGGTTTTAGATCCTACAAAAAAATACCTTGGATATTATGATCTATGCGATGTCTTAGATGTTTTTGCATCCAGTCCCTTTATGAATGAAGAAAGCGAAACTTTGGTTATAGAAACGGTAGAAAATAATTTTTCAATGTCTCGAATTTCACAAATTGTGGAAGCAAGCGGAGGAAAATTATTAGGCTGCTACATCTCCGAGAAAAAAGCAGGCAGTGTGCAAGTAACCTTAAAAGTAATCACACAAAAAATCACTGAAATCATCCAAACTTTCAGAAGATATGAATATATCATTGTATCTTCTCATGAAAATGATTCGTATTTAGACGATTTAAAAAACAGATCTCAATACCTTCAAAAATACCTCAATATTTGATGAAAAAAATAGCAATTTACGGGCAATCTTATTCTTTAACGACAGAAAAAGAAGTTCAAATTCTTTTAAGTGTATTGGAAGAACAGCAAGTTGTTGTTTTTTTTGAAAAACAATTTTACACGCTTTTAAACCAGAACCATGTTTTGGATAAAAAGTACCCAACATTTGCGCATTTCAATGATTTAAATACCTCTTTCGATTTGTTATTTACCATTGGTGGCGATGGTACTATTTTAAGAGCAATCACCTATGTCAGAGATTTAAACATTCCGATTTTAGGAATCAATGCAGGTCGAATGGGCTTCTTGGCATCCATTAAGAAGGACGCAATTAGAGAAAGTGTTGCCTGTGTTATGAATGGCGATTTCACAATTCAAGAACGTACACTATTAAGCATTCGAACCGAGCCAGAAATAAATAGCCTCAAAGAATTAAATTTCGCTTTAAACGAAATTACAATTTCTCGAAAAAACACCACTTCAATGATTGGTGTACAAACCTATTTAAATAAAGAATACCTCACCAATTATTGGGCAGATGGTTTAATTATAGCAACACCCACTGGTTCTACGGGATATTCACTAAGCTGCAATGGTCCGGTAATTTTACCTGCTTCAAAAAGTTTGGTCATCACGCCCATTGCACCCCACAACTTAAATGCGCGGCCCATGGTCATTCCAGATGACACCAACATCGAATTGGAAGTAGACGCACGAGAGAAAAAGTTTTTAATATCATTAGATTCTCGGATTGCTACTGTTCCGATAGGGACCAAAATTTTTATCGCCAAAGCGCCATTTACTATAAAAAGTATGTTGCCAAACAATCAATCTTTTTTACAGACACTTCGAAGCAAATTACTCTGGGGAGAAGATATTCGAAATGAATCCCCTTTTTCAATAAAATCCAACAATAAATAAGCAAATTCGTTGTTATTCAAAAAAGACTGGATATTAACTTTTTAAAGCAAATTGAAATCCATATATTTGCACGCTATTTTTGAACATGAAAAAATGTATATTATTCTTAATTTGTATCAGTTTTTCATCCATTTCATTGGGTCAAATTAATGAAATCGGATTCTTTGTAGGAGGGTCAAACTATGTGGGAGATATTGGGCGTACCAATTACATTTATCCCAACCAACTTGCAGGAGGATTCATTTATAAATGGAACTGGAATCCAAGAATGGCCCTAAGAGGTACTTTTAGTTACCTTCCAATTGCTAATGATGACAAAGATGCAAGCACCGATTATAAAATAGAGAGAGGATATCAATTTAACAACACCATAAATGAATTTGCAGTGGGTTTAGAATATAATTTTTATGAGTACGATATTTCTTCTCCAGGAAAATCGGCAACTCCTTATATTCTAATTGAATTGGCTTCATTTCAATATAAAACCGCACAAAATGTTGCCGCCAATGGTGCCATTACTTATGCCAACAAAACCTCCTTTGCAATTCCATTTGGCGTAGGGTATAAATCAAAACTCGGAGGCGCTTTTGCCTTTGCAATAGAAACCAAAGTAAGGTATACTTTTGAGGATGATTTAGATTATACAACTGGGGAATTTCCGGCATTGGATTTTGGTGGCAATGGAAATGATTGGTATGCCTTCACAGGGGTTTCACTCGTATATACATTTGGTCGACCAGCCTGTTACACAAAAGGATTATAGTTTATGGATAAAAAACTACAAATTAATTTACATAATGTTCCAAAACACGTTGCCATTATTATGGATGGAAATGGGCGTTGGGCAAAAAGTAAAGGAATGAGTAGAGTTTTTGGCCATAAAAATGCCCTTACAGCAGTTCGCGAAACGGTAAAAGCAGCTACGGAAATTGGTATTGAAGCAATCACATTGTATGCCTTTTCTACCGAGAATTGGAAACGGCCTAAATTGGAAGTAGATGCATTAATGAGTCTCTTAGTTCATTCTTTGAATAAAGAACTGAAAGACTTTCAAAAAAACGGCGTTCGGATAAATGCCATTGGAGGAATTGAAAATCTGCCTGACAAAGCACAAAAAGTTTTGAAAGGGGTGATTTCTGACACAAAAGACAATACGAGAATCATACTCACTTTGGCATTAAGTTATGGATCTCGAGAAGAAATTGTTAAAACAATCAAAAACATATCTAAAAAAGTTGTTAATAAAGAACTTTTAATAAAAGAAATAAACGAAAATACTATAAATAACCATTTATATACATTTAATTTGCCCGACGTTGATTTAATGATAAGAACGAGTGGAGAACAACGCCTTAGTAATTTCTTATTATGGCAAATGGCATATGCCGAATTATATTTCACAGATATACTTTGGCCAGACTTTAGAGAAGCGCATTTTTATGATGCAATAATAGAATATCAGAATAGAGAACGAAGATTTGGAAAAACAAGCGAACAAATTACAGAATAGCATTTCTGTTGTATTAGTATTTACTGCACTTTTTTTTACTTTGATTGCAAATTCGCAAACAAAAACTGACAGTATTACTCAAATTAAAAAAGATACCCTTATTCAGAATGTTTCTTTCGTTGAAGGAAAAGAATATATTTTAGGAGGCATTAGTGTTACAGGGTTAAAAAAGTTTAGCGAAGAAACCGTTCGTGTTTTTACAGGACTAAGACCTGGATTGAAAATTAAACTTCCGGGAGATAAATTGACCAGTGCCATCAAAAAATTATATGAGAGTAAACAATTTAGCAACGTAGATGTATATCTTGAAAAAGTAGACAGTACGTCTGTATATCTTCAATTTGATGTACAAGAATTGCCACAATTAAATACCGTAAAAATAAGTGGTGTTAAAAAATCAAAAGCAAAAACGCTGATTGATGAGGCCGAATTAAAAATTGGAGCAATGGTAACTGACAACCTCATTGTTACTACCAAAAATTACTTCGAAAAGAAATATACCGACAAAGGATATTTAAAAACGAAAGTGAATTTAGCTATTCAAAACGATACTACAGATATCAATACGGTAAACATGTCAATTCTAATTGACAAAGGCAATAAGATCAAGATTAAAAATATTGATTTCATTGGCAACGCATCACTATCTAGCTACAAATTGCGAAAAGCAATGAAAAACACCAAAAGAAAATTCTTTGGGCGTTTTTGGAAAGGATCCAAATATATTGAAGAAGACTATCGAGAAGATTTAGAAAGCATTTTATCGATGTATAGTACTTTAGGATATCGAGATGCACGTATTTTAAGTGACAAACTTACTTGGAACGACGACAACACCATCAACTTAGAAATTGAATTGGAAGAAGGACGACAATACCGTTTTTCTGAAATTTTATTTGTTGGAAACAAAGAATACACCAATGAGTATTTAAAACAATTCTTACGCATCGAAAATGGAGACGTTTACAATGGGGTTGTTTTAAAAGAACGTGTGAGTGGAGACGGAAGTCCGACATCCCAAGATTTATCAACCTTGTATCAAGACAATGGATTTTTGTTTTCTTCAGTAAATGCTGTAGAAACTAAAGTAGAAAACGATTCTATTACAGTAGAAATCAGAATTCGAGAAGACGAAAAAGCAACTATTAAAAAAGTATCTGTTTCAGGAAATGACAAAACAAACGATCATGTATTGTTTAGAGAATTGCGTGTAAAACCAGGCGATTTATTTAGCAGAAGTGCCATTATTCGATCCATTCGTGAAATTGGGCAACTCGGATTTTTTGATCAAAATGTAACACCTGATGTCAATCCAGATTATCAAAACAAAACGGCGGACATTAATTTCAATGTCGTTGAAAAAGGAGGAAGTCAAATAGAGCTACAAGGAGGATACGGTGGAGGATCCTTCATTGGAACCCTTGGACTGTCTTTTAACAATTTCTCTTTCCGTAACATGTTCAATAAAGCGGCCTACAAACCCTTACCAATGGGAGACGGTCAAACACTATCGATTCGTTTACAATCTAGTAGAACCTACAATACTTATAGTTTTTCATTCTCAGAACCTTGGTTAGGAGGTAGAAAACCAAAATCATTATCATTCTCTATTTATTCATCAAATCAATATCAGATTAATCCACAAACTTTTGAAGTAGACAAAGATCAAAGTTTAGGAATCATTGGAGCCTCCTTAGGCTTAGGCCAACGATTACAATGGCCAGATGATTTCTTTCAATTATCACAAAGCATTAGCTACCAAAGTTTCAATTTAAACAACTATGGCTTTAGAGTTGGTAGTGATATTTTAAGTAATGGAACCTTAAACAATTTGGCCTACAATGTGAGTTTAACCAGAAACTCGTCGGGACCAAGTTTGATTTTCCCTACTTATGGATCTGAATTTTCTGTCGGAGTAAAAGCAACCCTTCCCTACTCACTAATTAACGGGAAAGATTATTCGGTTTCTGAAGACTTAACCGCAGAAGAAAAGAATGATAAAATTGCAGAAAACTACAAATGGTTGGAATACTATAAAATAAGCATGAAGGGGAAATGGTATACCGGTTTCACCGATAAGTTGGTGCTTATGAAAAACATAGAAATTGGTTATTTGGGCTACTACAACGAAGCTGTTGGTCATACACCATTTGAAAGATATTTTGTAGGAGGAGATGGTGTTGCAGCCTTCCAATTGGACGGTAGAGAAACCATTGGATTAAGAGGGTATGAAAATAGCCGTTTAACACCATTAGAAAATGGAGGGGGAACCATGTACAGCAAATACCAATTAGAACTAAGGTATTCTATTACAGATACACCTTCTGCATCCATATATGCGGTTGGATTTTTAGAAGCAGGAAACTCATATGATACTTTTGATGAATTTAAACCGTTTGAAGTAAAGAGATCTGCAGGAGTAGGAA
>Ga0209119_1000088_pt1 | contig 92008 bp, 76 predicted proteins | sample COG_03_FD_184747 | JGI IMG/M metagenome (GOLD analysis project Ga0209119, IMG submission 184747) | Pelagic Microbial community sample from North Sea - COGITO 998_met_03 (SPAdes) (version 2) | ecosystem: Environmental > Aquatic > Marine > Neritic zone/Coastal water | place: Helgoland, sampling...
CCAATGTAGGGGTTTGAACGCGTCCTACAGAAAGCACTTGTTTTTGAGCGCCGTACCGCAAGGTATACAAACGCGTGGCGTTCATACCCAAAAGCCAATCGCCAATTGCTCTCGAGCTTCCCGCATAAAACAAATTGTCATAGTCCTTGGCATCTTTGAGGTTTTTAAAACCCGCTTTGATGGCTTCCGATGTCAAGGAAGAAATCCACAAGCGGGAAACAGGCCCTGTGTAATTGGCTTGTTTCAACACCCATCGTTGGATCAATTCACCTTCTTGTCCTGCATCCCCACAGTTGATGACCACATCCGCAGCGTCGAAAAGTTTTTTGATGGTGTTGAATTGTTTTTGAACTCCAGAATTTGACGTCAGTTTGATGTCAAATTTTTCGGGCAACATGGGCAAGGTATTCAAATCCCAACGCTTCCAATGCGGCTTGTAATCGTCGGGAGTAAAAAGAGTACACAGATGGCCAAAGGTCCATGTCACTTGGTACCCACCCCCTTCAAAGTAACCGTCATGCCTTTGGTTGGCACCCAGAATGACAGCAATTTCTCTTGCAACACTTGGTTTTTCAGCGATACATACCTTCATCTAAATCTGATTTTTAGTCAGACAAACTTACACAACTATTTTCGGATACTAAAATGGCGAGCCCCGCAAATATTTTGATTTTAGGAACCGAAAATTTCCTTTAAATCTGTAAGTTTGTAACTCAATGACCTTTCATGTTGCAATCTGGGATTCCAATCTTTCAAATTTTACTTGTACTTGCGCTTTTTTGCAAGTCTCTTTTGTTCGCTCAGGTGGACCTTCCAAAAACTGTCGACCCCGGACTTTCAAACCTTGGCATCGCACCCAACAGTGCAAATGTCCTTCCTCAATTTGAATACATCAATCCCAAAAATACCGCTGAAGGTTTTGAAAAAGCCTTGCAAAAAAACCAACAGAAACAACTTCAAAAACAAGAACAAGAGGATTTGAAGCACAAAGGCATCCTGACACCAGCACAAGTACACAAAGAACGCTTGAAAGCCGAAATGGACGAACTGAACAAGTCCTTTGCAAAAGTGGACCAAGACCTGGGAGGATTCAGCAGTCAATCCAAACAAATCACGATTTTCTGCCGGGACTTTGCCTATGCCGATGGCGATTTGGTGACCATTTACCTCAACGACGCACAAGTAGTGCGCAACATAGAACTGACAGAAAACTATCAAAAATTCACCTTGCCTTTGCAGGTAGGTTTGAACGAGCTTTCGTTCAAAGCTTTGAACCAAGGAACCTCCGGTCCAAATACGGCAGCATTTGTGATATTTGACGACAAAGGCAATGTGCTTTCTTCCAACGAATGGAATCTCGCGACAGGTGCCAAGGCATTTTTATCCGTGGTCAGGGATTATTAAATCACTGCCTCCATCCCGTTCGCTGTTTCTTTTTTTGAGCAAAATCTAGGGACAGTTGGCGAATCCTTTTAAAAGTGTTATTTTGCAATGCATACAACCAAACGCCACCATACCTATGAGTACAATCACACGTATTTTTGACTTTCCTCCCTACCAACTGGAAAAATTCAATCTTCAAAAAGCATTTACCACCAAATACGGAGATGAATGGGTGAGTATTTCCACACAAGAATATATTGAGCAATACAACAAAATAAGCCGTGCCTTATTGCGACTCGGCGTGCAAGCCAACGACAAAATAGCAATCATCTCTACCACCAACCGAACGGAGTGGAATGTCATGGACATGGGAATTCTTCAAGTTGGTGCACAAAATGTACCGATTTACCCAACCATCTCTAAGGAAGACTACGCTTATATATTAAAACATTCAGAAGCGACCTACTGTTTTGTGTCGGACACTTCCATCCTTGAGAAATTGAATCAAATCAAAGGGGATACCCAACTCAAAGAAGTCTATACTTTTGACGCCATTGAAGGTGAAAAAAACTGGTCTGAATTGTTGGAATTGGGAAGCGACAACAGCAACCAATCGACCTTGGATACTCGTAAAAAAAATGTGCAACCACAGGACTTGGCCACGCTGATATACACTTCAGGAACTACGGGAAAACCGAAGGGAGTCATGTTGTCACACAACAACTTGGTGTCCAACACCTTGGACAGCACACCGAGAGTTCCCCTTGTACACGGGGATTCCAAAGCCTTGAGTTTTTTGCCCATCTGCCATGTGTTTGAAAGAATCATCTTATACCTCTACCAATACTGTGGCATCGAGATCTATTTTGCGCAATCTCCTGAAACCATCAGCGACAATCTAAAAGAACTTAAACCCGACATCATGACGGCAGTTCCCCGATTGTACGAAAAAGTATACGACAAAATTGTTGCCAAAGGAGCGGAATTAAAGGGGCTTAAAAAAATCTTGTTCTTTTGGGCAGTGGATTTGGGATTGAAGTTTGAACCCTACGGAGCCAATGGCTGGTGGTATGAATTTCAATTGAAGATTGCTCGCAAACTTATTTTCAGCAAATGGAAAGAGGCCTTGGGTGGCAATATCAAAACATTGGTTTCTGGATCGGCAGCTTTGCAACCGCGTTTGATCCGAGTGTTTTCTGCTGCCGGGATGCCCATCTTAGAAGGTTATGGACTGACCGAAACATCTCCTGTCGTGTCGGTAAACTGCCCCTATGACAGCGGAATTCAAATCGGCACTGTGGGCCGTATCATCGGCAATGTGGACGTAAAAATTGCGGCTGACGGAGAAATATTGGTCAAAGGGCCCAACGTGATGCTGGGTTATTACAAAGATCCTGAAAAGACAGCAACTGTGATGTCCAAAGGCTATTTTCACACAGGTGACATCGGTGAAATCGACTCAGATGGCTTTCTAAAAATTACCGATCGAAAAAAAGAAATGTTCAAAACTTCCGGTGGAAAATATGTAGCACCTGCCCTTTTGGAAAACGAACTAAAACAATCCCGTTTTATCGAACAAATTATGGTTGTTGGAGAGGGTGAAAAAATGCCCGCAGCCTTGATCCAACCCAATTTTGAATTTGTCCGAGAATGGGCACAACGCAAAAACATCACATTGGCTGACACCCAGTCAACTCTCTGTGCAAACGAACAAGTACTCGCAAGAATTCAGGAAGAAGTGGATTTGTGCAATGCCCGATTTGGGAAGTGGGAACAAATTAAAAAGTTCAAATTGACTCCTGAAGAATGGAGTATTGACGGTGGACACCTTACCCCAACACTCAAAATGAAACGCAAAATCATTCGAGAAATTTACAGCGATTTGTACAACGAAATCTACGAAAAATAACCCCGGATGCTTATTTTCAAAACACTTCTACCCCTCTTCTTTGCGCTTATGACCCAACTGACACTATTTGATTTTGACAAAAACAGCGACCTTTCCCAATGGAAGACCGTAGACGATGTGGTGATGGGTGGAAGATCTGATGGTAATTTTTACCTGAGCAAAGCGGGACACGGTGTTTTTACAGGAACGATTTCTACAGAAAACAATGGCGGTTTCTCATCCGTACAATACCGCTTTCAAAAAACCAACACAGCTCCTTATAAAAAATACCTCCTTCGCATAAAAGGAGATGGCAAACGCTACCAGTTTCGAGTCAAATCGGATGCTTCCCATCCGCATTCTTATGTGCATTATATACAGACCAGCGGAAGTTGGCAACTTGTCGAAATTCCCTTTGCTCAGCTGTACGCAACTTTTCGAGGACGAAAATTGGACCTTCCAAACTTTCAGGGAGGTGCTTTGGAGCAGATTGGCTTTTTGACCGGCAACAAAAGGAATGAAAATTTCAAACTAGAGATTGACTTTATCAAAGTAGAATAAAACCTGCTTTCAATAGGCGTCCACGTCTATTCCCAAACGAACAGAACGGTAATTTCCGATCGCCTCAAAAGTACTTTTAATTTTTTCAAGGTGCTTTTTGGTGGACACCAAAGATTGGTTGGGAGGAATTTTAAGCAAGAGGTGTTTGATGTACAGGTTTCGAACACGGGAAACATTGGGGGTATTGGGTCCCAATACATTCTCGTGAAAAGCATTTCTCAAAGAAGTCGCAAACCATTCTGTCGCTGCATCCAAACGAATCAAATCGCGGTGCCTCAAGGTAATTCTCAAAACCCTGTAATAAGGAGGGTAGTGAAATTGCCAACGGTCTTCCAGTTGTTCTTTGTACATGGCTTTGTAATCGTTGGTCGTGACCTGTTGCAAGATTTGATGGTAGGGATTGAAGGTTTGAATGAGCACTTTTCCTCTTTTTTTTGACCTTCCGGATCGGCCTGCTACCTGAACCAACATCTGATAGGTCCGTTCGTGTGCTCTGAAATCGGGAAAGTTCAACATCGTATCTGCATTCATCACTCCCACCAAAGTGACATTGCCAAAGTCCAAGCCTTTTGACAACATTTGTGTGCCTACGAGGATGTCTATTTCCTGGGCTTGAAAGGCGCCAATGATCTTTTGGTATCCGTATTTTCCACGTGTGGTATCCAAATCCATTCGACCTACTTTGGCCTCTGGAAAGAGTGTGTGCAACTCCAATTCAATTTGTTCGGTCCCAAAACCAAGGGTCGATAGTTTTTCAGAACCACAAGCACCGCAATGCAGCGGCATGGCTTGTCGATAATTGCAATAATGACATCGCAACTCCTTTCTGTGTTTGTGAAACGTCAGGCTGACATCACAATTGGGACACTGGGGAGACACAGCACAGGTCTCACACTCCACAACAGGTGAATAGCCCCTTCGGTTTTGAAACAAGATGACTTGTTCTTTGTTTTCGACAGCTTCTGTGATCTGTGCAATCAAAACATCCGAAAAATGCCCCTTCATTCTTTTTTTTCGGTGCTTCTCTTTGATGTCTACCAAAGCGATCTCTGGGAGCTGCACTTCTCCATAGCGCCTGTCTAAATTGACCAAACCGTATTTTGATTGTTCCGCATTGTAGGTACTTTCCAAACTCGGTGTTGCGGAACCCAACAGTGTTTTTGCTTGGTGCAATTGTGCCAATAGAATGGCGGCATCTCTGGCATGGTATCGAGGCGCAGGATCGAACTGTTTGTAGGAAGTTTCGTGTTCCTCATCGACAATGACCAAGCCCAAATTGGAAAAGGGCAAAAACAAGGAAGACCGCGCTCCCAATACAATTTGCGCTTTGGGTTTGGCATGCAAGACATTGTTCCACACTTCGACCCGTTCGTTCATGGAATACTTGGAATGAAAAACGGAAATCTTGCCGCCGAAATAGGTTTGCAAGCGTTGGATGATTTGAGTGGTCAAGGCAATTTCAGGCAAGAGAAACAAGACTTGTTTTCCCAAAGCCAATTGTTCTTGTATCAAATGTGCGTAGACTGCTGTTTTTCCGCTGCTTGTAACCCCGTGAAGCAACGTCACTGCTTTCTGTTGAAAAGCGGATTTGATTTCTTGAAAAGCGCGCTCTTGAAAGGCATTCAAAGAATGGAGTCCTTCTGTTGCATTGTCAAAATGAATGCGGTCGGTTTGTATTTCATAGAATTCTAAAATCCCTTTGTCAACCAAACTTTTAAGAATGGCCGCAGATACTTGAGCGACTTCTTGCAACGTTTTGGCTTGAATGGGTTTTCCTGTTTGCGCTTCCAAAGAGAAATAGCTCAACAAGGCTTGGTGTTGTTTTTTGGCCTTGCTCACTTGTTCCAGCACATTTTGCATGGCTTCGGCTGCTCGGTAGCCTTCGTTAAGGCGTATGTATTTGACCCATTTGGGTTTGTACTGTTCGTAGATTTCTTCTTTTAAAAAGATCGCTTCTTTGCCAATCAACGTGTTTAACAATGGAAACACGTTTTTTTTAGACAAGATGCCGTGGATTTCCAAAACAGAAAGTTGCGCTTGTTGCTGCAAAGCTTCGAACACCAAAAACTCCTCGTCCGTCAACAATTCCTGATTGGAGAAAGCTGGATTTTTTAGGACGATCGTTTCGCTTTCCAACAAAAAAGCAGAAGGCAATGCCGCCCGGTACACTTCGCCCAAAGAGGACATGTAGTAGGATGCAATCCACTCCCAATGCTGCAATTGCAACTCATTGACCACGGGTATGTCGTCTAAAATTTGATGAATTGGCTTGGCTTCATAAGCCACGGGAGCCTCTTGGTGAATTTCAAAAACCAAGGCCGTGTAAATCTTCTTTTTTCCAAAAGGAACAGCCACCCGCATGCCTTTTTTCAAAAACTGTGCTTCTGCTTCCGTAATGCGATAGGTAAACAACCGCTGCAAGGGAATGGGAAGAATGACATTGATGAAAAAGGACTCGAAAGGAATCAAAGAGTTCGGGTTTTTGGACAGGCGGTTAAACATTCAAATATAAGAAGAATCTGATGACTTTGCCAACTGGGATGGTCCTTTGACAATGAGGGGGATGCAACTAGAAAACAGGAAGGGCGAAGCTCCTAGTAGTTACTTATACTTCCGTGGTTCCCCATTCGGTTTTCTTTGCTTTCCGAGATCCTTCATACATGTCATAACGCACAAAGCGACAATCCAAATCTCCGTTCTTCATGGGGATTCTTTTGGAGGTTCTCAATCCGACGTGTTTCAATGCTTGCAAGTCTGAGGTGATAAACCAAACTGTCGAATCTGGATAGCCATTTTTCAATGTGTCTCCAATGTTTTTGTAAAAGCCTTCCAAGTCTGCCAATTCCAACCGTTCGCCATAAGGAGGATTGAATAGCATCGTGGTCGCTCCAAAAACCTCTTTGCGAGAGTTGAAAAAATTGATGTGGTGGACACCTACAAATTCAGACAAATTGGCATTTTCAATATTTTCCTTTGCCTTTTGAACGGCGGAAGGAGCTTTGTCAAAGCCCATGATTTTAAAATGAGAACTGCTTATTTTCTTGAGCAGCGCGTCTTGAATGACAAAAAACAAATCTTCGTCAAAATCGGGCCAATTTTCAAAGGCAAAATGCTTGCGGTTGATGTTGGCAGGGATGCGGCAAGCAATCATCGTTGCTTCAATCAAAATGGTTCCCGAACCACACATGGGATCGATGAAATTTTGTTCTCCTGTATATCCTGACAACAAGACCAATCCTGCAGCCAAAACTTCGTTGATGGGCGCAATATTTGTAGAGCTTCGATACCCTCGCTTGTGAAGGGATTCTCCTGAACTGTCTAAAGACACTGTACAAAAATCGTCCTTGATATGGATGTGTATTTTTAGGGCTGGATATTTGAGGTCTATGTTGGGACGTTTGCTGTATTTGTGACGGTAATAGTCGGCAATCGCATCTTTTGATTTCAAAGAGATGTAATGGGAATTGGTGGTGAAAAAGGAAGAGTTTACCACGGAACCAATTGCAAAAGTTCCGTCCACATCCAAAAAGCGTTCCCAGTTTATTTTTTGAAGGCTGTTGTACAAATCATCTTCATTGCGCACACGAAACCTACGAATGGGCTTTAAAATTCGAATTGCGGTCCGCAAAGAGATATTGGCTTTGTACATAAAGCCTTTGTCGCCTTTGAAACTGACATTGCGAATACCAACAAGCACATCTCGAGCTCCTAAATCTTTTAGTTCTTTGGCCAAGACCTCTTCCAAACCGAACATGGTGACAGCCACCATTTTAAAATCATTTTCCATAGTACTTGCTAAAACGACAAAAATACACATTTCGAAAGGGGAACCTACCAAATTTGCAAAAAATCAACACCAATATCCCGTTCTTTTCACATGATCAAATGCCAAAAAAAAGGAGTCCTTTTAATTTTGTTTAACTTTTATTTATTTTTGTTAAACAAATTTTATACTTTTGGGTTGTATATGATGTTAGACATAACTTACAACAACAAAGAAAAAGAAGAAGTCATTGATGGTTTGCTGGGCAAATCCTTCGGTTTTTGGAAACGCCTACAACTCAAAGGAATTGGGTCCCAGCGTATGGTTCTTGTCAAGACAAGTCCTGGCTTTTACCAATACAAAAACTCCATTTCTGACATCAATTATTTGAGCATTGAATTGAGGCCAAACGGAATCTTAGTGCATCTCAACAAAGGGCTTCGAAATCTTGCATGGTCGATTCCCTATTACCAGTTGTCCGTGTTCAAAACTGATATATTTAGCTTGCATGCCCAGGGTGAATTTTTATCGGTTTCCTGTGACAAAAATTACCACGGAAACAAATTGTTTTTCAACAAAATGGAACTGCTAAAAAACACGTATTTGAACCAAACAAGCCTACCGTACAAAATTTAAAATAACAATTAAAATCAAGAATACTTATGGAAACAATCGAACAAGCCTTGGAATTTGAAAGAAACGTTCCGAGCTACAAAACAAGAGATCAAAGAATTTGGGCATCGCTCAAAGCAAAGGAATTGATCCTGGCGCTCAATGTATTTTACAAAAAATCGAATGACGACAAGATCATGGACTTGATGAAACGCCTTACGGCAATCAAGAGAAAGTACGAAAAGCGATTGAAGAGAAGGATCACAATTTAATTTTTGAAATTTCTTTAAAACAAAAGCCCGCAACAAGATTGTTGCGGGCTTTTTTATTTCAAATCTTTTTGTTGGATTGCTGCAGTGATAAGCAGCTCCCAAAAAAATAGTTTATTTTGCGACATTCACAGCTCTCGTCTCGCGAATAACTGTCACTTTTACCTGTCCGGGATAGGTCATGTCGTTTTGAATTTTTTGCGAGATACTGAATGACAATTCAGCTGCTTTGTCATCGTTTACTTTGGAGCTTTCTACCAAGACGCGCAATTCTCGACCCGCTTGAATGGCATAAGCTTTTTGGACACCATTGAAGCCAAAAGCCAAATCTTCCAAATCTTTCAAACGCTGGATGTAGGAGTCCAATACTTGCCTTCTTGCTCCAGGTCTTGCGCCTGAAATGGCATCACAAACCTGTACAATGGGTGCGTACAAAGTTTTCATTTCTATCTCGTCGTGGTGGGCTCCAATGGCGTTGCAAACATCCGGTTTTTCTCCGTATTTTTCTGCCCATTGCATTCCCAACAAAGCATGTGGCAATTCAGATTCTGTGTCTGGCACTTTCCCTATATCGTGCAAAAGTCCTGCGCGTTTCGCAACCTTGGCGTTCAAGCCCATTTCAGCAGCCATCAAAGCACACAAATTGGCCACTTCTCGAGAGTGCTGCAATAAGTTTTGTCCATAAGAAGAACGGAATTTCATTCTACCCACTGTTTTAATAAGTTCTGGATGCAAGCCGTGGATGCCCAAATCGATGACCGTGCGTTTTCCGACTTCTACAATTTCTTGATGGATTTGTTTTTCTGTTTTCTTGACAACTTCTTCGATTCGTGCGGGGTGTATCCTTCCGTCAGTCACCAGATTGTGCAAAGACAACCTCGCAACTTCTCTTCGGACCGGGTCAAAACAAGAAAGAATGATTGCTTCCGGGGTGTCGTCAACAATGATCTCAACTCCAGTAGCCGCCTCAATGGCACGGATGTTACGACCTTCCCGTCCGATGATTCGTCCTTTGACATCATCCGATTCCAAGTTGAACACGGAGACGCAATTTTCGATAGATTGCTCTACCCCTACGCGTTGTATGGTGTTTAAGATTACTTTGCGCGCATCTTGTTCCGCTGTAAGCTTGGCTTCTTCCATGATGTCTTGGATATACGACATGGCATCTGATTTTGCCTCTTGTTTTAAGGAACTGATCAATTCTTCTTTCGCATCTTCTGCAGAAAGTCCGGACATCACTTCCAACTGTTCAACTTGTCTTTTGTGAATTTTTTCTACTTCCAATTGTTTTTTATCGAAAATTTCAATTTTGTGGTTGTATGTCTCTTCTTTGGCGACTATGTTTTTATTCAACCTTTTGTTTTTATCCAACTCGGAAGCCAATTGAGATTCTTTCTCTCTCAATCTTTTTTCGATGTCAACAACTTTTTTCTCTCTGTTCTGAATTACTTTTTCGTGTTCTGACTTTAGTTCGATAAACCGTTCTTTGGCTTGAAGTATTTTGTCTTTTTTGATTGACTCGGCTTCTTTGTGTGCAGCTCTGACTCGATTTTTAGCAGTTCTTTCCGCATCTTTTACGATACTCGAACCTTTGCTTTTGTTGAGAATCTTGGTGATGACAAAACCAAGAACCAGTCCTATTGCAGCACCTATTGCCAAACTATTTATTGTGATTGTTTCCATGTGTATCTAATTTATGTGTATAAAAAAACCTACACCAATTGGTTTATATAAACTCCCAAATAACAAGTTTAGGACTAACTAGTTGCTCAAGGATCCGACTAAAACCGGCATGCTTTGACAACTATGACTCATCCTTTTTAATGGAATCGCGTTGAGTTTATCAAACAATAATTAATGTAGGCAGTATATTAAATAATAAACGGAAAAACTAGTTCAAATAAGCATCTAAAAGCTGATGCAACTGATTTAATTTTGTTTCAGCCGTCTGTATATTTTCATTTTCATTGATAGAAGTCACTTCCAATTTTGATGCAAACTGCAATGCGCACATTGCCAAAACATCTTGCTTGTCGCTTACTGCGTAGTTTTGCTCAAATTTGGATATCAAATTGTTTATTTTCTCAGCAGCTTTTCTAGTCCCCTCTTCCTCAGTGGCATTGGCCACATACAGCGGATAGGTTCTTCCTGCAATTGCTACTTTGATTTTGATCGATTCTTCCATCTGTGTAAAGAATTCAAAGGCTCAATTTGACAATGCATTTGTCAATCTCTCGAACCAACGTATTTATCTTGTGTTTTGTTTCTTTACGATCTTCTCTACTACCTTCTATAGTTTTGGCAATCTTTAACATCTTGTACTTTTCACGTTCTGCCAATAATTCTTCTTCATATTGAGAGGTTAGCTGTTGCAACCTGTCGATGTTGGCCAATAAAATGTCGTTTTCTTCTTTTAAAAATTGGTATCGTTCGAGGACTTTTTTCAATTTGACCTCTAAAGAGCCAACCGTTTCTAAAATAGCAGCCATTCGGTTTTCAATTTCAAAACTATATCATTACAAAGTTAACATTCCAAAGTTAAAATACAACATTTTCCACTTATTTTGCTGAAGTTTTTTTTGGAATTCACAAACGTTGGGCAATACAAGTCCCAATTTAAGCGATCTCATTTTTTAGAAGATCTTCACTTGTGCAATTGGAAAAAACAAAAGCCTTCCAAATTCCTGATATAAATTAGTATTTTAGCTAATCAATTGAATTGCCTTGAAAACAAACAACGCCCTTATTTACTTCTTCTTGTTGAACTTCGCTGCTTTGTCAAGTCAACAAAAATACCCGCAAAATTATTTTAGAAACCCTTTGAATACCCCCATGATTTTGGCAGGGACTTTTGGCGAACTTCGGTCTTCCCACTTTCATTCAGGAATTGACTTAAAAACACAACAAAGAGAAGGACTCAAGGTTCTTGCCGCCGCAGAAGGCTATGTCTCGCGAATAAAAATCTCACATTGGGGCTATGGAAAAGCCCTTTACATCACCCACCCAAATGGCTTCACCTCTGTCTATGCCCATCTGAAAGAATTCAACAAAAAAATTGAAGCTTACACCAAAGCAAAACAGTACGAACTTGAAAAAACAGAAATTCAACTGTTTCCAAAAAAAGGAGAACTGCTGGTTACTCAGGAAGAAGTCATTGCTTATTCTGGGAGTACGGGTGGATTTATTGCCCCACACTTGCACTTCGAAATACGTGACAGTCAAACAGAAAAGGTCATCAACCCCATGCATTTTGGTTTGCTTCCCAAAGACGTTGTCAAACCGAAAATATTGGCAGCTCAAGCCTATGCCTTGCAAGACTCCGCTCATGTAAACGGCAGCAACCGCCCCGTCCCACTAAGTCTCAAACAGTTTGAAGATGGCAACTACCTTGCCGAACCTGTCAAAGGCTATGGAAGCATCGGATTTGGAATTCACACCTACGACCGCCAGGACGGATCTTTGAACAAAAATGGGGTTTACAAAATCAATATGAAAGTCAATGGAAAAACCACCTACGAACACAAATTGGAAAGCTTTTCATTTGGAGAATCCAAATACCTCAACCTCTTGATCGATTTCGCACAATACGCTGCAAACAAAAAAAAATATCAAAAAACCTACATACATCCTGAAAACAAACTCAGTATTTACAAAGAAACCGCAGAAAAAGGCAGGCTCCAAGTAAAAGAAAAATTAGACTACCAAGTAGTCATCAAAGTCAGTGACTTCGAACAAAATACTGCGACCCTTACCATTCCTGTTGTGGGCGTTAAAAAGAAACCCATTCCTAATAAGGAACAGCTGAAGACAAATTATTTTATCAAACACAACGAAGCGCAGTCTTTTGAAAATTCGGGAATCAAAATTGAATTCCCTCAAAATGCCTTTTACGAAGATTTTTATTTTGATTTTCGAGTTCAAGACAGCATTGCCTTCCTCCACACTCGAGAGGTGCCGCTCAACAAAAGTTACGACTTGAGTTTTGACGTTTCTAGCCTTTCTAAAAAGCAACGCGAAAAAGGATACATTTCGCGGATCCACAAAAAAGGAAAAACGAGCTATTGCCCAACAAGCAAAACTGACAGTCTTTTTAAAACCTCTACAAAAAATCTTGGAAAACACACGCTCTCGTACGACGAAGAAAGTCCAGAGATCTCCAACTGTAGTTTTTACAAAGGGCAAAACTTGACCGATTTTCACTTTATTAGCATTTATCTGAAGGACACCTTGTCAGGAATCAAGACCTACAGGGGGGAGATTGACGAAAAGTGGGTTTTGTTAGAACGCAATGTAAAAACAAACAAATTGACTTATAATTTGCACGATAAAAAATTAAAAAAAGGCAAACATACTTTTACTCTGTTTGCTGTCGATAATGTAGGAAATACTCGTACATTTACATCCGAATTTCGCATTAAATAAACAGTTTGACATCCAAATTCATTTTTAAAAAGCCTCTTTTGTTCCTCTTGTTGTTTGCAACCCAATTGTTGTTGGCGCAAACAGCTTTTGTAAAAGGAACGGTCAAAAACAGCAAAAGAATCCCAATTGAAGGAGTTGCTATAAACTTTGACAGCATCAACGGAACCACTACCGACAAAAACGGCGAATACTTCCTGAGCATTCCCGCCAAAAAAGAACTGGTCCTTGAATTCAAACACATCGCTCACAACACCTTGTACAAACGTGTAAAAATTCCCCAAAAAAAGACCTTTCGTTATTCACCTACACTCACGTTCAAAACAGAAGAAATTGACGAGGTAACCATACAAGACAAGCGAAAAATCGTGCAAGGATTTACGTCCATCGACAAAACCATTGTCAAAAAAATTCCGGGCATCAATCCGAGTGTAGAAAACCTGTTAATGACTTTTGCAGGTGTCAACAACAACAACGAATTGAGCACTCAATACAATGTAAGAGGAGGGAATTTTGACGAAAATCTTGTCTATGTAAATGGCATTGAAATTTACAGGCCATTTCTGGTTCGCTCAGGACAACAGGAAGGCTTGAGTTTTGTCAATCCCGAAATGATCCAAAATATCGATTTTTCTGCAGGCGGATTTCAAGCAAAATACGGCGACAAACTTTCCTCTGTTTTGGACATCAGTTATCGAAAACCAAAAAAAACACAAACAAATATCAACCTAAATCTGATGGGAGGAAGTGCTACATTTGAGGGGCGCTTTCTAAAGAAAAGGCTTTCTGCGATTTCGAGCTTTCGCTACCGAAACAATCATTTATTGGTCAATACAAAAGATACTGAAACCAACTACAAGCCGATGTTTGTGGATTTTCAAACTTTTGTATCCTACAAAGTTTCCAACAAACTGAACCTTGACTTTTTGGGAAATTTCTCGAGCAACAATTACAATTACAAACCCTTGTCACGAAGAACACAGTTTGGCACACTGGACCAGCCCATCGAACTGGTAGTCTTTTACCAAGGAAATGAAAACGACAAATTCAACACCCTTTTTGGAGCCATCAATGCCACCTACAAACATTCTGAAAATCTATCTCTTTCACTAACTACCTCCGCCTACAATACGCAAGAGGAAGAGTTTTTTGACATCATCGGTGCGTATTCTTTGAACAAAACAAATACCGATGAAGACTCTCCAAATTTTGGAGAAACAGAATTCAGCGAAGGAATTGGAGGGCAAATAACCCACTCTCGAAACGAATTGGACGCTTTGATCCAAAACATCCAACTCAGAATTGCATCCAAAGAAGGAGATGTCCGTTACGAATTGGGAATGAAATTGCAAAGAGAAAACATTCTTGAAAGCATCAATGAATGGGAGTTGATTGACTCTACAGGGTTCTCCATCAGACCTTTGGACTCTGGCATCTCAAAAAACCAACCCGCCCAACCCTTTACAGGACCGATTGAGCCGTACCAATCCATACGTGGCAACAACAACGTGAACATACAACGCTTTAGCGGCTTCCTACAATGGAGCAAAAAATCGGAATGGAGAACACACGAAGTATGGACCAATTTTGGAATCCGAACTCAATTTTGGAACGTAACATCAGGGGCTGTGACTTCAAAAACCCAAAGCACATTGAGTCCTCGAGGCCAAATCAGCATCAAACCCAATTGGGAAAAGGATGTGTTGTTTCGTTTTTCTGGAGGTTTGTACCACCAACCCCCTTCCTACAAAGAGTTGAAAAACTACGAGGGTGAAATCGTAAAAGATGTCAAAGCCCAACAATCTTTTCACCTCGTATTGGCCAACGACTACAGTTTTCAAATGTGGAATCGTCCTTTTAAAATGACCACAGAAATCTATTCAAAAACCTTAAATGATGTAAACACCTATACCGTAGACAACGTGCGGGTCCGCTACCGAGCAGACAACAATGCCACCGCATCAGCAGTTGGAATAGACCTTCGACTAAACGGGGAATTTGTCCCTGGAAATGAGAGCTGGGTGAGTATGGGCCTGTTAAAAACCACTGAAAACATCCAAGGTCAAGGCGACATTGCAAGACCTACAGACCAACGTTTCAAACTCGGGATTTTATTCCAAGATTACGTGCCGAGCATGCCGGATTTAAAAGTGTACCTCAACCTCGTCTACAACTCTGGATTGCCAGGGGGAAGCCCCTCTTACAACGATCCTTATGCGTATCAGGGAAGGTTGCCCGGATACAAAAGAGCTGATGTTGGCTTTTCATACGTCTTTGTAGGAAATAAAAAAACGTACAAAACCGGCTTTTTAAGCCAATTCCAAGAATTGGATCTGGGACTGGAGATTTTCAATATTTTCGACATTCGAAACAGCAATACCAATACCTGGGTAAGAGATGTCTATACCAAACAAACTTATGGGGTCCCCAACTTTATGAGCAGCCGCGTTTTGAGTGCAAAATTGCAAATGCGTTTTTAGACATGTGTCTCCCCTCACCTGCTTCCAAAAAAAATGACTTCACTGTGTGAGCACACAGCAAAATCATCCTTGCATTCCTCAAAAATAAAACGGGCAAAAACTTACTCAGAAAAAATCTGTGAACTGTGTTCTTTGGTTTTCACCTTGCGAATGACATTTTCAATGACTCCTTGTTCGTCAATGACAAAGGTGGTTCTGTGAATGCCTTCGTATTCTCGTCCCATAAACTTTTTAGGGCCCCACACACCAAAAGCCTGAATCACACTTTTGTCTTCGTCTGCCAATAATGGAAAAGGCAATTCGTGTTTGTCAATCCAGTTTTGTTGTTTTTTGGCACTGTCCGCACTGGCTCCCAAAACAGCATACCCTTTGGCCAAAAAGGATTGGTAATTGTCTCTCAAGTCACAAGCTTCCATCGTACAGCCAGGTGTATTGGCTTTGGGGTAGAAAAACAAGACGAGCTTTTTTCCTTGAAAATCCATAAGAGAAACCGTATTCCCTTTGTTGTCCAAGGCACTAAAATTTGGAGCTTTGTCTCCGTTTTGTAAAGTAGTCATATTGTAAAATTTAAAAAAAAGGAAAGTTAAAGAGTAAATTCTACAATTGAAACTGTTTGAAGGAAATTTTAAAAAAAAGAAAAACGCTTTTAGAATTTCAACCACGTGAAACACAAAAATAGTCGTATTTTTAAGCTCCTAAACCTGTCCGAATGAACAAGCGAGAAAAAGTGCAATTTGTCATCGATACGCTGGAAAAATTATATCCTGAAACGCCAATTCCGTTAGACCACAAAGATCCATATACGTTATTGATTGCCGTGTTGCTATCTGCCCAAAGTACCGATGCGCGTGTAAACACCATCACACCACTACTCTTTGCCAAAGCCGACAACCCAAACGACATGGTGAAATTGACTGTGGAAGACATTCAAGCCATTATAAGGCCAGTGGGCCTTTCACCCATGAAAGCCAAAGGAATTCATGGCTTGTCAAAAATTATTCTTGAAAAACATGGAGGCAAAGTCCCTGCAGATTTTGATGCTTTGGAAGCTTTGCCAGCCGTAGGACACAAAACAGCAAGTGTGGTGATGAGCCAGGCTTTTGACATCCCTGCCTTTGCAGTGGACACACACATACACAGGCTGATGTATCGATGGAACCTCTCCAACGGCAAAAATGTGGTGCAAACCGAAAGAGATGCCAAACGCCTCTTTCCCGAAGAAACTTGGAACAAGCTGCATTTGCAAATCATCTTTTACGGAAGGGAATACTCGCCTGCGCGGGGATGGAACCTAGAAAAAGATGTGATTACCAAAACCATTGGTAGAAAATCCGTCATCAACAACCATACAAAAAAATAAAATCGCTGGCACTTCAGGAAGGTTTTCTCAACTTTTAAGCATCCCGATGTGTGGAATGCCATCTTCCAAGTAAGAAGTTCCTTTAACGGCAAAACCATGAGACTGGTAAAATTTTTGCAAATACAATTGCGCAGATATTTCAACGGTTCTGCTGTTGAAATGCTTTTCAATTGCAGCAATTGAAAAATTCACCAAGGCGTGGCCATACACTTGTTTTCGTTCTTTTTTAGCCACAACTACTCTTCCAATACTCGCCTCCATAAAATAGTCCCCTCGGTTGAAAATCCGAGAATAGGCAACGAGTTCATGATCTTTTAAGCCGAGAATATGCAGTGCTTTTTGATCTTTGGCATCTATGTCTTGGTAGACAGATGTTTGTTCCAGGACAAACACTTCGGAACGCAGTCTGAGAACCGCGTAAAGTTCGTGCAAAGTAAAATCCTCAAATTTTTTAACAACAAATTGAATATCGACAGGGCACATAAAACACGTATTTACAGGATCGCATTGGTTTTTTATTGAATAGGGATTCAAAAGCAAACAAAAACCCAGACCTTTCTTTATAAAATTGAGCGTTCCTTTCCTTTTATCGTTGCTAGCAATCGATTAAAACAAGGCTGTTTGGGGATCCTCTTTGTCTAAAAAATTCTCTTCCTCCACTTCAATCGCCTCCAACACCGGGGGTGTATAGGGATGGGGTTCCAAAAGATTCACTTGTTTGATTTTTTCCTCAGTGAATTGATTTCCAATCGCCTTGATTCCTTTTACAGCGATGAACTCTTCCAAATCCAAGACCTTATTTTCCAAGCTTCGTTTGGAAAAAACTACTTCTACATTAGGACGGTAATCTGAAACGACAATTTGCAACTGGGATTTTGGGTGTTCCGAAATAAAACGTTCTTCCTTTTCTGGAGCATCAATGACAAAGCGTTTTATGTAATACTTTGCTTTTTCTCCTTCAAAATAAATTGCAGAAATGGGCTTTATCGGATCCCATTTTTCCAACAAAATCATGTCGTCTTCAAAATGACAATTCAAAGCAGGTGTCATGGTTTTAATCGTTCCTGACTGGGTAGCGACCAACAACATGTCTTCAGCAGTAAACTCCCCCAGTAATTCCCCTCTTTGGTCCACATTCAAACGCTGAACAGCATCGTCAAACCATATTTTTCGAGGTTTTAGGGTAGAGACGCCCGCAGATTTGAATTCGATCTTTTTGATGGGGAATTTACTCACCAAGTTGCCCTTGGAACCCCGTCCTTTGATCAACAAATTGGAAAAATCTATGTCCCATTTTAATTTTTTGACACTCCCTACAGCTCTTAGGTTTACAGTAACCACTTCTGCTTCTCCGTTTGGATTGGCCGTGAAATAATGAACCGTGGAACCTTTATTTCCAGCTGTCAACACGTACTCTTTGTCACGTGTGACTCCGGTCACTGTAAAGCGTTTCATATAACTCGGACCCGATTTTCCGTCGCGATACATCATGTTGTACACAGTGCGTTTGTCTCCTTTTTTAAAAATTGCAATATGGATGATGTCTTTCCCTACAAAAGTTTTGGAAGCAACCTTGGTCACCAAGAGGCTGCCGTCTTTTCTAAAAACAATGACATCGTCTATATCGGCACAATCCGTTACATAAGTATCCCGTTTTAGTGAGGTTCCGACAAAACCTTCTTCTTTATTTACGTAAAGTTTGGTGTTTCGCATGACGACTTTGGTGGCCACAATATCATCAAAAATTCGAATTTCTGTCTTGCGTTCTCTGTCTTTGCCATAGTTGCTCTTTAACTTCTGGAAATAGGCGATGCTGTAATCGATCAAATGATCAAGGTGGTTTTGAACCTCCGCAATTTTTCCTTCCAAAGCTTCAAGCATTTTCAGGGCTTTGTCCGAATCAAACTTTGAGATTCTTTTGATGCGAATTTCTGTCAAACGCACAATATCTTCCTCGGTCACATTGCGTTTGAGGTTTTTTGCAAAAGGCGCCAATCCAATGTCAATCGCTTTAAGAACACCTTCCCACGTTTCTTCTTCCTCAATATCACGGTATATTCTATTTTCAATAAAAATCCGTTCCAAAGAAGCAAAATGCCACTGCTCCTGCAATTCAGAAAGCTGAATTTCCAATTCCCGCTTTAACAAGTGAACGGTATGGTCTGTGGAAATTTTCAGCAGCTCAGAGACACCTATAAAAATAGGCTTGTGTTTTTCAATAATGCAACTCAATGGCGAAATCGAGCTCTCGCAGTTCGTAAATGCATACAAAGCATCAATGGTCGTATCCGGAGATACATTTGGCGGTAGGTGGATGCGGATTTCTACTTCAGCAGCTGTATTGTCTTCAATCTTTTTGATTTTTATTTTTCCTTTGTCGTTCGCTTTTAGGATGGAATCGATCAAAGACGAAGTGGTCGTACCATAGGGAATCTCGTTGATGACCAAGGTTTTCTTGTCCAATTGGTTGATTCGAGCACGTACACGAACTTTTCCGCCTCGCTTACCATCGTTGTAATTGGTGAAATCTGCAATCCCTCCCGTAAGAAAATCGGGGACAATTTTAAAGCTGCGTCCTTTGAGGTATTTCACGGAGGCTTCAATCAATTCTATGAAATTGTGAGGCAATACTTTGGTCGAAAGCCCTACGGCGATCCCTTCTGCTCCCTGTGCCAATAGCAAAGGGAATTTTACGGGCAAGTGAATGGGTTCTTTGCGCCTGCCATCATAGGAAGCTTGCCAATGGGTTGTTTTGGGGTTGAAAATCACCTCAGAAGCAAATTTGGAAAGACGTGCCTCAATGTATCGGGAGGCTGCTGCCCGGTCTCCAGTTAGGATATTACCCCAGTTCCCTTGCATGTCAATCAACAATTCCTTTTGGCCTAGTTGTACCATCGCATCTGCAATGGAAGCATCTCCATGGGGATGGTACTGCATCGTATGTCCAACCAAGTTGGCAACTTTGTTGTAGCGCCCATCGTCCAAATCCTTCATGGATTGCATGATCCGGCGTTGAACAGGCTTGAAACCGTCGTCCAAAGCGGGAACGGCTCTTTCTAAAATGACATAGGAGGCATAATCCAAGAACCATTCCTTGTACATGCCCGTTACTTTGGTCAGGGTCTCACCTGTTTGATTTTCTTCAATCTCGTTTGCTTCTGAATCGATTTCTTCTTGCATGGTGCTAATGGGTATCTACAGTTTCTAAAGTCACACTTTATGTGTGCTGCTTGCCTGTCTTTAAAACTGCGTTTTCACAAATTTTATTTTCGGTGTACGGACTTTCTTGTTCGTGTGAATGAAGTGAAGGGTCAATCCACGGCATCCAATTCTACTTTTAAATTTTCAATGATAAATTTCTGACGGTCTGGAGTGTTTTTCCCCATATAAAATTCCAATAGTTTTTCTATGGACATTTCCTTGTCCAACAGGACCGGATCCAAACGAATGTTGTCCCCGATAAAATGGACAAACTCATTGGGAGAGATTTCACCAAGCCCTTTAAAACGTGTAATCTCTGGTTTTCCGCTGAGCTTTTTAAGTGCTTTTTGGCGCTCTTCATCAGAATAGCAATAGATTGTTTCTTTTTTGTTTCGCACACGGAACAGGGGCGTTTCCAAGATGTACAAATGCCCTTCTTTGATGACTTCAGGAAAAAACTGCAAAAAGAAGGTGATCAACAACAAACGAATGTGCATTCCATCGACATCGGCATCCGTGGCGATGACAATGTTGTTGTACCTCAGGTCTTCCAAACTCTCTTCGATGTTCAAAGCCGCTTGTAACAGGTTGAATTCTTCGTTTTCATAAACCACTTTTTTGTTCATTCCGTAGGAATTCAATGGCTTTCCTTTCAGACTAAACACAGCCTGGGTGTTTACATTCCTCGACTTCGTGATGGACCCACTCGCTGAATCTCCCTCCGTGATAAAAAGGGTGGTGTCGAGTCGGTTGTCTTTTTTCAAATCTCCAAGGTGTACCCGGCAATCTCTTAATTTTTTATTGTGCAAGTTTGCTTTTTTGGCGCGTTCTCTGGCCAATTTCCGCACACCTGAAAGCTCTTTTCGTTCCCTTTCCGCTTGGAGTATTTTGCGTTGTATTTGCTCAGCTGTATCTGGATTTTTATGAAGGTAATTGTCCAGGTTGGTTTTGATAAAGTCGTTGATGAACGTTCGAACCGTTGGCAATCCTCCTCCCATATCTGTGGACCCCAATTTGGTTTTGGTCTGGCTCTCAAAGACGGGTTCCATCACTTTGATACTGATGGCGGAAACGATGGATTTCCGGATGTCAGAAGCTTCAAAGGTTTTTCCGTAAAATTCGCGGATGGTCTTGACCACGGCCTCGCGAAATGCCACCTGATGAGTTCCCCCTTGGGTGGTGTGTTGGCCGTTGACAAAAGAATGGTACTCCTCGCTGTACTGTGTCTTGCTGTGGGTCATCGCCAATTCAATGTCGACTGACTTCAAGTGAATGATTGGGTAAGACATGTCCTCTTCAGAGATGGTTTCTTCCAACAAATCTTTCAATCCATTTTCTGAAAAATACTTTTCACCGTTGAAAACGATTGTCAAGCCCGTGTTCAAATACACGTAATTTTTGATCATTTTGACCACGTATTCACTTCGGAACTTGTAGTTGTTGAAAATAGTGGAATCCGGCGTAAAGGAAACCCGAGTCCCCCTGCGCTGACTGGAAGCTTCAGGGGCTGTTTGTTCTTGTAAAATCCCTTTTTCAAAATCTGCAGCAACTGTTTTTCCGTCTCTGATGGACTGCACTCTAAAGGATGATGACAAAGCGTTGACTGCCTTGGTTCCAACGCCGTTTAGCCCCACAGATTTTTTAAAGGCTTTGGAATCGTATTTTCCTCCGGTATTCATTTTGGAGACTACATCCACTACTTTTCCCAAGGGAATTCCACGTCCGTAATCGCGAATCGTCACCGTTTGCTCTTTGATGGAAACTTCGATGGTCTTGCCGGCATTCATGACAAACTCATCGATCGAATTGTCCAAAACCTCTTTGATCAGAATGTAAATTCCATCGTCTTGAGAAGTTCCATCTCCCAATTTACCGATGTACATTCCAGGTCGCATCCTGATATGTTCTTTCCAATCTAGTGATCGGATATTGTCTTCCGTATAAGTAGTTTCTTGTGCCATCTGATAATTTGAGTACTTGAAGTGTCGCTAAAATACTATTTTAGATAGAATCTCAAAAGGGGATTCTAAATAATTTTCAACAACATTTGACTCACAAATTGTTGAAAAAAACTTGTTAAATATCAAATTGTCAATTGGAGGCAGTGTCTTTTTTTAAATTCCTAAAAACAAAGCCATCGACTGCTACTCATGTCTCAACTTTCTCCATTGAGAGGCATTTATTTCTTTAGATTTGTGTATTTTTGCACTTCATTTCAATACAAAACAATGTCATTATCAAGTTTGAATGCCATCTCACCCATTGATGGAAGGTATCGAGGAAAAGTTGAATCGTTGGCTGCCTACTATTCGGAAGCAGCTTTGATCAAATACCGCGTAAAAGTTGAAATCGAATACTTTATTGCGCTTTGCGAAATCCCTTTGCCCCAATTGGCGGATTTTGACACTACTTTGTTTCCGGCTCTTAGAAACATCTACCTCTCATTTTCGGATACAGATGCCACAAAAATAAAAGAGATTGAAAGTGTCACCAACCACGATGTCAAAGCAGTAGAATACTTTATCAAAGAGAAATTTGACGCTTTGAATCTGAATGCATACAAAGAATTCATTCATTTTGGTTTGACCTCTCAAGACATCAACAACACTGCCATTCCACTCTCGATCAAAGACTCTTTGGAAGAAGTGTACTACCCAAAACTAGACCAGCTTACAGCGAGGTTGGCCGATCTCTCTGAAGAATGGGAAGAAGTTCCTATGTTGGCTCGCACCCATGGACAACCCGCCTCTCCTACACGATTGGGAAAAGAACTGTTTGTTTTTGTAGAACGGATCAACCAACAAGTACAGCATTTACAAAACACCCCACATGCAGCCAAATTTGGTGGCGCTACAGGAAATTACAACGCACACAAAGTTGCCTACCCCAACATTGATTGGAAAGCTTTTGGAACGCATTTTGTTGAAAACATCCTCGAATTGCACCATTCCTTCCCAACTACTCAAATCGAACACTACGATCATTTGGCAAGTATTTTTGACGCTTTGAAACGCATCAATACCATCATTGTCGATTTAGACAGAGACATCTGGACCTATATTTCAAGCAATTACTTCAAACAAAAAATAAAAGCGGGAGAAGTGGGTTCTTCTGCCATGCCGCACAAAGTCAACCCAATTGATTTTGAAAACTCTGAAGGAAACATGGGCCTCGCCAACGCATTGTTTGCGCATTTAGCAGCCAAACTTCCCTTGTCTCGTTTGCAACGGGATTTGACAGATTCTACTGTACTTCGCAATGTCGGTGTGCCGATTGCACACACCATGATCGGATTTGCATCTACCCTCAAAGGATTGAACAAATTGCTACTCAACAGAGAAGCCTTTGAAAGCGATTTGGAAAACAACTGGGCAGTAGTTGCAGAAGCCATTCAAACCATTTTGAGAAGAGAAGCCTACCCAAACCCTTACGAAGCCCTCAAAGGACTGACAAGAACCAACGAGAAAATCAACCAGAAGTCTATTGCAAACTTTATTGACACCTTGGAAGTAGCAGCTGCGATCAAAACAGAACTCAAAGCAATCACTCCGAGCAATTACACGGGGATTTAAGACACGCTCCCAACTTGGATGTTTGGCTACTGACGGATCAATACCCTGAAAGAGAAAGTGCTTTGCACAGCCCTCCTTGTCAACCTGTGATTTTTGTTTACCCAAACAAAACTCTTTTCTCTGTTTTTGCTTATTTTTACCCACATGACCAAAAAAGTTTTAATTGTATGTTTGGGAATCGGAAGCTTGTTTTTCTTGTCCTGTAAAAAAAACCCTGTTTTCAAAGATGCTTTTCAGTTTCGGGAAGGAACTTTTGAAATTCCTGAAGGAAATGGCTATTCCAAAACAATCCTTATCCGAAAGGACAGTCTGCAGATAGAAATCTACGAAGACCGCACAGACACGCTTCAAATCGAATGGCAAAACAACTTCAAGTACACCTTGAAGATGTTGCACCCCAAAACCAACTTGGACAAAAGCAGCATTCATGTTAAAATCACCAACATCGAAAAAAACCGCTACGATTTTGTTGCTAAAATTGGCTACTCCAATTTTGAACAAAAAGGAATCGTTTACAAACGCTCAAACAAAGAGGCTCTAAAAAAATAAACCATGGAAATTTTTGCACAAACAGACACTTTGGTCGCATTGCTCACCCTGACTTTTCTAGAAATCATCTTGGGAATTGACAACATCATTTTTATTTCTATCGCCACTTCAAAACTCCCTCAAAACCAACAGAAAAAAGCCAGTCAATTGGGTCTTTTACTCGCCATGGCGTTTCGCATTTTCTTGTTGATGGGGATCTCTTATTTGATTTCGATGAATGCTGTTCTGTTGCATATCGACAACAGTTGGATCTCAACAGACATTACAGGTCAAAGTGTCATCCTTTTTGGTGGTGGTTTGTTTTTGCTCTATAAGAGTACACGTGAAATCCACCACAAAGTAGAAGGAAACGAAGAAGATACCGCTGAAAAACCAAAAGCTACTGCTTCTTTTTCCAAAATCATTTTACAAATTGTAATGATCGACATCGTATTTTCCTTTGATTCCGTTTTGACTGCTGTCGGAATGACCAATGGCATTGACGGCGCCTTGGCAATTATGATTACTGCAGTCATCGTTTCCATGATCATCATGATGGTATTTGCTGCACCGGTAGGAAAATTTGTCAATACCCATCCAACGGTTCAAATGTTGGCGCTTTCGTTCTTAATTTTGATCGGGTTTATGTTGATCACCGAAGCTGCTCACCTTGCCCACACCAAAGTATTTGAACAACAGATTGGAGCCATCCCAAAAGGGTATTTGTATTTTGCAATTGCATTTTCGTTGGGCGTAGAGGCGCTCAATATGAAAATCAGAAAACCAAAATCCTAAAGGCATTCAAACGCGCTGTGTCTTTAATTTTAAAATGACTCCACATAAAAAACATACAATACGACTGACCTTTATCGACTCCCTGAGGTCGATTGCCATTTTGCTGATGTTGGAAGGTCATTTTATTACCCACAGCCTTTTGCCTGTATACCGAGATGACAACAATCCAATTTACGCACTGTGGAAATTTTCCAGAGGCCTCACAGCCCCTGTATTCTTTACCATCTCTGGATTGATTTTCACCTACTTGTTGCTGAAAGACAAAAACAAAGGCTTTCAAAACAAGCGTTTGAAAAAAGGTGTCAAAAGAGGAACTCTTCTTTTGTTACTTGGCTACTTGTTGCAACTAAAACTGTACAAGGTCTTTTTTTCAGGAATCCCCTTATTTACAGATTTGTTTTCGATTTTTCACGTGTTGCAATGCATCGGAAGCTCTTTGATCCTCATCGTTTGCATTTACTTGTTCAAAACTTACTTTTTAAAAATCCCTTTGGGGTTGCTTTTATTTGTTTTGGGAATCGCTGTGTTTTTAGGTACGCCTACCCTGTTGAATCTGGAGTACACAGGCCTGCCTAAATTTGTAGAAAACATTTTGATTACTAGCAGAGACCTCAGCCGAAACAGGTCTGTATTCCCCTTGTTTCCATGGGCAGGATTTGTTTTTATGGGTGGTTTTTTGGGCAGCATCACTTACCGGTTTGAAAAGCAAACCAGCCATTTGCTCTTTGCTGGAATCTTGGCCACTGCTGGGGTACTTTTGATTTCATTCAATTACAATCTCATGGTTTTTTTACAACGGTTTACCGCGTTCATGGGATTGGAAGCCATTCAATACGTCTATGAAATGAACCGAGTAGGCCAAGTGTTTTTGGTCATCTCAACGGTGCTACTTCTCGAAACAGGCCTAAAAGAAATACACAGGTCCACTTCCTTTTCCACTCCTAAAAACACTGTTTTATTTGCTTCCATAGGATGCTGGATCTTGCTGTTGCTCCTTTGGGAATACCCCATGCCTACTGCCTATAGCTACCTGTTGTTCTTCGTTCCCCTCGCCTTGCTCCTCGCAAAAGGAGTGGGATGGAATGCCCAGTTGTTTCATGCCATAGGACAAAACACCTTGTTTGTCTATGTCGCACATGTGGTGCTCCTTTACGAAGGTTTTTTAGGGCTTCCCTTCGGAAAATGGATCCAAGCAAAACTGACACCTTTTTACGCACTTTTTGGAATGCTGCTCTTTCTCTGTTTGTTTGCCCTTCTGACCAAACACTTTTATTTGACAAAAAAACAAGCACCCTTATAAAAAGCACTTGAAACACCTCGGTTTCTTCAAAAAACAGACTGCCCAAAACTCAGTTGTCATCCGTTTTTTTTTCAAAAGACAAAAGCCCTCATAAGTAGAATTAAAGCAACTGTTCTTCAACTATTTTTATTAATTTTGCGTTTTCGATTTAACAACCCATACTCAACCGTTCAAAAAACACATAGATGCTTCTATTTTTCCAAAAAAATGCAACCGTTTTTGCCGTCGAATCCAAAGAAATTTCTTCAGAAAACATTCAAAAACTCCTTTGGCTGTTTGGGAATGCAGTACAAATCGAACAAACTTCGCTCGAAGGATTTTTTATTGGTCCTCGCAAAGAAATGATCACTCCATGGAGCACCAACGCTGTTGAAATTACTCAAAACATGAGTATTGATGGGATCTCAAGAATTGAAGAATTTACAAAAGTAGACAACAAAGACGCTGTGTTTGACCCCATGTTGCAAGTGCTTTATTCAGGATTGAATCAAGAACTTTTCACGATCAACACTCAACCCAAAGCAGTTTTAGAAATTGAAGACATTGCTGTTTTCAACCGGCAAGAAGGACTCTCTTTGAGCGACGAAGAAGTTGCCTACTTAGAAGGCATGTCTGCTAAAATTAATCGAAAACTAACAGACTCGGAAGTATTTGGTTTTTCTCAGATCAATTCAGAACACTGCCGCCATAAAATATTCAACGGAACTTTTGTCATCAATGGAGAAGAAAAAGAAAACTCCTTGTTTAAAATGATCCGAAAGACATCAGAAACACACCCCAACGGGATTGTATCTGCCTACAAAGACAATGTGGCTTTTGTCAAAGGACCCAAAGTAACGCAGTTTGCTCCCAAATCAGCAGACAAGCCCGATTACTACGAAAACAAAGATTTCAATTCCGTCATTTCTCTCAAAGCAGAAACCCACAACTTTCCGACCACTGTAGAACCTTTCAACGGTGCTGCCACTGGTTCGGGAGGAGAAATCAGAGACCGACTGGCAGGAGGAAAAGGTTCTTTGCCTTTGGCAGGAACAGCCGTCTACATGACTTCTTACTCCCGCCTTTCAAAAAACAGGCCTTGGGAAACCATGGACGAACGCGATTGGTTGTACCAAACACCGATGGACATACTCGTCAAAGCTTCCAACGGAGCTTCCGATTTTGGAAACAAATTTGGGCAACCCTTGATCTCAGGATCTTTGTTGACCTTTGAACACGACGAAAGTACCGAGAACTTGACAAGTTCAGAAGCACGAAAATTGGGCTTTGACAAAGTGATCATGCAAGCCGGAGGGATTGGTTACGGAAAAGCAGAACAAGCTATAAAAGATTGTCCCCAAGAGGGCGACAAAATTGTCATTCTCGGTGGAGACAACTACCGAATTGGAATGGGGGGTGCTGCCGTTTCATCTGCAGACACCGGAGGCATGGACAGTCAAATAGAGCTGAATGCCGTGCAACGCTCCAATCCAGAAATGCAAAAACGTGCTGCCAATGCCATACGTGGAATGGTAGAAAGTGAACTCAACCCTATTGTCTCCATTCACGATCATGGTGCCGGTGGACATTTAAACTGCCTGTCCGAATTGGTTGAAGACACCGGAGGAAACATCGACTTGGACAAGTTGCCCGTCGGAGACCCTACCCTATCCGCAAAAGAAATTATCGGAAACGAATCTCAAGAACGAATGGGGTTGGTCATTCACGAAAAAGATGTGGCCTATTTGAAACGAGTCGCTGACAGAGAACGGTCCCCAATGTATGCAGTAGGAGAAGTCACTTCTGATGACCAGTTTACCTTTCAATCTCGTACAACTGAAGAAAAGCCGATGGACTTGGCGATGAACGATATGTTTGGAAGCTCTCCAAAAACAGTTTTGACAGACAAAACCGTTGTGAGAAACTACAAAGCACTGCACTACACTCAGGAACTGGTACACGAATATTTGGAAAATGTCTTGCAATTAGAAGCAGTGGCATGCAAAGATTGGTTGACCAACAAAGTAGACCGCTGTGTCGGTGGTAAAGTAGCCAAACAACAATGTGCAGGCCCTTTGCAATTGCCTTTGAATGACGTTGCTGTCATGGCCTTGGACTTCAATGGAAAAGAAGGCGTCGCTACCAGTATTGGGCATGCGCCCGTTGCGAGTTTGATCGACGAAGCCGCAGGTTCTCGTAATGCCATTGCAGAATCTTTGACCAACTTGGTATGGGCTCCTTTGGAAAACCAACTGGAATCTGTATCCCTTTCTGCGAACTGGATGTGGCCTTGTAAAAACGAAGGAGAAGATGCGCGCTTGTACAATGCTGTCGAAGCAGTATCTAACTTTGCCATCGAATTGGGCATCAACATCCCTACGGGAAAAGACTCCCTTTCGATGAAGCAAAAATACCCAAACGAAGACGTGATTGCTCCGGGTACCGTGATCATATCAGCAGCAGGGCATTGCAGCGACATCAACAAAGTAGTGGAGCCTGTATTTCAAAAAAATGCAGACAACAAAATCTACTACATTGATTTTTCCAACGATGCCTTCCAACTTGGAGGTTCGTCCTTTGCTCAAGCGACTTCAGGAATTGGAAGCAAGAGTCCAGACATCAAAGATGTAGCAAAGTTTAAAAAAGCTTTCAACACCTTGCAACAGTTGATCTTAGAAGGCCGCATTTTAGCAGGACATGACATCTCTGCAGGGGGAATGATCACCACTATTTTGGAAATGTGTTTTGCTCAAAAAAATGTAGGAGCACAAATAGACATCACTGCGCTAAAGGAAAAAGACAGCATCAAAGCCTTGTTTGCAGAAAACAGCGGGGTCATCATCCAATCGGCAGATGCAGAAATTGAAGGGATTTTAAAGGCCAATGGCGTCGCCTTTACAGCAATCGGAAAGGCCGTTCGCAGCAATGAAGTGACCTTTCAAAACGGAGAACAAACAGAAGTCTTCAATGTGGACTACCTCCGTGATATTTGGTTTGGCACATCTTTCTTGTTGGACGACAAACAAACCGCAAACGGCTTGGCAACGACCCGTTTTAACAATTACAAAGACCAAGCACTTGAATTTGTTTTTCCGACAAATTTCACAGGAAAACTTCCACGAATAGACCCGTCAAAACCAAGACCAAAAGCCGCCATCCTTCGCGAAAAAGGATCCAACTCCGAAAGAGAAATGGCCAACGCGATGTACTTGGCAGGCTTTGACGTAAAAGACGTGCACATGACCGATTTGATTTCGGGTCGTGAAAACTTGGAAGACATTCAATTCATCGGTGCCGTTGGTGGTTTTTCCAACTCCGATGTCCTCGGTTCTGCCAAAGGATGGGCAGGAGCCTTTATGTTCAACGAAAAAGCAAAAACAGCCTTGGATAATTTCTTTAAGAGAGAAGACACCTTGTCTTTGGGGATTTGCAACGGATGTCAATTGTTTGTAGAATTGGGCTTGCTTTATCCAGGACATGAAGCAATGCCAAAAATGGTTCACAACGAATCCCACAAACACGAAAGCAGCTTTACGTCTGTAAAAATTCAAGAAAACAATTCCGTCATGCTACAATCTTTGGCCGGAAACACACTGGGGGTTTGGATTTCACATGGAGAAGGTAAATTCCAATTGCCCTACGAAGAAGACCAATACCAAATTGTTGGTACATATGGTTACGAGGGCTACCCTGCCAATCCAAACGGTTCGGATTACAACACTGCCATGATGGCTTCAAAAGACGGACGTCATCTGGTGATGATGCCACATATCGAGCGTTCTATTTTTCAATGGAATTGGGCAAACTACCCAACAGACAGAAAAGACGAAGTCTCCCCTTGGTTGGAAGCTTTTGTAAATGCCAAAGAGTGGTTGACAAAATAAAAACAAGCCTTCAAATCAATGCCCGTTTTTTAAAAACGGGCATTTTTTTTGTAATTTAAATACGGTTGGAACTGGTAAGTTGTTTGCATCTAAAAAAGCAGTCATGAATTCAGCACTTCAAAAAAACAACACGGAAAATACATGTACCTAGGGATTCAACAACCCAATGAATGAAGAATGCCACGATACGGAATGGGGAGTTCCGACAGACGACGACCGTTTGTTTTAAGAGGGAATTTTATTAGGGGTTCCCAAAAAAATCTTGGATAGAAAACAGTACTTTTACAGCATCCCATTTGCCCCTTAGGTATGAATTTTGACTTTTTTTTACAGAAGGAATCCGCCATCAAAGAAACGTCTTTAGAAGGAGAACGTGCACATTCGAAGTTGGCACCAAAAACAAGAGAAAACGCCGTTAGGCTGATGGTCGAGAACAAGAACTATAAAAAGGCAGCCGTATTGGCATTGTTTTACCCAAACAAAAAAGGAGAAACACACTTCCTTTTGACTGAAAGAGCTAATTACCAAGGTACCCATTCAGCGCAAATAAGTTTTCCCGGAGGAAAATACGAACCCAGTGACCGCCACTTGGAACAGACTGCAATACGCGAATGCTTTGAAGAAGTGGGGGTGCCAATGTCACAAATAAAACTGTTCAAAGAATTGACTTCCGTATACATACCCCCGAGCAATTTTAAAGTCACTCCATTTGTGGGAATTGTAAAAGAACGCCCCCTATTTATTCCCAATCGTGAAGTCGCTCAATTGATCGAAGTGCCTTGCAAAGATTTGATATCTGCAAAATTTCACATCCCCACAAGTGACAGCTCTGTTCAGAGGGAGTGCGGTGGTTTTCCTCATTTCAATTTTGGAAAGCACAAAGTATGGGGAGCTACTGCCATGATTCTAAGTGAAATCAAAGAACTGCTAAAAACACTTTAAAAAATGAATAGTTTTTGTAGATTTGTGATTCTTTAAAAAACAAGTTCTGAATGCAACTTTTGAAAAAAAATCCTTTTGGTCATATCTTAATTGTCAAAAAATGGCTCATCAGAATTTTAGGTATCATCTCCCACAGGCGTTACAATAAATTCAACAAATTGCATATCGAAGGTTCTGAAATCATTCGCGATTTGCCCGATGTAAATGTACTTTTTGTATCCAATCACCAAACTTATTTCGCAGATGTTGCCGCTATGTTCCACGTCTTTAATGCGGCCTTAAAAGGACGTGTTGACAACCTGAAAAATATCGGGTATATCTGGAATCCAAAATTAAACATGTATTACATCGCTGCACTCGAGACGATGAAAGCGGGCATCCTGCCTAAAATTTTTGCCTATATGGGTTCGGTTTCCATTCAACGTACGTGGAGAAGCGATGGAAAAGATGTCAATAGGCAAGTAAAAATGTCTGATATCGGAAACATCGGTACTGCCTTGAACGACGGATGGGTCATCACTTTCCCTCAAGGAACTACCAAACCTTTCAACCCGATTCGAAGAGGAACAGCACACATTATCAAAACCTACAAACCGATTGTGATTCCCATCGTCATAGACGGTTTTCGAAGGTCTTTCGACAAAAAAGGCTTGTTGATCAAAAAACGTGGGGTCTTGCAAACTATGGTCATCAAAAAACCTTTGGACATCGACTACGACAACGATTCTTTTGACGACATCTTACAGAAAATTGAATACGCCATCGAACAACACCCTTCTTTCTTAAAAGTAATTTCTGTGGAAGATTACAAAAAACAAGAAGATGCCCTGAACAAAGAGCGGGAATTTTGGCAGTCCTAAATCTAGGATCCGTTTGTACAACTTACACTTCTTTGTTTTTTTAGATAAATTAATTCAATAGTTTTTGTTATTTTTATCATCAAAAATGATGCAATGACAATCACGCAATTGAAATACATTTTGGCAGTTGCCGAGCACCAAAACTTCACCATAGCTGCAGCACATTGTGCTGTGACCCAACCGACCTTGAGCATGCAAATCCAAAAACTGGAAGAGGCGCTTGAGGTGCAAATATTCAACCGTTCTAAAAAACCAATTTCTCTGACCGAAATTGGCAAAAAAATCATTGTTCAAGCAAAAATTATCGTGGCAGAGAGCCATCGCATCGGAGACATCGTAGACCGACAAAAAGGTTTTGTGGGAGGCGAGTTTAAAATAGCAATCATCCCAACGGTCATGCCGACTTTGCTGCCAATGTTTTTAAAGACGTTCACTAAAAAACACCCCGAAGTTCAGCTAAAAATTGAGGAATTACACACCGAAGATTGCATCAAAAAACTAAACGATGGTCACATTGATGTGGCGATTGCTGCCACCCCCTTGGAAAATGAAGACATCATAGAGTGGCCTTTGTACTACGAACCTTTTGTGGGTTTTGTTCCAGAATGGCACAGGCTTGCTTCAAGCAAACTACTGACGGTGGACGCTTTGGAAATTGATGAATTGTTGTTGCTCAAAGACGGGCATTGTTTCAAAGAGAGCATTCTAAATCTTTGCGGCAGTTTTGCCGACAAAAACCTTCAATCCTTTCGATTGGAAAGTGGCAGTTTTGACACATTGATCAAATTGTCAAAAGAAAATCTAGGAATGACACTGCTCCCCTACTTGCACACCTTAGATCTTAGCAAAGAGGACCAGCCAATGCTGCGCGAATTTGAAAAACCAGCCCCTGCAAGGGAAATCAGCATGATTTACCACAAGTCACAGTTGAAAATGCAACTTATTGAGGCCCTTAAAAAAACAATAGACGGCTTGGTAAGAGGAGCAATTTCATTTAATGATGTCAAAATCATCAGCCCTCTTCAACAAAAAAAGACATAAAAAAACCATCGCTTCCTATTTGGAAGCGATGGTTTGAGGTTATTTGTAATCGTTTGCGACTAAAACGTAAGATTGCAATTCCGGCTTGTTTTGTGTAAATTCTATTAGCCAAAGTTCCAATTCAGTCAATTCGTGAGGCAATAGTTTTTCTACTGCTTTTTCCAATTCTTTGTAAAACAGTTCCGCATTGAAACTGACTTTCTTTAAAACGGTTTTTGTGTACTTAAAAATAGCTCTAGGCATAAAGTAAAGGGTTTTAGGGTTGCTACTTTCAAATGTAGCAAAAAAAATGGGCAAACACACGTTTGCCCATCATTTTAACATTTGTATGCCTTTTCTCAAAGTGCATTTATTTTTTCAACCAGAGAGTTGGCTGCAACTTCCAAATCTGCATGAATGGATTGGTAGTGTGCTTTTGGATTTTCCACTTCTTTTTCATGGATTTTATCCATCAAGGTATCAAAGGCAGCGATCGCCTCTTGAATGATTGCTGTTGACTTGCTTGTATCTGCGTCTGCTGTGGTAAACTCCCATACATAACAGGCCTCAATAAGGTCTCCTAAAGTGTTGTGTATGTCTTTTTTTAAATTTTTAATCGATGCCATTTTCTTTTGTTTTAATTCGTTGCAAACTTACATTATTTCCTTCAATAAAAAACACGCTCTTTACAGGGCTTTGTATTCTAACCCTAAAAAACCTTTTAGAAAACTCACCTCTACGAAAAATAATTCTTCAACTCGACAAGTTGGTGAAGTGTTTTGTAAAACTCTTTTGGGTCTTCTGATTCTGACACTTGCTCGTGCATCCAAGTGGTGTGATAAGGCACGTGAACGGCAGCAGCTCCAATGGCCAACAAGGGGAGCACATCGGAACGCAAGGAGTTGCCCACCATCAATAATTCGGAAGGTTCAATCTCCAAATGTTTGATAATTTTCATATAATCGGCTTCTTTTTTATCGCTCATCACCTCCACGTGGTGAAAGTAATCCAAGAGTCCCGATTTTTCCAGTTTTCGCTCTTGGTCCAACAAATCTCCTTTGGTAGCAACTATCAGTTTGAAATCGCCGTGCAAAAAGTCTAAAACTTCTTTGACGCCATCTAACAATTCGATGGGCTTGCCCAGCATGTCTTTCCCTATTTCTAATATTTTACTGAGAACTAAAGGCGAAATCTGTTCGTTGGAAATGTCCAAAGCCAATTCGATCATGGACAAGATAAACCCCTTGACACCATAGCCGTAATAGCCCAAATTGTCAATTTCGATTTTGTACAACTCTTGGTGGATTTTGTTTTTGGTCTCGTAGTCTGTCAACAGTTGGGCTACTTGTTGTTCCGCCTCTCTAAAATAAGGTTCGTTAGTCCACAAGGTGTCGTCTGCATCAAAAGCAATGACTTTTATTTTTTTGGGATTTATTTCCATAATTGATTGGCGCGTTTCAAATCTTCTGGGGTATCTATCCCAACAACTTGATAAGGAGTTTCCACCATTTTTATTTTTTTACCGTGCTCGAGAAATCGAATGCCCTCTAATTTTTCTGCCTTTTCATTTTGCTGCATCGGCAATTCTGCAAAGTCTTTCAAAGCTGATTTTCGAAAGGCATAAATTCCAATGTGTTTGTAATAACAAATAGCCGCGCTTTTGTCCATCGGATAGGGAATGGGAGCACGAGAAAAGTACAACACACAATGGTCTACACCCATCACAACTTTGACGTTGTTGGGGTTTTCTATTTCTTCCCAATCCCGCAGCGGATGAACCAACGAAGCAACATCGATTTGCTGCTCAGGATCTTTTTTAAAGACTGCGATCAAATCCTCCAAAGGTTCCTTTCGAGTAAAAGGTTCGTCGCCTTGTACATTGATGACCACATCGACATCCAAATCTTTGGCTGCCTCAGCAATGCGGTCTGAGCCGCATGCGTGCTCTTTCAAACTCATCAAAACATTGCCTCCAGCTGCTTCTACTGCTTTTTTGATTTCAAGACTGTCCGTAACCACGTATACTTCGTCGAACAGGTTGGTTTTTTTTGCAGCCTCGTAGGTCCTTACTACGACCGCCTTTCCACCTAAATCTTTCAATAGTTTCCCGGGAAATCTCACCGCCTCATAACGTGCGGGAATCATAGCGATTACTCTCATTTTTTTCTTTGCTTGGTGCAAGTAAAATTCCTTGCTTTTGAATCAATTTTATAAACTTCAATTCAAAGATACACAAAAAGAAATCGCACATCGATAACAATTTTGACATTCTCTAGCTGCTGTATTTCTTTTCAATACAAAGAGGGAGTAGTTTCAATGGAATCCCCTACCTTTGCCGCTTATATTATACCTATGACATTTAAAGATTTATCCATTGCCCCAGCCATTCTAAAAGCATTAGAAACAAAGGGATATACAAAACCCACACCCATTCAAGAAAAAGCAATCCCCTTGTTGTTGGCAGGAAGGGATCTTTTGGGATGTGCACAAACAGGTACCGGAAAAACCGCCGCCTTTGCCATTCCTATTCTTCAACATTTATACGCAGATGCCAGCACAAAAAGCGGCCCTCGAAAAATCAAAGCCTTGGTAGTGACTCCTACCCGAGAACTCGCCATTCAGATAGACGACAATTTTACCGAATACGGACAAAATACGCACCTTAAAAACACGGTTATTTTTGGAGGTGTCAAGCAGGGAAAACAAACTGAAAAATTGAAAAGAGGCGTTGATATTTTGGTAGCAACTCCTGGCCGTTTGTTGGATTTGATGCAGCAAGGATTCATCAGCTTGAAAGACATTGACTATTTTGTATTGGACGAGGCAGATCAAATGTTGGACATGGGTTTTATCCATGACATCAAAAGACTGCTTGCCAAACTCCCTAATAAAAGACAATCCCTGTTTTTTTCAGCGACAATGCCAAAAAACATTTTAGAACTGTCTCAGACCATTCTGCACAACCAAGCGGAAGTGAGTGTAAAACCTGAACAAGCAACCGCAGAAAAAGTTTCACAAGCTATTTATTTTGTCAAAAAAGGGGACAAATCAAAACTGTTGATTGACTTGATTCACGAAAATGAAGGTGCTTCGACACTGGTTTTTTCAAGAACCAAACACGGTGCTGACAAGGTCGTCCGCACCCTAGAAAAAGCAGGAATCAAAGCGGCTGCTATCCACGGAAACAAGTCACAAAATGCCAGACAACGTGCATTAGGGGCTTTTAAAGATGGTGCATTGAACATCTTAATCGCAACAGACATTGCTGCACGTGGAATTGACGTGTCCGAACTCGCTTTGGTGGTCAACTACGACCTTCCAAACATACCTGAAACCTATGTGCATCGCATCGGAAGAACGGGAAGAGCAAAAGCGAGTGGAATTGCACTTTCCTTTTGTGACTCCGTAGAAAGAGCGTATTTGATTTCCATCGAAAAATTGATCCGTCAAAAAATTCCGGTTGTTCAAGAACATGCTTACGTAGACGAAACTGTCGGCATTACAGCAAAACCAAAACAAAATTCTGGGAACAGGCAGCGAAGAAATTCCAATCAAGGAAAACCGAAAAAGAAATGGGGACAAAGAAACAGAAACTAAATTTACAATAAGATTGAAAAAAATCGCTCAAAAAGTCCTGATAATGAAACTTGTATAACAAGATTCATGGGCTTGTTTTTTTGTGCTTTTTTAAAATTAAATCTCAAAAAAATATGAGAATCTAATATTATAACACTAAATTTGTTTTCAATATTTAATTAATTTATCAACTAATGAGCAAAGGTACAGTAAAGTTTTTCAATGAAACCAAAGGTTTTGGCTTCATTACGGAAGAAGGGTCTAACGACGAACATTTCGTGCACATTTCAGGAACAATCGATGAAATCCGTGAAGGAGACGTCGTAGAATTTGAATTGCAAGAAGGAAGAAAAGGGATGAATGCAGTAAACGTTAAAGTAATTTAATCGTAAACTCCCTAGAAAAAAATTGATAGCTTGTCTTAACAGACAAGCTTTTTTTATGCCTTTTTTCAACGCTTTACATTGGCTGCTTTCGCACTTGTTTCAAGTGTAGCTGGTTGACAGGATTGATACCCAAGTGTTGTATGTTTTTTTGGGTAAAACGAACCACTTGATCGTAATAAAGCGGAATCACTGGTGCAGCTTGCATGAGCAAACGATCCATCTTGTGGTACAATTCTTCTCGAATCTTACGGTCTGTGGTTTTGATAGCCGTTTCATAAAGCTGGTCAAATTCAGGATTGCTGAAGTGGGTGTAATTGGGGCCGTCGGGCGAGAAATTTTTACTGTGAAAAATAAAGAGGTAATTTTCAGCATCTGGATAGTCTGCAACCCAACTGCCTCGAAAAAGGTTGAGCTTTCCTTGAACTTTTGATTGTCGCAATGTGGATGGAGGCATCACATCTAAAGAAACTCGCAATCCTAATTTTTCCAATTCTCGCTGAATGTACTCACACAAATCCAAATACTGGCTGTTTGTACTGATGGTTATCGACGGATTCAAATCTCCTGTTTCTTCGGAATACGAACGCAGCAATTCTTTGGCTTTTTTAGGTTGGTATGTATAACCGTTCATCTGGTCAAACGAAGGCATTCCTTTGGGAATAAATCCATTTACAGCGGGAGTCCCCATGCCATTGCGCAGGTACAAAATCATTTTTTCACGATCAAAACCGTAATTGATTGCCTGGCGTATTTTGAGTGATTGGGCGGCAGGATTTTCAGCGTCCAAATACACACCCAAATACTCCGTGTTTAAGTAGGGTCCCGATCGCATGTCTATGCGGTCTTGGTAGCCAGCTGTCAACTCGCCCTTTTCTGTCAAAAGTTCGTCCTTGTACGAGGCGTCGATGCTGTTTAAAAAATCGAGGTTTCCTTGTACAAATTGCAAAAATTCACTTTGTTTGTCCGGTAAAAAGGTGATGGCAACAGCTTCTAAATAAGGCAAGCGTTGGCCTAAAACACCACGCTCATGGTAGGCATTGTTTTTTCGAAAAACCAATTTGGTGTTTTCAACCCACAGCTGAAATTGAAAAGGTCCGGTTCCAATGGGATGGGAACGAAAAGACGTTCCAAAATAAGAGACAGCTTCTTTGGGAACTACCGAGCAATACTTCATACTCAGCAAGCTCAAGAAAGGCGGAAATGGCTGTTTCAATTGAATGACAAAAGTACTGTCATTGACAGCACTGAAATTTTGTACGTGCTCCAAAACCCACTTTCCCGGAGACGCAACCCGTGGATCTTGTAAACGATTCAAACTGTATACAAAATCACTCGCAACCACCTTTCGCGTACGTTCAGAACCAAAAAGAGGGTGCCTATGAAAATGCACATCCATCCGCAAATGAAATGTATAGGTCTTGCCCGTATCCGTTAGCTCCCATGACGAGGCGATGTCCGGCAACACCTCTAAGCGGTCGTCCAATTGCACCAAACCGTTGAACAATTGGTTGGTTGCCCAAATGGTTCTGAGGTCTTTGGCAAAAGCGGGATCTAAGGTTTGGATGTTTGCGTGTTCGTTGTATCGAAAAACGAGATGAGCACCTGCCTGTTTGGCCGTTTTCGCACAAGAAAATTGCAGCAACAGAGCGATGCCCACTACTCCAATCCTAAAAAACCACTTTCCAGTCCAAAACATTTTGTTCCGTTTTAACAGTATTACAGCTTCACAGGGAGATGGAATGAAAATCACTTTTGAAGAGAATTCATTTTAAACAAGTGCCGCTTTTCAGTTTAAAAACTTATTTTTGTCGGATATAAAAGTACAAGAATGGATGCACATAAAAAAGTAGCATTTTACACCTTGGGGTGCAAATTAAATTTCTCTGAGACTTCCACCATTGCACGAAACTTTCAAAACGAAGGTTTCGAACGTGTTGGCTTTGAAGAAGCTGCTGACATTTATGTCATCAACACCTGTTCTGTCACAGAAAATGCAGACAAACGCTTTAAATCCATCGTAAAAAATGCCTTAAAGAAAAACGACAAGGCGTATTTGATTGCGGTTGGTTGTTACGCGCAATTGAAACCTGAAGAATTGGCAGCGGTAGATGGCGTGGACCTCGTTTTGGGTGCGACGGAAAAATTCAAAGTAACCGACTACCTCAACGATTTGTCCAAAAATGACATGGGCGAAGTGCATTCTTGTGAGATTTCAGAAGCGGACTTTTATGTGGGCTCCTACGCTGTCGGAGACCGTACTCGTGCATTTCTAAAAGTACAAGACGGTTGTGATTACAAATGCACTTACTGTACCATCCCCTTGGCAAGAGGAATTTCCAGAAGTGACACTTTGGAGAATGTCTTGAACAATGCACGTGAGATCTCCGAAAAAGGCATCAAAGAAATTGTTTTGACTGGCGTCAATATTGGAGATTATGGCAAGGGAGAGTTTGGAAATAAAAAACACGAGCACACTTTTCACGAACTCGTTCAAGCTTTGGATGCAGTGAAGGGCATTCACCGTCTGAGAATTTCTTCCATAGAACCCAACTTGTTGCAAAATAAAACCATCGAATTTGTAGCCCAATCCAACTCGTTTGTCCCTCATTTTCACATTCCGCTCCAAAGCGGTAGCGATGCCTTGTTAAAACTCATGAAACGTCGCTACCTACAACAAACATATACCGACCGAGTAACTGCCATCAAAGAAAAAATGCCCAATGCCTGCATCGGCGTTGATGTGATTGTCGGATTTCCAGGAGAAACAGACGAACTGTTTTTGGAAACCTACAACTACCTCAATGAAATGGACATCTCCTACCTTCACGTCTTTACCTATTCAGAAAGACCCAACACAGAAGCTGTAGACATGCCAGGTGTTGTTCCTTTAAAAACACGGCAAAAAAGAAGCAAAATGCTTCGTGGATTGTCTGTCAAAAAAAGAAGGGCTTTTTACGAAAGTCAATTGCAAACAGAACAAAGCGTTTTGTTTGAAAACGAAAACAAAGATGGTTATGCCCAAGGGTTTACAGAAAACTACGTAAAGGTAAAAACACCTTGGAACCCTAGCTTGGCGAACACCATCCACCGAATTGTACTGACTGAAATTGACGAAGACGGCTTAGTTCGCTTTGATTGGTGCTGATTTGCTTCTCCAACTCAATTGCAATGAATACAAGACCGCAAAAAAAGGATGTATCTTGGCTAGTGTTTTGAAAATGCAAAAGAAATTTTTGGCATTTCTCAAAAGAAGAATTTTCAAAAAATGAAGAAACACATTTATTTACTTCCAGGTACCGCAGCAAATTCGAAAATCTTTGATCGAATTGAACTTCCTAAGGAGCGTTTTGAATTGCATTTTTTAGAATGGGTATTGCCCACTGACAAAAACGAAAGTTTGGAGGCATACGCTGGACGCATGTGTCAAAAGATACAGCACACAAAACCCATTTTATTGGGTGTATCTTTTGGAGGTATTTTGGTTCAAGAAATGAGCAAACAAATAGCATGTGAAAAAATTGTACTCGTTTCAAGTATTAAAAACAAAGGAGAATTTTCTTTCTTTTTGAACTGCATCCGCGCTACCAAAATCTACCAATTGTTTCCAAGCAAATTTCTGTTTCAATTTGAAAAAATAATTTCACGTTTTTTTGGACCCAAAGCCGACAAAAGAATCGCGGCATACAGAACCTATCTCTCTTACAGGAATCCAACCTATTTGAAATGGGCAATTCACAATGCACTGTGCTGGTCTCAGAGAGAAAGTTTGAGCAACACACTTCACATCCACGGAAACAAAGACCCGATCTTTCCGTTGCACTGCATCAAAAATTGTGAAGTTGTAAAAAACGGATCGCACATCATGATCCTTACCAAAGCAAAAGAAATTTGTAAAATTTTAGTGCAAAACCTTTAGCGCCCCATTGGGTGGGGATACAACCCTGAGACAGTTTAAAATTTTTCTTGAAGCACCTCCTTGTACTCCTTGACCATCTCTTCGACAATCTCTTTGGCAGATTGAATTTCGTGAATCAAACCGGCTACCTGGCCTATCTCTAGCATCCCATCGACCAAATCTCCTTCAAACATCCCTCGTTTCAAACGGCGTTTTCCTAGTAATTTTTTTAAATCCTCCACACTTTTGTGTTCTTGGTGGAGTTTTTCTATTTGAGTATAAAATTCGTTTTTGATCATGCGTACAGGAGCAATCTCTTTGAGAGTCAAGACCGTTTCTCCTTCTGAAACAGCGACAACTTTCTTTTTAAAGTCAATGTGAGCAGAAGATTCCAAACTCGCAGCAAAACGACTGCCTACCTGTACGCCATCTGCGCCCAAAACCAATGCCGCCAACATCCCCCTTCCTGTTGCAATTCCTCCGGCTGCAATCAAGGGAATGTGCAACTGCTCTTTGACCATTGGAATCAAGGTGAATGTCGTGCTTTCTTCCCTACCGTTGTGTCCCCCCGCCTCAAATCCTTCAGCAACCACAGCATCTACACCTGCAGCCTGGGCTTTCAAAGCAAATTTGATGCTACTGACTACATGTACGACCGTAATTCCATGTTTTTTCAAATGCGAAGTCCACAAATTGGGATTGCCAGCAGATGTAAAGACAATTTTCACCTCTTCTTCGATAATAATGGCGATGATTTCGTCAATGTTGGGGTACAACATAGGAACGTTGACTCCAAAAGGTTTGGAAGTGGCCTTTTTGCATTTTTGGATATGAGTTCTCAAAACGTCGGGATACATAGATCCAGCACCTATCAAGCCCAAACCACCAGCATTGCTAACTGCTGCCGCTAGTTTGTAGCCACTCACCCAAACCATTCCTCCTTGAACGATTGGGTATTGTATGTCAAATAATTGGGAGATTCGGGTGGAATTCATTGCGGTCATTGTTCTGAAAGGAATAGAAAACTCGGTTCAATTTGTCTTTACAAATTTAAAGACTTTCTTGCGACCATCCAATTTCAATTCCAACAGATACAAGCCTGGACTTAGGTCAGAAATAGCTAGGGAAGGATTTTCTTTAAATACTGTTGTTTGTTGCAATACTTTGCCAGAAATGGCCAGCACTCGAACGGAAAGCTGACTTACCTCATCCGACAATTTGATATTTAAAAACTCTTTGTTAAAGTTTGAAGAAAGCTCCCATACTGTTTTTTTGATTTTTTCAATTATCAAGGTATTGTAGGCTGCTTCAAAATTTGGAATTCCATAGCCTCTATGTGCAGTGGGCATTGTAAACAAATCTGCAGATTCTTTGATGACTTGTCTGAGTTCTGCAACGGTTAGGTTTGGACAAGACTGCCATAGGCAAGCTACCAGACCGGTAATGATGGGAGCAGAAAAAGAAGTCCCATTGGAAGGGCTTATATTACCGAAAGAATTGATTGCATACGCATTCAGTCCTTGTGCCAAAACATCTGGTTTGACTCGTCCGTCAGCGGAAGGTCCATAGGAACTAAAATAAGCGCTTTCTTCCTGAGCATCCACAGCTCCAACAGTGAGGACAGACGGAGCATCTGCGGGTGCACCGATGTATTCCCAGGAAGAGTTGCCCGAATTTCCTGCAGAGACCACCACAAAGATCCCTTTGGCAACGGCGATTTCCGCGCCTCTTGAAATAAAGGTTGTTTCACCGTCCATATCCGAATATGTGTAATCGTATCTCGATTCGTCAAACGTGGTATACCCCAAGGAGGTGTTGATGATATCTACTCCAAGGCTGTCTGACTTTTCTGCTGCTTCCACCCACAAACTTTCTTCGAGTGGAGTTTCGTTGGGCGGATCTTCAGTGACAAACAAGTAAAATTGTGCTTTGGGAGCAGTTCCAAGAAACTGTCCTTCGATATCAGCAGCAATGGTTGACAAGACCGAAAGACCGTGTTCACTCCCAGTGTCTTGATAAAAATCACTTGACCGATTTACGTAGTCATAGCCGCCCAAAATCTCACCGTTGTCAAAGTTGTTGTCGTGTAATTTTGAAAAGGCCGCAAAGGTTTCAACACCTTTGAAACCGGCGTCTAAAATCGAAATTTGCAAACCTTCCCCTTGAAAACCCTGAGCGTGTAAAACATCTCCATGCAGCATTTCTATTTGGTTGGCAGCAGGTCCGTAATCCAAAAGCCCCCCTTCGTTGACGTTTTCTAATTTTTGTCTTTTTACTTTGGACGTAAGCTTTGACTTATTGTGTCTGTTGTCTCCATATGCTATGGAAGCAACACCTGAGAGGTTAGAAAGTGGAGTTATCGCTGTTTTCGTTCCTCGAACATGAAGTGCGTTCAACCACTTGGATTTTGCCATTAGGGTCACCCCTGACGTATTGGAGACTTCAGAAACAGTCACAGCATCCAAAGGAACATCGCGAACATCCAAAGCAATTCCTTGTCGGATTCTTCGATCCAAAGCTCTTTGAGAAAGCATGGTCAAAGGATTGTCAAAATAAGCCTCTGTATTTGTTTTTTCAGACAAATAGACCCATGCTTCCTCCTGTTGTGCATGGGCAAAAGCACACACAAAGAAACTGAAAAGGAAAAGTATGGTTCTAAACATGTTCACACACCAAATTACAAAAATTAATGATTTTGAGGACCTTTATTTGAAAAAAAAGACGGCCTGAAAAGCCGTCTTTAGGTGTCAATATCCACACGGGGTGGGTGTTAAAACTCATACCAATTTCTTGGCGTTTTTTACTTTTTGCTTTAGCAAAGCAATTTCGAGGACTTCACGCATCTCATCCACATAGTGGAATTTCAAACCTTTCAAATAGGAATCTTTGATTTCATCGATGTCTTTTTTATTGGCGGTACAAAGAACGATCTCTTTGATATTGGCTCTTTTGGCAGCCAATATTTTTTCTTTGATCCCTCCTACTGGCAAGACCTTTCCGCGCAAGGTAATTTCGCCAGTCATGGCCAAATTAGATTTTACTTTTCTTTGTGTCAAAACCGAGACCAAAGAGGTGAGCATCGTGATTCCCGCACTTGGTCCGTCTTTGGGAGTGGCTCCTTCGGGTACGTGAATGTGCACTTTGTAGTCGTCCAAAATCTTTTGGTCAATTCCAAAAATACCGACATTTGCTTTGATGTATTCCAAAGCAATGGTGGCTGATTCTTTCATGACCTTTCCGAGGTTTCCTGTGATGGATAGTTCTCCTTTGCCTTTGGACAAAATGGATTCAATAAACAAGATGTCACCTCCGACACTTGTCCAAGCCAATCCGGTTACAACACCTGCCACTTGGTTGCTTTCGTATTTGTCTCTTTCCAAACGAGACGCTCCTAAAATAGCAAAAATGTCGTCATTGGTCAATTTGACTTGGTAGGCTTCTTCCATCGCAATGGATTTGGCTGTATTTCGCACGACTTTGGCGATCTGTTTTTCCAAACCACGCACACCCGACTCTCGGGTGTAACCGGTGACAATTTTTTCCAACTGTGCTTTCCCTAGCTTTAGATGTTTTGCTGCCAAGCCATGCGCCAACAACTGTTTTGGCAAGAGGTGTTTTTTTGCAATTTCTACTTTTTCTTCAACTGTATATCCCGAAACATTGATCAATTCCATCCGATCTCTAAGCGCCCAGGGCACTTGGTTGATGTTGTTTGCCGTAGCAATGAATAAAATTTTAGAAAGGTCGTAACCGACTTCCAAATAGTTGTCGTAAAATGTGGTGTTCTGTTCCGGATCCAACACTTCCAACATGGCTGCAGAAGGGTCTCCGTTGTGATTGGACACCAATTTATCAATTTCATCCAATACAAATACGGGATTGGACGTATGTGCTTTTTTGAGGTTTTGAATTACTCGTCCTGGCATGGCGCCAATATAAGTCTTCCGATGGCCTCTGATTTCGGATTCATCACGCAATCCCCCTAAGGACATTCGGATGTACTTGCGTCCCAATGATTCCGCAACAGATTTTCCCAATGAGGTTTTTCCTACTCCAGGAGGACCGTACAAACAAATGATTGGAGATTTCATATCTCCTTTCAGCTTCAACACAGCCAAATGCTCGATGATTCTCTTTTTGACTTCTTCCAATCCAAAATGATCTCTGTCCAATATCTTTTGGGCATTTTTCAAATCGAATTTATCATCAGAGTATTCGTTCCAGGGAAGTTCCAATAACAATTCCAAATAGTTTCTTTGTACAGAATAATCAGGCATTTGTGGGCTCATACGCTGCAAACGTCCAATTTCTTTGTCAAAGCGCTCTTGGACTTCTTTGTTCCATTTTTTGACTTTGGCTTTGGACTTCAACTCGTTCAGCTCCTCATCGTGTGAAGCGCCCCCCAACTCTTCCTGAATGGTTTTTAGCTGTTGGGTAAGGTAGTACTCACGTTGTTGCTGGTCCATATCCACCCTCGTTTTGGACTGTATGTCATTGCGCAATGCCAAGCGTTGCAATTCTTTGTTCAACTCTTTCAAAGTCAAAATCGCACGTTCTTTCAAACTACTTTTTTGCAAAAGTCGTTGCTTTTTCTTCACACTCAGGTTCATGTTTGAAGAAATGAAATTTACCAAAAACGACTGACTTTGGATGTTTTTAATGGCAAAAGCAGCTTCCGAAGGAAGGTTTGGATTTTCTTTGATCACTTCCAATGCCGATTCAGTTACAGAAGCAATAATTTCCTTAAATTCTTCTGTATCTTCTACAAAACGGTCTTCTAAAAACTCATCAGTGGTCGCTTTTAGATAAGGTGTCTCTTGTATCACTTCTTTGATCTGAAAACGCTTTTTCCCTTGAATGATGACCGTGGTATTGCCGTCGGGCATTTTCAAAACACGCAAAATCTGAGCGACCACTCCTGTCTTGTGTATGTCTTTTGCAGTAGGTGTTTCCACCTCAGGATCTATTTGAGAAACGACGCCTAATATTTTGTCGCCTTTGTTGACCTCTTTGATCAACTGAATGGACTGGTCTCTACCTGCTGTAATGGGAATGACCACTCCCGGAAACAAGACGGTATTACGCAAAGGCAAAATGGGAAGGACTTCAGGAACTTCTTCTTTGTTGATTTCTTCCTCGTCTTCGACAGTCATCAATGGAATCAATTCGGAATCTTCATCCATTATGTTTTGAAGCGACAAACTGTCTATTTTAATTATTTTTGAATCACTCATAGGATTTATTTACTGCCAACTTGACATTTTTAGTGCATGCTTTTTTCGAAAACCAAACAAGCAACCCCCACAAACGACTGAAAAACAGGGATTGGGGTACATTACCACTGGACTTTCCAAGCTTATAGTTCAATTGTTGTGCCAATTCACACCTAGAGCAAACCTATCTCGTGTATTGAATCTTCAATGTATTAAATAAACGGCTAGAAGTTCATTGAATTGACAAAATCCACAGACTCTTCGATATAAAATAGGTTTTTAGTGAGTTCGGAAGCTCCTTGAATTCGAAAAAAACGACTAGAAACATACGCTCCTGTTTTCTATCTCAGATTCTAAAATCCTCCCTCCCTTTTTTAAAGAAAAAAAAGGGCTTTTGCAGATAAAATCTTAAATTTGCTTGATTTCGGATAAATAATCCAACTTTTAGTAGAAGGATTGCTTCTTTCGATTGAAAACGCCTAACTTACAAAGCGATAACCAACACAACTTATGCCAACGATCTCACGCAAAGGAAAATTGACCCCAGCATCTCCCATCCGGAAATTGGTTCCTTATGCAGAAGCTGCCCTTAAAAAAGGAGTTCACATCTACTATTTAAACATCGGACAACCCGACATCAAAACACCAAAGGTAGCTTTAGATGCGGTCAAAAACAACGATGTAAACATACTGAGTTACTCCACCTCTAATGGCTCCGAAGCCTACCGAGAAAAATTAGCGCAGTACTACGCTGAAAACAACATACACATAAGCTCTGATGACATCATTGTCACGACTGGTGCCTCCGAAGCCCTCTTGTTTGCCATTGCTTGCATCACGGATCCACACGATGAAATCATCATCCCGGAACCTTTTTATGCCAATTACACTAGTTTTGCGATTGCAGAAGGTGTCAATGTAATACCGATTCACACAGGTATTGACAGCCAATTTTCCTTGCCTAAAATTTCAGCATTTGAAAAGGTCATCAACCAAAAAACCAAAGCCATTTTGATTTGCAATCCAGGAAATCCGACGGGTGTGGTTTACACCAAAGAGGAAATTCGGCAATTAAAAGAATTGGCGCTCAAATACAATTTGTTTCTGATTGCAGACGAAGTTTACCGAGAATTTGTCTACGACGGAGAAATACACCACTCCATCATGAGTGAAAACGACATGGAGCAAAACGCCATCATGATCGACTCCATATCGAAACGTTACAGCATGTGTGGTGCACGTATTGGCTGTATCATTTCTAAAAACAAAGTCTTTTTGTCTGCCATCATGAAAATGGCCCAATCACGATTGAGTCCTCCCACCTATGCGCAAATTGCAGCAGAAGCTGCTTTGCAAACGCCTAAAAGTTATTTTACGGAAGTGGTCGCTGAATACACCAAGAGAAGAAACGTCTTGGTGAAAGCCTTGAAAGGAATCGATGGTGTGACGGTGTTCAAACCCAAAGGTGCCTTTTACTGTATTGTAGAATTGCCTGTCAAAGACACTGATCATTTTGCTCAATGGCTGTTGGAAGACTTTCAAGACCAACAGGAAACTGTAATGGTGGCACCTGCAAGTGGTTTTTACTCGACAGAAAACCTTGGAAAATCACAGATTCGAATCGCCTATGTCTTGCAACAAAAAGACCTTTTGAGGTCCGTTATTATATTAAAAAAGGGACTGGCAACCTACACCCATCTTTTTCCCAACAAGACGCTTGAAAGCGTTCCATCTTCTTAAAAACATTCGCATCGGTCATGAAGCCAACACGTTCTGTTTCGCTAAAAAATTTCAATACGTTTGGAGTAGATGCCATTGCGAAGCGCTATGTTTCCATTTCTGACGTCAAAGAACTGCAAGAAATTGTAGCCCTCGAAAAAGAGCTGTTTGTGTTGAGTGGAGGAAGCAACCTCTTGTTGACCCAAGACCTCGATACCTTGGTCGTTCATCTCAACACCAAGGGAAAAGAACTGGTCTCATCAAACAAAACACATGCAAAAATCAAAGTACAAGCGGGAGAAAACTGGCATGAATTTGTGCTGTGGTGCCTTGAAAAAAATTACGGAGGCTTGGAAAACTTGTCCCTGATCCCCGGAAATGTCGGCACCTCTCCTATCCAGAACATCGGCGCTTACGGGGTGGAAGTCAAAGACCGCATCACTGAAGTAGAGGCTCTTGAAATCGCCACTGGAAAACTTCAAATTTTTCAAAACAAAGACTGCCATTTTGGCTACCGTGAATCCGTCTTTAAGAACAAGCTCAAAGGCCAATACATCTTGACGAGTGTGACCTTTCAACTCTCTACCAATGCACATCAGATTGAGGACTCCTACGGAGCCATTCAAGAAGAGTTGGCGTTGAAACACATTTTTGAACCCACACCGAAAGACATCAGTGCAGCCGTGATCAAAATTAGAAATGGCAAGCTTCCCAATCCAAAGGACATTGGAAACAGTGGTAGTTTTTTTAAAAATCCCGTGGTTGGAAAAACCCTTTTTACGACAGTTCAAAAAAAGTTCAAGGACTTGCCGTATTATGTTCTTACTGATGACCGCTATAAAATTCCTGCCGGTTGGTTGATCGAACAATGTGGATTCAAAGGCAAACGGTTTGGAGCAGTAGGCGTACACGAAAAACAAGCCTTGGTATTGGTCAATTACGGATCCGCTACGGGCAAGGAAGTGATAGCCTTGGCACAAAAAATCCAAGCGACTGTCTTACAACGTTTTGCCATTTCATTGGAAATGGAGGTCAATGTGATTTGACCCCACACGGAACACCCCTGATATGTCAGTAAAAAAACCTAAAAAAATCATCATTGTAGGAGGTGGACCCGCCGGAATGCTCGCTGCCATAGAATTGAGCAAAACCCACGAAGTGCAACTGTTCGAAAAGGGAAAGACGTTGGGACGTAAATTTCTGGTAGCAGGAAAGGGTGGCTTCAACTTGACCAACCGCGTGGTTGGAGCTGAATTAAGCGCCAACTACAGTCCAAATTCTCTCTTTGAAAACGCTTTGAAACATTTTGACAGCTCGCAAACACGTTCTTGGCTAGAAAACCTTGGAATTCCTACATATGTGGGGAGTAGTGGGCGGGTGTTTCCCGAAAAAGGCATCAAACCGATTCAGGTATTGAACGCCTTAAAAGAACGTCTTTGTGCGCAACACACACAGGTGCATTACGAACACGAATTTGTGGACTTTACACCCAAAAAAATCCGTTTCCTGCACATGGGAGTACTTGTTGAAAGCTCTTATGATAGCTGTATTTTTGCTTTGGGAGGTGCCTCTTGGTCAGTGACAGGTTCCAAAGGCGATTGGCTTGAGATATTTAAAGAAAAAGGACTGCAAACCCAGCCTTTTGAACCTTCCAATTGTGGTCTCAACTGTGCGTTTCCCATAGATTTCTTAAAAAACCATGTCGGAAAGCCATTGAAAAACATTCGCATTTCCTGTCAAGGAACTACCGTCAAAGGAGAAGCAGTCGTAAGTTCTTATGGTCTGGAGGGCAATGCGGTATATCCAATTTCTAAAATTGTGAGAAATGCTCTGAAGCAATGCCAGCAAGTATCCGTAGAAGTGGACCTAAAACCGTTCAATACGGAGTTGCAATTGCTGCAAAAAGTAACGCCAAAGACACTTCCAAAAAATTACGCTTACTTGTTTAAATTGACCAAAACCCAAATAGATTTTGCAAAAGCACACACCGACAAAGAGACCTATTTGAATGCACTATTGTTTGCCAAGGCACTTAAAAAATTGACGGTCCCTGTACAAGGTTTGCGAAGCGTGGAAGAGGCAATTTCCACAGTTGGAGGAATTGACAGCGAAGAATTGTCATCGGATTTTTCCCTAAAAAAAATCCCCAACATCTATTGTGTTGGGGAAATGTTTGATTGGGACACCGTTACCGGTGGCTATCTGTTGCAGGGTTGTTTTAGCTCGGCTTTTACTGCTGCAAAAGCCATTTCAAACCCAACACCAAATCGTTCCTTGAATTAATTATTACCTAAGATGATCGGCATGCCCTCTTTTCCAGAGCCAATAACGATGACCTTTGAATTGGATGATTTGGCCAATTCAATTGTTGCTTGAATTCCTTTCTCTTTTAAGATATTGGTTGTCAAAGACTGGTTGAGAATCCTGTTGGCAGCTGCCTTTCCTTCCGCATCAATTTTTTGACGTTCTGCTTCTTTTTGAGCCTTTTGAATTGTAAACTCATACTCCAAGAATTCTTGTTCTTGTTTGAGCTTGTTTTCGATGGCTGTTTTGATTGTCGGTGGCAAAGTAACGTCTCTCACCAATACTTCATTCAATTGCACGTATTGATTGTCTAAAATCATTTTTGTTTCTTCAAAAATCTCTTTTTGAATGGCATCTCTTTTGCTGGAATATATTTGTTCCGGTGTGTAACGTCCGACCACACTTCTAGCTGCAGAACGGATAGAAGGTTTGATCACTCTTTCCAAATAATTTTGTCCTTTCTTTTGGTGTAACAAACCCAATTGGTCTGTTTGTGGTTTGTACCATGCGGTGACTTCCAAGAGGATATCCAAACCGTTGGAAGACAACACTTTCATTTTCTCCAACAACTCTTGTTGACGAACTTCGTATACAATCACTTTGTTCCAAGGTGCTACAAGGTGGAATCCCTCTCCCAAGGCAGCCTCGTCCGTAACGACTCCTCCATCAAAAGTTTTGTACAAAACACCTGCTTCTCCAGAACCGATGGTTACGGTTGCTTTTGAAAAGAAAATGACAGCAAGAACGACCAGTGCAATCACAAAAGCGCCTCCTTTGGGAAATCCAAATTCTAATTGATTATTAGTACTCATAAGTTTGTTGTTTTAAATTTTTAGTAAAATTACAAATTGTTGTTGAGATTAAGGCAGTACTTCAAAAGAAGTTTTTCCTATTTTGATCTTTTTACGCAAGCGTGAGTGGACATCACTCCCTGGAATAAAACAACAAGCTGCAGCTTCACAAGCATACAACAATTCAACATCGTAGGTGGTCGTCACACCGTCAACAAATTGTCCAAAAACCAACACTTCCAAATCGTCAAATTTTGGCCAGCCACCCTCAGGACAGAAGTCAGAAACTTGAAAGGCTTTGATGTTTTTGAGTACAGCCTCTTTGAGAAAGGAAAAATCCTTAGTTGACAAAATGGTAGAGAAAGATGATTTCTGCCTGCAGCGCCGGTCTTTTTTGCCCCTTTATTTCGATCGAGATGTCTAAAACCGCTTTGGAAGTACCTCTTAAATTCACCAGTGATTTAAGAGATGCTTTCAATCGAAGTTCACTGTCTACCAAAACAGGTGTGATGAATTTCAAATTATCAATCCCGTAATTGACCATCATTTTGTTGTTTTTTACTTCCACAACTTGTCCCCACAAATAAGGCAAAACAGACAAGGTAAGGTAACCATGTGCAATCGTATTCTTAAAAGGACTTTCTTTTTTTGCCTTTTCTTGGTTGGTGTGAATCCACTGGTGGTCTAAGGTGGCATCTGCAAATTTATCAATTTGTTCTTGGGTAATTTTCAAATAGTCTGAAGTACCCAATTCTTTGCCTTCATAGGCTTTGTACTCTTCAAAACTGTGGATTTTTAATGCAGCCATTTTTATGGTTTTTTTTGATTTTATTAGTATGCTACTTCTAAAAGTTCTACCGTTCCTTGAGGAACGACCGTTAGCTGTTCTTCGTTGGCAGGCAACAAGACCGTTTCTCCTTTTTTGATAGTTAATTCCTGGTTAGGAGTCTTCAAAAGCGCCAATCCGTCGGTGCAGATAAAGATTTTAAAAGAGTTTCCTAAGTCATAGGTCAAGGTCAATATTTCATTGCTGCTGATGTAATTGGTTTTGAAAAAAGGCGTGTCAATCATCAGATTGGATTGATTCGGCGTCTTTTCGTAAGCGGTTTGGTACTTTTCTACAAGTGAAAAATCGATGGCATCGATGGATTCTTGAACGTGTAATTCTCTTTGCTTACCGGTTTTTTTGTCCACGCGATTGTAGTCGAATACGCGGTAGGTAACATCAGAAGTCTGCTGGATTTCAGCGAGAAGCACTCCTTTGCCAATTGCGTGTACACGACCTGCAGGAAGGTAGTACATTTCGCCTTTTTTTACTTTGATTTTGTTGAGTAAGGGCAAGAGGTCTCCCCGGTTGACGCAGGCTTCAAAATTTACTTTGTTCAAATGTTCCGTAAATCCAATAAGCAGATTGGCCTCTTTGTCGGCATCCATAATGTACCACATTTCGTTTTTCCCCAAACTATTGTGTCTTTCCTTTGCCAAGGCATCATCGGGATGTACTTGAACGGATAGCGGTGCGTCTGCATCGATAAACTTGATCAGGATTGGAAACTCATTTCCGTATTCCTCGTAACAGTTCTCCCCAACGAGGTCGGATTTGAAACGCGCAATTAAATCTGAAAGGAGCGCACCTTTGAGTGGCCCTTCTAAAACAGCGGTCTCAGCTCCTTTGACGCCAGAAATCTCCCAGCTTTCACCAATATGAGTTTCTGAATACTCTTTTTGCAATACGTTTTTTAACTTTTCTCCCCCCCAGATTCTGTACTGAAAAACAGGTTGAAACTTTAAAATCCCTATTGAATTGTTCATTTTTTTCTTTGCTATAGCAATTTACAAATTAGGCCGTAATCATACCGCCGTCTACATTCAATGTTTGTCCAGTAATGTAAGCAGACATGTCCGAAGCTAGGAAAACACAAGCATTTGCGATGTCCTCTGGAGTTCCTCCGCGTTTCAAGGGAATGGCTTGTCTCCATCCATCTACCACTTTCTCATCCAATTTGGCTGTCATTTCTGTTTCGATAAATCCAGGTGCTATGGCATTGCAACGAATGTTTCGAGAGCCCAATTCCAAAGCGACGGATTTGGTAAAGCCCAACATGCCTGCTTTGGAAGCGGCGTAGTTGGTTTGCCCGGCATTTCCTTGTACTCCAACTACGGAGCTCATATTGATGATGGAACCTGAACGTTGTTTCATCATAGGACGAATGACGGCTTTGGTCAAGTTGAAAACAGATTTCAAATTGATTTCGATGACCTTGTCAAAATCTTCTTCGCTGATGCGCATCAACAAGTTGTCTTTGGTAATCCCAGCATTGTTGATCAAAACATCGATGCTTCCAAATTCTTCAAGTACGGCTGCTGCCAATTCTTGGGCGGCAGCAAAGTCCGCTGCATTTGACTGGTATCCTTTGGCTTTTACACCGTTGGCTGCCAATTCTTTTTCGAGTGCAGTTGCAGCTTCAACAGAAGAACTAAAGGTAAATGCGACATGCGCACCTTGCTTGGCAAATGTTTCAGCAATTCCTTTTCCAATTCCTCGTGTAGCTCCTGTGATCAGGACTGTTTTGTTTTCAAGAAGTTTCATATGTTGTTTTTAAAGTGACTTTGAAATAAAGTTAGTTAATTCAAAACGTTTGCAACCATTTCTCCAATTTTAGCTGGAGAATCCACAACGTGAATTCCATTTGCTCTTAGAATGGCCATTTTCGCCTGTGCTGTATCATCTGCACCTCCAACAATAGCTCCTGCATGCCCCATGGTTCTTCCTGCCGGAGCAGTCTGTCCAGCGATAAAACCAACTACTGGTTTTCTGTTGCCATCTGCTTTGATCCATTTCGCTGCGTCGGCTTCCAATTGTCCTCCGATTTCACCAATCATCACAATGGCTTCTGTTTCGTCGTCATTCATCAACAATTCCACCGCTTCTTTGGTAGAGGTTCCAATGATTGGATCTCCTCCAATGCCAATGGCAGTGGTGATTCCAAAACCTTGTTTGACCACCTGATCGGCAGCTTCATAAGTCAAGGTCCCTGATTTGGACACAATTCCTACGTTTCCTTTTTTAAATATAAATCCAGGCATGATACCGACTTTCGCCTCTTCAGGAGTGATTACTCCCGGGCAATTTGGTCCAACCAAACGACATTCCTTGCCCTTCAAATAGGCTTTTACCTTGACCATATCAGCGGTAGGAATTCCTTCCGTAATGCAAATGATCACTATAATTCCCGCATCCGCAGCCTCCATAATGGCATCTGCAGCAAAAGCAGGCGGCACAAAAATAAGCGTGGTGTCAGCGGCCACTGTATCAACAGCCTCAACAACCGTATTGAAAACCGGTTTTCCCAAATGCTCTTGTCCTCCTTTGCCGGGTGTGACACCTCCAACCACATTAGTTCCGTAATCAATCATTTGTCCTGCGTGAAAAGTACCTTCACTTCCGGTAAAACCCTGTACAATAATTTTTGAATCCTTATTTACTAAAACGCTCATAATAGAAATGTAGTTTACATTGTTTGATTTAAGAAAACAAAAGTAAAGTTATTTTCTAAAACAAGGGCAAGGAAAGAGAATTTTTGAACTTCCCGCAACTGTTTTTTAAAAATACATTCCCATACTTAGAAATTACAAAAAGAAATTCAACATTTAAAAATAATTTACAAAAAAACTGTACTTTAAAATCCGTATTTTCGTATTTTAAAAAAGTTACTACCTTCTAAATATTCACAAAGTTAATGTTCGAAAAAGACCTCTGGAACGAAATCTTTCAAAGCATTCGCAAAAACAAATTGCGAAGCATGCTTTCTGGGTTTACCATTGCTTTTGCCATTTTGATATTTACCCTGCTATTTGGAATGGCCAACGGACTTAAAAACACTTTTGAAAGTTTTTTTTTAGACGATGCAACCAATTTGATTTACATTCGATCGGGAAAAACATCCCTGCCCTACAAAGGAAACCAAACAGACAAAAAAATCAATTTTTCGAACAAAGATTACGAACATGTCAAATCTCATTACCAAGAAAAAATAGAATTCATCACTGCACGAATCTTTAAAAACTTTACTGCTTCTTACAAAGGGAACAAAGACAATTACACCATCAGAGGCGTCCATCCAGACCACCAATACTTAGAAAACACCAATGTAACTTTTGGTCGATTTTTGAATGTGGCAGACCTTCAATACAAACTCAAATACGTGGTCATTGGTCGATTGGTCGCAAAAGACCTGTTTGAAAACAAAAACCCCATTGGCAAATACTTGAGCTTGCAAGGAGTTTCCTTTAAGGTTGTTGGTGTTTTTGAAGACAGCGGAGGAGACAATGAAGAACGGATCATTTACATGCCTGTCTCAACAGCACAAAGTACCTTTTCAGACAACGATTATATCAACGAGATCAATTTGACATACAAGCCCAAAATGAATTTTGAGCAGGCCATCGCTTTTAGTGTTTTGTTGGAAAAAGAGCTCAAAGAACGTTTTTCAGTAGCTCCCAAAGACCAAAGAGCCATCCGAATTCGAAACACTGCTGATTCAATGAAGAAAACAAATCAAATGTTGTTTGTCTTGGGGGTTTTAATTCTGTTTATCGGCTTTGGTACTCTGATCGCAGGAGTGGTCGGCATCAGCAATATTTTGGTGTACATCGTAAAAGAGCGAACGAAAGAACTCGGCATCCGGAAAGTTTTGGGAGCCGAACCCAAATCCATCGTTGGGATGATTCTTTTGGAATCGATTCTCATCACAATCTGTGCAGGTTATGTGGGCATGTTTGTCGGCGTGAGTGCCCTGCAATTGATTGGAAATCGTTTGACCGATTATTTCATCACCGATCCCAGTGTCGACAATGGCATTGTTATTGGTGCTACGCTTGTTTTGATTCTCTCAGGTGCCGTTGCAGGGTATGTCCCCGCACAAAAAGCGGCCAAAATAAAACCCATCGTAGCTTTGCGCAATGAATAAACGAATGTCAAAATACCTGCCTTCACACTTGATCTTTCTATTTGAGAGCGATACTTGGCAGGAGATTGCTGAAAGTATTCGCAAAAACAAGTTGCGAACCGTCATCACCATTATCGGAGTGACATGGGGGGTGTTTTTGTTGGTGACTCTGTTGGGCAGTGCACGAGGAATGGAAAATTCCTTTAACCGAATTTTCGGAAATTTCGCCACCAATTCTGTCTTTGTTTGGGGACAAAAAACGAGCAAACCTTTCAAAGGATTTCAAGAAGGCAAAAAGGTGCAATTAAAAATGGATGATGTCGCACAAATACGCAAGGAAGTGGAGGGCATCGAATTTGTCGTCCCGAGAAACCAACGCAATGGAACTTTGACCAACGGCTTTTTGTCAGCAACTTTTAACGTTAACGGGGATTATCCCTTGTTGGACAAAGTACAAAAGAAAGAGTTGATTTACGGGCGCTTTATCAACAAGGCAGACATTCAAAAAAAACGAAAAACCGTCGTGATTTCGGAAGAAGCTTACAAGCAGCTTTTTGAAAAAGAAAGCATTCCGATTGGAGAATTTTTACAGATCAACAACATCAATTTCAAAGTTGTAGGGGTTTTTCAAAATAGCAATGTAGGCATGGGCTCTGATGTTCACATCCCATTTACAACTTTTCAGCAGGTATTCAACACGGGGAACAAGCTCGGATGGATGATGATTACAGGAAAGGAAGATGCCGACATCAAACAAATAGAGAAAGACAGCAAACTCCTACTTAAAAACATTCATAAAATTCATCCCAAAGACGAACGAGCCTTTGGAAGTTTCAATTTAGGGGAACGATTCGCAAAGGTGACAGGTTTCTTAACTGGAATGCAGTTTCTCACCTGGTTTGTTGGGATCGCAACACTGATTGCAGGTGTCTTTGCAATTGGAAATATCTTGTTGATTACCGTCAAAGAGAGAACCAAAGAAATCGGCGTTCGAAGAGCCCTGGGCGCAACGCCAAATTCCATCAAAAAACAAATCGTTTTGGAGGCTGTTGTTTTGGCTGTCTTGGCAGGAATTTTTGGAATCATCGGTGGGGGTCTTGTCTTGATGTTGACAGATAAATTTTGGGGGCAAGGAGAGGACGCCGTTTTGGTCAATCCCTCAGTATCTATTCCAGTTGTCCTTTCAGCTGTATTGATTTTGGTGGTCTTGGGATCCTTGATTGGCTTGATCCCAGCAAACAGAGCCACACGAATCAAACCCATCGCGGCACTAAACGATGAATAACAACACACAAGCAATTCAATTAAAAATCAGATTTATGAAAAAAATTGTAAAAAAAATCTTCTTGTCAATCCCCTTCTTGTTATTGGTGTGGGTGTTGATTTATTTTGGAAAGAAAAACAGTGAATCGGCTCTTGAATTCAAGACAAAAACGCCCTTTAGAACCACAATAGTCAAAAAATCTGTTGCTACAGGTAAAGTACTTCCTGAAGATGAAGTGGAAATAAAACCTCAAATTTCTGGAATCATCGATCGGATTTATGTCGCAGAAGGCGATTTTGTTAAAACTGGTGATTTGATTGCCAAAATAAAAATTGTTCCCAACGAACAAGCGCTCAACAATGCAAAAGGACGCCTAAAGAATGCAACGCTAAATTTGACCAACAACACCTTGGAATACAATCGAAACAAGGTCTTGTTTGAAAGAGGCGTCATTTCAAACCAAGAATTCAACAATTTTCAATTGCGCTATGACCAAGCAAAACAGGATGTAGAAAATGCAGGAAACGATTACCAAATCATCAAAGTCGGCTCTGCCAAAGGATCCTTGTCTGCCAATACCAACATACGTGCGACGGTCACCGGTACCATTCTTGAAATCCCTGTCAAGGAAGGGGACCAAGTAATTGAAAGCAACAATTTCAATGCCGGTACAACCATCGCCGCCATCGCGGATTTGAACAAAATGAATTTTGAGGGAAAAGTAGACGAAGCGGAAGTGGGGAAACTAAAAGAAGGAACTGTTTTGGAAGTGACCATCGCTGCCTTGGAAGGCATTTCATACAAAGCGACCTTGAATTTTGTCGCACCCAAAGGAAAAGAAGAACAAGGAGCTGTTTTGTTTAAAATAAAAGCCGCATTGCAACTCAATGACGAAAGCTACGTCAGGGCAGGCTATAGCGCCAATGCAGAATTGATTTTAAGTAAAAAAGACGATGTCTTGGCCATCAAAGAATCGCTGGTCCAGTACGATCGAAAATCCGAAAAACCCTATGTTGAAATTCTAAAAGAAAAAAACACATTCGAACGCGTTGATTTGAAATTGGGTATTTCTGACGGCATCGATGTGGAGGTGCTCGAAGGACTTGGTAAAAACGACTTAGTAAAAGTGTGGAACAAGGCCTCGAAAGAAGACGATGAAGACAAGAAAAAAGAAGCCAAAAGAAGAAAATAAAAACGCGCGAAAAATTAAATAAACACCTATGAAAACCACCCTATACCTTGTTCTTTTGGTCAGTTTTTTAAAACTTTCCGCACAAACAAAAAAGTGGACTTTGCGGGACTGTGTGCAGTACGCAATCGAAAACAACATTGCAGTCAAACAATCGGAAATGGATGTAAAAACTGCCAAAGTAAACCGCAGAGGTGCCAAAGGAAACTTTTTACCCAACCTCAATGTCAACATGCGGCACTCATGGAACATTGGACTCAACACCAATCCCGTAACCAACACCAATGTAACTGCTACCTCACAAACGTCAATTTTTGGACTTTCGGCAGGCATTACGCTCTACGATGGACTTCAGAACAGCAACCAATTGCACAAGGCAAATTTGGCCATCTTGGCAAATCAGTACCAATTGGAAGACATGAAAGACAACATATCGCTTCGAGTAGTGAATGCATACCTGCAAATTTTATTTAGCAAAGAGTCCTTGGGAACTTTGAAAAAGCAAGCCCAACTCAACATAAAAGAACGCAAACAGACACAAGAGTTGGTAAATCTAGGCTCCAAACCCAAAGGAGACTTGTTGGAGATTGAAGCCAGCATCGCAAGTCAGGAACAACAAATTGTAAATGCTCAAAACACGTTAAAAATAGCCAAGTTGACCTTGGCAAACCTCCTCTTGATCAAAGATGCCGATGCTTTTGAAATCGCGGACCAAAAAAACCTGTTGGTGGAAGCGGGTATTTTAGATTACAACTCAAAAGCCATTTATAACAAAGCCGTTCAAAATAGAAATGACATCAAAGCTTCAGCACTGAACGTTGAAATCTCAAAAACAGATGTAAAAATTTCAAAAGGAAATTACCAACCGACACTCTCTGGTTCCTATGGCTTCAACACCAACTATTATTTTTCAAAACTTTTAACACTTCCAAATTTCGAAAGTCAAATAGCGGACAACAAGGGACATGCTTTTGGTTTGAATTTGAGCATTCCCATTTTCAATAGGTTTGCAAACAGCAACGAGGTCAGGCGGGCAGAAATCAATTACAAAAAAGCACAACTGGCTTTGGAACAAAGCAAAGTGAACCTCAAAGACAAGATCAATCAGGCACACAATGACCTCAAAGGAGCTTTGGCAGCATACAAAGCCGCTTTGAAAACAGAAGCTGCTCGAAAAGAAGCCTTTCGATACTCTCAAAACAAGTTTGAATTAGGACTACTGAATTCCTTTGATTTTCAACAGGCAAAAACACGGCTTGAAATGTCAGAAAACGACCTCATCCAAGCCAAATATGATTTTTTCTTCAAAGCCAAAGTCTTGGAGTTTTATTTTGGCATCCCCTTTGGGGAATTGCAAATCTAAACCTCGAAAAAAAAGCTTCCCTAGGGAAGCTTTTTTTGTTTAGTTCTGAAAAAATTCTACTGGAAATGCTGTTGTTTTGATAATTTTTAATGATTTGGAATAGCTCAGTAGAAAATGAATAGTTTTTGCTGTGGGCTCAAGAATGTCATTTGGTTTTTTTTTTGAAAAGTAGTTTTTTGTCATATATGAAAACAATTGGTTTCTATACTAACGACAAAAAATTTATTTTAGTATCAATTGGTCAAAACAAGCCCATTTAGAGCAACCAATTTTCGAAGATTGATCAGTGCATACCTCATTCTACCTAAAACAGTATTGATACTTGCTCCTGTCTTTTCGGAAATTTCTTTAAAGCTCAACTCGTTGTAAATGCGAAAAACCAATACCTCTTTTTGTTCTTGAGGCAACTCTTTGATGATCTCAGTAAGCTGTTGATACAATTCCGTTTGAATCAGCTCCGTTTCAATATTAGAGCTGTCGTCGCCCAAAACAGCAAAGATATCAAACGCATCTGTCCTTTCAAACCTAGGGATTCTTTTTGCTTTTCTAAAATGATCTATGACCAAATTGTGGGCTATTCGAAGAACCCAAGGCAAAAATTTACCATCCTCTCTGTAATTCCCTTTTTTAAGCGTGCGAATGACTTTGACAAAGGTCTCTTGAAAAATATCTTCTGCAAGCTGTTTGTTAAAAACTTTGGAATAGACAAAACCAAATATTTTTTGCTTGTGCCTTGAAATAAGAAATCCTAAAGATTTTTCATCACCCTGTATGTACCGAGTGACCAAATCACCATCGGATATATTCTGTAACTGCATAACATTCATTTATAACACTTTAGTAAATAATTCTAGTGTATTTCTAAGAGTAATGTTATTGAATAGGCAGTAGTTTTAGGATGAATGTATGATAAGTACGGTTACAAATATCTAAAAACTATTGGTTTTTAACAAAAAAAACGTGGTAAATAATTTCGTGTTCCTTTTACAGAGCGCTTCAAAAAGGTTATTTTTACATCCTATCGCCTTTCGTATATGACTCATAAAAAAGCTACGCACAACCCGAGAGATTTCATCCTCATCCAAGGAGCGCAGCTCCACAACCTCAAAAACATTGATGTTGCGATTCCAAGAAACAAATTGGTGGTCATCACTGGGCTTTCTGGTTCTGGAAAATCCAGCTTGGCTTTTGACACCTTGTATGCGGAAGGACAACGTCGTTATGTGGAAAGTCTATCCTCCTATGCAAGGCAATTTTTAGGAAAACTCAACAAGCCCAAAGTCGCTTCCATCAAAGGAATTGCGCCTGCCATAGCCATTGAACAAAAAGTAAACACGAACAATCCAAGATCTACAGTAGGGACTTCGACTGAAATCTTTGATTATCTGAAATTGTTATTTGCACGAATTGGAAGAACTTACTCGCCTGTTTCTCAACTAGAAGTAAAAAAACACCGGGTTGCAGATGTTCTCGACGCTGTAAAAAAAATCCCCAAAAACAGTAAAATACTCTTGTTGGCACCCATCGATTTTGGAGATGACAAAGACCCTGGAATTGTATTCAATCTTCTTTCCCAACAAGGCTATTCCCGATTCAAGATTTACCAAGAGGTGCTTCGGATCGATGCTGATTTGACAGCAAAATACGACGCCCAAACACTTCGAAAAGCTGCTGCAGACAAACAATTGCACCTAGTGGTCGATCGAATTGTCGTCAAAGAGGATGCCGCATTTTACAACCGTCTCGCTGACGCTGTTCAAACGGCCTTTTTTGAAGGAAAGGGCACTTGTGCTTTAGACAATGTCACCGAAGGTACGTTCACCACTTTCAGCAATAAATTTGAATTGGATGGCATCACATTTTTAGAACCAAACACTCATTTTTTTAGCTTCAACAATCCCTATGGAGCTTGCCCAACCTGCGAGGGTTATGGCAATACCATGGGAGTCGACAAAGACTTGGTCATTCCAAATACCAGTCTCTCCATCTACGAAGATGCAATTGCCCCTTGGAAAACAGAATCGTTTCTAAAGTACAAGGACCAACTCATTGACTTTGCCTCTCAACACGACATCCCCATTCACAAACCGTGGTTTGAACTGAGTACAGCCCAAAAAAGATGCATTTGGAAAGGCACCTCAGATTTTGAAGGTCTTGACGGGTTTTTCAAATACTTGGAAAGCAAAAGCTACAAAATCCAATACCGCGTATTGCTCTCTCGTTACAGAGGGCGAACCCAATGCCAAACGTGTGAAGGCAAAAGACTTCGTAAGGAAACCAACTACGTCAAGATAAAAGGAAAGGCGATTTCCGATTTGATCGACCTGCCCATTGACCGCTTGTCTGCTTTTTTTAGAGCATTGGTCTTGGAAAAAAAAGACGCCCTTGTTGCCAAGAGAATTTTAACAGAGATCAACAGCCGTTTGACTTTTTTAAAAGATGTCGGTTTGGGATACCTTAGCTTGAATCGACCTTCCAACACCCTTTCCGGTGGAGAAAGTCAACGCATCAATTTGGCCACCTCTCTCGGGAGCAGCTTGGTCGGCTCCATGTATATTTTAGACGAACCTAGCATTGGTTTGCATCCCAAAGACACGGAGCGCTTGATCAAAGTCTTGAAACAACTAAGAGACCTGGGCAACACCGTCATCGTGGTGGAGCACGATGAAGACATCATGCGACAAGCCGACGCTGTCATTGACATCGGTCCAGAGGCAGGTACTCACGGAGGACATGTGGTCGCAGAAGGGACTTTTAAAGAGCTTCTAAAATCAAACTCCTTGACTGCCAAATACCTCAACCAAGAACTCGAAATTGAAGTTCCTAACAAACGTAAAACTTCAAAAGACACTATCCAAATCCAAGGAGCACGTGCAAACAACCTCAAAAACATCGATGTTGAATTCCCCCTCAACACCTTGACGGTGATTACCGGAGTTTCTGGGAGTGGAAAAAGTACTTTGGTCAAAGACATTCTCTTTCCCGCTTTGCAAAAAAAACTGGTAGGTCATGGAAAAAAAGCGGGGGCTTTTACCGAACTTTTAGGAAGTTTTGACAAGCTAAAAAACATCGAGTTCATCGATCAAAATCCAATCGGTCGTTCTTCCCGATCCAACCCTGTGACCTATGTAAAGGTCTACGACGAAATTCGGAGCTTGTTTGCAAATGAAAGCTTGTCAAAAGCAAGGAATTACAAACCCAAACATTTTTCTTTCAATGTAGAAGGAGGACGCTGTGAGACGTGTAAGGGTGAGGGCATCGTCACCATCGAAATGCAATTCATGGCCGATGTTCATTTGGAATGTGAGGACTGCAAAGGAAAACGGTTTCAAAAAGAAGTGTTGGAAATCAAATTTAAAGAAAAATCAATTGACGCTATTTTACAGCTGACCATCGACGAAGCCATCGCATTTTTTGACAAACACCAGCAAGTAAAAATCGCTCAAAAACTCATGCCATTGCAAGATGTTGGATTGGGATACGTGCAATTGGGACAATCCTCTTCCACCCTTTCCGGTGGTGAAGCGCAAAGAATCAAACTCGCTTCGTTTTTGGGCAAAGGACAGCGCAAAGACAAAACCTTATTTATTTTTGACGAACCGACTACGGGCTTGCATTTTCACGACATCAAAAAGTTGTTAAATTCTATGGAAGCGCTTATAAAAATTGGCCATTCTATCGTGGTCATTGAGCACAACTTGGATTTTATCAAATGTGCCGATTTCGTAATTGACTTGGGGCCTGAAGGAGGTGAAAACGGAGGGGATTTGTTGTTTTCAGGAACCCCAGAAGAAATGCTTTGCAGCGACAGCTCTATCACAGCGACCTATTTGAAAGAAAAACTCTCGTCTTGACCCTCGCTTAAAAAAAAAGCACCAAATGAAAAATCACTCGGTGCCTTGTTGCATTCTATATGTTGTTCTACTTAGCGCGAATAGTTCGGAGCCTCTTTTGTGATGGTGACATCGTGGGGGTGACTTTCTTTGATTCCTGAGGCTGTAATTTTCACAAAACTGGCTTCTTTTTGGGAGGCAATGTTTTTGGCTCCACAATAGCCCATTCCTGCTCTCAATCCACCGACAAATTGATGCATTGTAGCCGACAACTCGCCTTTGTAAGGAACTCTTCCGACAATTCCCTCTGGAACGAGTTTTTTCAAGTCGTCTTCAACATCTTGAAAATAGCGGTCTTTGGAACCTTGCTTCATCGCTTCTACGGACCCCATTCCTCGATAGGACTTGAATCTTCTGCTTTCAAAAATAATGGTTTCTCCGGGAGATTCTTTCGTTCCTGCCAAAAGCGAACCTAGCATAACCGCGTCTGCTCCTGCAGCAATGGCCTTTGGTATGTCTCCCGTATATCGGATTCCCCCATCAGCGATTACAGGGACACCGGTTCCTTTGATGGCCTCAGCTACTTCCATAACTGCGGACAATTGAGGGTAACCTACTCCTGCTACAACTCTGGTAGTACAGATCGATCCAGGTCCAATTCCTACTTTGACAGCATCAGCTCCAGCTGCAACCAAATATTTGGCAGCATCGGCAGTTGCGATGTTTCCTACTACGACATCCGTATCCGGAAAAGAAGCTTTGACCAATTTCAACACTTCCACCACCCCTTTCGTATGCCCGTGGGCAGTATCAATGATCAATGCATCTACCCCAGCGTCTACCAATGCTTGCGCTCGAGTTACTGCATCTTCAGTGACACCGATCGCAGCAGCCACACGCAAACGTCCGAAAGTATCTTTGTTGGCGTGGGGATTCTCTCGAACTTTGATGATATCTCTAAATGTAATCAAACCGACCAAAATATTCTGATCGTTGACCACAGGTAATTTTTCAATTTTATTGTCTTGTAAAATGACTTCGGCTTGTTTCAAAGAAGTTCCCTGTGCTACAGTTACCAAATTTTCAGAAGTCATGACTTCAGAAATCAACCGTGTATTGTTTTTCTCAAAACGCAAATCCCTATTGGTCACAATACCGACAAGCACTCCTGAATTGTCAATGACAGGTATCCCTCCGATACCGTATTCAGCCATTAAATTTTTGGCAGTTGCCACAGTTTCTTCACGTTTGATGGTCACCGGTTCCAAAATCATTCCGGATTCGGAACGTTTTACTTTGCGAACCTCCGACGCCTGCTGTGCTGCCGTCATGTTTTTATGCAACACACCGATACCACCTTCTCTGGCCATGGCGATGGCCATATTTGCCTCTGTTACAGTATCCATCGCAGCGGATACTATGGGTGTATTTAGACTGATGTTTTTGGTGAATTTTGTTTTGATACTTACCTCTCTGGGGAGTACTTCTGAGTAAGCGGGAATCAAAAGGACGTCGTCGTAAGTCAATCCTTCACTTATAATCTTTGATGAAGCCATGTGCAATAAGTTTAATTTTATTGCATGCAAATATACATCTTTTATTCCGTTTCTCGAATCTCTACATAAAGTATCTTTAAAGGCGGAAGTGTGGCTCAATTAGTTGGAAGCATGAATCTTTCGATGCATTTCTATGTACAGAGCTTCCACCTCGCTTTTGGCCCAGTTGGTACGCCTTAAAAAACGAAGACTTGATCCGATAGAAGGATTGTTGCGAAAACAACCGATTTGAATCTTGTGTCCCAAATGCTCCCAACCGTAATAGTCGACGAGTTCTTTTAAAAGCTGTTCGATGCGCTTGCCGTGTAAAGGGTTGTTCTGCTGTAATTCCATGAGTACTTTGCACTATTTTTTAGTTCCAGTAAGGTCCGGTAAAGATACTTGAATTACCTTTGTCAGATGGTCTTTCCAAAAACAAATCAAGCAACAATTCTAAAAAACCTCGGGTTTTCCACTTTGAACTCCATGCAGGAAACGGCAATTGCAACTACATCTTCAACACCAAACACACTCCTATTGGCACCGACAGGAAGCGGTAAAACAGTCGCTTACCTCTTGAGTGTGCTCCCTAAAATAGCGTCCAAATCGGGAGTTCAAGTATTGATTTTAGCTCCTACACGTGAGTTGGTTTTGCAAATTGAAAACGTGTTGAAATTGATGAAAACAAACTTCAAAGTCAATGCCTGCTATGGGGGACATCCTTTTGGTGTGGAGCGCAAAAATTTTTCAACACCTCCAACACTTTTGGTGGGAACTCCCGGGCGAATCGAAGACCACATCAAGCGGAAAACATTTGACCCGACGGGCATTACTCAATTGGTTTTTGACGAGTTTGACAAATCTTTGGAGTTCGGATTTTCCAAACAAATGGAATCCATCGTAAAAGAAATTCCAAAGCCAAAGGGGCGCCTTTTTGTATCGGCGACCAAAGCCATCGAAGTCCCCGACTACCTCAACACAGACGACCTCCATACACTCGATTTTTTAAAAGAAAAAGAAGGAACCTTGACCTTATCACAACACGTGACCCCTATCGATGAAAAAGTAGCGGGGCTGCTGGAACTTTTAACGTCTTTGGGTCCCAAAAAAAATACCATTGTCTTTTCCAACCACAGAGAAGCTTGCGATCGTATTTGCGATCATTTAGACGACAAAGAACTTATTTATTCCATTTTTCACGGAGGCTTGGAACAAGCACAACGAGAATTGGAATTGTTAAAATTCAGAAATGGAAGTTCTCAAATTTTGATTGCCACCGATATTGCGGCAAGGGGCATTGACATTCCAGAGCTGGACTGTGTCATTCACTACCAAATGCCCCGTGAAGAGGCTACTTTCACACATCGAAATGGAAGAACTGCACGGATGAAATCTTCGGGAATGAGTATTTTGATTCGGACAACAACAGAAGCACTCCCCTCCTACATCGACGAAGTTCCCATGTTCAAAATCAGTCCCAACGAAACACTCACCGATCCCGAATGGAGAACTTTTTACATCGGAAAAGGGAAAAAAGACAAAGTCAATAAAATGGATCTTGTCGGTTTTTTCTTGCAGTTTGATTTTTTGTCAAAAACGGATTTGGGACTGATTGAAGTCAAAGATTTTTCTTCCTATATTGCCATTAAAAGGAACAAGAGCAAGCGGGTTTTAAAAGCGGTTCAAGGTTTGAAAATCAAAAAGAAAAAGGCAAAAATTGCTTTTGCAAAATAGTGCAATCACCAAAGAATGAACTTACAAGAACTTCTCAGCCGTCTCATTGCCTTTCCTGTTTTGGGAGGCGAAAGCAATACTAGCATCCTACTCTGGATCAAAGACCATATTGAATCCTATGGCGTGGCTACCGTCTGGGTTCCCAATGCAACAGGTGACAAAGCTTCTTTGCATTGCAGGATTGGGCCCGCTGTAGACGGAGGCCTTATTTTGTCTGCTCATACAGATGTAGTTCCGGTCAAGGGACAGGATTGGGACAGCGCCCCTTTTGAATTGACGGATACAGGCGATGGCAAATGGTACGGTCGAGGCAGTTGTGACATGAAAGGCTTTTTGGCTTGTTGCTTAGCTGTCCTCCCGGACTTGGTGAAAGCTCCTTTGAAAAGACCCATTTATTTTGCTTTTTCCTACGACGAAGAAATTGGCTGTTTGGGAGCTCCCGAGTTGATAACGCACTTGCAAAACTACTATTCAGAAACGCCCAAATACGCCTTGATTGGAGAGCCTTCATTGCTGCAACCCATCATCGGCCACAAAGGCATCGGATTGTACACCACCACTGTCAACGGTTCGGCAGGACACAGCAGCAGCATTCGCAAAGAGGTAAGTGCCATACACGAAGCCGCACGCCTTGTTTTGTGGCTCGAAGACAAAATGAATGCATTGGCATCGGAAAGTGTCGACGAACGCTTTTCACCACCACACAGTTCCTTGCACATCGGTCTTATCCAAGGAGGGATCGCCCCCAATGTCATTGCTGACAAGGCAACGTTTTCATGGGATGTTCGGGTGATTCCTAAAGACAAACTTGCTGACATCATTGCAGACTTTGAAACCCATTGCCGACAAAGAGAGCGGGAATTGCAGTCCTTATTTTCGGACTTTAAAATTCAAACCAAAGAGTGGCATGCTCCTGTACCTCCATTAGACACACACACAGAACAAGACATTGTCAAATTGCTGCAAAAAATCAATCCAAACACCGTGTTGGGAACCGTTCCTTATGCAGCCGAAGCTGGACAGTACGCAGCAGCAGGTATAGAAAGTATCATCTGTGGTCCGGGTTCTATAGATCAAGCACACAGGCCAAATGAGTTTGTAGAACGAAGTGAACTTGATAAATGCATCCTATTATTACAAAACCTTTGCCGCGAGTTTTCTAAAAATCAATAAACTTTTTTACTGAACGTCGAATTCATTCTCTTTATGTGTTTCAGTGCTTTGCACAAATGGACATTGATCAATGTATTTATTTTTATTTATTCTAAATAAGAATTTTGCGTATCTTTGCAGCTCGAACGATTCAGATGAAAATCATGTCAATAGATACGGTGCTAACATTTTTGGAGTCATGCTACAAGGTCTGTACTGATTTGGTTGTGACACCGAACAAGAGGACCTATTTTCTATACATGTTCACATCGTTGCCACTGGTCTATTTTATTTATAAAAAAAAGAAGAAACAATCCTTTATAAAGTTTCTTTTACCCAAAAAAATTTGGTTGGGAAAATCAGCTTTCGTGGACTATTATTTTATTGCTTTTAACAGTGTTGTAAAAATTTTACTCATTGCTCCCTTATTTATTTTTGGTTTCAAATTGGCATTTCACACAACAGAATACCTCAACAAGTGGTTTGGATATGAATTAATACAACTCTCTACGGTCAGCACCATGATTGCATATACCATCGCTCTCAGTGTTTTTGGAGACTTTGTCAGCTACCTCATTCACTTAGCAATGCATAAGGTTCCTTTCCTTTGGGAATTTCATAAAACACATCATTCAGCGACGACCATGAATCCATTCACGCAATACAGAATACACCCTGTAGAATTGATTCTCAATAATTTAGGCGCAATCTTAACATTTGGATTGATGACAGGAGTTTTTGATTATTTATCTGCTTCTCAAATTAACAAATGGACTTTTGCAGGTGTCAATATATTCACTTTGATTTTTAATTTTTGGGGAGCCAACTTAAGGCATTCTCACGTCAAATTTAAATTTTACAATTTTTTAGAATACATCTTTATCAGTCCGGTGCAACACCAAATTCACCACAGTGACAAACCCGAACATTACGATAAGAATCTCGGGTCTAAGTTCGCTTTTTGGGATTGGATCTTCGGTACTTTGATTCGATCTAAACAAGTGAAAAAACTGCATTTTGGATTGGGAAAACAAGACAATCAAAACTATGCTTCTTTTCTACAGAACCTCCTGAATCCTTTTAAAAACATCCTAGGAAACAAGTAATCAACGCATCGTTTGTATCCAATCTAGGAATGTTTTTTTATCCCTATCTGACAAGTTACCGTGCAAAAGTGTGTACGATTTCAAAGGCATTTTGTCTTCTTCCACTTCTTCTACAATCTCTTCTAGTTTGTGCGCGGCTTTTTTTGAGGAGTATTTGGTCCAATCTGAAAAATTCAAATGCTCGATTCCTTCCTCCACATGATGCTCTATCAAAAAAGAGATAGGCGCTATTGAAGCATACCATGGATATTCTACTTGATGCGAATGACAGTCGTAACAATTCGCTTTCACAATAAGAGCAACTTCTTTAGGGGCTTTTGAAACCGATAAGAAATCCGTTTGAGGATTGACCGCTCGGTATGCCCGTTCACCATTTACAAATTGTAAAACAACCAAGAGCACCACAGAAATTAGAATGATTTTTCTTCCCTTTTTTTTCATCGGAAATATTTTAAAGTTTTAATTGCATCGTAAAATAGTAAGAACGCGGATCTGAAGTAATGATCCCTGGCCCTGGGTAACCGGTTGCTCTTCTTGTAAAATACGAGCGGTTCAATAGGTTGTTAATTCCTGTTTCAAATTTAAACATTTTGTAGGTGTATGCAAACGACAAATCCAAAATGTCATAAGAAGGAATCGCTCCTGCAACGGTGAGCATATTATTTGGATTGTAGGGTGCATTTGTCACATCTGTATATTGTTCCGACAAATACGTATACTGCAAACTACCGATTAAATTTTTGTATCCAAAACCGATTCCTGATTTCATATTTACAAGCGGTATAAATTCTACCTTTTTGCCTTGTACTCCGTTGAATCGTGATTTTGTGTATTTAGAATCTGTAATTGCTGTGTTTATAAAAACATTAAACTTGTAGTTGCTCTGATTCTCCCAAAAAGTTTCTTGGAGGTTCCAATCAATCAGAGATTCCAATCCGTAAACGACAGCGGTTCCAATATTGTCGCGTACCCAACCGATTCGATCTTCAAAATTGGTGCCTATTTTTCCTTTGTAAAGCAAACCAAATACATTCGCGTCATAGGATATGAATTTTCGGTATTTCCCTCGCACTCCGATATCTGCGGTATACCCCTTTTCATCTGTAATGTCCTCTGCAACGGTAAAAGAAGGACTTGTCACTCGAATATCACTAAAAGTTACAGAGCGGTAATTCTGAGATATGTTGGCATAACTTTCAAAGTAACTCGTAGGCTTGTAACTCGCACCAAGCCCAAATAAAAGGATGTTTCTCTCAAAACGATTGTTGTCTTCAATCAACTCAGGAGAATAAGTTCCTTCAGAAAGTGTCTTTATATATTCGTATCGAACTCCTGGTGTCAATGAAAAATAATCTGAAAGTTTGAAAATATTCTCTGCAAAAACGGACGCATTGAAGTTTGGATATTTGAATTTAGACTGGTTGCTATATTGTGGGAATTCTGCTGAATAAAAATTAAAATCTGCTTCACTTCCTTTGCTACCCGGTCCTTGTTGAGAAGTATTGTTGGCATTGTAGATTTTTGAACCGACCAATAACACCGCATCTTTTGAAAAAACGTTGTAACGCGTCAGCAACCTCGTTTCAGCACCCCAATTTCGGAATACGCCTGCCAATAAATCTCTTTCGTGTAAAAAAATTCCGTTTTGATCCTGTTCGTCTACATCTAAAAAAGGATTGGGTTCTGAAAACGTTGGATTGACTCTAAAACCAAGAGATTTTCTATGCGCATCTAAGGCAAATAGATTCAAACTGAAATCGGTTTTTTCACTGATTTTATGCTGGAGTTTTAATGCAAATAGTTTCCATTGAACTTCAAACCAATTTCTTGTCCTTTGGCTTTGCCTTGGATTTTCTATAAATTGTTTGTCTGAAAGTCCGCCCGATTGTTTTGCCAAATAATTCAGATAGGTTGCCTCAAAGCTCAATTTGGTTTTTTTGGAAAAATCGTAGGCAATGTATCCGTAAAAATTTTTGGAATCGAAATTTGAATTCGCCCTGTAACCATCTCCATCTTTGTAGTTAAAAAAAGTATAATAACTAAGTTTACCCTTTGTTCCACTTAAACTATTAAAACTTGTTTTCAATCCAAAAGAGCCCACTGTATTTCTGGTGACAAATTCTAATTCTTTGTTTTTTACAGGTTCCTTCAATTTAAAATTGATCAAACCTCCAAATTGAGTTCCATACTGCAAGGAAGCCGCTCCTCGAATCACTTGAATTTCCGACAAAGCTTCTGCTGTTGGCGTGTAATAACTCTCTGGATACCCCAAAACATCTGCACTGATGTCATACCCGTTCTGTCTCGTATTGAAGTTGGCTGTTCGATTCGGATCCAAACCTCTACCTCCCACAGACAATTGCAAACCTCCATCGCCCACATCGTAAATATTCAATCCCACGACTTGCGACATTACTTGTCGCGCATTGTTTGAGGCCAAATTACCAACCACTTGATCTACCAACACAACCTCTGTCTTCTTCCCTGCATAAATAGCTGTCCCCTCCACATCTTTCAAACGCTTCAGATTGAATACCTTTTTTTGATAGTTTTCAATAAAAACTTCGGAAAGGTCCTCTGACAATTTCTCCAACCTTATGGTAAAACTTGCATCCTCATTTTTAATATTGACAACTCTTTCATAAATCTTGTAGTCGTATGAAAACACAACTATTTGCAAGGGTTTGTTTTCAGCACTTCGAAAAGATACTTTTCCTTGTTCTCCAGTTACACCGACATATGTACCTGATTTCAAATAAATCTGTGCATTTGAAACTGCCGCTTCAGTCAAATCATCGACCACCAAAAAATCAACATTCACTTCTATCTGAGAAAGCGTTTTGAAAGAAACAAACATGAAAAATAAAAACAAGTATGGCTTTGTATACATGAGGTATTGTTCTTGTAACAGAAAAGCTCATTGTCAAAAACCATGAGCCCCTCTTTTATTTGCTATTTGTAATGCGGTTAGTCACCATCTGTATCGTTAAAATCGGCTTTGATCTTCAAAGCAGCTATCATATTGGTTTTCAACACTTCTACAACCGAATGCAACTCTTTTCGCATGACTACAAATGCATCTCTGTCTGCAATAATTTGGCTGTAAAAGTTATCCTCTAAGCCATTTGCCGTAGAAATCGCCTTGTCCATTTTCTCAAGAATAACAACACTCAAACTTCTTCCACCAGCTTCAATATCCAAATCCGTCAAATATCTTTTCAGACTGATTCCTTCTGTATCTGAATTGAAATGTTTGCCTGCAAAAAAATCTCTGGAAGCCTGGATAGCGAAGACAAACAACTCTTTGGAAACATCTTTTTTATAAAAAGCTTCTACAGACTCAGGAACAGGAGTATTGGTAAAAAAACCTATGGGTTTGCCTATTTTAGCTACTCGAATGTGTTTTTCAAAGTTGAAAATAAAATCGTTTGTCAATTTATCTACGGAAGCGGTTGCAGAAGAACATTCATTTTGTATGAAAATGGTTTTATAAGAACCTTTCCAATCATTTAAAACATCTTTTCCCATCTGTTCAAGCCTGTTCGAAACGGCTGTCAAATAAACACCGTAATTCGGATCGTTGTAAACATTCAAAATTTCAAGGTCTGAATCTTTTACGCCATTTAACAAATAGTCCAATGCAGGAAATCCTTGTTTGTCCATTTCTGTAGACAACGACAAATCGTAGGAGTCGCTCGCTATGTTATTTTCCACTCCCACTGCATCCAAAGGGTAAGTATTGGTGTAATCTCTCAACCGCAGCACTTCCGCCTTTCCAATTTGAAAGAGGGCTACTTTTTGCCAAGCAATGTATGCTCCCAACCAAGAAGTTCTGGCCTTGTCCAAATTTGTTTGATTTGGGGTATCTGAAAATGCAACAAGGTCAATTTTCAAACCTTCCAATTTGTTCGTGTAGTTCTCATAAGCAGGAATGATGATATTCCCCGCCCAATTGTTCAACATAGCCCCTCTGTCAAAATCGTCTGTTGTGCACTGGTCATCAGCATCTGTCATGCAAGAAACGGTGCATAAAGAAAACAATAAAATCAAAAAGCTGTTTTTTATCATAATGACATTTATTATAATCGTTGGCAAAATTAATCAAAAGTATTTGAGTAAATTTCAATCTACTCAAATACTTTTACTTTATTTTTTATTCCGCTGCTTGTGCTGTTGTAAAATCAAACTTGGCTGAAATTTGATTGGATATTTCATCTAGTACAACCCCGTCTGCAAGGTCCCAAAAACCATTTCCTTTTTCCAATTTAGCAATCATAGCATTCACTTCTGAGAAAGTAAAATACGGCGCATCTGTTTCCGGATTTCTCGTAAACTGTAGGCTGTAAATAAAACCATAGCCTTCAGACAAACCATGCAATGCTGAAGCATATGCTTCAGAAGCTAAATCTTCTTTTCCTGCTTGAAGGTAGTGGACTGCGCGCACCCCAATGACTTTTGAAATCTGGTATTGCAATATTTCAATCGCATCTCTCAAAACACCGTACTCTTTGGCAACCACAGCGGAACGTCCCAATTTAAAAGCTTTGAAAATCTGGTCTTGAATTCCTGAAAAATCAGAATCCCCGTTCACTTTGGCAATGTATTTGAACAAAAACTTATCGCCTTCTGTCGTAATTGGACTTTCTCCATCTACAGTTGCATCACCATAAACATACCCATAGGCCTCGTCAAAATGATGTTCGTACTTCGTATAGTTTTTTCCAGACTCCAGTGTTTCTGTGGTATTGTCTGCAATATAGCTTTCATTTGAAATCCTGTTATCTCCTAAATAGTTATTCAATACTTGATCAACAACCAAGGCTCCAATCAAGCCTTTGTTAAATGCTTGGTTGTATTCCAACCCCTTTGCACTTACATAACGAGAACCTACAAAACCTGCTACTCCGGGCGCTGCTTCTATGAGACTATTAGGAACCACTTCTGTGACCTGCTTTTTCAAAAAACCAGACATAAGGGCTTGAATTGCTTCCTTTGCAAGCGCATCATCTCCAAACAGATCGTCCGACGCTGCCACTTTACTTTTTACACTTTTAGAGGACTCATTCAATTCAGTGGATGAAAAATCATCCGCGCCTGCCGTGTGCGCAAAAGCAGCTTCTAAATCTTGCTCAGATTTCCCTGAATCGATTGCTAGGTACCCCAAAATTTCTTTGGCCATCGAAAGGCGTGTTGTTTGCCCTCCAAAACTTACCGTAGAAACGCCATCTCTTTCAAATACATACGTAGAAGGCACGTTGAATTCAACATCAATATCGTTTACATTTTTTTTCGAAAGGTTGACAGGAATGTCTTCTTCATTGCATGCCAAAAACATGGTTGACATGACAAACAACATACTCGTATTTAATAGATACTTTTTCATGATTTATTTATCCTTATTTAGATTGTTTAAAAATAGTGTTTAAATTCCCTGCAAATATACAACTGAATTTTAAATAAAAAAGAATTATTTAGAATTATTTTAAATAAGAGAATAAAGGGGGAAGATCAAAGAGAAAAAATCTGGAGAGCAGCGTTGTAAGCACTTTCAAAAGCCATGGGCTTGGTCCCTGTTGCTATCTGCTGAGAGGCAAAGTATGAGAGTAATTTTTCAGTAGGCATGTTTCCTATCAATTCATCATTGGCCATTGGACAGCCTCCATGTCCTTGAATGGCACCGTCAAAACGAAGGCAGCCCGCTTGAAAAGCAGCTTCGACTTTCGGTTTCCAAGAAGTATAAGAAGTGTGCAGGTGTGCTCCAAATTCTACTGTTGGGTACTGGGGAATTAAATGGGAAAACAAATACGATATGTTGGCAGGAGTTGCAGTTCCTATGGTGTCGGAAAGAGAAAGGATTTCAACACCCATCTCAGTCAATTTTTTAGTCCATTTGCCTACCAGTTCCAACGACCAAGGTTCTCCATACGGATTGCCAAAGCCCATGGACAGATAGGTTACGACTTTTTTGTTGGCAACAGTCGCAATGTTGAGAACCTCGTCCAAAACACCCAGGGATTGTTCGATGGTTTTTTGGGTGTTTCGCATTTGAAAAATCTCAGAGACCGAAAAAGGAAAGCCCAAAAAATCAATTTCTTCAAAAATAGCCGCATCACGAGCTCCCCGTGTATTGGCTACAATGGCCAAAAGTTTGCTCCGGGTTTCTGACAAATCCAATCGAGACAATACTGCTGCGGTATCTCGCATCTGCGGAATGGCTTTGGGAGAGACAAAACTTCCAAAATCAACTGTGTCAAATCCGACGCCCAACAACGCGTTCACATAGGCTGCTTTGGCAGCAGTTGGAATGAATTCCCTGACTCCTTGAAGGGCATCTCTGGGACATTCTATGATTTTTACTTGTAAATCCACACAGCCAAATATACAGCTATCTGTTCAGACGGTAAAACGAAAGGAGCGGAATGTCTTAGGAAGCGCCTTCTCTATGTAAAAGGGCCTTGTTGATCTCTTTGATAAGACGGGGGCCTTCGTAGACAAAACCGGTGTAGAGCTGCACCAAATCTGCCCCTGCGTCTATTTTCTCCAAAGCGTCTTCGGCAGTGTGTATGCCTCCTACTCCAATGATGGGAAATGCTTTGTTCGAGTGGTCAGCGAGGTATTGGATTGTTGCGGTGCTTCTTTCCTTGATAGGAAGTCCACTCAAACCACCATTTCCGATGGCCTCTAATTGATTTTTTGGAGTTTTTAGTCCTTCCCGATTGGTCGATGTATTGGAGGCAATGACACCGTCTATTTGGGTCTCGGCTACCAATTCGATGATTTCATCCAATTGGTGGGAATTCAAGTCGGGAGCAATTTTTAACAAGATGGGTTTTTGAACAGGTTTCTTTGCATTGATTTTTTGAACAGCGCCTATCAACTCCAAAAGATAGTCTTTGTCTTGGAGCTTGGCATGACTTCCGACATTGGGACAACTGACGTTTAGGACAAAATAATCGACATATGGATGGAGTTCGTAAAAAGTATCACAGTAATCTTGGGTGTATTGTTCCAATGGAATTCCGGTGTTTTTACCGATGTTCCCTCCAATGATGAGTTTCTTTTTGTTTTTTTTCAAATGCGCAATGGCTGCAGCTACTCCGTCGTTGTTAAAGCCCATTCTGTTGATCAGACCTTGGTCATCCTTCAATCGAAACAAACGTTGTTTGGGGTTTCCTTCCTGTCCTTTGGGTGTGAGTGTTCCGATTTCTACAAAACCGAAACCAAAATCTGCCAATTCGTTGAACAAGACTGCATTTTTATCAAAACCTGCTGCCAAACCTACTGGATTTTTAAAAGTGAGTCCAAACAATGTACGCTCCAATCGCGGATCTTTATTTAGGTACAAAGCCCTTAATAATTGGGGTACCCCTGGTATTTTGGAAAGGTTTCTGATCAGCGAAAATGTGAAGTAATGCACTTTTTCTGGATCAATGCTAAAAAGAAGTGGACGTATGAGTGATTTGTACATTGCGATGGTTGTAGAAAAGGTGTTCGTTTTTGATGATTCCCTGCAAAATTACAAAAAAGGGTTGGATTGAACTCTTTAAAATACTTGCAACAAAAAACACTTTCTAAGTAGAAAGTGTTTTTTGTTGCCCTTGCCTATCTCAAAGTGGCCTGTAAATTTTTTTCAAATGTGGTTTGCAGTTTTTGCATGATCTTGTCAATTTGCTTGTCGTTCAAGGTCTTTTCTTCGTCCTGAATCAGAAAACTAACAGCATAAGATTTTTTATCCTCAGGAAGTTTGTCTCCTTCGTACACGTCGAAAAGGGCTACTTCCTTCAAAAGTTTCCTTTCCGATTGAAATGCCAAGTTGTAAAGTTCCCCAAAAGTCACCTTGCGATCTAACAAGAGTGATAGGTCTCTTTTTACAGCGGGAAATTTGGGCAGTGATTTTACTTTAAAAGACTTATTACTCATTATCTTGAGTACGTTTTCCCAGTCAAAATCAACATAAAGAACCTCTTGTTTGATTCCAAACGATTTCAAAACTTTCGGGTCAACAGTTCCGAGATCTGCCAATTTTATTTTTCCCAAGCTCAAAGAAATTCCTTCACTTAACAAGTCGTTTTTGGTTGGTTTTTCTTTCAAGCTACCTGCACCCAATCGCTTGAGAACTGAAAGAACAATGCCTTTGACATAAAAGAAATCGGAATTCCTGTTTTCCAAAGACCACGTTTCTTTACTCCGTGTTCCAGAAACAAACAGCGCCAAATGTTTTTGTTCTTGGTACTTTTCTTCGTATTTGTGGTAGGTTTTACCAAATTCGAAAAGACGCAAAGAAGTGTTCTTTCGATTGATATTATATGAGACCGATTCCAAGCCACTGAACAATAAAGATTGACGCATGACCGCCAAATCCTGACTCAAAGGATTCAACATGGCGACATTATTTACTTCGTTTAAACTCTCGGAGTGGTCTGTATAAGCTGATTTTGTCAAAGAATTGGACATGATTTCGTGAAACCCTTGTGCATTCAGTTGATTGGCAATCGTATTTTCTATCCGAACTCCTTTGAAATCTGAAAATGAAATTGATGTATTCAGTTTGTGAGAGAACTCAATATTGTTGTATCCGTAAACTCTTAAAATTTCTTCAATCAAATCGGCTTCTCTCTGAACATCAACACGGTAGGAAGGAATGGTCAAGCCAAGTCCTCCTTCTGTTTCGCTGATGATTTTAATTTCCAAAGAAGCCAAAATATTTTTGATGGTTTCATTTGGCAATTCCTGACCGATGAGGCGGGCCACATTTTTATAAGACAAAACCAATTCAAAGTCTTCAATTTTTTTAGGGTACAAGTCGACAATGTCCGAAGCTATTTTTCCACCTGCTATTTCGCTGATCAACAAAGCGGCTCTTTTCAGCGCATATTTGGTAAAATTGGGATCGATTCCTCTTTCAAATCGAAAGGAAGCATCTGTGTTGAGTGCATGTCTTTTGGCAGATTTTCGAATCGAAACTGGATTGAAATAGGCACTTTCTAGAAAGATAGAAGTTGTTTGCTCAGATACTCCCGAATCAGCTCCACCAAAAACACCCGCAATGCACAATGGGGTTGAATCCCCATCGCAAATCATCAAATCCTCAGCGTGTAATTCTCGCGTTACTCCGTCCAATGTGGTGAACTTAGTCCCGGATGCCAGTGTTTTTACTTGGATTTTATTTCCTTGTACTTTTTCAGCATCAAAGGCGTGCAAAGGCTGTCCCAATTCGTGCAAGACATAGTTGGTAATGTCTACAACATTATTGACTGGAGTCAATCCCAAAGCTTTGAGCTTCTTTTGAATCCAATCGGGAGAGGGGGCAACTTTTAAATCTGAAATGGTCACTCCGCAATACCGGGGTGCCAAATCTTTGTCTGTTACTTCTACGTCGAATTTCAAGGTTCTTTCATCTACCTGAAAGATACTCACTGATGGGGAAATCAATTCCAAAAGAACTCCTTGCTGCATCAATCCGGCACGCAAATCTCTTGCGGTTCCGTAATGACTCATGGCATCTGCGCGATTGGGCGTAAGTCCGATTTCAAATACGTTGTCTGTTTCGATCTTAAAAACGTCTGCAACTGGAGTTCCCGGTTTCAAAGAATCGTCCAAAACTAAGATTCCCTCATGGCTTGTTCCCAAGCCCAATTCGTCTTCAGCACAAATCATTCCCAAACTGGCTTCTCCTCTGATCTTCCCTTTTTTGATGTTAAAAGGAACACCTTTGTCATCGTACAAAACGGTTCCAACGGTCGCCACAGGTACTTTTTGACCCGTTGCAACATTGGAAGCGCCACAGACAATTTGAAGTGGCTCTTTGCCTCCTATGTCTACAGTGGTGATTTTTAATTTATCTGCATTGGGGTGTTTTTCACAGGTCAAGACTTCTCCAACAAGCACGCCCAAAAGACTTCCTTTGATGGATTCTATGGTTTCGATGCCTTCTACTTCTAGCCCCAAATCCGTCAACAATTCTCCTGTTTTCTCAGCTTCCCAGTCAATTTTTAAAAATTGCTTTAGCCAATTGTATGATATTTTCATGCCTACGCGATATAATTCCTAACTACAGTGGGCAAATATACTTAAAATGATAAGATTTTGTTTCTTTTTTAAAAAGAAGATTGAAATGGTCAAAGCTACATTCATCAGGTACTTTTTCAAAAAAAAAGTAAAAATACCGAATGAAATAAACGGGCATCTGCTCGGTAAATTAATTGCAAATAAGATTTTCAAGAGAGATCGGCACTTATTTCATAAATTTGCATTTCAAAAACCTCTAAAAATGAATTTTTTAAACGTGTTTCGATGGGTCAGTATGGCCGAAGGTATTTCTCTACTTGTTTTGTTGGGAATTGCCATGCCTTTAAAATACAGCTTTGACCTTCCTCAAATGGTCGCCTTCGTGGGCATGATACACGGAATTCTCTTTGTTGCATATGTCGGATTTGCATGGGTATGCAAATTCAAGTTGAACTGGTCTTACGCTGTATTGTTCGTGGTCTTGGTGGCAGCTGTTTTGCCATTTGGCACTTTTTATGCAGACCGTAAGTATTTTAAAAAAAACCTGTAATCGCTGCTCAACGGTTGAGAGAATACTTTTTTTAAAATTTCAAAGAGACCTCCAATTCGAAAACATCATCAATGGCTTTGTTTTTTAAATTGTCAAAGAAGCTCGAAGACTTGTAGTGGATGCCAAAATTTGTTCGGTCCAAGGCTACCGTAGCAGTAGCAGTAGAATCTTGCACGTTCATTATAAAAATCACTGACTGCGTCATCCCTTTGATCGTAAAGTCAGCTGTGACTTCATACTGGTCTTTTTCACCACTTATGGAGGTAATTTTCATACGAGCAGTTTTGTGTAATTCAGTTTCAAAAAAATCATCAGATTTCAGGTGTTTCTCCAACTTTTTCTTAAAGAAACCTTTTAAATCTGTAACCGCCAAGCTGTTCATGTCAACCACAAAAAACCCACCGACCAATTGATCGTCGACAAATTCTAAGGTTCCCTCTTTGAATTTGAGCGTTCCTGTATGTTGTCCAGTGATTTTTTTCGCCAGCCAATTGATATTGCTTTCAGTGCTGTTGATTTTTTTCACTGCTTTGCTTGGCACAACAAAAGAAAGTGTCAGAATTAAAAATCCTATTCCAAAAATTGTTCTCATAGTTGTTCTGATCGTTTGTTTTTTGAATATTTATTTCATTCATTTTTTTGTAAAATCGTTTTGTAAGAACATTGACTGTTCCCGTTTTTTTCAGATTGATAGACAACAACCCATACTATCTCTTCAGTAAATCCTGCTGATTTTAGAACGCTGTGAGCAATTATAGCCCAAAAATTCACTCTCATTTTGGATGTTTTCTAACTTAGAGAGGGTTCATTCAACCATTAACTGTCCTAAAAAAAAACAAATAAAAAGTCGCGTTTTTAGAGAACAAACATGCAAGAAACACACCACAACCTTTGTATATACTTGAATAAAAACGTTATTATAAAACTGCGTTCCTAGGTAAATATTATATATTTAAATATAAAAAATCTATAAAAATAAAATTTGACAGATCCGCTCGCATACTTATGATTTTTTGTGTCGAATGCAAAAGATTTGTAAAATTGAACACCGTTATGATACTTGACTTATTTTTCTCCGGCAACATTTTATATAAAAGAGTAAAAGCCAAGGCATGAAAAACCATTCACTTTTGACAAAAAAAGAAATTAGTAAAGAAATGATTCATAACATCTTAGTTACCAACAATTGGATCAATGAAAAGAGCAATTCTTTTTTTAAAAAATTCAATCTAAGCCTGCAACAATACAATGTACTGCAAGTCTTGATGGAAAAACAGGAAGAGTCTTACGCGTTAAGAGAGATCCAAATACGCATGCTTTCCAAAATGAGCAATACCACGAGACTTGTTGGGCAATTGGAAAACAAAGGTTTTGCGACACGTTCAAGAAATTTAAAAAATAGAAGAGAAGTAAACATAGCCATCACTTCGGAGGGAGTGAAATTGTTTCAACGGTTGGAAAAAGAATTGAATCAGTTGAAAAAAACAACAACGGAGCAACTCACTAAAGTAGAAGCATTGATTCTCAACAGGCTGTTAGAAAAACTAAAAGATACTTAAAGACAAAAACCATTTACAAATTCGTTTGGTCGCTAAAAAATTTGACTTTAGTTCTATTTGATTGGACGTTCCAATTAAAACTAGAATTTCTTAAACACCAATCCTCCCTTGAAAAAAATGGAAGATTTGATCTCACCAAGCAAGAGGAACCCGTTAAAAAGAATGCGATATATGCTTTCACGTAAAGAAAAAAAAACAAACCCAAACATCGATGAAATTACTTTGATCAATCTGATGCTAACTGGTAATTGGATTCAAGAAAAAAACATATTTTTCTTTAAAGAACACCAACTTTCTTACCAACAATACTTGGTTTTGAAAACCCTAAAAATTTTTAAAAAAACTCCTGCTGCCTTGAAGGATATTCACGAAAAAATGATTTCCAAAATGAGCAATACCACGAGACTGATTGACAAACTAAAAGCCAAAGGATTGGTTGTCAGAAAACACGGCAAACTCAACAAAAGAAAAACGGAAATCCGCGCGACCAAAAAAGGACTAATGCTGCTTGCCGAAATAGAGGAATTATTAAACCTGCACGCAGTAGAAATCACCAAAAACTTGAGCATCAAGGAAGTCCTCATCATCAATGAATTGTTGGACAAAATAAGAAAAGATTGATTTTGTTTGCCCCTATCCGACAACTTTGCACAACGCATCGCTTTGCGCTAGCCAAGAAGCTATAGCAACATTTTTTCCAAAACATCTCCTACATAATAAGCGACCAATGCCGCAAAAAGCCCCATCAGTAAGGTGGATAGCACACTGTAAAATTTGTTCTTCTGGTTAACAACCCCCTTTAAATATCCAATAGCAGCAAAGGAAAAAAGCGTCAAAGAAGACGACCACAGCAACAAGTTTCCATTAGTTGTAAAACCTTCAAAAATAAAATCTGCCACGTAAACAAACAGCGGAATAAAGCCTAACAACAAAAAAGAAACAAAAGTAATCAGGCCTACTTTAAATGGAGACTTCGAGTTCTCCATCATTCCAAGTTCTTCTTTCATCATGACATCTACCCAACGGTCTTTGTCGGAAGTAATCACATCCACTACCTGCTCTAACAACTTGCCTTCAAAGCCTTTTTCTTGGTAAATTTCACGAATCTCCTCCTTTTCCTTTTCTGGAATGTTTTCAATTTCCCAATATTCTATTTGTTTGTGTTTTTGGTAATTGTCTTTTTCAGACTTGGCGGCCAAATAAGCGCCTATAGACATGGCGAACCCATCCGCAAATAAATTGGCAAAACCCAATATAATGATTACTGAGGACTCCAGACCTGCTCCCACAGCTCCAGCAACCACAGCAAAAGTGGTCACACTTCCATCAATTCCACCGTATACAAATTCACCCAAATACTCTTGAAATCTTTCTACAAAAGGACTGCCAAAACCGTGTACTTCTTTTTCTGAAACCATACTTTTCACCTATTTCTTATGATTATTTTAGTAAAGACACCCCGTTGAGATCTGTCGTGAGCACATCACTCATATAATCAAAAAAGGGGCGCAAAGCCTTGAAAGACGCACTGACTTCAGAGCGAAAGTCTTTAGACAAAACCTCTTCGTCTGTAAAACTGCGCGTCGCTAAAAAAGACTTTTTGCGAATCAAATCAATCGCAGGATGTGTTTTGTCAAATCCTCTGGGAGCTGTCTTTACAGAAGCCCCTTCTAATATTCCAAAATATTTTTGAAAAACAGGAGCGTTTGTGATTGCTCTTATTTCTGTAGCATCCGTTTCAAACTCTTTGCGAATCCGCAGTAAATCTGTGGGATTGGGCTGAAAAAAACCTCCTGCAAGGATTGAGTTGCCAGGTTCTATTCGCAAATAATACCCACCTCTCAACTTTTCAGTTGCCCTCGAAAAACCAACACTACGATGGACGTTGTAAGGAATCTTTTCTTTCGAAAAACGAACGTCTTTGTAAATCCGATAAATTTTCATTTTGTCAATTGTATCCGCCGAATTCAAATCCGCCAACACGGTGTTGAAAAAACCTTTTAGTTTGGCTTCTTCTCCTTTGAAGTCGTTCTTATGTGCATCAAACCAAACCCGATTGTTGTTCTCTTTCAATCTGGACAAAAATTCAAGAGTGGATAGCGATACTTCAGTCATGAGCAAATCTGTGTTTGAGCCATCAAAATACAAAAAACCGACGAATGTCTCGGCCACGCTGTTGCAATTGTTTTGAACAAAAAAAAACGAAGTCTTTCAACTTCGTTTTTTTTGTTAGTTTTCAACCAACACCCACTCCCCTTTTTCTAACAATGGGATTGCTTGTTTGTATTTTATTTCTTTGTTCTCTCCGCTGAGAACATTCTTTATCAAAACCCGTTCGTTTCTTCCAATTTTTCGTTCCTCACGCACTACTGTTTCTTGTGTTTTGGGCACTTGAGTAGGATGTGCATTGGGCAATTGGCTGGAATTTTGAACAGCGTCTTTTCGCAGCTCTAACTTTTCGCGTTTTTGTTCACGCGCTTCCGAAATTTGGTTGGCCGTTTGACTTGGAAGTTCTCCTTTGAACAAAAAGGACAAAACTTCTCGATTCACTTTATCCAACATGCTTTTAAACAACTCAAAAGCTTCGAATTTGTAAATCAGCAAAGGATCTTTTTGTTCGTAGGAAGCATTTTGTACAGACTGTTTCAATTCGTCCATCTTGCGCAAATGTGTTTTCCAAGTATCGTCAATGATTGCCAAAGTGATGTTTTTTTCAAAATCACTGATCAAATCCTTCCCTTCAGATTCATAGGCTTGTTTTAAATTGGTAACCACCTGCAAGGTTTTTGTTCCATCTGTAAAAGGAACGACAATCCGTTCGTATTTCTCTCCTTCGTTTTCAAAGACATTTTTAATCACAGGATAGGCAGCAGCTGCATTTTTTATAACTTTTCCTGTATAATACAAAAACACTTTGTCGTAAAGAGCATCGATCAATTCGCTTTCTGTACGACTCTTAAATTCTTCTTTTGAAAAAGGAGATGGCATGGAAGAAAACCGAATCAAATCAAATTCGAATTGTGTGTAATCGTCTGAAGTCTTTGCATCCGTTACAATGGCCACACAGGTATCGTACATCATATTTACGATGTCAATTTGCAAGCGCTTTCCGTCCAAAGCATTGCGACGACGTTTGTAAACCACTTCACGCTGTGCGTTCATAATATCGTCGTATTCCAACAAGCGTTTTCGAACACCAAAATTGTTTTCTTCTACTTTTTTCTGAGCGCGTTCAATGGATTTTGAAATCATGGAATGCTGAATCACTTCCCCTTCTTCCAAGCCCATTCGATCCATCATTTTAGCGATTCGATCCGATCCGAAAATTCGCATCAGATGATCCTCTAGAGAAACGTAAAATTGTGAAGAACCGATGTCACCTTGTCGTCCAGCACGTCCTCTTAGCTGACGGTCTACACGTCTTGAATCGTGTCTTTCTGTTCCAATAATTGCCAGACCTCCTGCCGCTTTGACTTCGTCAGAAAGTTTGATATCTGTACCACGTCCTGCCATGTTGGTGGCAATGGTAACCATTCCTGAATTTCCAGCATCTGCAACAATTTCTGCTTCTTTTTTGTGAAGTTTGGCATTCAGAACATTGTGTTTGATTTTTCGAATCGAAAGCATTCTCGACAGCAATTCTGAAATCTCGACAGAAGTTGTCCCCACCAATACCGGTTGGCCTTTTTCGACCAACTTTACAATTTCATCAATGACTGCGTTGTATTTTTCACGTGTTGTCTTGTAGACCAAATCTTCTTTGTCATCACGCAACAACGGACGGTTGGTAGGGATTTCGACCACATCCAATTTGTAAATCTCCCAGAACTCCCCTTCTTCAGTAATCGCAGTTCCTGTCATTCCACTGAGTTTGCGGTACATTCGAAAGTAGTTTTGAAGTGTCACCGTAGCAAATGTTTGGGTGGCCGCTTCAATTTTGACATTTTCCTTGGCTTCAATTGCTTGGTGTAAACCATCCGAATAACGACGCCCATCCATGATCCGTCCTGTTTGCTCGTCGACAATTTTTACTTTGTTGTCCATCAGCACATATTCTTTGTCTTTTTCAAACAATGTGTATGCCTTGAGCAATTGATTCAACGTGTGAATTCGCTCGCTCTTGATGCTGAATTCCTTGTAAAGCGTTTCCTTTAAAGCCACTTTTTCTTCGGGTGACTGCTCACTCGTGTCAATTTCTCCTATTTTCACCCCGATGTCCGGCAGCAAAAAGAAATCTTTGTCATCATCTCCTGACAAGTAGGCAATTCCTTTTTCTGTCAATTCAATCCCGTTGTTCTTTTCATCGATGACAAAGTAGAGCTCTTTGTCAATCTTAGGCATCTCTTTGTTGTTATCTGCCATATAGGTATTCTCCGTCTTTTGAAGCAATTGTTTGACTCCTTCTTGACTTAAAAATTTGATCAGGGCTTTGTTTTTTGGAAGCCCTCTGTAAACGCTCAACAACAAAACACTTCCTTCTTCGGTATTTCCGTCGAGAATCATTTTTTTGGCTTCTGACAAAACACTGACCAAATATTGACGTTGGATTTTTACAATCCCATCTACTTTGGGTTTCAACTCGTTGAACTCGTGTCGATCTCCTTCAGGAATCGGACCAGAAATGATCAGAGGGGTTCGCGCGTCATCGATCAAAACAGAATCTACTTCATCAACAATAGCGTAATTGGGTTTTCTTTGTACCAATTCTTTTTGAGAATGCGCCATGTTGTCTCTCAAATAATCAAAACCAAATTCGTTGTTGGTTCCGTAAGTAATGTCGGAATTGTATGCTTTTCTTCGAGCTTCTGAATTGGGTTCGTGGTGGTCAATACAATCCACCGTCAATCCGTGAAATTCCCATATGGGTCCCATCCATGCAGCATCTCTTTTGGCGAGGTAATCATTTACCGTTACTACATGAACTCCCTTAGCTGTCAAAGCATTCAAATAAATAGGCAAAGTTGCGACCAGTGTTTTTCCTTCTCCAGTCATCATCTCTGCAATTTTTCCTTTGTGCAAAACAGACCCTCCAATCAACTGAACATCGTAGTGAATCATTCCCCATGTAACCGGAGTTCCTGAAGCATTCCAAGAATTCTTCCAAACAGCATTGTCACCATCCAACGTTACATAGTCACGTGTTGCTGAAAGTTCCCTGTCAAATGTGGATGCCGAAACGTCAAGGCTGGCATTTTCAGTGAATCGTTTGGCAGTTTCTTTGACAACTGCAAAAGCCTCTGGCATGATCGCTTCCAAAACGGCTTCTGAAGCTGCATATGTATCGTCGTTCAAAAGATCTATCTCTTTGAAAAGCTCCTCTTTTCGATCGATATTTGCAACAATCGTTTCTTGTTCTAAAAGTGCTATTTTATCTTCAAAAGGCTGAACCGCCTTTTGTATGCTGTTTTTAAAGTCATTCGTTTTGGCGCGCAATTCATCATTTGACAAAGCATTCATCTCATTTTCAAACGCTCGTACCTTGTCTACGATTGGCTGCAACAATTTCAAGTCCTTTTTTTGTTTGTCTCCAACAAAAAGTTTTAAAACTGTATTCAATACACTCATAATGTTCGTATTTATTTAGATTCAAAAATACACAAAAAAAAAGCCTCAATAGAGACTTTTCTGTGTTTTCAAATATATTTTTTTTAGTATTCATCCTCATTCCAGAAATAATCTTCTTCTGTAGGGTAATCGGGCCAAATTTCTACTATCGAATCGTAAGCATCTCCTTCGTCCTCCATGCTTTGAAGATTTTCTACAACCTCTAAAGGAGCTCCTGTACGAATTGAATAATCAATCAATTCATCTTTTGTTGCTGGCCAAGGCGCATCTGATAAATAAGAAGCCAATTCTAATGTCCAATACATTTTTGATAGTTTTTATTCTGCAAAAATAATTTTTTTAATCAAAAAGTCAAGTTTTTTTTTGTCTTTTCAGAAAGGGAATGAACGTAGGATTCAGAAAGTTATGGAATCCATTTGATTTCATCAACTTTGCTATCAAAAGCCAACTTCCGTGCCAAGACAAACAAATAGTCAGAAAGTCGGTTCAAATAGCTTAAAATAGCGGCGTCTACCTCTATCTCTGTCGCCAACTGCACCACCATTCGTTCTGCTCTTCGACAAACACAGCGGGCAATATGACAGGTTGACACACTTGTATGACCACCCGGCAGTACAAAATGGGTCATGGCAGGCAAATCCAAATTCATCGCATCCATTTCTTTTTCCAAATACCGCGTGTTTTCAGGAATTGTCTGTGAAACCGGACTAAAATTATTCTTTTTTTGAGCAGAAGCATATTCCTCTGGTGTGGCAAGGATCGCTCCAATAGAAAACAACTCCCCTTGAATTTTGACCAAAGTCTCAAAACAGTGTTTGTCAATTTCTTGATCACGGATCAGACCGATGTAGGAATTGAGTTCGTCCAAAGTGCCATAAGATTCAATGCGCATGTCAAACTTTGACACCCTGGCACCTCCATAAAGCCCTGTCATTCCTTGATCTCCTGTTTTCGTATAGATTTTCATGTCTTAAAAATTAAACGCAAATTATATGCGTATTGTAAAATGTTCCTTTGCTTGTTCTTTTCTAAAAAAAACCATTCCCCAAGAAAAAACATCAATCGTAACTCGTACTCGAGCATGTTTCTGAATGCGATTCCAAGTCTTGTCTTTCTCCGCATTGGAGTGAATGCCTTCAAAGATAAAGATTGTTTCATTAGCAACAGCACCCAACGCTTTTTGAAAATATATAAAAACATTTTCAGCTGGCAAAGCACTCCCAAAAACAATCAAGTCGTATTTTTTGCCATGTAGGAATTTGTTTTCTAACTCTTCAACACCTCCAAGACCATCCTCCTTTAAATTCGCTGTCTCTTGAGTACCCTTTATAGAATTCCATTCAACAGTACTCTCCTCAGTTTTCCAACGAAAAATCCGTGCTTTGGGTGCGGCAATTTGTGCGCAATAGGAAGCCAAAGGAGTACACACACCGAGTTCTAAGTAATTTTGAATGTTTCGGTAAGCAAACAACCGCAGCAACAAAAAAGCTTCTTTGTCTTTCAACAAAGGAACCGCTTCGTAAGCATTGTTTTCTATCACTGCTTTTTTAAATAACGCATATCTTTGCATCATGTGCAGAGCTGTCTTGGTGTAAAAACATTCAGTCACCAAAGCAAACACAAAAGGCGAATGCACCCCGTGCTCGTTTGTAGATCTTTTTAAAAAACGCCAATACGCTCGAATTCTGTACAACATCTGAAGACAATTACTTCTGCAAAAATAAGAGATTTATCAGTGCCAAAGGATGCAATGATGTGATATTTCATACCGAAAACCCCAAGAAATGGCTGAGGATACTATGGCAATAAATTCAACTGATGTTTGACCACATGCTGGCATTCTTATCAATCTCTTGAAAGGTCGTTGCAATATTTTTGTGTGATGGTAATTGCAATGTGGGGTCTTCCTTTAGAACTTGCGAGGCTGCCTCTCTCGCAAGCTTTAACAATTCGTGGTCTTTTACGAGGTCCGCAATCTTTAAATTCAGCACCCCACTTTGTTGGGTGCCCATAATGTTTCCGGGACCCCTGAGCTTCAAGTCCACTTCGGCAATTTCAAAACCATCGGACGTTTGAACCATCGTGCCTATCCGAGTTTTCGCTTGTTCTGATAATTTAAAACTCGTCATCAACACACAGTAACTTTGATCCGCGCCTCTTCCTACTCTGCCTCTCAATTGATGCAATTGAGACAAACCAAACCTTTCCGCACTTTCTACAACCATAATACTCGCATTGGGTACATTGACACCAACCTCTATGACCGTTGTGGCGACCATTAACTGTGTCTCTCCCTTGACAAAACGATCCATTTCGAATTTCTTATCTGCTGCCTTCATCTGTCCATGCACAATACTCAACTGGTAAGTAGGCTTGGGGAATTCCCTGGAAATACTTTCAAAACCATCCATCAAGTCTTTGTAATCCATCGCCTCTGATTCTTGAATCAAAGGGTAGACAACATACACCTGACGCCCTTTTGCAATTTCTTCTTTCATAAATTTAAAAACGGCCAAACGGTTCTTGTCGTAGCGGTGGACTGTCTGAACGGATTTTCGCCCTGGAGGCAATTCGTCGATGACCGAAATATCCAAATCCCCGTAAACACTCATGGCCAAAGTTCTCGGGATCGGTGTTGCTGTCATGACCAATACATGCGGCGGCAAGGAATTTTTCAACCACATTTTAGAACGTTGTGCCACTCCAAAACGATGCTGTTCATCGATGACTGCCAGACCGAGATTTTGAAACACGACTTTGTCTTCCAACAAGGCATGAGTTCCGATTAAAATATGAAGCTGCCCCGATTCCAAATTCTGATGAATCTCCTTTCTGTCTTTGGCTTTTACGGAACCCGTTAACAATGAAACGGTAACATTCATTCCCTTCAAAACTTCGGAGACAAATTCGAAATGTTGCGTGGCAAGAATTTCTGTAGGTGCAATCATAGCAGCTTGAAAACCATTGTCCAAAGCCATCAACATGGACAAGAGCGCAATAATTGTCTTGCCAGATCCAACATCTCCTTGCAAAAGTCGGTTCATATGAATGCCTGAACCCAAATCTTTGCGGATTTCTTTTAAAACACGCTTCTGAGCGTTGGTCAACTCAAAAGTCAACTTGGTTTTGTAAAAATCAGTAAAATATGCCCCAATAGAGGCAAAAGGAAAGCCTTTGATTTTTTGATGACGCATTATTTTTTTTTGCAACAATTGCAATTGAATAAAGAAAAACTCTTCGAATTTCAATCGAAATTGAGCCTTTGCAAGCAGTTCTTGATTTTTGGGAAAATGCGCGTGCAACAAAGCCTCGTTTTTAGGAAGTAAATTGTAATTCTCCATCAAACCTGAGGACAAGGTTTCTGGAATCACATGGTAATAGGTCTTGAACAGATTTCTCATGATGTTGGAAACCACTTTTTGACTCACTCCCTTGTTTGCCAATTTTTCTGTGGAAGGATATACCGGCTGCAGGGCCGTCTGTACACTTTTTTCATAAGAAGACAGCAATTCCATCTCAGGATGCGGCATGCTATAAGTGCCCTTGTAAAAATTGGCCTTTCCAAAAATCACATAAGGTGTATCAACCTTTAACGAGTCTTTGATCCATTTGGCCCCTCGAAACCAGACCAACTCCATCTCGCCTGTAGCATCTGCAAAAGTAGCTGTCAAACGACTGCCCCGTTTTTGTTTGACAGTGCGAATTTTGGAAATTTTCCCCACCAATTGAATTTCAGAAGAGTTTTGTTGCAATTCTCTTACCTTATAAAACCGTGTTTTGTCAATGTACCGAAAAGGAAACAAGCTAAACAGCGCTTCTATCTTACGAATTCCCAATTCCGAAGCCAAAAGTTCGGCCCGAGAAGGACCGACCCCTTTTAAATATGCAATGGGAATGTGAAAGTCTAGTTGAGACATGATCAGAAAAATTAAAAACAACCGTTTCTCAAAATTAAGAATTTTTAAAGATATGACAGGTTTCAAAACCCTACAATTTCTAAAAAAAAGAAAAAATAAGAACCGATAAAAACCGAATTGAAATAAGTACCTTTGCAATCCTAAAATAAGACAATGCGACTACATAGAAACTTGGTATTTACCGTCATCGATTCTTTAAATTCAATCTTTAACGAAGGTGTTTATGCAGACAAAGCGGTAGAGTTCGCTTTGAAAAAAGATGCGCGCTGGGGAGCAAGAGATCGGAAGTTTGTTGCGGAAACCATTTACGAAATCGTACGTTGGAAACGACTCTACAACGAAATAGCTGAAACCAAGGACCACTACTCACGAGAAAATCTATGGAAACTCTTTACCGTATGGGCAGTCTTAAGAGGCATTCAACTGCCCGATTGGAAATACTTTGAAAACGCTCCCGAAAGACGCATCAAAGGAAAATTTGACCAAGTACAAAACATTCGTAAAATCAAAGAGTCCATTCCGGATTGGCTCGATGAACTCGGAGCGCTTGAACTAGGAAAAACATGGGGGCAAGAACTCACTGCACTCAACAAACAAGCACCCGTTGTTTTACGAACAAACACCTTGAGAACCTCGCGTCAGAAATTGGAAAAAATACTGGCAGAAAATGAGATTGAAACAAAGATTGACCCCAACTACAAAGACGCATTGATCCTAGCAGAACGTAAAAATGTCTTTCGCACAGATGCTTTTCAAAGTGGTTTTTTTGAAGTGCAAGATGCCTCTTCTCAATTGGTTGCCGAATTTTTAGAAGTTAAACCGGGAATGCGCGTCATTGACACCTGTGCTGGTGCCGGAGGAAAAACCCTCCATTTGGCAGCTTTGATGGAAAACAAAGGGCAAATCATCGCAATGGATATTTATGCTGGTAAACTCAAAGAACTCAAAAGAAGGGCAAAAAGAGCGGGAGCACACAACATCCAACCCAGACTGATTGAATCCTCAAAAACAATCAAAAAATTAAAAGAAAGCGCTGACAGGGTATTGATCGATGCACCCTGCTCTGGACTCGGTGTTTTAAAAAGAAATCCTGATGCCAAATGGAAACTCCAACCAGAGTTCATTGAAAACATCAAAAAAACACAAGCAGAAATCTTAAATAACTATTCAAAACTAGTTAAAAAAGGTGGAAAACTAGTGTATGCCACCTGCTCCATCTTGCCTTCAGAAAACGAAGAACAAGTAGCTGCCTTCATCGAAAACAACCCTAATTTTAGTCTTGTCAACGAAAACAAAGTATCCCCCTCAAAAAGTGGTTATGATGGATTTTACATGGCGCTGCTGGAACGGAACTCATAAGAAAACCTCGTACTCAACCTAACAAACACTCCCAAATTGGGAGTGTTTTTTGTTATATCCATCTCCTAATAAACCAAAACTTTTGGATTTTCCACTGAGTTGACTGCAAAAAAAAATCCCCGATCAACTGTGATCGGGGATTCTAAAAAAAGGCGGTGACATACTCTCCCACCATTGGCAGTACCATCTGCGCTGATAGGTTTAACTTCTCTGTTCGGAATG
>Ga0209119_1000089_pt1 | contig 90544 bp, 88 predicted proteins | sample COG_03_FD_184747 | JGI IMG/M metagenome (GOLD analysis project Ga0209119, IMG submission 184747) | Pelagic Microbial community sample from North Sea - COGITO 998_met_03 (SPAdes) (version 2) | ecosystem: Environmental > Aquatic > Marine > Neritic zone/Coastal water | place: Helgoland, sampling...
AATTTAAGGGATGGGGGGGATTGATTGGGAAATATGGAAGATTGATTGGGAAATATGAGAGATTGATTGGGAAATATGAGAGATTGATTAATTGCCAAATTTGGCTATTATAATATAGTGTGAGAAAATAATTTCAGATTTGCGGCTAATTTAAATAATGGGTAATTAATGGCCGAATTGGATTTGATCTAAATATGGAATTTATCTGATTTGAACAAATAATATAGAGTTTATGGAATTTATCTGATTTGTTCAAATAATATGAGTTTATGGAATTTATCTGATTTGTTCAAATAATATGAGTTTATGGAATTTATCTGATTTGAACAAATAATATAGAGTTTATGGAATTTATCTGATTTGTTCAAATAATATGAGTTTATGGAATTTATCTGATTTGTTCAAATAATATGAGTTTATGGAATTTATCTGATTTGAACAAATAATATAGAGTTTATGGAATTTATCTGATTTGTTCAAATAATATGAGTTTATGGAATTTATCTGATTTGTTCAAATAATATGAGTTTATGGAATTTATCTGATTTGATCAAATAATATAGAGTTTATAGAATTTATATGATTTGATCAAATAATATAGAGTTTATAGAATTTATATGATTTGATCAAATAATATAGAGTTTATAGAATTTATATGATTTGATCAAATAATATAGAGTTTATGGAATTTATCTGATTTGATATTAATTTTCTATATTGATAGTTTTTTTTTTAAGTTGTGTTTTTTAAGTTGATATTAATTTTCTATATTGATAGTTTTTTTTTTAAGTTGTGTTTTTTAAGTTGATATTAATTTTCTATATTGATAGTTTTTTTTTTAAGTTGTGTTTTTTAAGTTGATATTAATTTTCTATATTGATAGTTTTTTTTTTAAGTTGTGTTTTTTAAGTTGATATTAATTTTCTATATTGATAGTTTTTTTTTTAAGTTGTGTTTTTTTAAGTTGATATTAATTTTCTATATTGATAGTTTTTTTTTCAAGTTGTGTTTTTTAAGTTGTGTTTTTTAAGTTGTGTTTTTTAAGTTGTGTTTTTTAAGTTGTGTTTTTTAAGTTGTGTTTTTTAAGTTGTGTTTTTTAAGTTGTGTTTTTTAAGTTGTGTTTTTTAAGTTGTGTTTTTCAAGTTGTGTTTTTTAAGTTGATATTAATTTTCTATATTGATAGTTTTTTTTTTCAAGTTGTGTTTTTTAAGTTGTGTTTTTTAAGTTGTGTTTTTCAAGTTGTGTTTTTTAAGTTGTGTTTTTTAAGTTGATATTAATTTTCTATATTGATAGTTTTTTTTTCAAGTTGTGTTTTTTAAGTTGTGTTTTTTAAGTTGTGTTTTTTTAAGTTGATATTAATTTTCTATATTGATAGTTTTTTTTTAAGTTGTGTTTTTTAAGTTGATATTAATGTTCTATTTCAAGATATGTACATATTATTAATTATTTTCTATATTGATTTGCAGATTTGATTATTTTTTATTTTATATTTAAAATTTGAGAATATTATTTATATTGATAGTTTTTAAATTATGTGTTAATTTAGTGGTTGAAATCTTGTTATCTAACAGGTTTATGGTCTGGATATTTTTCACTAATATTTTATTTGTATCTAGTGTAGTATTTTAATGTAAACTGTTATCTAACAGGTTTATGGTCTGGATATTTTTCACTAATATTTTATTTGTATCTAGTGTAGTATTTTAATGTAAACTGTTATCTAATAGGTTTATGGTCAGGATATTTTTCACTAATATTTTAATTTGTATCTATTGTAGTATTTAAATATAATCTTGTTATCTAATAGGTTTATGGTCAGGATATTTTTCACTAATATTTTAATTTGTATCTATTGTAGTATTTAAATATAATCTTGTTATCTAATAGGTTTATGATCTGGATACTATATACGTCATAAATCCTGCCAAAAGTTAAAAAAAACAAATATCAGGTGAATTATATTAATATTTTATCTATTTCAATGAATATCCCATCAATGAATTGGATATAGATTTAAAATTGCCACCGTGTAATTTTTTAAATTGTAAAACGATGTATTTATTGGTTCAACACTGGTATTCAACCAATTTATTTATGGTATAATTAAATTTCCTTTAAAAGGAGATTTAATAGATTTTTATCTATCCATATAATATAAATGTTTGATAAAATCGTAAATCCCAATACTGGTAGAAAAGTTAACATTTACTCTAATACAGGGAAAGCCGTACTTCAAAACTATATTAATGTATTAAAAAATCAAAACGGTGGTTCAAAGTGTCCGTCGGAGGGTTTAGAACCCATTGAGTGTCTGGGCACAACTAAGTCAGAAAGACACAAACAGTATTTGCAACAGTCTAAGATATATCACCCAGATAAAAATGGGAGCTGTGTAATTAGTGCTACCAAAAAATTTACAAGATTGGGACATATATGTAATGAAAAAACATACGAGGCTAAGCGGAGAGCCGAAGAGACAAAGTGGAGAGCCGAAGAGGCTAAGCGGAGAGAATATAATAAGGTCAAGCGGGCTGCTGAAGCTGAGGCTAGGCGGGAAGCAGAAGAGGCTAGGCAGGAAGCCGAAGACGATGCAAAGTGGGAAGCAGAGCACGAAGCAAAGCGGAAAGCAGATATTATAGTTCTTAAGCGTTTTATGAACACCTTACCACCCACAGCACAGCCATAATTAAATTTTATGACTAAAGTGTTAGAATTTAAATTATAATTTATTTCTATATTGTTAGATATAAATTATAATAATAGGTTTATATGTAGTATATTCTAGTATGTTCTAAATAATATATTAACCAGTGTAGTATTTATAAGAATATATTTAGATACTATCAAAAATAAAAGAAGTTTAATGATATTATACTTAACTTAATCAATAACCATGTAATAAATTTGCTATACTTTTTATTTTGAATTATAAACCATTACTGATAGGGTGTTTATGATGGGAAAAACCCTATAAAATGGTAAAAAAAAATATGATGATGTCTTTATTGTATAGTGGTGCAATACAATCCAATGTCTTCCATTCAAGAACCATCTTCTAATAGTTACTCCAAAATTGCACAAAATGGACGTAAATTTGTCATAAAAACACGGATTCCTCCGAAACCACCACTCAGTGATATACAAGAACCAGTTGTATTTAGACGTAGGGGGTGGGGGAGTGATGAACTTACTATAGACGATGTACTTAATCTGCGACCTCGAACTACAACTTGTAGTAAACGAAATAATATTAAACCACCACCATTACCACAATTATCAAGCGAAGAAAGACCTGAAAAATGGGATGTACGTACATTAGAGAATGGCACTTTTCAATGTATGTGGTGTGATCATTCGCATCCCACACGTAGATATGTACAACAACATATGAAAAAACATTTTCCCACTGAATATAATTGTGTCCATTGTGGGGATAAGTTCCATCTTAAAACACTGTGGGAAAATCATTTTATTGAACGATGTTCTATATGCAATAAAATGATTAAAGGGAATCTTAAATCCCATCAAAAAAGATGTGCGAATCCCGTCTTGCAAAAATATAATTGCTACGCATCTAAATAACTTTGGTGTATATATAATTTTTCTACCGCAAAACTATCTGAATTATTTTTATATCTGGTTTTTGATGATTGACTAGCAGACCGGTGTTTATTTTTTTCCCATACGGATACAAAATCATCTGGGGCGGATGTTTCTGATATAAAAACTACATTCGTTTTACTCCATTTACGCATAACATTCCAAAATTTAATATTATCAAAAACATCATAGTGCTTTGTCCCTGTTCTATATTTTACTGGATATTTTGTAAATTGGTAAGGTGGATCACAATATATTAACATTCCACTTGGTTTCCATTTATCATAGGACTTATTATAAAATGCCACATCTATTATCTTATCCTTTATTTTTATGATTGAATTACTAGCCTCTTTCAGAAAATCTTCTTTCTTTCCATTTAAATATTTATTTGCATAGCCTCCAAAATATTTCCCACCAAAACTACACCCAAACCCCACAAATGCTTTTAATGCACTTGGACTTTTTAAATTTTTTATAGTTAAATAATCCGTCTCACTAATATGTTTGGGTGGGATAAATGTATCATTTTGAACTGATTTCCACAATAATATTAAATCTGGATGTATGTCAGACGCATAACAGTCATATTCATCAGTCATATGGATTAATACACTCAATGCTCCACAAAATGGTTCCAAATAACCTTTTACTGTATTATTTGGTACTAATTCTTTCATTATTTCCGCAATATACTTTCCTGTATGATATTTACCACCTGTATATTTCATATTATATAAAATATAAAAAATTTCATTTTAAAATTAAAAAGTAAATAAATTTGAATTATTTATATTTGTATATTTATTTTTATACAATGTCTATTATTCATTTAAATATGTTTGAAAAATACGAATATGTTGTACATATAGCCGATCTACATATTCACAGCGATGATACCAGTTTATATCCACGAACAAATGAGTATCGGTCCGTATTTAATACATTAGTTTCCAATATTAGTAACAATGATTCTCTAACTAAAAATAATACTATTATTACAATCGCGGGTGATATATTTAATGATGCTAGAAAAGATCGAGGGAAAACTTCCGCCAATGGTGTTTTTCTATTTAAAGAACTCTTACAAAAATTATCTAACTTAGGAACAATCGTTATTATACCTGGAAATCATGATAATAATATAACATTCCAACATAAAGATGATGATAGTATTATAGATACACTGTCCAGTATTCTAAATGGTATCGATGGATTAAATAAAACTATATTTTATTTGGATAAAACAGGTATTTATAAATTGGGTAACTGTATTTTCTATACTACAAGTGTCTTTGATTTAGATTGTAGAAATGGTGTTGACAACTATTCAGAACGACAAGCACTCTTACCTAAAAAAATAGCAGATTCAGAAAGTATCCATATTGGACTTCTACATTGTGGTATGCAAGGTCAGGTTATTCAGAATGGCTATATTATGAAAGATTGCCATTATACACTAAAAGACGTTGAACAATATGATATCACTATGTTGGGAGATACACACCATCACCAATTTTTAAACGAACACGTTGCATATCCAAGTTCACTTATACAACAAAATTATGGTGAATCGCTAACCGAACATGGTTATATTTTATGGAGTTTATTGGAAAAAAAGGGCGTATTTCATCAGATCCCCAATGATTATAGATATATTACCATATATTCACTGGAAGCCAAAGAATATAAACTAACAGATAATATTAAAAAAAAAATAAAAACAGGTAGTATTTACTCAATAGAAGATCTGGATTCTATCGATTTTACCGAATATAGTAGAATAAAATATATATACACAATTACAGAAACCGAATCCATAGAAAGTGTGCGGAAAACAATCGGAAATAAAACAAAAATAATTAAATGGAATGAACAGAAAATACTAATAGCAAATGATGCCGACGACAGCACTATAGAGAATAATCTGAACAATCTAGATACATTTATACCCTATCTTAAAACTAAACATAAGGAAGATAGTAAATATTATGAATTTATACTCGGTAAAATTAAAGAGCTAATAACTAATAATAAAACTATAACCTCAAATACGCCTTGGTGTTTCAAAAAACTGATCGTTAATAATTTCCAAATATACAAAGGGGAACACATTCTATTAGACCTAGAAAATCAACCTAAACACACAATTATATCTATTTTAGGTGAAAACGGACACGGCAAAAGCACCATATTACGAGCATTGGGGTATACTATATGGAGTAAAGATATCGTTCCATTGGAAACATACATCAATAATACCTCCTCCACAGCATCCTGTACTTTAGAATTTAGTTATAATGATTTAACCTATCAAATAATCCGAAAATTGGAGAAAGGTAAGCAACAACCCAAAGAATCTATTACATTAAATGTTTGGGAAAATGACCAATGGATAGATAAATCCGACTCCTTTAAAAAACAGACCGAAAACAAGATTAAGGCTATCTTTGGTGAAAGGGATGATGCTAAAACGACCTGGCTGTCTCACCAAAATTCATCCACACACTTCCTAAATGATAATGATAATGTTGGCATACTCAGTCGTTTAATTGGTATCGATATTTATAATATTGAATATCGGATAGAAAAGGATCAAATGAAAAAGCTGGATAAAGAACTCGTTAAAATAAATACAAGTCTGGATGATTTACAAGAATTAACTGGGGAAAATACTGATCAAACTATATTAGAACAACTGGGCGAAAAGTTATCTACATTGGAAATAGAAAAGAAAAATATACAAACTATTGTAGAATTAGAAGAGGAAAAAAAACAATATGGGACTAAAGAAAACTATGATGATTGGACGCTGTCTAAATCTACTAGAAAAACCGACTCCGAAACATTAAAATTAGCGCTTAATAATATAGACCCCATTGGTTATAATAATCAGGTCGAAGACTACAATCTACAAATAAACTCTCTAACTGATAAAAAGAATCAATCATACAAACAAATGATTCCGATCAGTAAGAGTAAAAATACATTATTAAACGACTTGGAAACTAACACCAACTTATTAATTAAACAAAATAAAGAAAAAGAAAAACTAAATTTAGAAGAACAGTTGAGTAAATTACCTATTATACCCGAATCCGACTATGAGTCCGCTATATCAAACTACACAACACACGAAAATACTATAAAAAACGAAGGTATTCTTGTTAAGAAAAAACAAGAGTTAGAATTAGAGTATAAAACCCTGTTTAAAAAAATGGACAGTAAAAAGAAAAATAAACTAATGGGTGAACTTAAAACATTGGCTGAACAGTTGGAAACTATAAATACCACAATTAGTGAAAATAATGGTATTCTGAACGACTTTGACCCCAAACTATATACTAAATCTAAGAAAGACTTGGAAAAAAATCAGAAAAAATTATTAACACTAACTATAAAAGAAGACAAACATAGAGAAAAACTTCTACATTCTAAAAATAATATTAAAACTATTGATTATGACTTTTCAGAGATTACCAGTAATATTGAACTTTTAGATGAACAAGAACTAGAAATTAAAACTAAACTGGATGAAAATAAAGACTTTAATGCTATTGTTAAACAAAATCAAACAGATTTAGATAAATTTAATAAATTGTCATTTGATAAACAGTGTGAATGCTGTAATGCTAACCGACAACATTATAAAATAGATACCTATGAAGATAATATACTAAACTATACAAGTCGTATTAAAATTAATACTGATGACATCGCTGATTTTACTAAAACTATATCTAATTTAATTATGTTTAGAGAAATATACCGCAACTATAATACGAATACCGCTATACAACAGGATATAGATAATTATACCGAAGAGTTGGAAGAAATTGTTAATAATAAAAATGATACAGAGGAGTTTTTACAAACATTGCAAGACACGATCACTAAATATAAAAAACAAGAAACCACCGACATCGAAAACCGACAACTTATTAAAACAAAAACATCTATTCATACTAAAATACATAAAAAGCAATTAGACTTGGATACCCATAATACACTCGATAAACAGATCGCAGATATTAAATCTAATAGTGATACTATTCAACTTATGGATCCAACATTACACCTTAAAACTATAGAAGATATGGCAGAGCACAAATCCATTATAGATAACTATAGGGAACGTGACTCGATCTATAGAACCAATTTAGAAAATGAAAAGAACATTCGTACCACTACACAATTAATAGATAGTATTACTTTGGATATTGGGACTATAGATAAAAATGATGCCATTGATACCGAAATACAAACAATCGACCAAAATAGAGACACTTATACCAAGAAATTACAAAACCTTATAAATGACTATAATAAGATTTCTATATTGGATGAGGAAATAGAGTCATTAAATAAATCTATATTAAACTTTAAAAATTATGATTATTCTATAGTTTTAAAAAATAAAGAAACTATAGAAAAATTAGACAGAGATTTGCGAATAACAGAGATGGAAAAGGGGAAATTAATGGAGTCGATTGAACGATTCTTAAAAAATAAAACACGATTGGATACACTCAACGCCGATAAAACAGCCCTTACCAATAACATCGCATTACACAACGCTTATATCGATATACTTGACCCACATAAAGGTTATTCGCAAAATCTACTTGATAAAAACTTGATATGTCTGAGCAACATGGTAAATCAATTTGTTAAATTCGCTGGATTTAACTACATCACAACATTTAAACGACCCTTTATAAAAGTTGGAACAACAAGTGGAAAAACTAAATTAATTATCACACATTCTAAAAATAATCAAAAATTTTCCGCATTGTCCGGGGCTGAAGAATTCACATTTAATCTCGCTACATTAACAACTCTGTCCCATATTTCGAATGTTGCCAATTCCCCTATTTTGGCTATAGATGAAGGCTTTTCGTGTTTAGATGAGAAACATATTGGGGATTTAGAACCTATCCTGTTGCATCTTAAAAAATACTATCATTATATTATAAATATTAGCCATATCCCTAAAGTTCACGAACATTCTGATATTATTAAAAATTGTGTTGATGGGACTATTTTATAAGGGAAGGGGAAGGATAGGGAAAGGATTGTCTCCATATATTTCTTGTAAAATCCCCATAGTATGTATGTGCTTTACTGCCACTATCTAAACTTTCAATAGTTAATATTCACTAATTCTTTAAAATGCCGATTTGTATAGCAATATAAAATTGATTTGTTTTTAATAAGTAAATTTTAAAAACAAATGACTACTTGTGTAAATGTTAAAGTAAAACATATCCGCCCAACTTATTATACATTATATAATTGGATGGAAAATCCTCTACATGAATATATTGGAAGAGGTGGAGTTGTCTTTATAAATAAAGAACGCTTTCCTAAAAAAGCAAGTATATGGGCAAATCCATTTAAAGCGAAAACTGAAGGATTAGATAAATGTTTAGAGTTATATGAAACATGGATTCGGGAAAAAATTAAAAAAGACGGTACAGAAGAATTTAAAAAATTAAAAAATAAGGTGTTGGGTTGTTGGTGTAAGCCCGATAAATGTCACGGAGATATCATAATAAAAATACTAAATGAAATAGAAGAATCGGATCCTCTTTAATTATTCAAAAGTGCAACTTCTAAATCCCCCTCAATCATCTTCTTTAAATTTCCATTATCGTAATTAGTCTGAAACTCAATGAAATTATTTCTTTTTGTGTCACTCAGTATCATCTTGTTATCCTCAAAATAACACTCCACTATGTTATAACTCATATCCACCATACTTGATATAACCTCTTTTTTCATCCTTATTTCCCATTCCCCATTCCTATAAACTATGGCAAACTTCTCTTTTCGGTTGGGTATCTTCACATTGTGATTTTCTGGATGGTTAACGTTAAAATGGATATCTTTTAATAACGTTAAAACTGATCCCCAAGGTATCTTTAATAAATTAGTTAAATACCCTTCTGTTAAATAATCTAAATTCTCATTGCCATAATTATTTATTATTATGTTTTGCTGTAACATATTATTATTATTAGTAACATTACCAACTTTGTCAAGTAACTTCTCAATCTCTTTCCCCATAGCTTTCTTTTCCTTTTTTATTAATTTGTTCTCTTTCTCAATATCTTTTTTTTTCCTTTTTATTAATTTATTTTCTTTCTCTATTACTTTTATATATTCTGATAATTTAGCCTCATTGTCATTGGATTCGTCTGTTGTTAAGGATACAGTTTCATTCTTAGTGTTTTTAATACACTTTTTCATATGTCTGTGTAAATTACTATTTTTAGAATAAGATTGTTTACAAAATTTACATTTATAAATCATTTTGAGTTCTGTCGGAGTCATTTCGGAGTCAATCGGAGTCATTTCGGAGTCAATCGGAGTCATTTGGGAGTCAATCGGAGTCATTTGGGAGTCAATCGGAGTCATTTGGGAGTCAATCGGAGTCATTTGGGAGTCAATCGGAGTCATTTGGGAGTCAATCGGGTTTACATATTTTAGATTTTTTAATTGTCCCTCTAAATCCTCACAATTTTTAATAGTGTTTTGATGCTTCATGGTATTTATATGACGTTTAAAGTCAGTCTTCAAATGGGTTGATATATTACATAGTATACATTCATAAATTATCTTTTTTACCATTATATTACTATAATAAAATTATTTTAAGTAATAATTTCGTTTTTAAAATGTAAGATATTTATTCAAAAATGTAAGATATTTATCCAAAATGTAAGATATTTTAAACCTCCTAAATAAGATATTTAAGAGATTAACTACTATTATAGATGTTAAAAAGTAAGATATTTTAAGATATTTATTAAGAAAAGTAAGATAAAAAAGTAAGATATCTTACTTTTTTATCTTACTTTTTTTTGTGTTTTTTTTATTTCCGGGGGGGGGGATTTTTTATTTTCTGGAAAGTGTTTCAAAAAATAAAAGTTTGAAAAGTTTTTTACCGGTTTATAGATTAAAATGATTATCTATTATTTAAAAATCTATATTTTTAAAATTATTTTATTGTATTATAATATAAATAATAGAATTATTAAGAGAGAATCTTGAAAATATTACGATAGGTGTTAACACCGAATTAGTATTTGAAGGTTCGGATTTATCTGGACTAGAGGGTAAATCCATAAAAAATACATCAAAAATGAGTCATTATCTAATAGAAAAAGATTTTGACAAGGGAATAAAAACAGGTATAGACTTTGGCGAAGTTGAAGGTTGGTCAACAACTAGCCCATCATTGGGGATTGATATACCTGGTGTAACGAAAAAACAAGCGAAAACTTCAGAGGGTTATTACTTTACCCCCACCTACTTTCCTTCCAAATCAATGGATACAGGAACAACAAGCTTTACGCAAGCAAATGGACCATTACTGCCTCATTCTAATGAAGATTTAGGAAGGGGCACAGCCTTTGGTTTGAGTGTGGGTAAGTACCTAACTGACAACTTCAGACTAGAAATGGAAGCAATTAAGAGAACGGGATATAACTATGACACCGCTCGAATTGATCAACCAATTAGAATATCGAAAGCAGATATAGAGACACATGCTTTATTCATAAATGGCTTTTATGACTTTCAGCCTTTTACCATCAGTAACACGCCTATTACGCCTTATTTAGGCGGTGGTATCGGCGTCTCAAGAAATAAAATGGGTTCAGTCTCAAGAACTGATCGTGCTGGGGATATTACAAGATTGATAGATGGTACTAGCATTAATGAGTTTGCCTATAAATTATCCGCAGGCACCTTATTTAGCTTAACGGAAAATATATATCTCGATGTGAATTACCAATATGTCAATTTAGGTGCATTTAAATCGAAAACTAGAATTGTTAGGGTATCAGATGGTACGGAGGCTGACGCATTATTAAAAGGCTATAACGGCGGTGACATCAAAACGCAAGAACTGACGGTGGCTCTGCAAGTTTTATTTTAGTATTACTAATATCTATTGATTTTATCTATTAATTTATCTATTAATTATAAGGTTTTTTTATTAAATTAACTATTAATTTAACTATTAATTTAATGAATTTTTTTAGTGTTTTTTTTATTTCTGGGGGGGGGATTTTTATTTTCTGGAAAGTGTTTCAAAAAATAAAAGTTTGAAAAGTTTTTTATCGGTTTATAGATTAAAATGAAATGTTCAGATACTATTTTAATAATATAGGATTCTCTTTAATTATTTAAAAGTTCAACTTCTAAATCCCCCTCAATCATCTTCTTTAAATTTCCATTATCGTAATTAGTCTGAAACTCAATGAAATTATTTCTTTTAGTGTCGCTCAGTATCATCTTGTTATCCTCAAAACAACACTCCACTATGTTATAACTCATATCCACCATGCTTGATATAACCTCTTTTTTCATCCTTATTTCCCATTCCCCATTCATAAAAACTATGGCAAACTTCTCTTTTCGGTTGAGTATCTTCACATTGTGATTTTCTGGATGGTTAACGTTAAAATGGATATCTTTTAATAACGTTAAAACTGATCCCCAAGGTATCTTTAATAAATTAGTTAAATACCCTTCGGTTAAATAATCTAAATTCTCATTGCCATAATTATTTATTATTATGTTTTGCTGTAACATATTATTATTATTAGTAACATTACCAACTTTGTCAAGTAACTTTTCAATCTCTTTCCCCATAGCTTTCTTTTCTCTTTTTATTAATTTGTTCTCTTTCTCAATATCTTTCTTTTCCCTTTTCATTAATTTGTTCTCTTTCCACATATCTTTCTTTTCTTTCTCTATTACTTTTATATATTCTGATAATTGTATATCATTGGATTGTGCATCATCTATAATATTCAATGGTGGTAGTGTTTTAGGCGGTTCTTTAATTAACGTAGTGTCGGAACAATACACTAATTCGTGACGGTGGCGTGATTGTCTATGTTTAAATATTTTAAAACAAAAACGACATTTATAATTTTCAATGCTTACATCCATACTTACATCTGTGTTTCCAATGCTTACATCCATGTTTACGTCTGTGTTTCCAATGCTTACATCTGTGTTTCCAATGCTTACATTTGGGCTTCCAATGCTTACATTTGGGCTTCCAATGCTTACATTTGGGCTTCCAATGCTTACATCCATGCTTACATTTGGGCTTCCAATGCTTACATTTGGGCTTCCAATGCTTACATCCATGCTTACATTTGGGCTTCCAATGCTTACATTTTTTATTAATTTTTTATTTTTATTAATTTTTTCCTTCAGTGACTCAATATCTATATCTTTTAACAACGGTTTACATATTATCCTCCTATTTAAATGGTTTTTAAGATTCCCTTTGTACAAGGAAGAATACCCACATCTTTCACAATTAAACATTATATTATAATAGGTTTAGGTTTTAATTTTAAGTAATTCATTAAATTAATAAATTTATCCTCCTGTTATTAAGTTTTCTATTAGTATTACTGATATCTATTAACTTTATCTATTAATTTATCTATTAATTATAAGGTTTTTTTATTAAATTAACTATTAATTTAACTATTAATTTAATGAATTTTTTTAGTGTTTTTTTTATTTCCGGGGGGGGATTTTTTATTTTCTGGAAAGTGTTTCAAAAAATAAAAGTTTGAAAAGTTTTTTATCGGTTTATAGATTAAAATGAAACTTTATAAATTAGTGTTGAACATTAACATCGGTATTGGTTTTAGGCTTAGGGTTAATAAAATGTGCTGATTTAATGTCAGGATAGAAAAAAATATAATTATCTAATGATATTGTCTAATTATATTGTCTAAGTATATTGTCTAAGTATCTTTATCGCTTCTTCGCCCCACCCGAGTTTTATTAAAAACCAATGCCCTTTATCGCTTGACCCCACCTGAGTTTTATTAAAAACCAATGCCCTTTATCGATTGACCCCACCTGAGTTTTATTAAAAACCAATGCCCTTTATCGCTTCCTCTATCGCTTCGCTTCGCCCCACCTGAGTTTTATTAAAAACCAATGCCCTTTATCGCTTCCTTTATCGCTCCCCAAGAAATGCTATTGTATCAGGGTTTTTACCTATTCTATATGCGATGTCCCCCTTACAATCATTATAATTATACCATCCAATTGTTCGATTAATCTTGTCAGACTCTTCAAAATCACCAAACACACTCGTATCTGGGAAAAACGTATTGTCAACTTCTACTACAATTGAATAGTATTTGGAATAATTATTATAAAATACTTTGTATTTATTCTCGGAGATTATAGATTCCACCATTTCACGTGTTATTTTTCCATTAGATTCTTCGCTTGTTTCTCGAACAATAGCCTCTATTACACTAGAGTCAGACGCGTCAATACATCCTCCGAAATCATCTAACTTATTCCATTTCGGATCCGCATATTTCATTAATAATAATTCCTTGCCATTATCGGTGTTTCTATAAAATAGGATGCCACAAGCACTAATTGAATTTGTATATAGTTCGTCAACCGCTTTCAAGCTCGCAATTATTTTAGATTCACTCATATTATCGTAGTTGAAGATTTTTCTGGATGTTGCCATTTTATTGATTTGATTCAAATAATATTATTTGAATCAATTTTTTTTTTATTCCCCACCCCACCTAAGCGGAACCAATTTTCCGGAGCTGCCTCTTAATCCAAGCCATGTCAACCTCGACCCCGGGCTGCTCGTTCATCTTAGCCAAAATCCCCTTCTGCTTCTTCTTGTCGCCATTGAATTGATCGATGCCACCCTCTTCTTTGACTAATTCACGCAAGATCTTTTTCTCTTTCTTATTTGCCACCTCTGGTTCTTCCTCTACAGCAACCGCACCCGCCATACCAATCCCATCCAACACCGTATCCAGAAGTTCACAAGCTTTTTTCCCCTCTTCATAAGTCAAATCGTCATCAGGATCACGATCACCACCAAAAGCCCCCGTCCAATCCCTCGGATCATTAACCAATAACTGTCGTAGGCGGTCCAACCGTTTAGAAACCATATAGTTGAGTTGATTTTTGGTTTGTTTCAAGATAATCGCCACGTGGGTTTTATGGGACTGTTTACATTGTTCCAATGTTTGTTGGGTTTCGTCTAGTTCAGCCGTAATTTTAGAGATGGGGTTCAGGGTTGTCGTATAGGATTCCATATCCTGATCTACCTGGGTCTTTTTCATATCAATAAATTTCTCTAAGTCTACCAGTTGATGTTTTTCTGTTTCTAATTTTCTAGTAAGGGTATCCAACACATTACTATGTTCTTCGGACACAACACCCAATTCAGCACTCAGCTTAATAAGAGTTTCCATTTTATGTTGAGCAAATTCAAGATCATCTAAAAATTGTTGGATGTTCAATCGATACTCCGTTTTCCGATTTTCTGCTGTGGTTAATTCGGTATTGTTAGTGTTAAACTTATCGAGAGCATACTTGGATGCCTTATTTGCCCCTTCCAAATCTAATTGTAAAGATTCAACGGATGTTGCTTTCTTAGCAATTAGATGTACCAGTCGGGCTGTTTCTGTTTTGGCGTGGGCTTGGTGATTGGACACACTTTCATCCAATTCTTCATTCGTTTGAGGAAGTGGATGAAAACCATATGTTTGGACACCGGTATTTGTTTGGGAATTATACATAATGAATAAATAAATAAAAAATTGGGATATAAAAATCAAATTTTTATGTTGTCCACCCACTATATAATAAAGAGTTATAGGGTTCCCCTTGTAACCTTGTAACCTTGTCCCCTTGTCCTCTTGTTCCCATGTCCCCTTGCCACCTTGTCCACTTGTCCCAAGTAACCTACTGGTAGTATTCTTATAAAAATTTGATGGGTGTTCAGCATAAATATCGGGAGATAATACGCTATCAAAAATGCCGCATACCCAGAACAATACTCTAAACACCAACGAGATCCGGAACGACGATGGCGCGTTACCGAACTCCATAGAAGCCTTTGACCGCAACCACATTCTCGAATTAATTCACAACACTCATATCCCATCATATGCGCAGTGGGAGGCTCCTGATGTTCGCAAAGAAACGATTCGCGAGAAACTCCAGTGGTGGAATGACATAAACCAGGAATATATGGACAACAAATGCCAAAGCGACTATGAACGCACGCTTTGTAAGACGACAATTTTAAAGTGGGTTACCCATTATGAAGGGGTTGTTAAGAAACGTTGCTATTGGTCTAATCCTTTAAAAAAATAATTAGATGTAATAATCAGATGTCCTTAAATTTGATTCTGTCACGTATTCATATACAAATATTAAACGATGACCACCACAGAACCTCCATTCAGTTATTGGGACAACCGTGGAAAATTCCAAAAAGCCTACACCTTCTTCTATGATAAATTGGTTCCTGCGAGAGGAAATGCTGAAACACCCATTGGAAATCTGCTCAGGATTGTGTCCAAAATGTATTACCGAAACTGCAACGATGGGGACAGTTATTACGATATGACCGATGAACAATATGGGATGTTTAGGCGTCTCAGCGACTGCAGTATTGGGATCGATATAATGTTTTTATATACGTTGGAGCACTACTTACTGAACGAGAACTATGAACAATGTGTCAACGAGATGATGATCTATATTATGATGGAAAACAGCACGCCTGACCAGATTTGGAACCCATTGACAAACCGGTTGGTAAAAATAAATGGAGCTACTGGGTTAAAATGTTTAAAAATGTTGGGCTGCAAACTCCAATATAGTCGCCCTGTGTAAATAGTGTGAGGAGTTCATATTATAAACAGTCTAGATTGTCCTTAATAGAATCGCCCTATATTTTTTTATAATGATTAGTGATATTATTCTAGACATTGCGGTGCAATACCTTCTATAAAAGGGTTAAAAACCTTCTATAAAGGGGTTACAAAAATTTGATTTCTATTCGACTATGTTATATGGGTGCATACCTTATACCTAAAATGAGTCAAACATCCCCAATTTCACACCTCAATGGTCCAATCAAGCGTTCAAATGCGCTCGAAGCTGAGGACCCATGTTATAAACTCCAATGTAGTAGCAAGGACCGTTGTTGGAAGGATACACCAGGTCACATTATTCTACACCATTACACTTGTGATGGCGCCGACGCCCGATTCTCGGTCCCCAACGTTCCAACTTCGAATCCAACTGGGGTTGAAGCGGTTTCTTTGCAGCTTGCCACACAGTTTATGTGGTGTATGGGCGACTTGGCGAGGTTGTGTCAAACTAGGAACCAATTCCACCTACTTTTGATCTCAACCAGTCCAAGTTGGGCCCCAGAGCTCAAGGAAAATCGAGAACGGCAGAGAAACAGCAGCCAGATTTTGTTCGCCATCGCACACGGGATGAAACTGGTCAAAGTATTTAAGGGGACCACACTTCAATGGAACCTATTCCGCGATAATCAGGGCGAAACCTATGAGGAATGGTTGGTAAAACAGTGGGAGGGGCAAAACCAGGTACTGGGTCAAGGACAGGGACAGGGACAGAGACAAAACCAGGGACAAGGTCAAAACCAGGGACAGGACCAGGGACAAAACCAGGGACATGGTCAAAACCTGGGTCAGGACCAGGGACAAAACCAGGGTCAAGGACATGGTCAAAACATGGGTCAAGGACAAACTCCCATAATCACTACTGATGGTGCCAACGAAGGCAGGCGTGTGACCAATGGCATTCATCGCGGAAGATGCGCCCGTTGTGGTGATGAAGAACATGGTAATTGGAAATGCGATTGGGGTCACGATGGACAAGCTGCTGACAGTGTAGGAAACAGTGGAATATCACAAACGATTGACGAAAGTGGTGATGGATTAGATGACGAAGAACCCGATTTTATATCTTCGACTGGGATGAACGGTGAGGATGCTTTGTGTGGTTCTGTAAAAGACTGGGAAATATGGCACGCAGAGTTTACAAAATGGTACGATGAGAATACAAAATGGTACGAAGAGAGGAAAACGACACTTGAGCAAGCTCCGTAAAGTGTTTAAAAATAAAAAAAAAATATAGATTTACCCTTTTATGTAAAAACCCATATTATGTTTTATATGGTTTTTTATTCATTCTGCTGTCCATTATGGAATAAAATAATTATGGAATAAAATAATTGATTTAAATATATAATCTATATATATATATAAATGTCGAATAAAATAAAGAATCCTACAACAAATCAAACTATTCATATTAATTCTAAAGGAGGGGCGACAGCTATTAAATCTTCCAATTATTCACACGGCAAAATGTCGAATGTTCCAATTGGAACAATATTTCCAAAAAGAATCGATGCATTAAAAGCAAAAGTGCATGGAATGAGTCAGGCTGGTATACATTCACGTAAAGGACAACCAGCATATTCTATAGTATTAAATGATGGTTATATTGATGATGAAGATTTTGGTGATATTATTATTTATACTGGAGAAGGTGGAAATGATCCAAAAACAAAACATCAAATAAGAGACCAAACACTAACCAAAGGTAATTTAGCATTAACTCTTAATATTAAAAATGATATCCCAGTTAGAGTTTTACGAGGTCCTAAACATAATTCAGCATTACCCAAACCAAAAGGATATAGGTATGATGGTCTCTTTTATGTTGTGGATTCTTGGGAAGAAATAAACAGTGATGGGTTTTTAATTTATCGGTATAAATTAATGAATGATGCTGCTATAAATGATATAGATTATGCCCCTGTTCCAGGCGAAACTATTCTATTAAAACACAAATAATATAACCAAACATAATTCTGGTTCTCTCTCTATTCCAAGTAAATATGGCAAACGTAATTCCCAAGCTTATCCTTATCCTTATCCTTTGAATGAATCCATTGGGGTTTTAAGCAGACATTAATTTCCCAGTCTCCTCATCATTCCCATTTAAGATCACCAGTTCAACATCGGTCTCGATCTTCTGTCGTGTCTTATTATCTGTATCATAACTAATTTGGTAATTCGTAAAACGTTCTTTTCTACCAAACTCTAGTGTATTTTTTACTTCGTCATAATGACAGTCTATTATATTATATGCTGTTTCTACCATATCCCCTATAACATCCTTTTTAACTCTAATTTCCCACTTCCCTTTATTATAGACAACGGCAAATTTCTCTTTTCTATTTGGTATTTTTATATTGTGATTCTCTGGATGGTTTGGATTAAAATGTACGTATCTTAATAAATTCAATATTGATCCATAAGGTATTTTCAACAACCCATCCAAATAGTCTCCAGTCAAATAATCTAAATTTTCCTGTGTAAAGTTGTTCGGAGCTACTATATTAATAGTGTTGTTGTTGTTCATTATATTGTTGGTAGTGCTAGTTCCGACTGTATCTATTAATTTTTCGATTTCTTTCCACATTGCTTTCTTCTCTTTCATTATCAGTTTATTTTCTTTCCACATTACTTTCTTCTCTTTCGTTATCAGTTCATTTTCTTTTTCTATTAATTTTATATATTCCAATAACTTTGTATTAGATTTTGTATTATCTAATTCTTCCTTATTAATAGTTGATACTGTTTTATTTTTAGCACATTTCTTTATATGTCTGTGTAAATTACTATTTTTTGAATATTCCTGTTTACAAAACTGACATGTATAAATTGGATAAGAGTCAATCGGAGTCATTTGGGAGTCATTTTTATGGTTTTTGGAGTCAATCGGAGTCATTTGGGAGTCATTTTTATGGTTTTTTATATTTAACCCCAATCCCTCCTCCATTTTAACTCTATTTATATGCTTCTTCGTATTATTGTGGCGATTGTAATCTGTCTTTAAATGAGTGTATAAATTACATAGTTTACATTCGTACATCTTGTTTTTAACCATTATATTACTACTATATTTTTATTTTTTAAGTAAATTGTTTTTCTAAAAAGTAAGGTTTTTTTGTCTAAAAGTAAGGTTTTTTAAACCTCCTAAATATGGTATTTATGTAATTATATTGGTTTCAGTAAGGAAATTATATGGTATTTTGTATAAATTCATTAGAAAAGTAAGGTTTTTTTAGGAAAAACCTTACTTTTTGGATTTTTAAAATTCGGGGGGGGGAATCTAATTTTGTGGAAAGTGTTTGGAAAAAAATAAATTCTAAAAAGTTTTTTTGTGGAATTATACTTTCCAAAGAAAAAATCGTTTAAAAATTAAAATAATATAAATTATTCTATAAAGGCGTAATAAAGGATTTTTTTTAATTATTACTTCTACATATTACTTGGATATTTGCAACACAGCATTGTTTAATTGTTCCAACCGTGAAATCGAATTTGTTTCGAAATGAGCAATCAGTTTGTCGGTATCATTGTATAATTCTTTTGGAAATTCCCGCTTCTCACTCCAACCACTGTAATGTTTGTTATAAATTCTAATGTAAATATAAGCAATATCATACCAAATGGTTTCATCCTGTTTAACAAAACCATTTTCGATCGAAATAAAATTTTCATTGTTTGTGAATTGTTTGGTTCGGTTGATGCATCCCATCTTTGTTTCATCTAATCCATAGGGCTGACCTCCAGCAATTTCGGAATCGGAGACAACACATTCCATTTTGGTTAATTTAAATGGTTCAAACAATAAGTTTGCCGCTTCTTGTTTAACTGGATTGGCGGATGTTAAATATATTGTCCTCGTTTCCTTTTCCTTTTCCTTTTCCTTTTTTTCCTGCTCGTTCCCCCCCCACACATTCAGTTTATCGCGGTGCTCCTCGGGACACACCAAGCATAGGTCTTGGTGGTCGTGGGACATTTTATATCGTCCCATAAAAATAGTCACCCATCAAATTTTTTTTAGCCCTTTGTGGAAATAGAAACTTTTAAATCAACTAATTATACAATATTGGATACTTATTATATTTTGTATACCATTCTTAGTTACTAATTTAAAGTTACTAATTTAAAGTTACTAATTTTAAGTTACTAATTTTAAGTAGATATTATACTATTATTTACCAAAATTTTTCTTTTGGTAAATAATACTCCTTTACCCAGTTCCATCATTTAGTTTTATCAGTGGTAGACATCATTATTTCATTACCACCCCCCTAAAGTAACTTTACTATTATTATTAGATGGATTTGCCACAGTATTTTCGTAAAACATTATCATCGTTCCAGTATTACCATTGTTATAATAATGTTTAGATTCTTTATTATAACGCCTCCACCCCGATTGCGATGTTTGACGATAATGTGTTCCACCCTCTGTAACCACCTCCTTTGGATTAAAATTTTTACTTTTACCCCACCATTCTAAAACCGAAACATTATATTCATGGTTACTTGAACAATATTCCCCATCCATTGCATAGTGAGAACTGGTTTTAATAATACCTGTGTTACATTTAGTTTTATCAGTGTTACATTTAGTTTTATCAGTGGTAGACATTTTTATTTTACTTAAAAACATTTGTGGTAATCAAATTTTACGTTATGCTCTTTACATTATGTTCATTCTTTAATGAACATAGCACATTATAATTACTATTATAAGTTATGTCAAATTGAACCATCTCTATAATAATAAGCATACTGACTTGTTCCTCCAATACCATTATTTTTAGAAGGAAATTCCTTTCCAACATATCTAATTATTAGATTTACTAATCCAACACAATTAGCACTTGTTATTTCTCTTCTTAGTATTCATCAAAATTGATTCGGTTATTAATATAAAAATTTGTTTACAATCCGGTTTTAAAATGATAGGGACAATACAATGACCACAATGACCACATATGAAAAACTATTTAAATGTTATAGGACTGGTTTTGCTCCTCCGAAATGGTCGTTAAACACTAATGAGTTAATGAAATTGTGTAAAGTATTTTATAATAATGGAGATAATTTGGATGACATTCTGCGGTTGGTGAAAGAAAGAGAACCCGTAAATATATCTATGGACCGAATGTATGATCAAAATCTTCTAAACACATATTTTGGTTATAAAACTGGCTATTATGGGTCGTGTAAAGCATCTAAAAATGATATCACTCCACCTAACTTTATAGTATATACCCCGACAAAGGTTAAATCACCCGATGGCCTTGAATATCCCAAAATACATATATTGAATGCTATTGGTTTAGCGTTTGATTCGGAAGAACAAGTTGATTATAAAACCTATATTAAATTATCAACTGATCGTCATACTAGAGAACATAATAGGAATGATTATTCTTCAGGTGATATTGAATTTATAGGAGACAGTCCTCTCCATATTAAACACTGTGCTATATTTTATAAAAGACTCTTTAATCTCATTTTCAAAGCGGCCAGAAAGTTGAACAAACATACGATTGTTATGAGTTTGATTGGTGCTAATAATTTCGCGATGTGTTGGAAGGGTGGTCCAGTCCATTTTACAAAAACACTCTGGATACCTGTGTTTAATGAGGTGGTGGCACACTATCCAGATTTAAATATAATGTTTATGGGGGCGGTAGGACATCCAACATTAAAATATAAAAATTTGGGATTATTTCCAACTCTATTGGAACATCCAGATATTAAACATAAATTAGACGATACTTTACTAATAAATGCTTGGGATTGTTGGAGTGTGCCAGGTAATGGCAATGAACGTGATAATTCGTTGGATGGGTATATGGGACGATTTACCCAAATTGGTGTTAATGGTACCTCTATTACTAATAAATTCCTTACACTGGAAGATAATTATATTAATGTTTAAATAGAATTTTTAAATGGTATATCATTTCCTTCGTTTTCCCCATCCTTCTAACGTATCCTTCTAACGTATCCTTCTAACGTATCCTTCTAACGTATCCTTCTAACGTATCCCCTACCGCCTTTTATAAAAGGGTAAAAGGCTATTTTTTTAATTAATAACCATTATCCGATTCGAACTAAAGTATCGCCGAAGCAAGTTCCGCTTCTAAATCAGCTTGTATATGGGCACTGGTTTGAGCTTGTTTCTCAGTTACTTCGATATGGTTCCGTATCTTGTCTTTGATGTTTTGGATCGTCCGTGCTTTAACAAGTTGATCAACTTCTTTCTGGAGAGTTTCCAACCCAATCAAGCAGACGACCAACTCCTTTGATGCCCCTTCCATCGCAACACAGGAGTCCAAATAATCCACTTTTGCTTGTTCCAAGACAGCGGATGCTCTCTCATTTATTGTATTGGTTTCACTTTCGCGCGTTCCGGCCGCTATTGTTCGTTGTTGATGTTTAATTAATTTATCCACTGCGAGTTCACAAGTGTCCGAGGGCGATAAGAGTTGGTCCCTTAAACCACCCACTAGTTCCAGATCAAGAACTTCACATAATTTTATCAAAAATGCTGTGGTTCCCAATCCTGGGTCCCTCCCGTGGGCCATGCTCAGCCCAATCTTGACATATTCAACTTGGACGCTTGTGAGTCCTCCATCCTCAAGATGTTTTTGGAGTCTATCTTTTTCATCTTTAAGTCGCATCCATGAACATTCCAAAATGCTTTGCTGACATTGAGTTTGTAACTTTCGTAGGTCGATCATATAACTTTGGAATCGGTCGACTTTTGTTCCCCATGGTACGCCCACGCTTTTTACAATCCACCAGCCTAACACCTTCAATGTATTCTCTGAAAGTAGGAATGAGGTGTTGAAAACTCCAATAGGATTTGTTGATGAGCTCATGGTATTAGGTTCTTACCCCCAAAGTATAATGAAACCCATCAAATTTTTAAAATTATTCTATAAAAGGGTAAAAAGTTGGTTTTTTTAATCAATAGCCATATCAATGAGTTTAAGCGTGGGTTTAGTATTCTAATTGGTTATTCCTTATTAATGGTCTATTGGGTTAGTATTCTAATTGGTTATTCCTCATTAATGGTGGTAGGGGGGGGTAATTGTTGGTTGATAAAGCACTCAATTAGCTTCAACTCACGTTCAACACTATTATATGGAGGGAGAGTGCCAGTCGTGTACAGGGCTGAATAGGCTTCGTCCAATTCAATCTCTATTTCGCAATTTAACTCGCCTTGTAAGTCCTCCAGGAGGAGACGTGCTTCTTGGATTTCGGCATCTTCGATTTCGTTTTTGATTTGGAGAATGTAATCGGTGATTTCAGTTGGAAGATATGGCTGTTCAAAAGAAGTATTCATGATCGAAGTTCTTGGTGAGAAGAGGGGCGTCTTTATAAAGAATCGTACCCCATCCTCAATTATAGTCCAGTCCATCAAATTTTTCAAACCCCTTTATAGAATATTTTTACATCTTGACAGCACCGCATTGTTTGTCAGTATAATTTGGTTGGAACCACCCACTATAATATTTGTTAGTTCTAATGTAAATATCATACCACAAGATTTAATAGTTTTTAAATCAACAATACTTTGGACACCACAAGATTTAATAGTTTTTAAATCAACAATACTTTGGACACCACAAGATTTAATAGTTTTTAAATCAACAATACTTTGGACACCACAAGCCAATTTAGTATCACCATTATTAAACATCGTTAAAGAACTGTATTTATTTGTCCAGCCCCCACTATTTAAAACCCCGACTTTATAAAAACAACAATAGAATCCCGACAACCTATACCAAAACATATTTCTGGCCGATGTTTTAAATTTCCGTCGAAGCATAATATTTGTCCATTTTTAATTTCTTGTATATAATTTGTATTTTCTAATGTGTATTCCAAATTCCCGCCTTCGATTGTGCTATCTTTTCTTATATAATATATAATGGTATGAACTTTATAATTTACAGCCCCATAATCATCTTCATGCCATGGAAAAGTTCGTTTACTTTTTGTTTCAAAACCACAATTTCGCTGTTGAAATTCGATATAGTATCGTGATAAATCATAATTTGTTTTATTAAACATATCTAATAGTTGTTTTGTTTTTTTCATTATTGGTTCAATCATAGTCTTAGAATGTACGTTTTTAGCAGACGAAATACCTTTTGTATGAAAGTTTTGTTTTCTTTTAGGTAAAATAGTATTATGTATAGAAGCAAATAATTCTATTTCACTACTGTTTAAGTGTGACGTATTCATAGCGAATTAATAATTATGTAATGGGAGTTAATAAAAATCAATTTTTATTAACTCCCAATACATAAAGAAACACTAATTATTTTAAGTACTATAAAAAATAAAATTAGTAAAGTTTATTCATCAATTGTTATGATGTGGGATTTCTAAAATAAGGTTTAATGTATTATAAGAGACACTCATAGGGTATTTTATAAGGTGGACATTTTTCTCTATAGTAAAAATCTATAATACACATTTTTATATAATTTTTGTTGTTTGGAGGCGGATTCGACTGAAAAGTATGTTTTGACTATTACTTTAAAATCTAATAATCTTTCCATAATAAAATAATATTTGTAATTAACTATTTTATTTTTGTATCAATATTTTTAATTAAATCCTCCCAATTTGTGGATATTTTATCTATGTTAAATATATTGTTAGCATATTCTATTTGTTTTTCCAGAGAAATATTTTTATATTGAGATACCGCGCGTATTAATGTTTTAGCAAATCTATTACAGTGTTCCATTTTATCATCAGTATATTCGTACATAAATGTTAAATTATTAGATGTTTCTGGTAAAGCCCCTAAAGAACTATGTACACATACACATCCCGCTGACATAGCTTCTATTAAACACAGACAAGAAGTTTCTTCATATGTGGATGGATATGCAAATATGTGTGCTTTTAGCAATACCTCTCTAATTTCTTGATTTGATACCGTGCTATGATAAGACATATTTGGATGTGTTTCAATCTTATTGTATAATTCCTGAAAGTGTTCGTCTAAATCTAATCGATTATAAATTTTAAAGCTACTATAAATATCTAAATGTATATTTACCCCATTATTTAAAAAAAATGGGACCAGTTTATCAACTACAGTAACTAATATATCCAACCCTCTATTTGGTGTGGAATGATATATCAATCTACATATTGAATTATTTTTAATATGTTTAGGAAATGGAACTATTCCATTTCGAATAACACTACAATTATCTCTATTTATATTGAAGTTTTTAATAAAATTGTTCATTTGATAATATGATACAAATACCAACTGTTCATCCCAATTGATTGTATTATATCTTGGATCTAATGGTAAATCATGGCAATAATATATTGTATGTTTGTTTTTTTTAATTGATTGTGTAAAATTATTAGTTATAATATTAACATTGGAAATATCAACTCTTTCTGATATTCGCTGTAACATTAATTCAGTTCCACCCCGACATTCCAATTTATTTAAATTTTCCTTCTCTAAAGCATTTATATTGTTGTCTCTATTATCTTTCCAAGACCCCATATGTAAATGTTCTCCAAAAATTCCAAAACATCCATTTTTTTCACATTCTAGAATATGTATTGAGTTCTTATTCGTATAACTAATATAACTAGCACTTATTAAAACTGGACCTGTCTTATAATAGACATATTTTTCTTTAGAATAATTATCAATAGTATTAAAAATAGAATCATTAACTATATTATCGATACAATATTTTATAAATTTATTTTGTTTAGATGATCCAAAAGCATAATTACCTAATAAAAATTTCATTCCATGGTTTTGTAAATAATAATCTGAATTCTGTTTAAATTCTCTAGGAAATATACAATCATGTTTGCATAATTCTTCTATAGATAAATTTATATCCATATCCATATCTAAATAAAAACCCCCATAATGATATACAGCTAAATATCTAAAAAAATCAAATTTTTGTATGGTGTATTTAAAATTATTAAATACATTATAATATTCAAAATAATTATCTTTTATAAAAATATCTATATCTTTATCTGTAAAAAATTTATATTCAAAATTAGGATGTAGGGTTTTTATTTTATCAGATAAATATTTTAGCTTAGGTGATAAATTACTATTTTTCCAAGTTTGAATTATAATTTTAGGGATTTTATCATTTTCTATATATTTATTTTGTTCCTTTTCATATAAATCTAAAAACATATTTCCCCAACATTTAGAAGCATCATCGCTGTAAAATAATTTATGACTATTTTCTTTTATTTTAGTCCTTAATTCACTACAATATAATTTATTAGTAGCTACTTTAATTGCCAATTCGATATAATTCTCAATATTCTTAGCAATTAGATCAGTTATTCCTATATGATTATAATATGCCTGTGTCCATCTACTACCTAAATATTTATGGGGCAAAGTAATTATAGGGGTCCCTATCTCAAATGCTTCACGTGTAGTTGTATCTCCTCCAAAGAAAAAACTATCTAATGCTACATCAACATTATTATAAAGAGCCATCATATTGTGATGGCTCAATTTATCTAAAAATATAATCCTGTTTAGATCTATTTTATTATTCCTTAATCTTTCTTTAAATTGTAAGTTCAAAGAATATAATTCTTTATCATTTTTAATTAGAATTATAATAGCATTTTTATCTCTTTGTAAAATATTTTTTATAATTATGTCGAATTTATAATTAAATTTAAAGGATGCCTGAGAACAAAAATACCAGTTTTTGTTATTATCTATATAATCTGGCAAATAATACAAATCATTACGTTTCATATCTCCCCATTTTATACCAGTTAACATAGACACTTTATCCTTTGAATTTCTAGGAACAAAATATTCCCATACTACATTTTTTGGTAATAATACTAATTCTTCTGTATAATATTCTTGGGAATTACTTGTTTCGGCTGCTTCCCAAGAAATAAAATAATTCATAATATTTCTTGGTATACCGGATGTTACTGGATGTCCGTGAGTACATATCTGAATTTTAGCAAGTTTAGATAATCCAATAAAATTTAACATAGGTTCGATATGCAAATCTAAATATAATAATATATCTAAATTTATAGAGGCTATTTTCCTTTGTATTTTTTCTATTTCCTCTACAACCGGATTTATCGTAGGAATATAAATATTTTTATCGTCTTGTAAATTTGGGTTTTCTTTTCCATAAAAAATAAATATTACTTCAAATAATTCATCTGATAAATTTAAAAAAGTAGAATAAAAACTATCACTTATACTTGAACTATGTATTGTAGAACCATTTAACTTATACTCAGGTAGTAAACCTCCCGATATGATCCCTATTTTTATTTTACTATTTTTATTATTAAAATTTATTAGTTTTTGAGAATAAATTGATGGAAATGCTTTAATTTGTAATTCAGCGTATTTACTATATATTTCTACTGGATTATTATCAATGTACCCATACCAAAATGAATGATCTAAAAATAATAAATTATTAGATAAATCTATTTTTTCTAATTTACATAACTCATCCAAATTGTCTTTTAAATTTTTGATAACTGTTTTTTCTTCTTCCGGAGAAGAAATAATAGGAAATAACATTTTTCTGAATAAATACCATTTATTATTGAATGGATTATTTGGCAATTTACTCAACCAATACTGTGATTTATAATATTGATGTGTCTTACCAAAATAATATCCTATCATAGATACTGCCTCAAAATATAGAGATTTATTATAAGTTTCAGGATATTTATTAAGTATTTCTTCTACTTCAACAATTATTCCATTTGTTGAATGATCACTAAATACGCAATTTTTAATTATTCGTAATTTCTTTTCTAATTCGGTCATATTATATGACAGAATATAAAATATATATAAAATAGCCATAGGTCTATTTCAACGGATACACTATCGTTTTAATTATATAGTTATCGATAATTATTCTATTTGATTTGATGTGGAAATCGGGATTTCTTTTTTGTTTAGCCATCCATCTCTACGACACATGTTAAAAACCCAGTTTTGTATATTTTTTATTTGGTTGAGTTCGTTTGAGCACACCCTAATCGTTCGCCTTCCTTCACGTTCGAATTCTAATAATCCTTGGCTGGCACTCAGGGTGGATATTTTGGTTTTAAAAATGCCGTCGTTGAACTCAAACTTTGATATTCCATTATGACTTCTATTGTACAGTCTAATATAACTGTGTTTGGACAAGATGTGTTCCACCACGATCCCAGCAACATAATCGAAATTGTCTCGTGATGTATGGTAGGTTATATCTGTCGACGTGCTAACTGGTGAACACAACGTTTCTATAGATTTATTAACTGTGGTGGAAGTAGGTGGTTGAGAAAGAGAAAGAGAAGACATTGACATAATCCATATATATATATATAAATTATGTTAATCAAATTTTTTAGGGTATTATGGAGTGGATAAAGGTATATATATAATAAATAAAAAATCATAGTAATATAGAAAAATAATAATATTAAAAAATAGAAATACAAATATAAATTATCTAATCCCGTTAATTTTATGTAATGGGAGTTAACAAAAATCAATTTTATTATTAACTCCCAATACATAAAGAAACACTAATTATTCTAAATACTATAAAAATAAAATTAGTAAAGTTTATTTATAATGTGGGATTTCTAATTAAACAGTGATATCGTCAGCGTGTAAAATGTATAGACTGTGCCACTTAAACTTATGTTCACTGGGGATTTTACGATGATTGTCACAATACGTAGTGTCTCGGTTAATTTCAAAATGAAAGCACGTGCTGGATTTTTTCTCATTTACTGTAAACCCAACACACCTCCTTAACTCTTTTCCATATTGGAAAGCTTGTTCTAAAGTCAAACCCTTTCGAACCTTTCCGATATCTTTTCCAAAATGATATGTCTTTTCCTTTTTAGTATGTGTTGGAAAAGTATATATTGATGTGCCAGGTGTAATGGATGTACTTGGCGTAATGACTGGTTGAATCATGATTGGGTGTCCTCTTTCCATGCCTTCGCCTTCGCCTTCGCCTTCGCCTTCGCCTTCGCCTTCGCCTTCGCCTTCGCCTTCGCCTTCGCCTTCGCCTTCGCCTTCGCCTTCGCCTTCGCCTTCGCCTTCACTACCCAGCTCCCACGTTCCGATGATTGAACCATCCTCAATGTTGTATATGTCACGGCTTTTTGGTTCTACGTGGTATGTAATACCTTCAAACTCGTGTTCTTCCACTTCCATTCCCATTTCATCGTCCGTCCCATCATCAAAAGGGTCATTGATCTCGGTATCTACCTTTCCCAATTCGGTATTTCCCACTTCCATTCCCACTTCAGTAAGAATTTCTACCTTTTGCCTTTCATTAAATGCTTTGAATTCGGCATCCATATTAGCCTGTAGGGCGCGAATATTGGACTGTTTATGAAGTAGTTCTTGAAACTCTCTCATTGTATCCATCTTTGCGTTTTCGTTCTCCACATTCTGTAATGCAAGTTCTTCATCTCGGTTGGCATCATCATAAACCTGCTGGGCTAAAGATAATGCTTTCTCAGCATTATCTTTAGCCAATCGTTTTTCGTTTGCGTTTTGCTTGGCAATTTCCATTATGGCAGTTTGTTTGTCCAAATCATCATTATTGTATTGTTGATTCGTATTCAAAGCAGACATTGTAAAAGTCTTTGTGAGTGGTTTGTGATTGGTATTCGAGTTTAATAAGGTTTTGGGTTGTATTGTGGGGGATTGGATTGTATTGTAGGGGGATTGGGTGGTAAAACATAAATCAAATTTATTTTAGGTCTTATCTATAAAGGTGTAAAAATTACTATACCATTTTGTGGCTTTACTCTAAAACATTTTTATATACTATATAAAATTGATTATATTCATTTATAGAATTGGATATAAAAATGTCTAATTTTGCTAATATATTGCTGGTAATTTTATTAATTATATTTGGTTTTATAATATTAATCGTTTCATTTCGTTGTTTGATTTGGAGTATAGTCGTATTAGACGAAATTATTAAACCCTTTATTTATTCTAGCTGTAATTATATTAGAAATGGTTGTAATTGTTTTAAAAAAGACACTAGAGTTATTCTATGTGTAATCAACGAAGAATGTGCTATATGCATTACTGATAACAATTCCAACAGTATTTCATTAAAATGTAATCATGGATACCATAGGGAATGTATACGAGGTTGGGTACAACAATGTAATACCCCAAGATGTCCATTGTGTAAAGATCATATTATGTTAGACATATCCACTATAATATTGGGAAAATAATAAAATTACTCTTGGATATATAGTTTAATCTATAAAGGGGTTGAATAAATTTGATATAGTTATTATTAATTTATATTAAAAATATCTCCATCCCAAACTACCGCCATCATCATTCTTAATGGACCCATCACCAAATCCCAAAAAACCATGGTTTATTAATGGATGGTTCAAAAGCCATTCAAATACTATCAGTGTTAAGACGGTAAATCCACCCTTAGAAGTTACACCTGTTAAACACCTTTCATTTAGAGCACCATCTCCCCGAAAGTTGACAATCAGTTCTCTCCAATTACACGGATCAAATACTAAATACTCCTGTCATCATCCAATTACATTAACGAATGGCGATCGCTGTTTACACTGTAAAATTAATAAGTGGTTAATGGAGGTTCATCACAGTGTATAAAGGGATTCGATTACACCATAATTAAAAAATCAAAGATAGTTTGCTAAAATTACGCTTTTATAAAAATGATTACATTGGCTAAAACCCATAACCCCTTACTCTATTATTTCCAATACAATTCGTTAGTGTCTACACATTTTATTAAATATTCATATTGGGCGTCTACATACAGAGTGAGTTGTTGGTCTTTTATTAATGGGGAATTTGAGGTCCATCTATTATCCTGTAGCAATATATTTAAATACTCTACTCTACCTTTACCTCCCTTAAATTGTCTAGATAGTTTAGGTTTTCTACTTTTTAATTTCCATTCACATTGCATCGCTTCTGATTTATTTTTAAACCCATCTATAATACAAATTGGATACCAATTATATTTTTTTTTAGTATATTTAGCACCACCTGTTAAAATTCCATTATGTTGTTGCCATCTGTTTAAAAAATTGTTGGTCATTCCCACATACGATAAATTATCACATACAATAATATAAACTAAATACATTATTTAATACTATCTGTACTATATTTAAATAATTAAAAAAATAAATTTATTTTCTTTTTTTTTAATAATCATAATATTTTTTTTTTAATAATCATCTACACTAGTATCAAATTCCCAATAAACCTGAAAAGGCTTACTATCATACTTAAGCCCAAATCTGTTATCATAGAGTCGCCCGTCTTCCAAAATATCTTCCATTGAGGAAATTTGTTCATAGTGTGAATAGTGTCCAATGTACATCTTTGCTGGCTTTTCGTTCGGAATTCTGTTTCGCCAATTCATTTGATCATTTGTTTGATGTTCATTCTTCAGGAAGTAATCGGGTGGGAACGAAACGCCCTCGTAACCCTCCACATATCGACCTTTCCAATCATTACTTTCTGGAACCCATTCAAAATAAATCTCCCCTTCATCACGAATCTCTCCAATAAATTGCAGATGGGCAAGTCCAATGACATCATCAGGACTAAATCCTTCACGCTTTAGAACGAAAATAGTTGGGAAGTTACGTTCAACTGGAAATACATTATATTGGTCACCGTCTGGAGTTTCATCCTGATCACCATCCTGAGTTTCATCCTGTTCACCATCCCGAGAATCATCCAGAGTTCCATCGACAACAACACAAACAGCAATCTTTTTACGTTCCAATTGAATGAACTTCCCTGGACCTCCATCATACAGTGCCTCGGCAGGGGCGTATACTGGAACTTCGCCTCCCTCTTCGATCAGAGTATAGCTAAGAATTTCATCTTCGGAACAAAATCCCTCCAAAAATCTAGCCAACTTTACGGTGGTCTTTGATAGATCATCACCTACCTCACACTCCTTGAGTCCAATGGCTCCACATAACCCATCTGTTGTTACCCGGTTGGCATCCTTGATCATTTCACTCTTGATAAACTCCAAACACTTTATGGCGTATTCCATCTTCTTCATCATCTCTTCTTCTGAGGCTATATGACTTTTGTAGGAGGAAATTATCTTATTGTTTCGACGGATGCAATCCTTCTCTCCATAATTTTCGTGGATCCGACGCTTAAAATCAGCAATCTTTCTATGTGCGTCCGTCCGTTCCTTTCTCCACACAGTCTCCTTTTCATTTAGAGTTGCTTCCTCTTGGAACAATAGAGCGCGAACGGTTTTTCCTTCTTCAAACCATTCAACAGCTTTCCTATAGGTAACAAAAGAGTCTGACATTCTTGGATATGGTGATAATAATTCCAAAAATAAATGTGCAAAGCGGGTCAAATTTTTTCTCTTTCTATGGGAACTTCCCAAAGAGAACACCTATGATCGAACGACTATAATAAATGATGGAGGAAATACGGGTTTCCATCTCATCATATTTTTATAGGGTGGAGACTATTGTATTGTATAAAAATATGGAAACCTTAATTATAAAATAAAATAAAATTGATAATTATAATGATGATGTATTATTAAATAAAATGAATTCTACATTGTATTATTGTACTTGTTTATTTATTATAGGTCCAATATTTGAATGGTTTATCCATTATTTTCTACATAAGATTAACAACCCATATCATAAAGAACATCATATTAATTTTTATAACAATACTGTAATTATAGAAACAATCCCCATACTTACTATAGCACTGTTTCTATATTTAAATTGGTATATACTATTACTATTAAATCTACAGTATTATGTCATTCACACTATTATTCATAAACATCCAACTATATTTAATGGATTGTTTCTCTATTTGGAAAAACACCATATAACACATCATAAAAATCCTGATTATAATTTTGGAGTAAGTTATGTATGGGTTGACAAATTATTGAATACATATAAAAAATAATTATTTATATATATTACTATCATTGGCTATTAAAATAACCTAATTATTATTCTTAGTTACCATTCTTAGTTAGAAATATAATTTGATTATAAAAAATATCTATATATACATATTATAAAATGTCCAATCAAAGTCCAATTAACCTTCTTGTCTTGATGAGTATTATTAGTAAATTGGAAATGGAATCTCATAATATTAATGTTAATGTTAATGTTGGTGAAATCCGGGGTGCTCGTGAACCTTTTTCCAAACCACACGTATCTAAAATTGTCCCAAAGGTTATTGGGAAGCCACGACGATACGCTAATCTAACTGGAAACGCACGAACCAAAATGCGCATTTAAATCGGTATTTATAAACTGTAGAATCTTTTTTAAGTTATCTTTTTTAAGTTATCTTTTTTAAGTAGATATTAATTAATCTGATTCATTGGTAGGATTTTGAATAGATATCTATTATAGTTATTGGTAGGATTTTGAATAGATATCTATTATAGTTATTGGTAGGATTTTGAATAGACATCTATAATATATATGGTAACAAAAAATTGAATTATTATTATTCATATTATTCTTATGTAAAAATGGAGAATACCACAATAACCATTTACTATAACAAAGACTCAAATAATGGATGGGCTTTAATATTTATTGTAATGGGTCCATTCATTTTGGGTATGTCTATAGGCTTATTTATATGTATGTATGAGAATTTTGTATATCCTATTGTAAAACGTTGTAATGTATCGAAATGTAATTCAACCTGTATTAAAAATAATTCAACCAACATTAAAAATAATAAATTAAGTAAATCATTTATTAAAACATTAAATGATACAAATAAAATAGATACCACATTAGACGATTGTTCTATATGTATTGATCCAATTGAAATCTCTTCTGTAAAGTGTTGTTGCTCAAGTAACACCACTATTATATATCTGGGATGTTCGCACATATACCATAAAGAATGTTTGCAAAATTGGGTTGAATCACAAATACATAGTCAAAATAATATAAGTTGTCCAATGTGTCGTGACATAATTACTACAAAAACAATACACAACAAATTCTATAATCAGGATTCGGATTCCGATACTGCTTCCGAGAGTAGTTATTTTAATGACTAATTACAACATTTGGTTTTCAAAATCCTATTATATTATTTGGAGATGGGTTCTTCACTATTGTAGATAATGACTAATGGCTATAACAATATTACATTTATATTCTAAATAATCTATAAATTAGAATAATTAATATATTTATTTAGAATATTAATGCCTTCATTTGATTTTATATTTAGTTTACTACCATTTATAGGGTCGGTGATATAATTATAATTATGCCCCCCTCCTTCAAAAGGTTTTTTCATAACGTTAACTACCTTATTTCTATTAATTTCATTATCTAAGTCGTTTACACCTGCTAAGGTATTTAATTTTCCTAAAAGTGTAGGTAGTATTGGTATATATGGTATTGAATCATAAAAATATCGAATTAATTTTTCTTCTTGTTTCTTTTTTTCCTCTTCTGGCAATTTTTCTAAAGTATTCCCCAAAATTTTACCTAAATTTAAAATTGCTTCCGAAAATACATATATATAATCCGAAATCGGATCAACCAATATTGTTCCATTGGTGCTTTCGCACGACAATGTCTGTTTATTATAACACGGAAATTTTGGCCAATGACCATAACATTTACGTTCGTTAACACTTCCGTTTATACATTCGCCTTCTATTAAGTTTTTATCTAAATCTACTATATCTTTAAAAGAATAATTGCTCATTGAATCTATATATATATATATTATTATTATTTCAATATATTATTATTTCAATATATATGGAAATAATAGATTTTTCATCAATTATAAAAAGATCCGATTTTTGCTGGACACATACGCATGTTAAAGGATGCCAATATAAAATGTGATTTACTTAATATTGGATTACAAAAATAAAAGTTTTTCTATAAATGGGTAAACTATTTATTTTTTTTTAAAGTGTTCTAAAACTTAGCCAACACCCCTTCAATCGCCGTCGTATCAATTGGTTTTATGGTTTGACGCCCCCCCTTAATCACTTCTTTGAGTTCTATTAAGAGCTCTTTAGTAAAATTTACTTTTGTCCACATGACAGACGCAACCATTTCTAGATCGTCCAACGAATTCCAATCTGGTTCGCCTCGATCTTTCTTAACAGCATCAACTCCAGGCTTGCGGTAGAATGAATTTTCTCTGGTTGCCAATTTAAACTCTGTTTCGACCACCCCTTGCCAATACGTTTTGGTCCTGTCAACCATATGTAACGTATCACCCACGTGAACTGACATTGCCTGTTTCAGGTATTTTTTGCCATTTGTGTTCAGGGCTGGTTGATAGCGAGCATTCTTCCCGATGCATATTGAATACATACCCGCCTCAACAAAATGAGGTCCCAAGTTGGTATAGCGTTTCGCGTTGGTTATCACTTTGAAATGTTTCCCTGACAAGGCACACTGTCCCGTGGGTTCCTCACTACGACCTGGTTGGACCATCATTTCTGGGGTATTTGCAGAAACATCAATCAATTCACCAAACAACATTGGGTGTCCGTCTTCCATCCCATTAGCACCCTTGTCCCACGTTCCAATGATTGAACTATCATCAACGTTGTAGATGTCGCAACTATTTGGCTCTACATAGTATATAGAGCCTTCGTAGTCGTGTTCTTCCACCATCACCATTTCAGTGTCCTCTAAATCATCCATTTCAGCCACATCAGTTTCGAAATCAAAATCCTCCACAGCACTTTCGAAATCTAAATCCTCTCCCCCCCACCTCCCCCTCCATAAGTTGTGTTGAGGGAGAATGGTTTTCATCTCCAATAACGAAAACCACTCGCTCACTGCGACCTGCTTGGACCAACCACAAACTTCCATCTTTGGCGTGGAACAGATTCCCATCCCCAGTTTTGGCGTGTTCTACGGTGTTTGTTTGGTTCATATTTGGTTGGTGTTATTCCACTCTCATACCTGGTCCAACCCATCAAATTTTTATGGAACCCCTTAATATAAATCTATAAGACCATACCTAATTATAGAAAAAAATAAAAAGTTTTTCTATAAATGGGTAAACTATTTATTTTTTTTTGGTAGTGATTAAAAAATAAAATTTTAAATCATTAATATCACCCATCTTATCAACAATCCGAATATACAGATTTAAGACTTAGCACATAGGCTTTCCCTAACTAAGTCTTATATAGTTCTGAATTCAGAATGTTATAGATTGTGGTTGATATAGTTTGCTTATATAGTTTGCGTAACAAGTGGTCTGGTACCCTGATAATCCGCATTTAATGTAGATATTAATCCAATTAATGAATCGGTGATGTCAATTCGTGGGGTCTGGCTCATCAGTGCAGGGAGACCATCCCTACAGACTCATTTATATTCCCCATTGAGATGAAATATGAAGAGTTTCGCCTATGATTATATTACAAACCTTATTAATTATATTTCAATCAAATTTTTTAATATATACATTTTGTATATACATTTGGTATATACAAAATAATTGGAAAAAATAAATTTTCCTTTCCTTTCTCTTATGTAAAAGGAAAAGAAAATCTAATGATGTCATTTATAAGTCTGACTCAACGACTATCTCGCGAACTGGATTCGAACCAATGACCTAGGGAGATTTATATTAACAACTACAATCCCCCGCTCTACCACTGAGCTACCGCGAGCACGTGTCATTTTTAGTCTGACCAGACTCCGCTTCCAGAAGGAATTGAACCTTCGATCTTCCGATTAACAGTCGGACGCCTTAACCACTGGGCCATGGAAGCAAATGATGTCATTTTAAGTCTGACTCAACGACTTTTTTAGTCTGGAAGACTTGTGCTCCCACTGGGGCTCGAACCCAGGATCTCCACGTTATAAGCATGGCGCCTTACCAGCTGGGCCATAGGAGCTTTGTTTGTTTTGGTGTACAACTTTCTTGGTTTGATTACGGTGCTCTAACCAACTGAGCTAATGGGATAATATCCCATGCTGGGCTTGAACCAGCGACCCCGGCTTAAAAGGCATTCAGAATTGCTGTGAGAAAGTTTGGTTTGGCTCATCAGTGCAGGGGAACCAATCCCTACAGACTCATATCCCGAGGTGGAATTTGAGTTTCGCCTTTATACATATAGTATAATAATACATCGTGCAGGGTTCGAACCTGCGCCTCCGAAGAGAATGGGTCTTAAGTCCATCGCGTTAGACCACTCCGCCAACGATGCTGTTTGTTTTTCAGTTTTCTTTTTTTTTCAATAATAAGAAATTTTTTGTCGCTGTGAGAAAACTTGGAAGCCCCGGGAGAGTTTCGATCTCTCTACCTATCGATTAACAGTCGATTGCTCTTCCTATTGAGCTACCAGGGCTAATGATGTCATTTTAAGTCTGACTGGACTCCGCTTCCAGAAGGAATTGAACCTCCGATCTTCCGATTAACAGTCGGACGCCTTAACCACTGGGCCATGGAAGCAAATGGTGTCATTTTAAGTCTGACCTGACTATGCTCCCACTGGGGCTCGAACCCAGGATCTCCACGTTATAAGCATGGCGCCTTACCAACTGGGCCATAGGAGCTTTTGTTTGTTTGGTACAACTTTCTTGGTTTGATTACGGTGCTCTAACCAACTGAGCTAATGGGATAATATCCCATGCTGGGCTTGAACCAGCGACCCCCGGCTTAAAAGGCATTCAGAATTGCTGTGAGAAAGTTTGGTTTGGCTCGTCAGTGCAGGGGAACCAATCCCTACAGACTCATATTCCGACGGGGAATTTGAGTTTCGCCTTTATACATATAGTATAATAATACATCGTGCAGGGTTCGAACCTGCGCCTCCGAAGAGAATGGGTCTTAAGTCCATCGCGTTAGACCACTCCGCCAACGATGCTGTTTGTTTTTCAGTTTTCTTTTTTTTTGATTAACATTCAATTTTTGTCGCTGTAAGAAAACTTGGAAGCCCCGGGAGAGTTTCGATCTCTCTACCTATCGATTAACAGTCGATTGCTCTTCCTATTGAGCTACCAGGGCTAATGATGTCATTTTAAGTCTGACTTGACTCCGCTTCCAGAAGGAATTGAACCTTCGATCTTCCGATTAACAGTCGGACGCCTTAACCACTGGGCCATGGAAGCAAATGATGTCATTTTAAGTCTGACCCGACTATGCTCCCACTGGGGCTCGAACCCAGGATCTCCACGTTATAAGCATGGCGCCTTACCAGCTGGGCCATAGGAGCTTTTGTTTTAAGTCTGACTCAACGACTATAATATATATTGATATATTAATATACTTAAAACCTCATAATAATTTGTGAATCGCAATCAAATTTTTTTATTAATCCAACAAATCCACCTATATCTATACGTTTTTTAACACATACTATATATTCCTATATTTCCATAAAACCATAAATTCATATAGTTTCCCTACTCCACATTAATATAAATGGTTATAAACTATAAGTAAATATACTTTTAAATACCAATGGTAATCTATTTAAATGGGTATACTATTATGGTCTAGTATATACTATTAATACATAATATGGTCTAGTATATACTATTAATACATAATATGGTCGAATTAATTTCTAATTAATTAGGTGTATAAGTTATACGACAATCCAACATCTTAAGACATTTTATACCAGTAGTTCCATATATAGAAACCAGACGGTTGGTGTTAGGATTCCATATGGTTTCTGATGTGCTGTGTTCCAACATAATATGTCTTAGAATCTTATTTATAAACTTGATAGTATCCTTATCAAAATGTAAAATAGTTTCTAAACTCTTTAGAAACTCTTTTTCTATATTATCAATACTCATTAAACTGTATGATTTACCACCATCTTCAACTAAATTCTGATATTTATCACCATATTTGTATTTTCTAACAATTATCTTTGAAGCTAAGTTAAGAAGATGTGCAAATGGCGTCCATTCCGTAGGGGGAGTGGCTATAATCAATTTATTGTAGAAATAATCATACGTATTTTGAAATTCCCCAATTCTAATTAATTTATTACTTGGTGGATTCCAGGTTTCGTGATTATCTTGTAGGATAACATAACGAATAGCTTTATCGGCAAACTTGTCATAATCTGGTAAATATAGTGTTTGTTTAAGATCGAGTAAAAAATTGCTATCTATACCTTTTATGGTTGAAATATCATAGAATTTCCCCATATTTCTCACTAATTCATCGTATGAGTCGCCATCATTAAAACAGCGATAATATATTTTTGACATTTTTATTAAAAGATTGCCAGAAGGGGTTTCAGCCTCTCCAGTGGAAGGAACTAACTTTTCATAATAATAATCGTATTCATCTTGAAACCTCCCAATACCGTTAAAATATGTTTTTGTTGCTGATTCTTGATATTCCATTTATTTAAATGATATATTATTACTTAAAACACGTCAAATTTTAATTACTTTAAAAATAAAACATTAAATATATAGAACACTCTATATATTTAATGAATAGGTTCGTTTCATTAAATAGAAATAAAAATATTAAAATTATCTATCCAAATTATTTAGAAAATTCCAACCACTTGGTATAAATATTTACAACCATATTATAGATAATAATGATAATAATAATACTATAGTTCATTGTATGTCTAGGGAAATGTATCCATTAAGTTATACTATTTGTTATTAACTAATAATTTAACTAAAATAGACAGTCTTATATTAGATTGATTCATCCCCAGTATTACCTCATATAATTTATTCGTAAATGCCTTTAGTATCTATCATGGACTTAAATATTCAAAACCACTGTTAGAAATGGCTTTTAATCTATATTATAGAATGATATTTTTAGAAATAAATACTTGGGCGTATGATTTTAATTTTCTATACATAGTAAAAATGTTCTGATTGCCCCCACTCATTATATTAATTCTATAGTAGATACCCAATTAAAACACGGTAATATCACCGAACAATTATTATTGGAAAATAGTGAACACGTCAAACACATTAGGCTAAATGAATCCATTTATAAAAATAAAATATTTAATTAAAGGAAATACTAGTCAATGGTGGGGTCTAAATGATCATTTAGATTTTTTATTCTCATAATGTCTAACCCAATGCGAAATATACCCCGCTATATCCAAATCCATACACCCATTATCCAAATACTCTTTTCCGACTTCTTTCCACCATTTTAAACGGATTTGGACACTTTCTTTAACGATATCATTTTCACCCCAGAGAGCATATGAAGGTAATTTAATATTATGGATTATTTCCATAACATAATTCCGGTCATAGGATTCGTTGGAGGACATTTATTTCTATACAAAATGATACTTTAAACAATCAAATTTGTATTAATTCCTACTACAAATTTGAATTAATTCCTACCATCTATTAAAATCAAATTTGATTTAAAAAAATAATAGATTATAGAAATTAAATGACCCATTTTGATTGTTTAATTAAAGACTATAAATTAAATATTAACTATATTAGTTTACATAACTATATACAAAACCTATTAGATTTTTGGATACAGATTTCTTTTGTGGGTTATGTGGAAATTTCTAACAAAAATAGATCCTTTAGTCTATTAATAAATAGTAGGGGTGGACAAGAATTTGTATCTAATGTGTATAAGGTTTTTTATAAAATAGATAGACTGGAAATTAATGAAGTATTTAGAGATTATTGTTTAAGGGTAATTAAATAAATATTTATACTATCACTCTTTCATCTAAAATAATCCTTATGGTTTTTGGTTTTTCCCAATGAGTAATGATTTCGGCTTTGTTGCCGCCATCATCTTGGACACTTCGTTGACAGTCATCCCGGAGCAAGCTCTATATTCCTGTTCGGTCATAAAACGACCCCAAACTAGATAACAGGGGGGTTTACCGTGTGGGGGATCATTGGGAGCCAATATGATTGGTTCCTCATCCTCATCCTTATCCTTATCCTTATTCTGTTTCTCTTGGAATCGTGTGGTGACTGGCATTATACTGTATTGGGTTATTAAATAAGATGGGTTAAAATAATATATCAAATTTTTATTCCATCTTCTTTATAATATATTATAATGTTAGTATTTTAAATATACCATCTATACCATCATCCTCCATTATTATAGCAAAACGCTCTTTTTCTCTCCTCGCTAAACTATTCCCTCCTATACTTATATCTCTAATCATTGGATTATTATATTTGGTATAAACTCTCCATTCTAATGCTAACTTCTTATTAGCTTTAGCTTTAATAAGACTCCCTTTAACCATTGTATAATTATCTTTTGATTTGCTTTTATCGTTCCTGATTTTAATTTTAATATTTCGGTATTTTGTCAACTCCAACGAATATGTTTTTAAAAAATAATGTTTAAATAAATCATAATATTTATTACGTTGGTGTTGGGTTAAGTTTTCTTTATTCAAACCCAAACAATATAAACTTAGACCTTTAATATCCATATTATTTACAAACACCCTTTTTAACTCATTATCCATTTCCCTAACGGTCAAACTATCTGTTAAGATTGTTTGAATCTCCATAACTAGTTGTTCTATAAAACGTTGGGTATCCGTAAGTTTAATATTTTTACTTAATTTAGTGTGTTTTAATTGGTTTAATTTTATTATAGTAGTCAACCCAGCACCATATTTTAATATATTCGGATTTTTCCACATATATTATCTAATTAGATATTTTTTTAAATATACATTTTAGAGTAATTCTATTCTATATACGGTAATCACAAGTACATTAATCTCTAATTATATTCTAATTAATTTAATTAATTAGAATATATTTAAATAGTATTAATGTTGTATATAGCTGGTATAATAATAACTGGATGTTTTATGAATAAATTTAGTGGTTTAAGTACCAAATCCATTGTGCATAACCCTAAAATTAATTCTAAGTTAGAAAAACCCGAATCCATTCATAGTAACCCTAAAATTGTATCTAATATAGAATCCATTCATAGTAACCCTAATATTGATTCTAATATAGAAACCATTGATTCTAATATAGAAACCATTGATTCTAATATAGAAAACGATACTATAGTGATAAACGATTTAAATTGGTTATGGACCGACTGTGTATTTGATATAGGAATAGATGCATTTAATAAACTACTATTTGATAATAAATCAAAATTAGATAAAAAATTATTTGAAGCAATAGACATTGATCCCTAAAAAATAAAAAAAACTAAATGGAATAATGGAAAACGAACCATAACAATCACCATTCCTAAAAGTTTATTACATAAGGAAGTCCAAGCAATATGTAAAGATGTTTATACTATATCTAAACCTGGTAAGATATATGTTATTGATGAAACATTTCATTCTAATGGACTTCCATATGGTTCATCTTGGGATTCGTTAACGCGACGCATTCTAATAGATGAAGGTGGAAAATGTCGGTACCGGGTTTCCAGTGAAATAATATTTATAAAAAAAGTTATGTTTAAAAATATTATAACCAATCGGTTTAAAACACATACACAAACCAAACATATAACAACAGAACCCACCATCCTAAAATATCTTTCACAATAGGAAGATTAGAATCTATAATTTTTATATTAAAGATATCTATAATTATAGATATAATTATAGATATAATGAAATTTAGTAAAATATTATTTAAAAATAATATTACAGATCCTATTTCTGGAAAACCTATTATAAATTCAACTATGAAAACTATATCAATGGTGCTTGAAAACTACTTTCCTGGAAAAAAATCTAATAATATTGCAATCCCTATTTATCCTGGAATAAAATCTAATAATATTACAGATCCTATTTCTGGAAAACCTATTATAAATTCAAATATGAAAACTATATCAATGGTGCTTGAAAACTACTTTCCTGGGAAAAAATCTAATATAGGAAGATAATTATCATTCATTTAAATTTTAATATAATATAGTAAAATAATATATTTTACTATATTATAATGTATAGTAAAATATATGACCCAGTGACAAATAAATTTATAAATATTAATACTAACATTGGTAAACAACTATTAAATAATTATTTAAATTTTATCCAACCTCCTTCTTCTTCTATTAAAAAGGGGGGTGGCGATAATACTATGGAAAATAAATTTAGTAATATTTATAATAAAAATATATGGGGTTCGTCTGGGACAGGTTCTAAATTTACACCTGATAATAAATGGTTTTTAGAAGAATTGCGAAAACATTTAACTAAATATAATTTAAAAAATATAGCTGATTTAGGATGTGGTGATTGGGCGATTCTAAAGAATTTTAATTTTAATAAATATGAAACATATACAGGTATAGATTGTGTTGATTTTTTAATAAACGATTTAAATAAAAAATATAGTACAAAAAATATAAAATTTATACACCAAGATATATCCACAACTATTCCATCTGGATATGATATAGTGATATTAAAAGATGTTATACAACATTGGACAGATGACTATATAGAAACATTTTTTCCTAAAATTCTTGCTAATAATAAATATGTATATTGTATTAATGGTTATAAATTTACAAGAGACCCAAGTAAAAATAATTGGACAAAAAGAGTATTAGATAAAAAATATCAATTTCATCCAATTACTATAGAAAAACAACCTTTTAACAAATTTAAACATAAAGCCATCGATATTAAATATAGACGTTCTAAAGAATATATTCTATTTAAAAATTAATTATTTATCTAATAGTATTCATTTACATTGTATTTTTGTTGTAGTTCTGGTTTGTCTGTTAGATATTCCCATGCTTGTTCAATATCGGTTGGAATGCCGTTCTCTTCGCACGCAGCATTTAATTCTGCCGTTTTTTCATACCAACTCATTGATGATTTATAGTTTGCAAACATACCATATATTACCGGATGGACCATAGGTCGTCGCGGACCAATCTCTAATGTTATTGGAGCAATTACAGTTTCTGGTTGATGATAGGAGCACAACTGTGATCCATTCAACATCATCTTAATTGCTACATCTTGTATATAGGATGGACGATTCTCGTCATAAACCATATTTGTATTAATCCTACATCTAACGCCCTTTTTGGTCGTTCCAATACATCTTCTATACGATTTGTCTACTCTCTTTTTCTCTTTCTCTTCCTCATCTTCTTCCCCTGATTCTTCCTCTTCCTCTTCCTCTTCCCCATCATCGGAATCATCTGATTCTTCCCCATCATCGGAATCATCTGATTCTTCCTCTACCTCATAATCGGAATCATCTGATTCTTCCCCTGATTCTTCCTCTTTGGATTCTTCCTCGTCCTCTTTGGATTCTTCCTCTTCCTCGTCCTCTTTGGATTCTTCCTCTTCCTCTGAATCATAGTGAGACTCGTCCTCTTCCTCATCCGAATCATTTTCCGGATCATAATCTGGATCATTGTCGGAATCGTAATCTGGATCATTATCGTCTTTAGTTGGAACAAAGTATATAATATTAATAAAATGGAGATATAACTTTAGGAAGAAATTATAGATAAATGTGTATAGTGGTTTGGCATTAATGGGATTTCCATTTTCATCCGTAGATTGTGTAGTATTGTTTTTAGATTGTGTTTGGATAATGGGACTCATTGTTTATTGTGGATATATTATCTAGATATAAAATATATGTGTGTATAATCAAATTTTTAACCCATTTCAAAAGTTTGATTATCTAGATAATCAAACTTTTGATTATCTAGATATACTAATAATTTATATATACTTTGGATTTTAATGTTGTCATATCTTTATTTAATCCATCCCCATTAATATGACCTAACTCTACATCCAATATAGTATTTTTAAATAATAATTTCGATAGAATTAATTTATAATACTTACTATCATCATCTGTATTCCTACCACCACCAATATTTAATAATAATGATTTAGATAGATCTATTTTAGCACTTAATGCTAATAAATTTATGTTGGAACGACCATTAATATAAAGCTGTCCATCCGCCAACATCTTATCAGGTTCATCTTTTATTAGTTTAACATCTGGGGTCTGTCCATTCAAATAAGATAATTTTAATTTTAGATTATCCATAGGATTATAATTTATGGAAACAGAAACAGTCGATAATATATCTTTTTGAATTGACCCTATCTGTCCACTATCATCATTAAAATAATTATAGGTATACCCAGTCCTTAATTTAAATTTGGTAAATATATCTCTTTCCCATATTAACGTTCCTTCCAATAATTTAATTTTGGAATAATCTGGATTATTGTCGATTAATGTGTTACCATCAGTATTAAAATCATCTACTGGTCTATATAAATTTTTATACCCTATAGAAAATCCCAATAACCCAACTGAATCTATTAATAGTCCACCGGATATTGGGGTTGGTGAATAGTCACCAAATCCTATACTATTAGTAACTCTTTCTGGAAATATATTAGACATTATACAACTTGATTTTAAACTATAGTCTCCAACCGATAACCACCAATTATTATTATGGGATAATAATCCAACAGATCCTGATATTTCACCTTCTGTTGAATTTTTAAGTGATATTCTAAGACATTTATCTTTATCTATATTAGTTGTTAATTTTAAATTAATATATGGAGAATCTGATATTAGATAATTACTATAATCACACGCTTCTTGTTCGGGATCACAACTGGTTGGTTTATTGTTCATATGTATAAAAAAAACTTCATCCCCTTTTAACAACGAACTTGCCTCCACATAACTATCTATATTTATAGTAAAACAACGTCCTCCCAGTCCATATAGAGTCCTTTTTAATTCTATAGTTGCCATACTAATATATATTAGAATAAAAAATTGATTTAAAATTAAATCCATTTTATTTAATAAAATGGATCATTCCCAGAATAACCTCTCTTCTCCTTCACATTCCCCACTTAATATGAATCCATTTGAACAACTCAGTCACTATTATCAACTTTCACTAACATATACTGCTGAACTTGAACGAATTATTGTTAATAAAGATAAAGAGCTTCTGGAAACAAATATTAGTAGCCAATGTGCTATTCGCTATATAACCCGTTTAGAAGAAAAAATTATTAAATTAGAAGATTCCAATGTTTCAAATAAAACTAATTAATTAATTCAGTTTCTATATATACTATATTAATGGGACCCCCATACACAATTGAGTTTAAACGCATAGTTATTTATAAATAAATCTATAATTATTTATAAATCTATAATTATTTATAAATCTATAATTATTTATAAATCTATGCTGAAAAATAAATATTTTGATAATAGGATACTGCTTCCCGACCACTATCATTCGTATCCACCATAATCGCTATCCCATCCAATGAATCTACATCTAAATTATGGATTTTTTTAAAATCGTCTTTTACATTTCTTTTTACCGTAACCCATTCGTTTTTAATTTCTGTAGTTGTTGAAACAACTACATTTATTGAACGTTTAGTAAATGGACTGCTCCACGTTTCTCCTATATTCCGATTACTAGAATAGACATAATTTATAACCCTGTTTGAGAAAATTGTAAATCCTGTTTTTTTCACTACAAATAATCTAGCCGCAAAATCATGACCCTCTTTTTCCTGTTCATTTAATCCTTCCAAACCTTTCTCTATCTTCCAATTAAAATTGATAAATGGTGTTCTATTTAAATCTACATTTATTTTTTTACCCAATCCTGATGCTGCATTTTTGGAGTCAGCCTTTAGATAATTACCCATTTTATTTGAACCTAATAAATAGTTTGTATCATTGTCGGAACTCATATCTCGATGAATCTTCAGATTTTTAAACTCTTCATCCGTAAAATCAAAAACTACAACTCCCAATTGTTTCGCACTATCCTCTTCCTTTGTGGATAATAATTTCTCCATTACTAATTTAATTAAATTTAGCATTATATATTACACAAATAATTTAATTTAATTATACAAATAATTAAATTATTCCAATAATTACAAAAAAATAATAAATAATATTTTATAATATACAGTTGTTTAATAATATATTATATTATATTATATTAATAAACAAATGTATGTGACGAATTGATTTAATACTTTTGTTTGAATCTAAATTTTCAAAATAGATACACTGAACATCTTTCAACTTCTCCAATAAACTATAATCCACATCGCCTTTAAACCATAGTAAAAAGTGTCGTGTTCCGTCGCTAAAATTATATGGATAGTCATTTGGGGTTAATGCCCAATCTGTTTCAATATTCCCAAATATTCTATTATACAATTCACCTTCATAGTTTTTAGGACCATTTACTTTTGATTTTTGATAGGACTCTTCTATCATTGGATCCCGTTTTAATTGGATTGTGGGGGGGTTCAGATGAAATTGTCTAATAAAAATCCAATCCATTTTATACCTATACTAAAATGGATTTGTCCGAATCAATTTTTTTAATCCATTATTAATAATCCAATATTACTATTAAAATTGTATATTACTATTAAAATTGTATATTCAAAGTGGATGATGTCATCATTGTTCCCACCAAAGTCTTACACTATCGTTTTTTATCTAAACCCGCTATAGATAATCCGCCTGCTGGTTCCACTATTATACCTCCATTTTCATATAAAGTTAACATTTCATTACATACTAATTTTATATCATTAGTAGTTAAAAAATAGAGTAAGGTATATCACTTATTTTAGATAATGTCCATCCACAAATGGATCTATTTCATAGGGTCTACCGAATTCGAATGCTTTAGCAAATTTCTATTACCCAATGTTTTTATTCTATTTATTTTTTGTTGGGATATAAATCTTACCATACAAACCTAATTGTTTACAAGAATAAGCCACACATTGAACTTGATTGTCATCACTAGCACATACCATTGCTCTATTATTGATTTCTAATATTTTATTTAACGAACCCCTAATTTTAAAGGATCTGGTTTTTTATATAAATAGTGGCATTATATTTCAACGAAAGACGTTCATTATATTCTAATGGGGTATTTACTATATTATTATAAACTTTAGATATAGTATTTCTGTTTAATACCGTATTAAACATATAGATTATTAATATATATATATTTTACCAAACCAACCATTAATAATACTTTTAACGTCTTGGCAATTCTTTTTGTAGAACGATTCCTATTCTTATTATTATCCTTCATACCTAATGTATTTAATATTGGATCCTTTATACCTAATGTATTTAATATTGGATCCTTTATACCTAATGTATTTAATATTCGTTTTTTATTAATTGGATCTTTCATATACGCACTATTTATATCTTTGGCACCATCTAAATTATCGAATATTTTCAAATAAAGATCATTTATATTGGTGGTAAAATCATCCTTCATCCCAAATAAAACTAACATTTCTACAACTTCTATATAAATTACATTTAAATCCATCGTTTTATATTTATCTAAAACATCCTCTAATTCCAATGGTAATTTTTTGGATTGTTTTACATTATTATGAAAGTTGTAAAAAAATAATTTAAATGATTCTTTTGATTTAAAAATACTATTATCCCTTTTTTTTAAATAGTCTATTGAGTGTATTTTACATATTGTACAAGGTATTCTATCACTTAATTTATATATTATTTGATAGACTTGTTTCCGCATTTCTACACTATCAGCCGATTTTTCACATAAGGTGTGATATAAATTCCACATAGGTGTTGACCAAAACATATTATTATAATATAGAGTATATATAAAAAAATAATAAATTAATTTTTAAATATATTTACAGAGTATTTAGAATTTTTACATACTTTCCAGTATTTTGGCTTTTTCTATATCATACTCTTGTTCGTTAATTAGCCCCTCGTCCATCATCTTTTTAACATCCCTGAGTCGATATAAACTACTTCTTGTTGTTGTATTTGGGGGGGGACCAAGGGGAGAACCATCCGTAGACTCTAGGGGAAGAGTAAGAGTAAGAGGATTGAAGTTATAATGGTGGAAAATCCCCTCTCCAACCCGAGCGATAGTAGAACGAACATCGTCGTAATCCTCATCGTCCATTGCCTTACGGAATGTGTCCCAAGGAGTAACTTTTCCGTCTCCCGTTTCCCCTTGTTCCCCTTGTTCCCCTTGTTCCCCTTCTACAAAGTCCAAGTTCTCCAAGAACAGTTTAAGTTGCATCGTGCTAAATCCACTAACCATTTGGACGTTTGTGGTACTTGATGTGGTAACCGATTTCTTTGTATCTCGCATGTTCCAATAGATCATCTGGGGAGGCTTGTATCCGGCCAGTTTGTAAATATCCACAAGCAGTTGTGGATGATCAGCGAACCCATTACAATTTGAAGACTGCATCCGTGACTTAAACACATTGGCCTTCATAATCTTGCTCATTGTTGGATGCTGGGGGGAACACGCCGATCTAGCTTGGTTGAACTGCATATCAGAAGCACATAGAAACCAAGATGGATAGTCTTCGGGGGCGATCTTGTGTTCTATCGCAATCGAGAGCATTAGATCGTGCGCCGCCAAGAAATCCGTGCTGCCACCCCATCGAGAAGTGTAACATACACCCACCTTCTCACAAAAAGTCAGTTCCCCACCTGCTCGCGAAGAATCCCAAATACCAAGTGGATGAGAACAAGCTCCATTTCCTAAACTGTTCCGATACCCACCAGTTCCACCCCCAATCATCGCTTTAAAGTTAATATGGTCCTTTGGATACTCCAGAGTAACCCAATGAGGTGTGGTCTCAAATGTCATAAACTTATTCTTCCAAGGACCTCCTGATAGTGTTGACCCTAGAAGCGCAACTGCTATAGCCCCCGCCATTGGATTACCTTGCATAGAGCCGGAGACATCTGCCATAAATATGCCCTTGTCAATGGCAAGACCCTTTTCCTCCATCAGTTTTTTAAAATGATCCACGTGTGATTGGAATTGGGCATCGTAGGTCAGACGATCTCCCTTCGTTAGATGCTGCCAGTTGGTGTAGACCGCCGACACCAACTCATGGATGTAAACAGTGATTCCATGAACCTTCGCCTTCCCAGTTACAGCCTTTTCAAGATGGCTCATATAATGATCACGACATTTCAAACGGTCATCGTCATCTCCACGCAGTTCTCCACCACGTTTATGTTCATAGAGATAGGCCTTCTTCTTCTTGAAAACCGTTTTCCCTGGAACAAATCGGAAATCAATCTTGTGGAATTCGCGGGCACATTCCAGAACCTCCGTTGTCTTGATCGCCAATTGAATTGGAGCATAAAATTTACGCAGTGCCTTTAGAGCCATTGGATGCCCATCACCCACTTTAAATTCCTTGGTAAACAGCTCTGGAAAGATTCGCCGCGCAATCTCCTTGGTACACTTAATCTTCTTATCCAAGGCACGACCTTCTTTTGGCATCCACTTTACCGCGAGAGAAAGTTCACACTTCTCCTCCCAGAGATGTGATGGATCTTGATGCTCTGATATGGACTTCCGTTTAGTATAGTCATCAAGCGTCTCACGGTCCACCTTAATCTGTTCAGCATAGAGATCATAAATGGCGTCTACCAACCTATGAAGTCCAAACGTTTTGTATTTCGGCTGTCCATGATACTTATCCAATATCTTGTTGTAGTCCAACCAAGAACCATGCTCCTTAAGTTCTGGAAGCAATGCCATCATCGTCCCAGGAAATCTCCAAAGTAGTTCAACCCACATAGAATAGGCTTGATCCCGCCGACCCTTCCCATTCCCTCGAATGTTACGAACTTGGAAAGCAGCAACCACCAGGTCCGCTAGAAAGTTCGCCTTTTGCTCAGATGTCAAATCCCGGGCACGGTCCAATGTCGACATTACATTCTCTACATACTCCACAATTGTCTCGTGTGATGTCGTATCTATTACCCCATTAAATAAGGCGGTTAAAGCACCCATTGTTGGCTCGTTTGTTCCACTTACTCCATACATCGTATACATATCGGAACCATTCTCTCCAGAACAATATGGTGCCTTGGCTCCAACGGACGCCTCCATTGCGTCACTAAATGTGTTGCTCTTCTTTGCTTTCAATGTAGTCATTATTTATATATTCGTTTGGTAATTCAGGAAAATCAATCAAATTTTTTTAAAAGTTTATGGAATCTAAAACAAAATCTAAATATATTTTTTATAAAAAATATATTTGAGAATAAGGACTCTAAACTATTACGCATTAAGCAGGGTTTTATACAATCTATATACCCACATTCTAATTCTCCATACGCAGTATCTATCTTTTCTAAACATTAATAATTTTTATATAAAAAGATTATAATCTATATTATAGAATATGATTATATACAGACCATTCACTAAAACCGATATAAATCAAATAGATACTATTTTTAAAAAAAGTATGTTGTCAACACTCTATAATGTTTCAGGCATCTATTTATTTGTATTAGATTATTACAAATATTTTATTTTATTTCTATATCTCCTCTTACCTATTCATTATACTATGGCGATTATTATATTATTACCAACACTATTTTATATTGGTTGTTCCCTATTTCTATTTATATATGTCCATTATAATTTACCAAGTTATAAATTAGACTATTATTTAAAAAAAGATAATAATATTTTATTAATAGTGGAAGACGAAAAGATACTTGGATTTTCATCATTTATTAAATATAAATCGTCTAATTATATTGGTTTTATGGAATATTTTTTTATCCACACCGAATATCACAATAGGGGCTATGGAAAAAAACTATTAAATTATAATAATAACTATATTAAAATGAACTATGTAGATGACTACAATCAAGGAAAATATATAATTGGTGGAACTAGTAGTTTACAATTAGATTTTTGGAAGAAATATGCCAGTAAAGTTGAGGAAACCGACTATATATTTTTTGGTTATACTGTACCTAAATGGTTGTTTGCTGTTCGAAATTACCAGATTTATTTTAAATTACCATATTTATTTAAATAAATATAGATTAATATGTTATTTTTTACTAATTAATATGTTATAGATACTCTCCTAATTAATTTTATAATATTAGAGTATTTTATAAGGTTAAAAAAATAATGTGTTATTATATATATACAAATAAATAAAATTGATTTATATTTATTTCTAATGATTAGTTATAAATGTCTTTCATTAATACAGTTCATGGTATGGGGTGTTCTAAAGGTGTGTGTTGTTATGGGATGGGGCTTGCGTGCACCGTGAACCACGTTCCTAACATACTTGTCGCTGGTTCATACTATATTTCAAATAATACGGGTGATTGGTGGGGAGTGTCTCCCGAACAATTGAAGTTGATCAACCAATTCTATTTGGATAGTGTTAAAAATAAAAGATTAAGAGAATGTAATGGGACGCTTAGCATTCTCACTAGCGATGGTCTATGGCGAAAGGTTCTATGTATTCCAAACTCGTTACAACATATTTAACTCTTAAAAAATTATACACTTACTAGATGAAATAAAAAATAATATATTTTGGATTTATTAAAATCGTATTTATATAGATTAGATATTTTTTAAAATCGTATTTAATGAAATCTAAAAAATTAAAATATATTTATATTTTATAATGAATAAAAATACAACTGACAAAACGAAATTACATAATTTAGACCCATCAACATGTTTAGAAAAATCTCCAAAGCTCGCTAAAAGTTTAGAAGAATGTCCAAAGCTCGCTAAACGTATTAAACGTTTAGAATATTTTACTACCCCCCTCGCAGCAACAGCAGCAGGAATATCATACAAAAATGCTTCCGACTATATTAAAAAATCCGACTATCATATTAAATTAACTGGTAATGATACTTTCCTTACTATAGACCTGCCCAAACATAATAACCCCTTCAACACGGATGCTGAGAATAACACCTCATTTGGAATTACTGCTCTTAAAAATAATACTACTGGTACGAATAACGTGGCAATTGGTAATTACGCCCTTTCAAATAATACAACTGGTTCTGAGAATACCGCATCTGGTTATAAAGCCCTTTTTACAAATACAACTGGTAATAATAATACCGCATCTGGTAATCAAGCCCTTTATACAAATACAACCGGTTCTTCAAATACCGCATCTGGTAATGGCGCCCTTTATACAAATACAACTGGTAATAATAATACCGCATCTGGTAATGGCGCCCTTTATTTAAATACAATTGGTAATTGGAATACCGCATCTGGTTATCAAGTCCTTCAAAAAAATACAACCGGTTCTTCAAATACCGCATCTGGTAATACCGCCCTTTATACAAATACAACTGGTAATTATAATACCGCATCTGGTAATGGCGCCCTTTATACAAATACAACTGGTAAAAATAATACCGCATCTGGTAATCAAGCCCTTTTTACAAATACAACTGGTTCTTATAATACCGCATCTGGTAATACCGCCCTTTATACAAATACAACTGGTGATAATAATACCGCATCTGGTAATCAAGCCCTTCATACAAATACAACTGGTTCTTATAATACCGCATCTGGTTATGGCGCCCTTTTTAAAAATACAACTGGTTCTTCAAATACCGCATCTGGTAATTACGCCCTTTATAAAAATACAACTGGTGATAATAATACCGCATCTGGTCATCAAGCCCTTAATAAAAATACAACTGGTTCTTATAATACCGCATCTGGTAATTACGCCCTTTATAAAAATACAACTGGTTATTATAATACCGCATCTGGTAATTACGCCCTTTATACAAATACAACTGGTACTAATAATACCGCATCTGGTGATGGCACCCTTTTTAGTAATGAAACTGGTTCTTTTAATACCGCCATTGGTTATAAAGCCGATGTAGGATCAGTCGATCTAACCAATGCTACCGCTATAGGGAATGGGGCTAAAGTCAATGCTTCTGATAAGATACGATTAGGAAATGCAGATGTTAAAGTTATTGAGGGTCAAGTGGCCTATTCTAATCCTTCAGACAGAAGACTTAAAAAAAACATTGTAAATACGCATTATGGTTTAAATAATGTCTTGGAATTACGCCCTGTGAATTATCAACTGAAGTCCAACAATTTAGACCAAATTGGTTTTATAGCCCAAGAACTAAAAACAATCGTTCCTGAGGCGGTGAACGGTATCGAGGGTGATTTAGAAAAAGGTGAGACTTTGGGTATTGCTTATACTACCTTAATTCCTGTCATTACTAAAGCAATCCAGGAACAGCATACACTAATTAAAGAACTTCAAAAAGATAATCAGGAACAGAAGGTGCTAAATCAAGAACTTCAAAAAGATAATCAAGAACTTCAAAAAGACAATCAGGAACAGAAGGTGCTAAATCAAGAACTTCAAAAAGATATGGAAATACTTAAGCAAAAAATAGGCTAAGTCGCAAATGGCAATAAGGTCCCTCAAAATAATACAACTGGTGATGAGAATACCACCGCTACTTTGAATGCCCTTAGACGCAATAACAATCGGTACAAATATGAGATATGAGGCTTGGCATATTATGTTAATTCCCATTATTTTATACTATATTTCAAATAATACGGGTGATTGGAAGTGTCTCCCGAACAATTGAAGTTGCACTAACAATTCTATTTAGATAGTGTAAAAGATTAAGTGAATGTAATGGGACGCTCAGCATTCTCACTAGCGATGGTCTATGGCGAAAGGTTCTATGTATTCCAAACTCATAACAACATATTTAACTCTTAAAAAATTATACACTTACTAGATGAAATTAAAAATAATATATTTGGGATTTATCCTTTATGGATTTATCCTTTATAGATTTATCCTTTATGGATTTATCCTTTTATAGATTTTTTTATGTGATAGACAAAATCTATAAAGGGGTATACAAAAATTTGATGGACTTGGCTATATTCTAGATGGGGCATACTTCCACATACAATAATGGCTCGAACTCGATCTCAAACTAGAACCATCGCTTTTGCAAAAAAGGCACAGTATGAATCCACAATCAAGAAAGAGGCAGCCAGATTGTTGGGAGTAGTGAACAAACAATTAAAAAATGCCAGTCTTTGGAAAGAAATGAATGCTGCTGTCCAGCGATTGGACTTTGAACAAGCGATCGTTCTCCGGGATCAAATCTATTCTCTTAATTTGGACAAGGCCCGTCTTTTGGACCCGTCTCTTTGTAACTAAATCCTTCGAATCCTTTAAAAAAAATAGATTTACCCTTTTATATAAAACCTTTTTTTTGTATGATCATAAAAATCTATAAAGGGGAATAAAAAATTTGATGGACTTGGCTATATTCTAGATGGGGTATACTTGCACATACAACAATTGTTCAAACTCGATCTCAAACTAGAACCCTGGCTTTGCTTAAGACGCAGATTGATTTGGTGGTTGAACAGGAAGCTGAATCGCAAGAACAGAAAGCTGAATCGCAAGAATGGAAGCCCCCACCACATCTTCCAGCACTCCCCCATTCAACAAAATGGACAAAGGACCACCATTGGTTGGCGATTGGTGGACAATGTGGACAATCTTGTGCGTGCTGTCGTGCTCAAGCATACTTGGAAGGTAGGGATCCAGATGGACATTGGGGGGCTTGTCCATTGTGTCTGCCCTTTCCAGTGGTGATAGAAGAAGACGGATGGGAAACGACATGTTCTGGGTGTATCCTTGGTAATGAAGGACAACTTGCTCACATTGGTCCAAATGGATGTCTTGGTGACGGCGGTTATTAAACATTGGACCAAATGGATGTCTTGTTAACAAAAGCACCAGCGATTTGAAAAAAAAATAATAGATTTACCCTTTTATATAAAACTTTTTTTTTGAGGCGAAGTAAAAATCTATAAAGGGGTATAAAAATTTGATGGACTTGGCTATATTCTAGATGGGGTATACTTGCACATACAACAATGGTTCAAACTCGATCTCAAACTAGAACCCTGGCTTTGCTTAAGAAGACGCAGATTGATTTAGTGGTTGAACAGGGGGCTGTTTTAATGGTTGGACAGGGGGGTGAATCGCAAGAACAGAAAGCTGAATCGCAAGAATGGAGGCCCCCGCCACATCTTCCAGCACTCCCCCATTCAACTAAATGGACAAAGGAGCACCATTGGTTGGCGATTGGTGGACAATGTGGACAATCCTGTGCGTGCTGTCGACAAGTATACTTGGAAGGCCGGGACCCAGATGGACATTGGGGGGCTTGCCCATTGTGTCTGTCTGACCAAAGAAGTGATAGGAGAAGACGGAAGAGAAACGACAAGTTCTGGATGTATCCTTGGCAATGAAGGACAACTTGCTCACATTGGACCAAATGGATGTCTTGGTGACGGCGGTTATTAAACATTGGACCAAATGGATGTCTTGTTAACAAAAACAGTGATTTAAAAAAAATAATAGATTTACCCTTTTATATAAACCTTTTTTTTAATAATAATTGGTTTTAATATATATTAATCTATTACAGATCGTCTATATTACAGATCGTCTATATTACAGATCGTCTATATTACAGATCGTCTATATTACAGATCGTCTATATTGAAATCATCATCTGATACTAACTCTTCTAATTGCACTGGTTCTAATACTTGCCCTAATTTATTGAATGTTACAGTCTCATCTTCACTGGAGTCTTCCTCCTCAGCATTCTTTAACCAATGTAAAAAACCATTACTTACCCGTTGTATATTGCTGGATAGTTCATTTGAAATGTTTTTTCCAGGATTTAAACCCCACTCAATGAAAATGTCCTCATCCACTAAATCCAGATCATACAACTGTTTCAAATAATGTGGGACCTTGTTTAACTTGCTTGGATCCAATTCAATCAGTTTTTCAATGGATTGTAAAATATACATTTGTGCCTTGGGTTTTCCTAGAGTGAAACGTTGAAAAAGTCCTTGGTATTTCGCCATCTTTTCTACAACATCATCTGCGGTGCTCCACAATTCTTGAACCAAAATCATAACACATTTATCAGAACATTCTAAACGAAGCGCTTCTCCAATAATTTCTTTGGATGATAGGCGTTTTTTAACAAATGTGTGGAATATTCCAAGCCGTTCACTCATTGATTTATCTAGATCATCTGTCATCGTTAAATGGGCCACACCCGTCCCAAGTTCTTTAGTTCGTAATTGTATTGCTTCATCACTAACATCTACACTCCACTCTTCCTCTTCCTCTTCCTCATCCTCATCCCCATTATCATCCTCACCCACTGCGTCATCCTCACCCACTTTTCCACAGGCTCCCTGGTCTACATTGGATTGATTCCCCTCATCCATTTTTCTACCTGTTCGGCTTCCTTCTTGCTTAGAATCTGTTTTGGCTTGTTTCAATGCCCTACGTTCAACCCTTGTTAACTTAGTACCACCTTTATTAACCATATATGTCGTTAGTTTATGTACCATTGGGATAAAACATATGTAACCACAAGCAATACATTTGGATTCAATTAGTTTCTTCGACGTGATCCTAAATTTGGTTTCTGGGTTACCACATCCCCCACACAACACAAACTTCTTAATAAATCCATCTAACAAAACTTGTAACCGACCAACTTCAAACTCTCCATTAATAATGTATTTTCCTTCAACATCATTTATAATAGTCCCTGCCCCAAGTTCAATACCTAAATATTTACATAACAAATCTGGTGGACGATCCAATGCTTTCCCCACCAATCCTAAATTTAGGATCAATGTTTTTATACCATTTCCTCGCCCTTCTATTTTAACTTCGAACCCTGGCATTTTGTATCGGTAGAATGGATCATTAATATCGCGATTAACGTTTAACATTTCATATGATGCCAACCGCATAATCCAATTCCGAACTATCAAATTTTTATATTTATTATTATAGAAATCTATTTATTATTATAGAAATCTATTTATTATTATAGAAATCTATTTATTATTATAGAAATCTATTTATTATTATAGAAATCTATTTATTATTATAGAAATCTATTTATTATTATAGAAATCTATTTATTATTTAATGTTAAAAACAAAAACTTGTTTGTTTTTAAAATTTATAAAGAAGCCCTTAGCAAGATTTGAACTTGCGACCTACAGTTTACAAGACTGTCGCTCTGCCCCTGAGCTATAAGGGCATTTATATATAAACAAGATTCATACAATTGGTATGAACTAAGATAATATAACCCTTATTGTTATATAATATCTGCTGTAATGTAAACCTCCATCCTTTATTAAAATTGTCCATTATATCTATTAAAATTGTCCATTATATTTGTTCTATTCGTTAAACCTATTGCTATTTCCTATTAAAAATGTGTTTTGCTGTGAGGAAATAATGTATCTCGCGGACTGGATTTGAACCAGCGACCTAGGGAGATTTAAACTAACAATTAAGTTAGTATTAACAACTACAATCCCCCGCTCTACCAACTGAGCTACCGCGAGTAATAAGGTTACTTATAGTAAATAATAAAATTACTTATAGTAAATAATAATGTTGCAGAATACTATAGTATTCTTAAATAAGTCCCAAATGGGATTTGAACCCATGACCTTTTGCGTGTAAAGCAAACGTGATAACCACTACACTATCAGGACAAAAAAAGACCAAAGCAGGATTCGAACCTGCGCGGGCAGAGCCCAATGGATTAGCAGTCCATCGCCTTAACCTCTCGGCCATCTGGTCTTTGGTCCGACTCTTCAGTATAGGGAGACCAGCCCCTATAGACTTTATTCTTTCTTTATAATCTATGATTAATAGGAAATAAAATAAAAGAAAAAATAAAGTTTCGTCATTATAAAGCCCCGGGAGAGTTTCGATCTCTCTACCTATCGATTAACAGTCGATTGCTCTTCCGATTGAGCTACCAGGGCTAATGTATGTCATTTTAAGTCTGACCCAACGACTATAGCAGGAATAGGGTTCGATCCTACGACCTTTGGGTTATGGGCCCAACACGCTACCACTGCGCCACCCTGCTTAATGAATATAGGTTTTACCCCATATTCGTGACTCTCCCGGGAATCGAACCCGGGTCTAATGCTTGGAAGGCATCAATCATAACCACTAGACCAGAGAGCCTTAATTGACCGAAGCCAATGTTACATCGTGCAGGGTTCGAACCTGCGCCTCCGAAGAGAATGGGTCTTAAGTCCATCGCGTTAGACCACTCCGCCAACGATGCTGTGTTTTTCAGTTTTCTTTTTTTTTCAATAATAAGAAATTTTTTGTCGCTGTAAGAAAACTTGGGAAGCCCCGGGAGAGTTTCGATCTCTCTACCTATCGATTAACAGTCGATTGCTCTTCCGATTGAGCTACCAGGGCTAATGAATGTCATTTTAAGTCTGACTCAACGACTAAAGCCTCGTGCGGGGCTCGAACCCGCGACCCTCAGATTAAAAGTCTGATGCTCTACCAACTGAGCTAACAAAGCAAAATATTGAAAGTTTAACCTGTACTACTTTCTAAAAGGTGATACGTGCTCCTAATGGGGATCGAACCCATGATCTCCACGTTATAAGCATGGCGCATTAACCAACTTTGCCATAAGAGCTACCGTATAAAACCCCCTGTGGGGATCGAACCCACAATCTTCCACTTAGAAGGCGGACGCCTTAGCCATTTGGCCAAGGGGGCTGGAGTTTCTGATTAGAGATCTCGTCTTTCACGATAGTCAATATGTCTTTCCATATAGTCAATAATGTCTTTCCATATAGTCAGGCTATGTGTCAATTAAGTCACATACCCTTTATAATAAATTTTATTCGTTTGCTGTGTCTAATCATTTTGGTCTGGCTCATCAATGTAGGGCGACCAACCCCAACAGACTCATATTCCGTCGAGGATTATGAGTTTCGCCTTTTATACATATAGTATAATAATACATCGTGCAGGGTTCGAACCTGCGCCTCCGAAGAGAATGGGTCTTAAGTCCATCGCGTTAGACCACTCCGCCAACGATGCTGTGTTTTTCAGTTTTCGTAAATCTCTTATTGAATTTATGTTTGCTGTTAGAAAACTTCTGATTTGTGTAACTCTGATTTGTGTAACTCTGATTTACACATTATTATTAATTTGTATTTGAACTCAATCAAATTTTTTATTAATATGTGTATAATCTATCAATTATTTGATCTCACGCCTTATCAATTATATTGGGTCAAATTATCTTTATATAGATACTATCTTTAACTATTATACTTTTAAATTGGAAATTGGCAATTGGAAATTGGAAATTAGACATACGTATTAGCAATTATATTATTTTCTATATTTAAACGTAATATAAATAAATCTATTAATTTTATATCCACTTTACATAATGATAGTAAACCACTTAATGTTATAAATGCTTTATTTACCAACATATATTCTATTGGTATAGTATTCCACGCAATATCCTTAGTTATCTTATTAAATGTAACCATATCCTCTTTCATATAATCATTAAACATACAATTAATATATCTCAGTTTTAACTGATCTATATTCACACCATTATTATCCGACTTAAACCCCATTTTATCCACTATATCCAATATCTGCACAGTATTTCCACTTTTTAAAGCATATAATAATTTAGTTAAATTAGCTATACCTAAAACACTTAATCTACCCATCTGACCAAAATCTAATGGTACTATTATTGGTAATCCATCCGTTTCTTTTATAAAAAAATTCCCAGGATGTGGATCCGAATTAAATAATCCTAATTTAAATATCTGCCAATACATTATCTCAACTACTTTATTTATAGAAAAACTTATATTCTCTGTACTACCCGATTTCATATACTTTAATAAAGACACACCCTCTATGTATTCCAATACTAATGTATCTTTGGTGCTTAAATCCCTGTACACTTTTGGAAAATAAACATTCTCCAGTGTTATCTTTTTCCCCAACTCAATTGTTACATCCGCCTCATCCAAATAATTAAATTCTTTTAAAGTTATCTCCGAAAAATCCTTCATTATCCCAGTTAACCCCTTCATTGTGTATTTTAATACAAAATTCGTTACTAATAAATCCGCCTTTGTATCCCGTGCTACGTGGGGTTTTAATACTTTTACAACTATCGTATCTCCTAAATAACTACCCTTATAAACCTGTCCCAATGACGCTATTCCTATTGGGGTTTTATCCAAATAATCCAACCTCTTTACTAAATAGTTTAATTTTCCCTCTACCTTATTGTGTGATACACCTTTAGCATTCTCCAATAAAGGCTCTAATCGTTCTTGGTAAATGCTTGGAAATATATCATTCCGACTACCAAAAACCTGCCCGATCTTTATATACACCCCTCCCAAATTATTACAGAGGTCAAATATATTTTTTGAATGTTTATCATCTAATTTTTCATAATTCCGAGATTCTCGTGCTATTCCTTTCTTATCCTGCTTCTTGTCTTCTTTTTTATATTGAACTACCATTGGCACAATCTTACGAGCAAAATAACCCAATCTATATATAAGATCCTTATAACCCAATCCAATCCCTATAGGTATTGATTTATATAGACTTATTTTCCCATTTTGTCTAAATTGTGTGCCTCTCTCTAATAGAAATAAACCCAATAACTTATTATTAGTCAACATTTTACTATTATTCAAAATTTTACTATTTAATATTTTCTCTTTTATTTTCATATTACTATATCAAAATATTATTATTTTTAGAACCGTTGCAATAAAACCGATGTAATACCAACGATGCAATACCCACATTATAGCCAATAGTTGTAACTTAATTATGGTTATTAACCACTATATGCTTTAGAGCCTAACATCATTCTGTTTTCTTTATATATTCGGATTTTTCCCAATTGGATTCTATATAAAGGGGTAAACATAATATTTTTTTTATTAAAAGAAGGTGCTAACTATATCTTCTATTGGGTTGTGAAAGTGCTTTTTGATTGGAGACACTAACATTACCAAATCAGCTCATCCTATGGAAAGGAAAGGAAAGGAAAGGAAAGGAAAGGTGTTGTTACATCCCTCACTTTTAAGACAACCACCGTCCTCCTTCGCAACTTTCCACCAATCACACAATCCCAGATCATCGTGAATGAGTTTCAAACTTATCAACTCCCTAATGGTTCGGTTTTTTATATCAAGTTGTCTCCAATCATAGTACATCTTATTCAGCTTTACCCTCCAGTCTTTTATGCTTTCGTCGACACGCCCTAACTTTCGGTGGATGGGGCAGGAACAACATCCATTTTTGTACCTCCAACCGAACCCCTTCTCGTTGTTCACACTAAGAAGGGCATGGACTTTGAGCGCCGCGAACAATACCGACAATTCATCCCCTTCTGCTACCTGGCGAATCAGAAAGTATGGAAGTGCTGGAACCTGATCTATCACGCTTATAGTCACACCGAATTTTACAGCGAGCGTTTTGATGCACCTTCCGCTTCCCCCATTCATAATTGACACGTGGTCTCCTGTGAATGGCACGCAAAATGGAACAGATAATGTGGAAGACATGTTTGAGATTTAATTCGAAGATATACCGAAATCTGGCAAATAGGCAAACCATCAAATTTTTTGTAGGGCTTTATGGAATCCTCCTTCCTTTATAAAGGAATCCATATAACCACCATTTATAATACTATTCTTTTGGAACGGGACAAAGACATTCGTAGTGTATTCTAATAATAGTTCGGTTTTATGTATAGAATAATTCCTATATCACATTAATTCATTAAATTAATATGCCTGGGTGTTAACAATCATTTTTATAAAGGGGTAAAGACTATATTTTTTTATAGGTTGTCTCGTTTGGTCACCTCCACAGGTTAAGGGCAGCAAAGAGGTAGTTTGGCTTGGGTGATTGTTCTTCGGGTGGAGCTGTTGACGGCTCTGGAAAAGGGAAAATGCCCGGTTTAAGTCCCCAATAACTCTCTATCGAGCTTTTAACCAGCTCAGTTTTGTGGCAAAGATTGAGTCCCAGTTCGACTTCCGCAAGGGAGAGAAGTGAATCCAGTGTCGCGGTGGACAAACATGGAAAGGGGTTTGTAGACATGGTAAAGACCACCCACTCTTTAATCTGCTCATCCGTTGGGGAGGTGCCGATGTCTAGTTTTGGGGGCCTGGGAGCGACGAACGGCATCTTATAGTACAGGTTCCATAAGTACTTGGCTGTACCATCGAACGCAGAAATCCGCTTACGAGGTTCGCTCCTGTTATGTGTAACTTTATCGTAGCATTCATTGCTCCTAATCCCCTCGTCCTTTTCTGGAAGCACCACAGCATTGGTTTGAACTTTTGGGGAAGACATGTTTGAGATTTAATTCGAAATGAAGGGCTGATATACCTAAATCTCGGTAATGGACAAAATCATCAAATTTTTTGTAGGGCTTTATGGAATCCTCCTTCCGTTATAAAAGGGAATCGGGATTACTACCGGGATTCTATATTCTTAGAATCCATATAACCACCATTTATAATACTATTCTTTTGGAACAAAGACATTCGTAGTGTATTCTAATAATAGTTCGGTTTTATGTATAGAATAATTCCTATATCACATTAATTCACTAAATTAATATGCCTGGCTGTTAACAATCATTTTTATAAAGGGGTAAACACTATATTTTTTTTTTTAAAAGGGAATAGGTTGTCTACTGGGAACTAGTTAAGTGAGGGAGCTTAAACGCCCTGTGGAAGTCCCCAAACATCCTCTATCGTGCTTTTAATCAGGTCAATTTTGTGGTAAAGATTGACTCCTAGGTCGACTTCTGCTTGGGAGCGAATTGAATCCAGTGTTGTGGGGGAGAAACATGGAAAGGGGGTTTTAGACACGGTAAGGACCACACACTCTTTAATCCGCTCATCCGTTGGGAAAGTGCTGGTCTCTTTCACGGTCTGGCAAGGGGATGAACCCCCAGTAACGCAGGCGTAGCATTGATTGCACCCAATCTCCTCGTCCTGTTCTGGAAGCTCCACAGCATTGGTTTGAACTTGTGGGGAAGACATGTTTGAGATTTAATTCGAAAATGAAGAGCAGATATACCCAAATCTCGGTAATGGACTAAACCATCAAATTTTTTGTAGGGCTTTATGGGATCCCTCTTTCCTTTAAAAAATCCTATAAAAGGGTTTTTTTAAAGGAAAGAGGATACTTTCAATTTATTTAAAATTATTTAACCAACTTGCGGTACAATGATCTTTCACATACTTATGTATATCCTCACTATATGTTAATTTATTCATCTTACACCATCTCTTAAACATTCTAACCCCTGTAGTATGTAACATAAATCTTACTTTCCATTTTTTATATATTTCTAGATCGGCTTTTGCGTGTGTTTCACTAATAGAATAATTTATTAATCCACCCAATGTTCCTTTAGGAAATCCCATTAAAGCATTGTTTAATTCCCATTTCCCATTTTTCCCATTATACCATTTATTTAATAAATAGTTATTGTTCTCAACATAATTATTAAAATGCTGTTCGCCATATTTTGTTGGGGCTATATCTAAATCTATATAAATCCCCCCATCGCGGTTTAACACCAAATACCTACTAAAATCGATTCGTTGCCATTTATATCTTAATCCATTATAAAACTTTTTAACATCAGCGTCTAAATAAGGTTCTATATCCTTGGCTGTATAAAATTTATATATATAACCGTTTTTATTCGCCCAATTACGCCACTTTTTACTGTTATGTAAATATAATGGAAAATCCTTTATCTTTTCCCCAGTCTCTCCCAAAAACATCTGATGTATTATTTTCTGAATCATTATACTATTTATATATATATTTAATTTAATTTCTATAAAATTTAAATATTTATAAAAGTGGTATTTATCCCTTTTATAGAAATAATAATCCAATAACAATTCCATAAAGTGGTAAAAAAAAAATTGATTGTTGGACCACATAGATATGAATGGTACATCTGACCTTAGATCCAATCTAATTTCGCCTAACTTACATCTATTGCCCAACCAATCCAACCAACCCAATCAATCCACAATGTCTTCTTTTGAATCGATGGTTCGTGCCGAAATTGCAAACTCTCATCCATCAATCAATGCACGGTGCGTTGTTCGACGTTCAAGCGAAGGGTCGAAGCCTACCACAATGTTCCTTACCAACAGAGAGCCCCAACTTTGGAGACGTGGTGGGTTAAAGCCAGAAGAAGGGTGGATTGAAATCCACCCCAATGGCGGAATAACGATTGCCACACTATGGGAGGACGAATCTATCAAACGAGTGTCCCAATACCAAGCAGTCCTGGATGTATTGAAACCAGAACTATGTGGTTACCACCGATGTGCAACAGACGCAAAATACCACCCAGAAGGTCAACCTCAAGATGGGAAGGCAGAAACGCGATGGGCTAAAAACCTGACTCTGGAAAATTACATAGAGACCCTGTCGCACTATTTTCACGCAATGAAGCGCGTGTAAACACTAATAGCTCACCTTTTTTAAAACTAAAATTATATAGGAATTGGTAAAGAAATCAATTCCTATATAATTTTATTTTTACCAATTTCCTATATAATTTTAGATTCAATCAGGTTCTTTATAAATCTACTTCAATCCTAATAAAAACACTCTTCTATTGATACATATTCGGTCTTTATAATACTTATTAAATTTAATACTTTTTTATTTTATAAATCCCTTTATTCAACCCTAACTGTTTAATATGTGCTCTTCCTCAATATCCTTTTTTATATTCTCATTTTCACTGTAGTCTGTCCAGAATTCTATAAAATTATGTTTTTTAATGTCTGTTAGAGTCATCATATTATCTTCAAAATGGCAATCAACCATGTTATAGTTTTTGTCTACTATATTAGAAATAAAGTCTTTTTCCCCTTCCCCTTCCATATACTCTATAGCATATTTCTCTTTTCTACTTGGTATTTTTATATTATGGTTCTCTGGATTAAAGCATGTATCTTTTATTAAATTTAAAACTGAACTGTGAGGTATCTTTAGTAAATTATCTAAGCACGCTTTTATTAAATACTCTACATTCTCATTTCCATAATTGTTTATATATATATTGTTCTGTTGATTATTATTAATAGTTGTATTTCCACCCACTTTGTCTATTAACTTCTCTATCTCTTTCTGGAGTACTTGGTTTTCTTTTTTAATTAGTTTATTTTCTTTTTCTATAACCGATTTCTCCTGTTCTATAAGTGTTATGTATTTTAAAAGATTATCCTCATTTTTATTATTAGAAACTATTATCTGTTTTTTACAATTTTTCATATGTCTATGTAAATTACTATTTTTAGAATAGCCTTTTTTACAAAATTTACATAAATAATTCAAATGGGAGTCAATCGGAGTCATTTTAGAGTCAATCGGAGTCATTTTAGAGTCAATCGGAGTCATTTTAGAGTCAATCGGAGTCATTTTAGAGTCAATCGGAGTCATTTTAGAGTCAATCGGGTTCAATTTGGGTTCATTTGGGTTCAATTTGGGTTCAATATTTCTTTTTTCAAATTTCTCCTCCAATACTCCTAAAAAACACTCTTCTATTGAAATGTCAGCCCTTGTTATTTTACAAGACTTCTTCCTTAGAAAATGTTTACGTAAATATGTTTTTATATGAGAATTATAACCACACCTTGGGCAAGTATACATTGGCATTTATATAAGTATACATTTTAATCTTTAAATTATTACATTATTAAATTTAATAATTTAAAAAAAAGTAATAATTATTACTTTTTTTTAAAATCATCATTATTGATACTCTTTTTTTATTACTTTATTTTTAATATTTACCTTAAATTATTACTTTATTACTTTTTTTTTAATATTTTTATTCTCCCGGGGGGGAATTACTTTTTGGAAAAACTATTTCAGAAATAGTTTTCCCAAATAGTTTTTTCTTCAACCTTAACTGTTTAATATGTGCACTTCCACCTCTTCCTCTATATCTTTTTTTACATTATCATTTTCACAGTAGTCTGTCCTGAATTCTATAAAATTATGTTTTTTAATGTCTGTTAGGGACATCATATTATCTTCAAAATGGCAATCAATCATGTTATAACTCTTGTCTACTATATTAGAAATAAAGTCTTTATTCCGCGTATCCCCTTCCGTATACACTATCGCATATTTCTCTTTTCTGCTTGGTATTTTTATATTATGGTTCTCAGGATGATCTAGATTAAAGTATGTATCTTTTATTAAATTTAAAACTGAACTGTGAGGTATCTTTAGTAAATTATCTAAGCACGCTTTTATTAAATACTCAACATTCTCATTTCCATAATTGTTTATATATATATTGTTCTGTTGATTATTATTAATAGTTGTATTTCCACCCACTTTGTCTATTAACTTCTCTACCTCTTTCCGGAGAACTTGGTTTTCTTTTTTAATTAGTTTATTTTCTTTCTCTATAAGTGTTATGTATTTTAAAAGATTATCCTCATTTTTATTATTAGAAACTATTATCTGTTTTTTACAATTTTTCATATGTCTTGATTTATTTGAACTTGTTGAAAAGGGCTTTTTACAATTATTACATAAATATTTACATTCTGAATGGTTCAATTTGGGTTCAATCGGGTTCAATTTGGGTTCAATCGGGTTCAATTTGGGTTCAATTGAGTTCAAATTGGGTTCATTTGGGTTCAATTTGGGTTCAATCGGGTTCAAATTGGGTTCATTTGGGTTCAAATTGGGTTCAATCGGAGTCATTTTGGAGTCATTTTTTATTAATTTATTCTTTTTATTAATATTTTCTTTTAGTTCTACAATACCTATATCTTTTACCACCGCTTTACAAATTATCCTCCTATTTAAATGGTTTTTAATATTACCTTTGTATATGGAGGAATAGCCACATCGTTCACAATAAAACATTCTGTTATAATAGGTTTATGTTTTATTTTTAAATAATTTATTAAATTAATAGATTTAATCTCCTCTTATTAATTTTACAAGTTGTCATCCTGAAACCTCTATAGTTTTCTATTAATTTTTTAATAGATTATTAACATTTTTTTATTAAATTAACTATTAATAACACTTTTTTTATTATCCCGGGGGGGGGGGAATTACTATTTGGAAAAACTATTTTCAGAAAAAGTTTTCCCAAATAGTTTTTTCTTCAACCTTAACTGTTTAATATATGCACTTCCACCTCTTCCTCTATATCCTTTTTTACATTATCATTTTCACAGTAGTCTGTCCTGAATTCTATAAAATTATGTTTTTTAATGTCTGTTAGGGACATCATATTATCTTCAAAATGACAATCAATCATGTTATAACTCTTGTCTACTATATTAGAAATAAAGTCTCTTTTCCGCCTAAACAACCATTCTCCTTCCGTATACACTATGGCATATTTCTCTTTTCTGCTTGGTATTTTTACATTATGGTTCTCTGGATGATCGGGATTAAAATATGTGTCTTTTATTAAATTTAAAACAGAACTGTAAGGTATCTTTAGTAAATTATCTAAGTACGCTTTTGTTAAATACTCTACATTCTCATTTCCATAATTGTTTATATATATATTGTTCTGTTGGTTAATAGTTGTATCTCCACCCACTTTGTCTATTAACTTCTCGATCTCTTTCCGAAGTACTTGTTTTTCTTTTTTAATTAGTTTATTTTCTTTCTCTATAACCGATTTTTCTTTCTCTATTACAGATTTTTCCTGCTCTATAACCGATTTTTCCTGCTCTATAAGTGTTATGTATTTTAACAGATTATCCTCATTTTTATTATTAGAAACTATTATCTGTTTTTTACAATTTTTCATATGTCGATTCATATGCGAATTTGTTGAATAAGCCTTATTACAAATTTTACAAATATGATTTTTCAATTTGGGTTCAATCGGGTTCAATTTGGGTTCAATCGGGTTCAATTTGGGTTCAATCGGGTTCAATTTGGGTTCATTTGGGTTCAATTTGGGTTCAATCGGGTTCATTTTGGGTTCAATCGGGTTCATTTTGGGTTCAATCGGAGTCATTTTGGAGTCATTTTTTATTAATTTATTCTTTTTATTAATAATTTCTTTTAGTTCTACAATACCTATATCTTTTACCAACGCTTTACAAATTATCCTCCTATTTAAATGGTTTTTAATATTACCTTTGTATATGGAGGAATAGCCACATCGTTCACAATAAAACATTCTGTTATAATAGGTTTATGTTTTATTTTTAAATAATTTATTAAATTAATAGATTTAACCTCCTCTTATTAATTTTACAAGTTGACATCCTGAAACCTCTATAGTTTTCTATTAATTTTTTAATATATTATTAACATTTTTTATTAAATTAACTATTAATAACACTGTTTTTATTCTCCTGGGGGGGGGGGAATTACTATTTGGAAAAACTATTTTCAGAAAAAGTTTTCCCAAATAGTTTTTCTTTAGTTCTTCTTCAACCTCTAAATAAATTTGAAAATATAAATATAAAATATAAAATATAAAATATAAATGTTTAGTCATTATGATATTATAAAGTATGATGGAAGTTCGATTACTTATCGATTTAATAATGATCTTTCTAAAATAATAACAATAGATATAAACACTATATTTCCAAGTTATGAACCTTGTTACGACTACTATTTTAACCCCCAGAATATCCCAGTTCGTATAAAAGATTCCAATGGTCAACAAGAACTAATTATTAAAGAGACTAATTATATAAAATGCCAACAATACCAATATGATAAATACAACAGACGATTTCCTATATGTGATAATGGACTATTGTACAAACATTTAGAAAAAATTTACCCTATTTTATTTAACTAATATCCTATTTATAAACTATTAATGTGTGGGTTTATATGAAAATGAACTATAAGTTAATAAAAAACACATTGAAACACATTAATAATAGGAGAATTAGGGTGTGGTATTATTGGTAAATAATAGGGTATATATTTTAGTAAAAATCTATATAAGGGATTATATAAGGGAAAGGAGATTCTGCTGGAACACCGTTATATTACTAAACCACTTAATTTAGATAGTTTTTCTGTCTATATGATTTAGACTTTATTATAAATTAAAATTATTTTATTTTACTATAGTATAATGCTTCATATACTCAAAAAAACAAATCCAAATCTATACATTATAATAGTTGCGATCGCCACAGCTATGTGGTTTCAGGGAATAAACTTTATAATAAATATATATGTTAGTCCTACATTAAGAAATGGTATATTACTTTCATTGGTTTCATTGTTTATATTTTATATGGATGATTATAGTTTATCCGAGTTATACAACTATGAACCAAAAAAAAAAGATAATTTAATTCGCCATGCTTCAGCCACTATAAATAATAATTAAATTAAACTAAACTAAATTAAATTTAATTATCTATAATGTTGTTCCTTTAAGGGAAAGTATAATCATTCATCATTGGTCCTATTATGGGTAACACCTTGTGTATTCGGAGCAACACCTTGTGTATTCGGAGCAACACCTTGTGTATTATGAGCAACACCTTGTGTATTAGGAGTAGTATAATATGAATTAGTATAATAATTTCTCCAAGCCATATTTTCATCTGAAACGATCTTCATATTGGATGAAAGCATTTGAGAATAGAGGGTGGATTGTGTGATACTATTTTGAAGATTGGTCAATTCAAGATTCTTTTCGCGAATGATGGTAATAAGACGGGTTGCTTTAGCATCTTTACGACGGATGACATTTTCCTTTCTCTTAACTTCTACTTCCCAAAGAGTGTCATCTACTTCTTCCCAAGCGGTGTCAACTTCTGCTGAGGTATCTGGGTCAAAAGCCCCACTGTTTTCCAAAACAGTGGCAGTGGTTTTATGGGAGTGTTCCATTAGATCTTTCAATGATTTATATTCTACTTGCAACATATAAAACTTATCAATCAAAATTGTATAGGCTTTATCATATTTATTTGTCAGATTTTGGGCAATGTTTTTCTGATGTTCAATTGTTTTTTCTAGAACTTTTGTATTAATTACTTCCTGTGTTTTTTGATTATTAAGATTGGTTTCCAATTGTTTAATACGTATTTTAAGAAGTTCGGTTTCGCTATATTCTGTTACCCGTTCCTCCTTAATAGTGATACATTTCGTCTTATCTTCAACCCATACACCATCTTCTTCTACTGAAAGAATTTTAACGCCATCAAAGTATCCAATATTTTCTCGTGTAAAGATATCATAAACAAAGGAATCGCCGTCCAATAGGTAAGCAATTCCCTCAAATTCCCATTGTTCAACATGAAACAGGTCCTTTGTTTCTGGTTCTACAGAACTTGTTACAGAAGTTGTTTCAGAAATTGTTCCAGAACTTGTATCAGAACTTGTTCTAGAATCAGTGTTGGACGAGGAAGGTCCCATTTGTGATTTTTGTGATCGTGTGAAAGGCATTTTTATGGTTATATACTCTTGATATAAGTTTTATATATCAATCAATTTTTTTTCCCAATCTATATTAATTACAACCAATCTATATGAATTTAGTGTAATCTATATAAATTTACAATCTATATGAATTACAACCAATCTATATGAATTTAGTGTAATCTATATAAATTTACAATCTATATGAATTTAGAACGAAATCTATATAAATTTAGAACGAAATCTATATAAATTTAGATTAATATATTAGGAAAAAAATATAATTTGTTTTCCTAATTATTTCAGTTTACTATTATTTAAGTTTAATCGTAAAGATTTTTAGTAAGTGATCTTGTTAGATTATGTACCACTTCATCAATGATTGGATTATAGTCGGGACTGTTTGAATTTTGACTGCCTTCAATTGGATAAATGGTTCCAGTGGATAGGATTAGATACACTGGATCGGTCATATATCCAGAATCACTCTCATAAGCAGAGTATACAATGGCGTATTCATCTGATTCACCTTCCGTGTAGGAGAGACCATACCGAGAACCATAAATAAGGTCTTTTGAACTAGACAGTGATGGATCATAATCTATTTTGGTAGCGTATACAATAGTATCTGTTGTGGTTGGATACCAACTATCAATAATTTCTGGATCAATCTTTATCTCGTGGAATTCGACAATCCCATCCACATACGATAGATGGTTATCAGTCCATTTTTTCCAACAAGGTTGACAATACCATTGCATATCTGATTGGTCTTCTTCACAACCAAGTGAAAGTTCTCCACATTCTCCACAGACCTTTCCGTGTTTCCAAAGTTGTTTTTGATAAAGTACTGTATCACTATCAATAGCCGGGGTTTTCATAGAAGCTAGAGTGTTAACGACCATACGCTCTTCATCTGTTAGACTGCATAGACCATTGTCATCATCATCATAATTGTAGAGATGCTTGTGTAGACCAGAAGAGAGATCACAAGAGCAACCGCAAGAGAGATCACAAGAGCTACCACAAAAGAGACCGCAAGAGAGACCACCCCGGGTGTCTTCATTGGACACATCATTTACAATTGTTTCCTTTCCCTCCTCTTCCTCTTCCTCATCCTCATCCTCATCCTCATCCTCATCCTCACCCCAACTATCATTTACAATTGGTTCTTTGGAAATACCAAATTTAGTGGGAATAAATTCCAATTGGCTGCTAAAAAGAAGAGGAGGACGGATAGTCCGTTTTCCTGCTGATCGGGTTGTAGTTTGATTGATATGAGACATTATACCATAATTAATAAACCGTTTTTGTAATCAAATTTTTATTTTAACAACCAGTTAACCATTGTGCTTCATCTATTATGATAGGTTTTAGTACTAATTTTATAGTTGGTTTTGCTATAGGTTCTTTAGGGGTATTTTTTATAACTGTTGTAGGTTGCATTATACTATATATAAAAATATAAATTAATTACCTTTATATTATTATTTTTTATATTAAAAATAATAATAATAATAATATTAAAAATAATAATAATAATATTAATAAATTATTCTAATATTATTTTAATTTTAAAGTCGTGTTGGAACTCCACAGACATTTACAGGATTATTATTATCCAAGTATGTTGCTTCCTGCGATTCCTCCCTCATTGCCATAGTATACGAAACATCACGTTCACCAGAACCTGCCGATGTTATAAGTTGGGTGGTGTGTCGTAGCGCCGAACTAGCTGTGCGACTACAATTTCCAACACTAAGTGATCTATCGGGTGAAAATCCAAAATCACCACCAGTATTAATAGCATCTTGATTGGCAGCCATAAATATTGCTACCCCATTCTGATTCTGATAATCACTAATCTTCTTATTAAGATCCTTGTTAATATGATCAGAAGCATTATCCGAACCATCAGTAAACAATGCGAAGATCATCTTTACACTATCATCATTAATAAGTTCCCTAATTTCAGTGGACATCTTTTTAATATAGTTTTTCCTCGAAGCAACTAAATCATCAACACATTCAATTGCTGTATCGATGAGACGTGTGCAATTTCTGGGAGTAAGCCACTTCCGCAGATTTGTCATTGTTGGTTCGGAATCTGGACTGATGGGTGATCCTAATTTTACTTGGGACATTTTTTCTTCACTAATATCGTCAAAAGTGGTAAGAGTCATATACGTTGGAATACCGGTTTTCATAGCAGAATCCTGTTGCTCTCCAATTAGTTGGAATGTTTGCTCTGCTACCGACGAACCATAAGATCTCATTGACCCCGAACGGTCTATAGCAAAAGTAAAGAAAACAGCTTGTGGAGGAGGTGGTGGGCGTTTACCAGTTCCGTCCAGGGTGCGTTTTACGTGGGATATACAAGAAAGAGTCATTGGAGTCATTTTATGATCTATATAATATAGATAATTCATTATCAAATTTTTATTGTAAATATTATTACTACCCTCTATTATTACTACCCTCTATTATTACTACCCTCTATTATTATTATTATTTAAATAAAGTTGGTTTCCACCAATTCACAATTTTTAAATTCTTTATTTGTGGATTTTGCTCTAGATAATAAAATTCCATAATCGTTAGTGGGTCTACCCAATAATTTTGAATGTGTAACGACAGCAATACTGTTATAGCCCTCTGTATTGGCGACCCATTTCCAAAATAATTGAATGCGATTATTTGTGGATTCTATATTTTCATAGGGTCTAGCATTTTTTAACCCACCTTCATCTATTAAATTCCATAATTTATTTGTATGCCAACTATCTCCTACACCATAAGTCATATCAGATTTATCCCATCGTATAGTGGATAAATCTGAATTTCTACATAATCTATCTTCATACAATAAACCCACATCCCCCCAACCACCAACTGTTTCAGCCAAAATATTTAATAGTTTAATGTCTCTATCTGGAAATACTAACCCGGCGGTTTCCATCGCTCTACTTAATGACGAAGATACCACTAAATCAATTTTATCGCTGTCCCATAATTCTTTTTTTAATTGTAATGCTTCAGTTTTACCCAATTCAGTTAAGGGAGAATCTAATAAATCCTTATCAACCCTCCTTTCACTAACAGTCCCTTTATACGAATTACATTTACTGTTGGCATGTCTTATAAAACTAATTTTTTTAGTTTTTAATCTACTATATTCAACATCATTCAAAAAATATAAATCAGTTCTATTTATAGTATAAGTGCTACTATAAGTAGGATTAGATACAATTAGAGCCCTACCATATGTTTTAAATAAATCCATATAGTATAAATAATAATAATAATTTATATATTTAAGCGTATATATAAGCGTATATATAAGCGTATATAAAAGTATTATTAATAAGCATTATTATAAGTATTAATATATGCTATTTGATACAATGGAATCTAAATCAGCAATTAAAAGAGCAGGAGTAATTTAAGATGTTTTTAGTCCATTTTTATAAAAATTCTCTAACCTCATATATTTTGAAATTCTATTTGAAATTCTATCTGATTTTATAATTGGTTTGGATGGGAGGTTTATATATTGCAAACCCGATTGTAGATATTGAATATTAATTATATTATTTAAGGATGTGTATCTCATATAGATATAAATATATTATTATTATCTTTATATTTAAAATTCCGCAATTAAATAAATATATTTCTATAGTATATAAATGACAAAAATTAATATACTATTAAATTTATTATCTAAATATAATAAAACACTTACAACAAACTTAAATGCTTCCGAAATTTATAAACAAAATATTGATAATATCGTAACTATTATAAGCATAATGCGTGATCCAGACAATAAACCAATTCAAGGGTTAGGCACAGGTATAATATATAATTATAATAATACGATATATGTATTAACAAATAATCATGTTATAACTGGGGCCGAAATGGTGAAAATATTGACAAATGATATATTATACGATGTGGACGTTATAGGAACTAGTAGTGATATAGACATAGGAGTATTAAAGGTTAAAAATTATACCATTCAAAATAACATCCCAAATATAATAGCTGATCCAGAAATATTTTTAGGGAATTCTGCGATGGCTATAGGTAGTCCATATGGTCTGGATGGAACTATTACCCAGGGTATTATATCTTCGGTTGATAGATATGTGAATGAAAATGGTATGGTGTATATACAGACCGATGCTGCTATTAATCCAGGGAATTCGGGCGGACCATTATTTAATAGTATTGGTCAAATTATTGGATTAAATACATTTATAGTGGAAAACGCGATTGGGTTAGGTTTCGCTATACCTGCCAGTATCGTATTAAAAGCTACTAATGAAATTATACAATATGGACTATTTAGAAAAAACTATGCTGGATTAGTTATGAACGATACGTTGGAAGGGGTCTCTGTTGTCCAAATACTTGAATATGGACCATCTTATAACAAACTTCAAATTGGGGATATTATTTTAGAATTTGATGGTGTAAAAATTACTAATACTGCTATATTTAGGAATAAAATATTATATAACAGTGTGCACGGAATTGAATATAGTATTAAAATTAAAAGAAATGGTGTAGAACAAAATATATCCATTATGTTAGAATTAAAAAAAGATATTATTCTACATTTGGATAAAATAATAGTTCAAGCGGTTAATTATAATATTATAAATGATATAAATAAAGAACATTTTGATAATAACGAAATTACAGAAGCTCTTGAAGTTTTTGGTATTGGTGACAGTCGACAACTTCAAATAGGAGATATTATATTAGAAATAAATGGTAAACGATATAAATCTATAGGTACAACATTAGAAGATCCAGATGGAAAAGATAGTTTTAAGGGACTTTTAAAACGTTCTCCTAATCCTATAAATTTATCTGTATATAGAAACAAAAAAATAATAACTATAAAATATAATAAACCTCTAACTAAAAATATAATTAGAGGAGATATTGTTTAAATTAAGAGTTCCTAACTCTTAATTTAGTGTCCCCAACTCTTAATTTAGTGTTCCCAACTCTAAATTAATAGTTAATACGTATTGACGAATTTCCAAATTTTTTATTAAAAACAGATTTTATAAAGGGGTAAACCCTATATTTTTTTTTAAACCACACCAATCTGTTTGTATCTAGACACGATTCCACCAGTCATCCCCACTGCTTTCCTTTGGGTGAGTTGGGCGCTGCGCTGAAAGGTGCACTCGTGCGTTTGTTCCACCCAACTTTTTTCCTCGTTTGCGTTGAGGATATTGGCTGCTAAGTGATGATCCATTCAATTCAAGCACGCCCTCTGAAGATTTGATGGAAGGTGGGGGTTTTGACAAAGCAGCTAGTTGAGCCTTGGAAGTGAGCCCAAGCCTCATCATCTCGTCTGGTGTTAAAGACCAAGCAGCTAGTTGAGCCTTGGAAGGAGCGAGACCAAGCCTCATCATCTCGTCTGGTGTTAAAGGTTGTTTCTCTTCTTTGTCTTCTTCGTCTTCTTCGGATTCTTCGTCACAAATCAGACATTTCGTTTTTTTCTGTATTAATTCATCTTCCTTCATGTAGAGACAATATTGACATGTCTTGTCTTTTTGCTGGTTCTTGATAACCTCATGATAGTCCAGAGCCTTGGAAGGAGTGAGCCCAAGCCTCATCATCTCGTCTGGTGTTAAAGGTTGTCCCTCATCCTCTTCCTCATCCTCATCATCATCCACTGATAGACAACGAAAACCTGAGACAGAACTCTGTGATTCTGGTCGTTTTGCCAATTTAATACGTTGAGGGTTGGTGAGTTTTTTGATGGCGCTTTCGATGTAGATCTTGGCCCGAGAACAAGCTCCAATGCTAGTGGCACTTATTTCAAACAATCCATTCGTTTGGTTGTAGTAGATATGACAACTGTCTCCAGCAGTTTGTTGGATCTTGCGGAGACAATTACCACCCCGACCAATGACTTTCGCAACCATTTCCAATGGACAGGAAACAGTGATCTCTGGTCCACGCTTCAAAGTGCCGTCCATAGTTGCTTGCGCGATCCGGGAAATTTCCTTGGCGACATCGCTAACATCGTTGGATGACCGGGCAGAGATCTTGATGGAATCGCAATCACGAGCTGGACTTTTGAAATCTGGACCACAACGCGAGTCGAAGACCTGGATGTAGAGTCCTGGATACATCTTGGTGAGCGTCTGGATACCACTTCCTTTCTGTCCAATGAGGGAAGAGCAGATCTTGACAAAGTCATCTTGGGTGTATCCAAGTTTGGCGAGTTGAATGATGGCGGAAAAACGAGACATTGTTCTTGAAAGATTGGAAAGAGTGTTATGGAAGAAAGGAAGAAGGAAGAAGGAAGTGTTTATACCATCCCTCATACTTGGTCCAAATCCATCAAATTTTTATTCTACCCCTTTATAAAATTCTATAAGACCCTAACCCATTCAAAAAATAAAAGTTTTTATATAAAGGGGTAAATTGTGGATTTTTTTTTTAAGAGAGAAGATTTAGGGATAGGGATAGGGATAGGGAGTGTATTTAATCAGCGTTCCACCAGTCTTCTTCTCCTCCTTCGGGGTCCTGGTATTGGTATTCGTCCTGTCTTGTTGGACCGTAGAATTCATCCTCAGCACTAGTGTCACCTTCATCTATATGAACCTGGATCCAATAGTCTTGTTCAGAACCACCGCATTCCAAATGAGTCATAAGCCTGTAATCATGTTCTTCGAGAGAGAGTTTGTTCTTTCTGACTCGGGGACCAGTTGGGAGCATCGCAGCAGTAAGGTCCACAACACAACTTCTTGGTGCTTTTGGAAGAGAATGGAGCACATCTGAAAGATCCACTTGGGCTCCAACCTGAACCCCACCTTTCTTAGACTTTCGACTCAAAGGAACAAACCGTGGCTTTCGCTGTTCGACCTCGTTGAGTTCAACCACTCCTTCACCCGAGTTGATTGAAGATGGTTTAGAGCCCCAACCTTCTGTTCTAACCGTGGAAGAACCGCCACCAATCGAAGGAAATGCCGACATGCTGTGTCGCTCAGTTTCGTAGACCCGTCGGCTTTCCCAAGATGTCTTTTCTTTTTGTTCTTGATGGATTCTAGAAGTCCGTTCCCCAGTTCGCCTTTGTTGACCTGCTTGGCGTTCGGTGATGAACTCGTCCACTGCTCTCCAAGGCACCGCGTGAACACCTTCAACCCGTTGCTCCTTGAAAGTGGTCCGGTCTTTGCGGGTGAATGTTGGATAGAGAGGATAGCCATCCGAATCGGTTTTTGTGGACAACTCTTTCCGGATATCCCATCGTTCTTTTGTGGAGACTTCGGCTTGTTTTCGGTTTTGGATGCTGTTGGATGAGCCTTGAGAACCCAGTTCCAAGGCATTTTGACCAATTCGAATGGTGTTGTAAACGGACCGTCGGTGTTGCTCAACAGCAGTTTCCAAGTCATCCTCTTCGCCTTCTTCTCCTTCGCCCTCGACTGGGAGACAGTTGAATACTGGACCAACAGGACCAACAGGACCAACAGGACCTTTTGGTCGTCTTTCTGACTGTTGTGCCTGGGACTTGTAGAATCCTTTGATTACGTCAGCAATATAGATCTTGGCTCGTTCGCATCCAGCCTTACTGCTAGCACTGATCTCAAAGTTTCCATTCTTTTGGTTGTAGTGGATGTTGCATTGGTCGGCAACCTTTTCCTGGATACGAGCGATTCCCGAACCACCACTACCAATGACAGTCCCAACCGCATCAGAAGGACAAGACAGAGTGATTTCAAAACCACGCTTCGTTCCATCCATAACAGAACGAGCGATCCGTCCAATCTCTTGGGCAGTGGTTTGAACGTCTTTGGAAGTTCGGGCAGAGATATGGACCGCATCACAGTCACTTGGCGAACATCGAACGCCCACACCACGTTGGGAGCTGAAGACCTTGACAAAAAGCCCTGGGCAATTGGAGGTGAGTTGTTTGACAACCGAACCACCTTTACCGACGATGGCATTGGCAATCTTCTGAAAATCACGTGGTTCAGTGGTAAGAGTGGAGATGAGAATAGTTCCTTCGAAACGAGACATGTTGTTTGATTTGTAGATTTGATTTGTAGTTTTGATTTGTTTGATTTGTAGTTTGATTTGTAGTTTTGATTTGTAGTTTTGATTTCTAGTTTTGATTTGATTGTTAAAGGAGAGATATACCACCCTCATACCTGGTCCAAATCCATCAAATTTTATTTTACCCCTTTATAAAATTCTATAAAACCATAGTCCATAGAAAAAATAAAAGTTTTTATATAAAGGGGTAAATTGTGGATTTTTTTTTTAAGAGAGAAGATTTAGGGATTGGGATAGGGATAGGGATAGGGATAGGGATAGGGATAAGGAGTGTATTTAATCAGCGTTCCACCAGTCTTCTCCTCCTTCTCCTCCAGTGTACTCGTATTCGTCCTGTCTTGTTGGACCGTAGAATTCATCCTCAGCACTAGTGTCACCTTCATCTATATGAACCTGGATCCAATAGTCTTGTTCCGAACCACCCTTTCCCAAATGATTCATAAGCCTGTAATCATGTTCTTGGAGAGAGAGTTTGTTCTTTCTAACTCGGGGACCAGTTGGGAGCATCGCAGCAGTAAGGTCCACAAGACAACTTCTTGGTGCTTTTGGAAGAGAAGGGAGCACATCTGAAAGATCTACTTGGGCTCCAACCTGAACCCCACCTTTCTTAGACTTTCGACTCAAAGGAACAAACCGTGGCTTTCGCTGTTCGACCTCGTTGAGTTCAACCACTCCTTCGCCCGAGTTAATTGAAGATGGTTTAGAGCCCCAACCTTCTGTTCTAACCGTGGAAGAACCGCCACCAATCGAAGGAAATGCCGACATGCTGTGTCGCTCAGTTTCGTAGACCCGTCGGCTTTCCCAAGATGTCTTTTCTTTTTGTTCTTGATGGATTCTAGAAGTCCATTCCTCAGTTCGCCTTTGTTGACCTGCTTGGCGTTCGGCGATGAACTCATCCACTGCTCTCCAAGGCACTGCGTGAACACCTTCAACCCGTTGCTCCTTTAAAGTGGTCCGGTCTTTGCGGGTGAATGTTGGATAGAGAGGATAGCCATCCGAATCGGTTTTTGTGGACAACTCTTTTCGGATATCCCATCGTTCTTTTGTGGAGACTTCAGCTTGTTTTCGGTTTTGGATGCTGTTGGATGAGCCTTGAGAACCCAGTTCCAAGGCATTTTGACCAATTCGAATGGTGTTGAAAACAGACCGTTGGTGTTGCTCAACAGCAGTTTCCAAGTCATCCTCCTCTCCTTCACCCTCTTCACCCTCGATTGGGAGGCAGTTGAATACTGGACCAGCAGGACCTCTTGGTTGTCTTTCTGACTGCTGTGCCTGGGCCTTGTAGAATCCTTTGATTACATCAGCAATATAGATCTTGGCTCGTTCGCATCCAGCCTTACTGCTAGCACTGATCTCAAAGTTTCCATTCTTTTGGTTGTAGTGGATGTTGCATTGGTCGGCAACCTTTTCCTGGATACGAGCGATTCCTGAACCACCACTACCAATGACAGTCCCAACCGCATCAACTGGACAAGACAGAGTGATTTCAAAACCACGCTTCGTTCCATCCATAACAGAACGAGCGATCCGTCCAATCTCTTGCGCAGTGCTTTGAACGTCTTTGGAAGTTCGGGCGGAGATATGGACCGCATCACAATCACTTGGCGAACATCGAACGCCCACACCACGTTGGGAGCTGAAGACCTTGACAAAAAGCCCTGGGCAATTGGAGGTGAGTTGTTTGACGACCGAACCACCTTTACCGACGATGGCATTTGCAATCTTCTGAAAATCACGTGGTTCAGTGGTAAGAGTGGAAATGAGAATAGTTCCTTCGAAACGAGACATGTTTTTGGTTTGTTGGTGATTTGTAGTTTTGATTTGTAGTTTGATTTGTAGTTTGATTTGTAGTTTGATTTGTAGTTTGATTTGAAGTTTGTTTGATTGTTAAGAGAGATATTGTACCATCCCTCATACCTGGTCCAAATCCATCAAATTTTATTCTACCCCTTTATAAAATTATATAAGACCATAACCCATTGGAAAAATAAGTTTTTGTATAAAGGGGTTAAATCTATATTTTTTTTGAATCTTTTTTTCTATGGAATAGAGTGACCACCACAAACGTACACTTTCACGGTTCTCCTTCCACTGTTTTGCCATTGGTGTGGCTGGTTGTTGACACAATAGGAGGAAATATTCGCATCCAAACAGTGTTTCTTTTTTCCTTTTCCATCTGTTTTATGTGTAGAGATGTGGGGTACACCTTCCTCTCTATTCCAGTGGTCTGGTCTGTCAAGCACGGCTGATCGTCCGGGCCCACCACAACCAGGGGTCATTAAACCACCATGAAAGAACAACTGCCGTTCTTCGCACCACCTTACTAAACCAGTCCCAAACACCTGGTTTGGAATTTTTTCAACCTCTTTGGCAATCCTGATGGGTGGTGGTTCAACGAAGTCGTCCGTGTTGAAAGCTGGTCCTCCCTGGTTATTTGGTCTGGAATCCATTTCTTGGTTTGTGGTTGTCGTTGTGGTTGTGATTGTGCTTGTGGGTGTTGTTGTTGTTGTTGTTGTTGTGATTGTGGTTGAGGATAAGGATGAGGAAGACATTCTGATGTGTTGGTTATTCCATCACTCATATGTGGTGGTTCCATCAAATTTTTACTACCCACTTTATAAAAATACCCCTTTATAAAATTATTTTATTTGTCACACAGTTTTTTTATAAAGGGGTAGAAAAAAATTTGATGGAACTACCCAAGTATGAGGGATGGTATAACCAACTCTCTTTCATTTCATTCCATTCCAAAGAACCAAACAAAGAACAACACCAAAAATGAACTCAACTGAACAAGCTTTCCAAGAACTTTTCACCAACCAAATGGTGGCATTTGCCGATTTCATGGCATCTTCGATTGGGGAAATGCATCCCGAGTTGGCTTTAGATGACCTCGACCGTATCCGTGAAATGGGGAAAGAGCGTTGTGATGGAATCAACCTAGTTGAGGCCACCGCGACTCTTCCTAAAAAACGAGGGAAAAAGGCATCCACACCCAAATCTAAAGCCTCTCGATCTACGCTGAGTCCAGAATCCAGGTGCATGGCCAGGGCTTGGCAAGATGGAACTGGTTTTGGACAATGTGGTAAGAGTCGAATCAACGATACCGACTACTGCAATGCTCATTACAAAAAGGCCAGCATTTGTGATACCCCACTCAAAGTTGATCCAAGTGCTTTAGAGTCAGCCCATGTTCCGTCTAGTTTGAGGATTGGACTTTTCATGGGACGAGTTGATCAATTCCAAGATGGACAAGATGGTATTCCACCATACAAGGACGAGCATGGTATCATTCGTATTGAGTGGACTGGGGAGGATATGAGAAACCTTTTGGCAAATGATGTGGAAGCTGGGACGGCCCGTTATGCTGGTGGAGGGGAGAAGAAGGCTAAGGGTAAGGCTAAGGGTAAGGGTAAGGGTAAAAAAGTGGATGCCGAACTCGTTTCTGTATTGGAAGATGGCAGCGAGGAGTTTGGTAGTTCTGTTTTAATGGACGCATTGGCTTCTTCTTCTTCTTTAAAAGAAGAAGAAGAAGAACAAGGTGGTGAGGATGAGGTGTCTGCTGTTGTGGATGTTGTGGTCGCTGGGGGGGCTATTGAGACTGCTGTTGAGGATGTGGAGGTTGCTGAGGTTGAGGAGGTTGAGGAAGAACCAGACGCAGAGGAAGAACCAGACGCAGAGGAAGAACCAGCTAATCTCGGGGATCTTTTAAATGACGCGTATGATGCGGAGACGGACGATGAGATGGAAGTGGAAGAACACGAGTATGAAGGTGTCACATACCACGTAGAGCCCAAAAGTCGTGACATCTACGGCATTGATGATGGTTCAGTCATTGGAACCTGGGAATTGGGAGCCAATGGAATGGAAGACGGACACCCAATCATGAAAGACGAATAATCCACAAAACACCATTCGCTGATTAATTTAAAAAAAAATAGGGGATTTAGGGCCTTATACAATTTTTTTGTTCAGGCCCTGTTTTTCTATAAAGGTGTTGGAAAAAAATTTGATGGAACTACCCATGTATGAGTGATGGTATAACCAACTCCCTTTCATTTTAATACAAAACAAAGAACCAAAGATGAATTCCGAACAAGCTTTCCAAGAACTTTTCACCAGTCAAATGGGGGCATTTGCCGAACACATCGCATCTTATGTTGGAGAAATGTATCCAGATATGGATTCAGTCGACATTGATCGTATCCTAGAAATGGGGAAGGAGCGATGGGTGGCTGCCGACCTGGTTGAAGCCACCGCTTCTCTTCCCAAAAAACGAGGAAAGACATCTGTGCCAAAGACTAAAGGTCCTCGGATTTTACCAACACCAGAATCCAGATGCATGGCACGGGCTTGGCAGGATGGTTCTGGGGTTGGGCAATGTCTTAAGAGCCGTACCAACGATACCGACTATTGTAATGCGCACTTTAAAAAGGCGAGCATTTGTGACACCCCACTCAAAGTTGATCCATCGGCGATCGAGTTAGCCCACGTTCCGGGCAACATGAAGATTGGGCTTTTTATGGGACGGGTCGACCAATTCCAAGATGGACAAGATGGTATCCCCCCATACAAGGACGAGCATGGTATTATTCGTATTGAGTGGACTGGCGATGATATGCGAAGTCTTCTGACCGGTGAGCTGGAAGCTGGGACAGCCCGTTATGCTGGTGGGGAGAAGAAGCGTAAACCCAAATCTAAGTCGAAGGCCTTAAGCATTGTGAATGTCGAACTAGCATCGGAATTGGAGGATGACAACATCGAGTTTACAAATACCAATCTGATGGATGCACTCGCATCTTCCCAAATCGAATCGGGTGATGAGGGAGAGGGAGAAGGTGTTGATGGTTGTTTCCCAATAGAAACCACGATTGATGTCGAGGACAAAGAAGAAGCATTGGCAAACAACGAGGATATTTTTGGAGGATGTGGGGAAACTGATGATGAGGGGATGGAAGTGGAAGAGCTTGAACACGATGGCATTACATACCATGTAGAACCAACAAGTCACAACATTTACAACATTGAAGATGGGTCAATCATTGGAACGTGGGAAATGGGTGATAACGGGATGGAAGATGGATACCCAAATATGTTGTAGATTAATTTAAAAAAAATAAGAAATTTAGGGCTTTATACAATTTGTTACAAATTTTTTTTATGTTAATAAAAATATATGTTTAAATAATGTCAGATACAAACTATATTTTGGAAGCACATCAATTAAACTTAAAACTAAAAAATATTAAAAAACTATCGCGGATATGGGATATATCATTAAATGATGCAGCCGAATTACTAGTTAATTTTGAAAAAGAACAATCATATTATAAATTAAAAGAATATAAATTAATGTTAGAAGGTGTGGTATATCGACCATCTATAGGAATAACGGATTTAGGGACAATAAATATAGGACCAAGGGACATAGGACCAAAGGACATAGGAATAACGGATACAGAAATAAAGGACATAGGACCAAAGGACATAGGAATAAATGCTATAGAAATAAAGGACATAGGAATAAAGGACATAGAACCAAAGGACATAGGAATAAATGCTATAGAAATAAAGGATTCTGGAATAAAGGACATAGAATCAAAGGATACACCTAAATCGAATATTAGAAAATTAGCTTATATAAATTCGAATTATAGTGATAACATTAGTGATAGCGATAATACGAATCTTATTGATAATCAGGCAGTTTTTTATGATGCTAAAAAACGAATTAATAGATGTTGTTGTTTCTAAGAAACCAGTTAATTAATAACAATGATGGGTACAAAGGAAATTGCTTACTTAATATCTGGTGCTAATAGACTAACATTTGTCATTTCTAATTTAATGTTAGTATTATTTATATTTAATATATATTTACCATTACTATAATCTACAACATTAGCCGATTTATTGTTATATTCTATTTTATTTTCTAAATTTTTAATATATACTAAAGTATTTTTAGGAAAAATTAATTGGGTTTGTTTTAAGAGTTGAATAGTTCCATTATCTAACTGGATTTTAAATTTAAATGTATAATCATCCCAACCCACTATCATCCCAATCATATTATTTAATTCTGGATTCCTAATAATATTGGTTAATTTAATATTTTTAACCCGTTCTAATATATTAAATGGTTTAAAAGATAAAATAGTATTATTAACTTCTACTAAATATCTGTTTTTTTCTTTATTATAGTCTTTAATTATCCCATAATTACCGTTTAGTATGGGTGTTTTAGTCAACCCTTTTACTATTATTGGAGAACCCGTATTTATAACAGCATTCGAAATAATTGTTCTATGTTGAGGGCGTTCTGTCCTACCACCAAATATATTCTCTAAATTTATAGTATTTCCATCTAAATTAGTTCTAAACCTCATATTTGGATGACCCCCTCTAACTCCACCACCCCTAACTCCACGACCAAATGGATCGTGTTGGAAAAATTGTTTAAATATATCGTTGGCATTTGAAAAATGGTGATTTTGTGCTCCTCTACCATTATTTGATAATCCGTCTTTACCATAACTATTATATAGTTTTCGTTTCTCAGAGTCTGATAGGACTTCGTATGCTTCCCCTATTTTTTTAAAATTATTTGATGATAATTCTTTTTTATCCTGATTTTTATCTGGATGCCACTTTAATGCTAATTTACGATAGGCTTTTTTAAGTTCGGTTTCGGTCACATTTCTATCGACTCCTAAAATTTTATAATAATCACTGCTTGATAAATCCGACATATGTTTATTTATTATAATACTATTAAATAGATATTAAAACACATCTATAAATAATCGAGTAACCAACTTTTACTATTTTCTTTATATTTTGAATTTAGATTTGATTCTAAATGATTCTTAATCTCTTGGTAAGATTTATTATTATTTGTGCCTTTAATATACCAAAATTTTCCTCTAGATGGTTTTACAATTAAGTTTGCTTTAATTCCAACTGCGTATTCCAACACATTTTCAAATGACCAAATTATAGGTTTTCTAGTTTGTCCTATCCCCCAAGAATTAAAACAGTCTGTATTATATGTATTTAAGGTGTTGATTGATTCCATTTATTATAAAATTATAATAATATAATTTATATATATCAATTTTATAATTTATACATATAATCAATTTTCCATAAAACCCTACAAAAAATTTGACTATACTTTATGGTAATATTTTGTATGAAAAATGACCAGTGTTGAACAATCTAAATGGGGGGCTGAAAAGGCATCTGTGCTTCGAAAGGATGCAAGGGTGGATCCAAGGGGGCTCTACAGCGACATCCCCATTACCGAACTAACGATGTATGGACAGGATGGTTGTTCGCTTTTAACCAAGGGAAAAGTAACAATTATCGCTCTTTCAGATGGACACGGACATCCAGTTGGAGGAGTTGAGTTTGCCAAGTATGGTTTGCGTTTACTTCCATCATTGGTAATGGATGAGGTGGATTTGATCATCCGGTTGTTTAAGCAAGGGGAAAAAGCATTGATTAGCAAACTGATGAAAACCATCTTTACCGATATGGACATCCATCTTCGTGAAACCTGTTCATATACAAACACGTATGCTACTGGTGGTGCTACAATGACGATTAATCTGAAGTTTCCACATCCAAAACAACCTTGGAAATTCGTCTCTATCACAAGTAACATTGGAGACAGTCCGTTTGTGCATGTGGATCCATCCAAGGGGATTGTAAAAGAACACACAATGGAATGGAACTGTGATTCGTTGGATGCTTGGAAACTCTATGCCCAAGAGTGTGTTGATGCTGGAGTGGTTCCAAAATCAGCATATATGTCCAGGTTTAACTCTGGACCAAGATCGCATCAAATCAATTGGATGGGGAAAAGTGCTTCAGGTGGAAACCTGCCCATTGAAGTTTACAAATACAAAGTGGAAGATGGAAACGTCGTTGCTGAACATAACACCGAGACTATGAAGGAGTTATATACGAAGGCAAGTAAATCATTCAAAGTTTCATTACAGTTTGGTGGTTCACAATCTAATCGTGGAAGGGTTAAGAACCTGGAAGCACAACGTCAAGGTCTGTTTCCATCGGATAACTATGGCAATACGTTGGAGGGCATGGTTCAATGTCTATCATCCTTTGGGGATACAGATACGCGGACAAGACCATCAGTGCATAGCACTCTCCGCGAAAAGCAAAATCTCCTCATTCTACCAGTCCACACACATATCGAAACAATCCACAAATCGCGGGTCGAAATAATGGGATCGGATGGGCTTTTCGATGTGATGAATGATGCGGATTTATTGGAAAGTGTGTCCAAGACTTTGTCCAATTCTACAGGCTCTGGGTCAGGACCCAGCTCAGGAGGAGGACCCAGCTCAGGAGGAGGACCCAGCTCAGGAGGAGGACCCAGCTCAGGACCAGAAACAGAAACAGAAACAGGCTCGGGGTCAGGAGGACCCATGTCACAAAACTATCTTACTCAAATCATCGATTCTATGAACCGTATTAGTTATGAAATCAAGGTGGATTACCAACCACCGATGACATTGTTTAACAGATATAAAGGACAGATTGCTTGGGATGATGTTTCTTGTTGGACGCAGGTGACTAAAGTGGTCCAACCCCCATCCAAGCAGAAGAAAACAAAACGAAAACATAAAAAATAGTACATCTTATATTTAATACTTTTGAAATACATTATTTTTTTTAGTATCTTTATATATTAAATTTGATTAATATATAAAGATTATTTAAAATAAAATATAAAATGGATCTTATTGACAAATACATCACCAATATTACGGTTAACGATATTAAATATGCGTGTTCGCACAAAGTTCACGCATCATACGTTATGTTAGGGATTATATTAACCTGGGTTTTATCTCTAATGTCCACTATCTTAACTACATTATTTCTCTCAGGTGTATTTATTATTATTGTTAATATATCTAAAAAACATAATTCTAAAGATGATGATGATATTCAACTAATGTTATCTAAATTGGATGAAACCTCATCAATTGAATCTCATAGTGGTAGTGACAGTGAAAGTGATAGTGATAGTGAATCTAACACTAACGAAACGACTCTTAATGATTCTACAGTACTTGATGGGTCTCCTGTCCCAGTATTAAGTGGGTCTCCTGTCCCAGTTCCAAGGCGGGTTTCAGAACCTAGTGGGTCCCCAGAACCAAGCGGGTCCCCAGAACCAAGCGGGTCTCCTGTCCCAGAACCAAGGCGGTCTTTAGAATCAACTGGTTCTCTTGAAGTAGACCAAGAAACTAAAAAAGACAACTAATACTATAGATTATTTAAATAAATATTATTTACTATACTATATTTTTTTTTAAATTTGGAAAAAACAAATTTGGAAAAAAAAATTGATTTATTATAATCCATGTTTTAATAAATCAAACATACTATGTCTCTAATCGAACTTTCCTCCAACAATGAATTACGAACAGCGGTTAAACTATGGTTACACGACGAATCTGTTGCGATAACCAAATACGGGCATATTAGTTTATGGAATACTTCAAATGTTACTGATATGAGTAGTATGTTTAGTGGTAAGTTTAATGAAGATATTGGAAATTGGGATACTTCAAACGTAACTAATATGAGGAGTATGTTTTGGAAGGCTAAAGAATTTAATCAAGATATAGGAGGTTGGGATACTTCAAATGTAACTAATATGAGTTGTATGTTTTTTGGTACTCAAAAGTTTAATCAAGCTATTGGAAATTGGGATACTTCAAATGTAACTGATATGTATGCTATGTTTGCAAACGCTCATAAGTTTAATGGCGATATTGGAGAATGGAATACTTCAAATGTAACTAATATGAATTATATGTTTCGTGTTGCTAAAAAGTTTAATCAAGATATTGGAAAATGGGATACTTCAAACGTAACTGGGATGAGTTTGATGTTTGATAGTGCTAGTAATTTTAATAAAGATATTGGAATGTGGAATACTTTAAAATGTAATTGATAAGTACAAATAGAATTATATTATTAAATATAAAAATTGATTTATTTTATTAATTTATTAATTTATTTTTATTTAAATATCATCATACATCTATTATGACTCTTAGGGAACCTTCTAATGATGCATTAAGATGTCTATTACATAAAATTAATGAATATGAATCTGGTTTATATCAGATTATATTATCACTCGTATTTTATCAAATGAAAGATTCCAATGAATTACGAGAAGCGGTTAAACTATGGTTACACGACAAATCTGTTGCGACAACAACATACGGACATATTAGTTTATGGAATACTTCAAATGTTACTGATATGAGTAGAATGTTTTATTGGGCAAAAGATTTTAATGAAGATATTGGAGGATGGGATACTTCAAACGTAACTAATATGAGTGATATGTTTTGTGAAGCTTATAATTTTAATCAACATATAGGAGGATGGAATACTTCAAATGTTACTAATATGAGTAAAATGTTTAGTGGTGCTCATAAATTTAATGAAGATATCGGAGAATGGGATACTTCAAACGTAACAACTATGAGTGATATGTTTTATGAAGCTTATAATTTTAATCAACATATAGGAAATTGGAATACTTCAAGAGTTACTTGTATGGGTCCTTTGTTTTATAATGCTAGAAGGTTTAATGGCGATATTGGAAATTGGGATACTTCAAATGTAACTAATATGAATTTTATGTTTCAATTTGCTCATA